>Ga0209024_1000440_pt1 | contig 70824 bp, 54 predicted proteins | sample AutmiccommunBRH5_FD_187380 | JGI IMG/M metagenome (GOLD analysis project Ga0209024, IMG submission 187380) | Deep subsurface microbial communities from Mt. Terri, Switzerland - Autotrophic microbial communities BRH/5 (SPAdes) (version 2) | ecosystem: Environmental > Aquatic > Deep subsurface >... | reverse complement strand
GCTGACCACATGACGATGAGAAGACGCCTCAGGCACACATTCCTTCTGCGACAAACGACCCAAAGCTGAACGCCGACTGCCGCCGCGGGGGAAACCGTTCCTGCTCACAGACTTCTTCAGCAGCCTGCTAAAGGCGTGCCTGCGATCTGCCGAATCTGCGTCCCTTGCGGAGATGGATCGCTCTACGCTGGCGGATCACCCGACATGCACGCATCTTCGCCCACATCATCGCCAGATAAAAAATAACATAATCAGTATGTTACCTGCCGGGCATATGGTCGAGCAAGGGCCGCAATCTGGTCGGCCGGGACCGGACGGCCGATCAAATACCCCTGGATCTCGTCGCAGCGGGGCTCGAGCCAATCGAACTGCTCGCGAGTCTCAACCCCCTCGGCGGTCACCCGGATCGATAAGGCGTGCGCCATGCTGCAGATCGCCGTCACGATGGCCTGGCTTTGCTCGCTGTCAGGCAGTCCGGTGATGAAGGAGCGGTCGATCTTCAACTTGGTGAAGGGGAACTTCTGCAGATAGCTGAGGGCGGAGTAGCCAGTGCCGAAGTCATCCAGCGCGATGCGGAGGCCCATCTGCCGGATCTGCGCGAAGGTCTCGAGATTGCGTCCTGTGTCGTCGAGGAGCGCGGCCTCGGTGATTTCCAGCTCGAGCCGGTCCTGAGGGAGTCCAGTGTCCATTAGAACCCGGCCAATCATCCCGGGCAATCCCAGGTCCTTGAACTGGCGGGCCGATATGTTCACTGCAAGGCGGATATCCGATGGCCAAGCCGCCGCCTCTGCGCAGGCTGTCCGGAGCACCCACTCACCGATCTCGTGGATGAGTCCGGTGTCTTCCGCCATCGGGATGAAGATCTCTGGAGAGACGGCGCCTCTGACGGGATGGGTCCAGCGGAGAAGCGCCTCGAACCCGCATATGCGATGCGATACGAGGTCGTATAGCGGCTGATACTGGACCTCGAACTGTCGATTTGCCAAGGCGGCCGACAGATCGGCAACCATCTCGGTCCGCCCCTTCAGCCTGATCTCCATCTCTCTGTCGAAAAACTGATAGCCCAGTTTCTCCCTTTTGGCTTCATAGAGCGCGATATCCGCAGTCCGCATCAAATCGGACCGCTCCGCCTCATCATCGAGGGCAATGCCGATGCTCGCCGTCACCCGCACCGTATGATGGGCAAGCTGGACAGGTTCACCGATGCTTGAGAGGATTTCAGTCGCGATGGCACCCAGCGACGCCCGGTCGTGGTTGCCAAGGACCAGCATCGCAAATTCGTCTCCGCCCAGTCTTGCGACGAGGTTCCCCGGGCGCACCTGCTGCTGCAACCGCCTCGCCACCTCGGTCAACAGGGCATCCCCCAGCGGATGACCGAGCGTGTCATTGATATCCTTGAAGCGGTCGAGGTCTATCAGCAGCACGGCCGCTGGCACGTCGGCGCAGTGGCGCCCGTGAAGGCGGTCGCTGAACTTCACGCGGTTCGCCAGTCCGGTCATCGGATCGTGATGCGCGAGATGCACCATTCTCGTTCGTGCGGTGCGCTGCTCGGTCACATCGCGGAAGAAGACCGAAAGGCCGCCGTTCGAAGGGTAGCAGTTGATGGACAGCCAGCGCTCCGGCTCGGCAAGTTTGGCCTCATACTCCAGCGCCTCGTGCCGAGACAGCACCGAACGAAAGCGTTCCAGTGCGCCAGGGAAGTGCTTGGCGGGGAATACATCCGCGACCGCCCCGCCGAGGCCGAGGGCGCCGATCCCTCGCAAGGCGGAAAGCGCGTTCTCGTTGAAGTATTCGACCCGCAGGTCGCGGTCGAACACGACGACCGCGTCGCTGGTGCTTTCCAGCACCGCCGCGAGCCGACGGCTGCTTTGCACGACCTCTTCCCGGCTTCCATCCGCCTCGTGGCGCAGCAACTCATGGGACCGGATGACGGCGTGTTCCCGAAGCGCCGCGGCGGTGGCGAAGAGCAGCCCCAGGACCGAGGAGAAGATCACATACTCCCAGGCTTGTCCAAACGCTCCCGACAGGCTGCCCGCAAGCATGAATATGGCAATCACAATGCCTGGCAATGCCGCCTGGCCTATCCCGGCATCGGTCCTGCGCCGCAGGCCGGGACTGTGCGGCACTGGCCGCCGTATCAGCGCCAGGTGTTCCGCCGCCGCCCATGCGACCAGCCCGTTGGTGCTGAGCCAGAGCAACTGGGTTACCCCGCCCGGTTCGTAGAGGCCGTTCATCAGCGCCCGCACATACCGAAAATCCGCAATGGCCTCAGCGGCGGTGGCGAACACAAGCAGCAACAGCGGGAAAAATCGGTTACCGTGATCATAGAAGATCAGCGACAGTGCCCCGAATGCCAGGACACTGAACCAGAGCGCCGGATAGAAATATGCCACGGCGGTCTGCACGGGCCCCAGAACCGAATGCTTGATATCGAAGTGCAGCAGGAACAGGCAGGCGACGGAGAGCGCGCAGTAGATCAGCAGAAAGTTGTAGATCTGGACCCGCGTGACACGAACGCTCCGGCTGGAAAATTTCGACATCCCGAAGGCAAAGCAGCCGCCCATCGCGAAGAACGCCGCCTCGGCAAGGGAGGGGAAGGCCGCGACATTGTCTCGCAGCGCCTGCGTCACGAAGATGAAGTTGGCCCCGGCGTAGAGCGCGGACCCCGCCGCAAAGCTGAACCAGACGACCCGGTCCCCCCCCTCGCTGAGCAGTGCTGCCCGAAGGCACAGCGCTGCGGCGACAAGCGGCCACGCAAGATTTGCGACAGCCGACCAGGTCTGGATTTCCTGTGATGTCAGTCGAAGGAACCCCGGACCAAAGTGGAACGCTGCGAGCGCAGCGGACAGGCACGCAAATCCCAACAGCCGCCGAATGGGTTCATTGGTCATGTCCCGATCAAACTTCTATAACGCGGCACGGTTACAGTGCGGCGCAGGCGCAACCGGAGTCAATTCGATCCCCTACGGAGCATTCGGGCTGGCTGGTGACGGAGCAGCGCAAGTCGCGCAACGTCTCGCGTTGGCGCGGGGGCCCTTGGCGTGTTATCCGACGGAAGAGGTAGATGATCTTCCAGTGGGATATCGGTCCACGCGTGATCCGGCGGCCCCCGATGATGTGCCATGCGGCCTTGCATCGACAGCTACGCGGGCGCTGGCTCGCGGTTCTCGTTCCGCAGGACCTCCTCGAACCCTTCCGGCGCCATAGGACGGTGCAGCAAGAATCCCTGGAAGGTCTTGCAACCCATCGAGGCGAGCAGGCTGTGCTGCAACTCGGTCTCGACCCCTTCGACGGTCACGGAGATGCGCATGGCCCGCGCCAGCCCGAAGATTGCCCGCACCAGATGGTCGCAGTCGTCGTCCTTGCCGAGGCGGGCGATGAACGTCCGGTCGATCTTGATGGAATCGATCCGGTGGTCGCGCAGATACTGCAGCGACGACTTGCCGGTGGCGAAATCGTCCAGGGCGATCGTGATGCCGGCCGCGCGCAGCCGGCTGATGGTGTCCTCGATGGCGCTGGTCTGTTCGAGCACGGCCTTTTCGGTAAGCTCCAGCTCAAGCCGGGAAGCTGCCAGCCCGGACGTTTCCAGCGTGCGGAGGACCATGGCGACGAAGTCGGGGTTCCTCAGCTGCAACGGCGACATGTTGACGGCGATCTTGGCAAGGTTGGTGCGGGCAGCGAACCGGCAGGCCTGTTCCAGAACGTGTTGCCCAAGCTGATCGATCAGCCCGCGCTCTTCAGCGACGCGGACAAAGATTTCCGGCGACAGGGCCCCATGTTCGGGATGATCCCACCGGCAGAGCGCCTCGGCCCCGGTCACGCGGCCTTTTTCGTCCCAGAACGGTTGATAGACAAGCTTCAGACCCACCCCTGTCTCAAGCGCGGCGCGCAGATCGCTTTCGATCTGGCTGGGTTGCCGCCCAGGGTTGCCCGCATCCTCCGTGAACAGGCAAAAGCGGCCCCTTCCTTCGGCCTTGGCCTGGTAAAGCGCGATATCGGCGCGTTGAAGCAGTCCCTCTGCGTCTTCGCCTGCGGCACGGGCGCGCACGGCGCCGGCGCTGGCTCCGATATTGCCGAACTTGCCAAGCAGTTTGTAAGGGCGCGACAGGTCGGCCACGACCTTGGCGCAGATGTCCCGCAGCGCCTCGTCGTCGGCAACGCCGGACAGAAGGATCATGAACTCGTCACCGCCAAACCGCGCGACCGTGTCCCCTGCCCGCACCAGCGCGACCAGACGGCTGCCCACCTGCCGGATCAGCTCGTCACCGGCGGGGTGGCCAAGCGAATCGTTGATCTGCTTGAAACGGTCCAGATCGACGGTGATCAGCGCAACGGACCGGCCGCTGCGGCCCATCGCGTGCATCTCCTGCGCCAGCCGGTCCTGGAACAGCGCCCGGTTGGGAAGCCCGGTCAGCGCATCGTGATGCGCCAGAAACCGGGCCTGCGCCTCGCTGACCTGCAGTTGCCCCGAAACCCGCAGCAGGCGGTGGATGATCCACCACAGCACGAAGGCGCCCGCCATTCCCGCCGCAATCAGGACGGGCAACATCCTCATCACCAGCGCCATGCCCGGCCGCTCGGATTTCCAGGTCAGCCAGGCGATGGCCTCGCCTGCGGGATCGGTCACCGGGATACCGGTCATCCCTCGCGCCGGCGGAGCAAGTCCGAAAGCGACGGCCTCAAGCTCGATCGGCGCACCGATGCGCTGTGCAAGCTCCTTGTCCACATACCGCACCGCGACATGCAGCGACTCAGTGCCCGGTGTCTGCGGAACCTCGCCGGTATCAGAGATGATGGGCACCACGCTGACGATGGCCACATCCGTGCCAAACCGCAGCGGAGCCGAGACCGACAGCTCCGCAAGCTCCTCGTAGGGGTTGTCCAGCCCGGCGCCGGCCTGGGCCATGCTTGCGCGAAGCTGCCCCACAAGCGGCGCGATGGCGTCAGCCCGGCTGCCGTAGGATGAGGGCGGGCGGCGCTCGCCCATGACGGATGCGTAGAAAGGCTCGTCCATCCGGTCCAGCACATAGCTTTCGCTATGCCCGAAATAGGTCCACATCCATGGGCCGAGGTTCGCGTCCATCCACTTGTCGTCACGCGCCGTGGTTCGCTGAACCGCGTCGTCCCAGATTGTCACGCTGCGCTGCTCTTCGGGCAGGCGGGCAATTTCGGCTGCAAGATAGCGAGCCGCAAAACGCTCCTGGCGCGCGGCTGCCGTCGCATCCGCCATGCTCACCGCGTTCCGGCCCACAAGCACCAGGCCGACCAGCACGACCCCCAGCAAGAAGAGCAGGGATCCGATGATCTGCATCGAGAGCGATTGTCGTCTGTTCGAAATGGGCATGATTTTCTCCGGGGTCGCGGCGTTTGCCAGCGGCGCTTTCGCCGGCATAGAGAGTGCCCAGGGAATAGCTGCCACAGCAGCGTAGACATACAAGCGAAGTGACCCGGGCATTTCCCACTCCCACAAAGCAACGACTACGAACTGCGCCCAGCCACTGCGGGTGCGCCTCGCTGCGCAGTAAGGCAGTCAAGTGTCCAGAATAGGGCGGCCAGCTGGCTGAGAAACTCCGGAACCGTAAGCGGTGGCCCGATCACACCGTGACGGTGTAATTCCACGGGAGCAGATCGTCGATCTGGCTTTGCTTATGGCCCTGGACGATGGCGGTAAGCGTGGCTGACAGCCAGGCATGGGGATCGACGCCGTTCATCTTGCAGGTCTCAATCAGCGAGGCGATGACGGCCCAGTTTTCGGCACCGGCGTCGTGGCCTGCAAAGAGGGCGTTCTTCCGGTTCAGGGCGATGGGGCGGATGCTGCGTTCGACGGTGTTGTTGTCGATCTCGATGCGGCCATCGGTCAGGAACCGGCCAAGTCCGTCGCGGTATTTGGCGATATAGGCCAGCGCCTAGCCAAGTGGCGATTTGGCAGAGGCGCGGGCGCGGTGATGGGCAAGCCAGTCGTCGATACGCGCGAGGATCGGGGCTGAGCGGTCCTGCCTGACGGCCAGGCGGGCAGCGGGATCGCTGCCGCGAACGTCGGCCTCGATGGCATAGAGATCGCGAATGAGGGCCACGCCTTCCTCGGCAATCGGCGCGGGTCCGGTGCGGGTGATCTCGATCAGCTTGCGGCGGGCGTGAGCCCAGCAATGGGCGAGCTGGATGCCGGGGCCGATGCGGCCCGGTGCGATCAGGCGGTTGTAACCGGCATAGCCATCGACCTGAAGGATGCCGCCGAAGCCTTGCAAGATGCGCTCGGCATGCTGCCCGCCCCGGCCAGAGGCATAGGTGAAGGCGACGCCCGGCGGTGCCGTGCCACCCCGGGGCCGGTCATGGCGGGCCAAGGCCCAGAAGTATCCCGTCTTGGTCTTTCTGGTCCCCGGGTCGAGGACCGGGGCCCGCGTCTCGTCCATGAAGAGGCATACTTGCTGACCAACACATGCGCCACCGTCGCCTCGGTGGGCATGCCGCCCGGGATCAGTCGCGCGGGGGCCGGAGCCTGAACAACACCATCCGTGCAGGAGCGGCATGCCGACGCGCCACCATCGAATTCGTCGTGGTTTGATCTTGCGGTGCCGCTGACCTGCCACGAGATTTTTCCTCTGCGATTAGAGTCCACTCAATGGCGGCCTGCGTCTGGAACAAGATCACCTTCGAGGACGGCACCAGCGACTGAATGGCGGACTTGCCCAAGCGGGCCGCTTCGTCAGATGAGCGGCGCGATATAGAGTGCAGCCAGCAAGACAAGGTAGAGCAGAAGGACGACAGTGAATCCGCGCAGGACGGACGGCACCTGCGCCAATTCGAGGTAGCGGGCGAGGATGATGCGGGCCTTTGCAAGCGCCAGCAGGAGGAGCATGGGCCCTGCCACCATCATCGCACCGCCGGACATATCTGGGGAAGCGATGAACTTCGCCAGCACCGATGTCAGGACGGTAAGTCCGACCAGGGTCAGCCAAGCTTGGGCAAGTGCGGGACGGGCCATGGATTACCTCAGGAGATAGATGATCGGCAGAAGCAGGATCCAGACGAGATCCACCATGTGCCAGAACGCGGCTCCCATCTCGACGCCAGCGGGCGAGCACTTCCATCCGACCACCCCAAACAGGACGATACCGGCGGCAACATGCGCCGCGTGGAAGCCGGTCAACAGGTAGTAGAACATGAAGAATGCGTGGGTCTCGGTGCCGACCCCCCTCTCGATCAGGTCCGCATACTCGCTGGACTTGATCAGCAGGAAGCCGATCCCCAGCAGGGCCGCGAGCAGCAGAAGCAGCCGGGCCCACGGGGGCTGGCCGGCCTCTGCGGCGCGCGCTGCGAGGGCTGCGAACAGGCCGGAGGAGACAAGGAGCAACGTATTGATTCCGGCGGCACCTCGATGGAGCTGATCCTGGGCTGCAGCGAACCCCGCCGGATCCGATAGCCGGACAGCCATGAAGCCGGCGAGGCCCGCGCCGAACACGAGAAGCTCGGAAACGATCAGCAGCCACATCATCAGGTCCCCCGGCATCTGATGCAGAACCGAGGGTGTTCGCAGGCTGTCTGGCAGCTCGCGCCATTCGACAGGCCAGTCATCCGGCCAGTCGTCAAGCCGATCCTCCGGCGGTAGAATCATAGACAAGACGAGGTCCTTTCACGGAAGCCTCCGCCATCTTGTCTGAAAAGGGGCAGGCGTAAGTTGCGGTAAAGCAACCTCCGATGGGAATAGCCGATCTGCAAGTCAGGGGCGACTTGGCACAGCAGCCAGAGCGGGCGGCCCTGCTGCCGGGGCGTATCGGTCCATTCCGGCATCGCCGTCAGCAAGAAGGCTATGAGCGCGGCGCCGAAGCTGCCGAAGGCCACCTCGACCATTTGCCAGACGCCGGGCGGCAGGTCACTGCCGCCCGGCAACGCATAGGCGGCCTTTGCGGGCCTCATGGGTTCGGGCGGCTTCGGCACTGTGGGCGACTCGGCGGGAGCCTCTGGTGGCGTTGCGGGTCGCGGCTTTTGCACAGGGCTTGCCGCAAACGTCTGATCCCTGCGCTTTGGTTGAAAGAGCGAGTGGCAGCGGGGGCAGCATGTCGCCGCCCCACTTCCGATGGCGTCAAAGGGCATCAGCGCGGCCCCATCGCTTCGGCCTCGCTCCGCCGTGCAGCGACATAGGCAAGCCTGTCTGCCCGTTTGTTGTGCTCTGCGCCATTGTGACCCCGCACCCAAGCGAACGCCACGTTGCGCCCCTCGGCGGCCTGTTCAAGGCGTTGCCAGAGGTCCGCGTTCTCCACGGCCTTCCCGTCGCCCTTGCGCCAGCCCTTGGCCTTCCATTTGGCAAGCCAGCCGTTCATGGCGTTCGGGATTAGGTTGGCGTCACAGAACAACGACACTGGAAAATCAACTACGGATGCACGGCAGACCCTTGCTCTGACGGCTGCATCTGGATGTTTCGCCGGACATGCCGCTATATCGGCAGTGAAAGGGGATATGCATGCCAACTGCGCGCGATCTGGGTTTGATCTGTGGCGGGCTGCGGCCCGGGCGGTGGAATGCCATCACCGACGTTGCGGGGGTCCGTGTGGGGCATCGCACGCTGGCGGGCAGCGGGCTCGCCACGGGCGTGACAGCGATCCTGCCGCATGGGGGCGATCCGTTCCGGCAGAAGATGCGTGCGGCGGTCGATGTCATCAATGGCTTCGGCAAGTCGGCCGGGCTGATGCAGGTCGCTGAACTCGGCACCCTGGAAACCCCGATCCTGCTGACCAACACCTTCGGCGTCGCCGCCTGCACCGAGGCGCTGATCCGCCGCGCCATTGCGGCAAATCCCGGCATCGGGCGAGACATGGCGACCGTCAATCCCGTGGTCTGCGAGTGCAACGATGGCGCGATCAGCGACATCCAGGCGCTCGCCGTCACTCCTCCCGATGCCATGGCCGCGCTGGAGGCGGCGCAGGGCGGACGCGTGGAGCAAGGTTCCATAGGTGCGGGCACGGGAATGACGGCCTTCGGGTTCAAGGCCGGGATCGGCAGCGCCTCTCGGCTGATGGAGATAGAAGGGGCGAGCTACACCCTCGGCGCGCTCGTCCTCGCCAATTTTGGCGCAAGCGGCGATCTGGTTCTTCCGGATGGGCGCCGCCCCGATCCGAGGGGTCCTGCCGTGCCGGAACGGGGGTCGGTGATCGTGGTTCTGGCCACCGATCTGCCGCTTGGCGACCGCCAGCTGCAGCGGGTCGTGCGACGGGCGGGGGCCGGGTTGGCACGGCTGGGCGCCTTCTGGGGGCATGGCTCGGGGGATATCACCTTGGGCTTCACCACGGCTGACCCGGTCCTGCAGACCCCGGACACCGCCTTTGCCGCCCAGCGCAGGCTGGACGATGCGCTGATCGACCTGCCCTTCCGCGCCGCCGCCGAAGCCACCCAGGAGGCGGTTCTCAACAGCCTCTGCCAGGCCTCGGACACGCCCGGGCGCAACGGCCGCCACTTCCCCGCGCTGGCCGACTGGCTGCGCGGCAGCACTGTCTGAAGGCCTTTTCCCGGCAGGTCCCGCTTCTGCCCCGGCGTCCTGGCCGGACAAGCGTTCCGATAGAGCCGCAGATCAAGCTTCAGATCCCGGCCGCACGCAACAGGATGGAAACCCTTTGCCATCTGGGGAGTTGGGGGGGTGCAGGAGGCGCCGATATCCCTCGTCCTCCGAAGGAAACACATCATGCGGCGCATCACGCTCCCGATCTACCTGGCCACCGCCTTGGCCGTTGCAACCCCTCTGGCGGCCCAGGACGATCTGCGAGACATCCTCTCCGGGGTCGCCCGCACGGTGGTGGCCCAGGAGCTCGACAAGAAGGCCTATGCGCAGGCGCAAGGCCTGAACACGGCCGCCGCCTACCGCAGCTATCTGGAAAAGTACCCGCAAGGTGCCTTCGCGGCGCAGGCCAGAACGGCGGTCGCGGCGCTTGACGCCGGGTCCATCCCGCCGCGCGCCCAGCCGGACAGACCGCAACAGACCCTGCCGGGACGGCCCGCGCAGGCGCAGGCCAGCTCAGCCTCGGTCGAGGCGGCGATTGGCCTGACGCGGGCGCAGCGGGTAGAGATCCAGCAGCAGCTGACGTCTCTGGGCTATCCGAACGGGGTTGCCGACGGGTTGTGGGGGGCAAACACCCGCGCCTCGATCCAGCGCTGGCAGGCCGCCAACAAGTTCTCGGCCACCGGCTATGTCACGGCCCAGCAGGTCAGGCTGATCCAGGACCAGGCAGGCCCCAAGACCGCGCCGACCCCGGGGGCAGCCACAGCAGCCGAGGATCGTGTCGAGGAAGGCCTGCTGAGCCTGACCGCCAGCGAGCGCCGCGAAATGCAGCGGCAGCTGACGTCGCTTGGCTACAGCACGGGCGGCGTCGACGGAGTCTTCGGCGCCAACACCCGCCGTGCCCTGTCGACCTGGCAACGGGATGAGGGGCTTCGCGCAAGCGGGTACCTGACGGCCGACCAGGTTCGCGAACTGCGGCGCCAGGCTGGCTGAGCAGGGTCACGGACGTCCGGCGGGCAGTAACGAGCGGCGGCAACGGGGAGTGAACCCGGCCTCGACCCGCCATGCTCCGGGCGCGCATCCCGAATGGCTGCGCCAGCTTGGCGGCGCCCCGACCGGGTGACAGCCGGCGGAAGGGGCTGACCTCGCGGTGGTCAGCCGTCTGGTCCAATGGCCCGGCGCGCGGCACCCCTCGTCACAGCCAGAGTTGGTTCAGTCGCTCTTGGCCGGGTATTTTGCCAACCGCCCGCCATAGGGCCTCAACAGCCCGCGCCCCTTTTTCTGCATTTCGATACAGCCGCACGTCGAGGTCCAGTTCCCAGCCGGGATCGTCCGAGGCGGCCACCAGCCGCCCCGCCTCGATTTCATCTCGCGCCAGACTAAGGGGCAACCAGCACAGGCCAACGCCGGTGACGGCAAGGTTCATCAGGCCGGCACTGATCGAATTCTCATGCAGCGTGCGCTGCCGGAAGGGCGGGCGCCGGGCAAACAGCCGGCCGAGGGCAACACCGAAGAACGAGTTGAACCCATAGCTCAGCACAGGCAGGGTCAGCTTGTCCCTCGGAGCACGGTCCAGCAGCCCCTGCCCCTTATGCACCTGTCCAAGGATCCGCACCTCGGGCGCCGCCAGCGGCATCAGCCGGTCCTGCCCGATGGTCAGGCCGTGAAAGCGGGCTTGGTCCAGATGGAAGGGCACCTCGGGATGGGCGTAAGTGAGGAAGAAATCCGCCTCGTTGTTGATCAGCGCCTCCAGATTGGCCTCGATCCCGCCACGGTCCGCGATCAGGGAGGTGCCAAAGCCGCCGAGCTCAGCCTCCAGTCCCTGCAGCCAGCAGGGAAAGAACGTCACTGTCAGCGTGTGCAGGGCCGCGAAGCGCACCAGTCCCGCCTCGCCCGCCGGTCGGAGCGTTTCGCGCAGACCATAGAAGGTTCGGATGGTCTCCTGTGCCACCGGCAGCAGGGCCCGCCCGGCCTCAGTGAGTTCCGCAGGCAGGGTAGCGCGGCTGATCAGCGTTGCCCCGAGCCACGTTTCGAGTTGCTTGATGCGGCGACTGAAGGCGGATTGCGTGACATTCCGAGCCTCGGCCGCGCGTGAAAAGCTGGATGTCTCGGCCAGCGTGACGAAATCCTCAAGCCACTTCACTTCCACCGGGCAGTCTCCTTCAGCGGGCATCGACCTATAGTTCACTGATATTCTTGCCTTATGCAAATTCGGAATGATCTCTTGCCAAATGCGAATTGGCCAATCAGGCTCCCGCTCGCCCACCTTGACGCCAGCGAGCGGGCGGGGTCGGATGGTGAAACGGTTTCCCAAGCCGCCGTTCCGGTGAAGTGCCATTCCGAGTGCCAGCTGCGTGACCCTCCACTGCCCATGCCCGAAATCGAGGAGCATCTCTTGTCCTACCCCGTCGCAGCCGACCTGATCCTGACCAATGGAAACATCTGGCGCGGCCGTGCCGAAGGGCGCTGTCAGGCACTGGCGATCTGGCAGGGCAAGGTGCTCGCGCATGGCACGGATACGGAGATGCTGGTCCTGAAGGGCGCGGACACCGAGGTGATCGACCTTGAGGGGCGGTTTGCCAGCCCAGGCCTGATCGACAACCACCTGCACCTTATCTCCACCGGGCTGGTGATGGGCTGGGTCGATGTCACGGCAGAGGCCGCCCCAACGGCTGCCGCCCTGCTGGACCGCTTGCGCGAGGGCGCGGCGCGCATTCCCAAGGGCGGCTGGGTCCGGGCGCGCGGCTATGACCAGGTCAAGCTGGACACCGGCCGCCATCCCACGCGCGAGGATCTCGACCGCGCCGTCCCCGATCATCCCGTGATGGTGACGCGCGCCTGCGGGCACGTCTCGATTGTCAACTCCAGGGCGCTGGAGCTGGCCGGGGTGACGGACGGCACCAACGATCCCGAAGGCGGGGTGATCGGGCGCACCGAGGGCCGGCTGAACGGCTTTCTGGCCGAAAACGCGCAGAACCTTGTCTCTTCGGTCATTCCCAAACCCTCGCTGGACGAGCTGATCGGCGGGATCGAGCGGGCCGGCAAGCACCTGCTGTCCTTTGGCATCACCAGCTGCATGGATGCGGCGGTAGGCCAGATCAGCGGGTTTGATGAGATCAAGGCCTATGAATTCGCCAAACTCGCCGGCCGACTGCCGGTGCGGACCTGGCTGACGCTGCTGGGCGACCCGGGCACCTCCATCGTGGAGGACTGCTGGAGCGCGGGGCTTGTCACCGGGGTCGGCGACGACATGCTTCGGGTCGGGGGGGTGAAGATCTTCCTCGACGGATCGGCCGGGGGATGCACCGCCTGGATGACCAGGGCCTACAAGGATCAACCGGGCAATTTCGGCGTCCAGATGCTGCCCGATGCGCAGGTCGAGACGATGGTGCAGGACTTCCATGATCGTGGGTATCAGATGGCCTGCCATGCCATCGGCGATGGCGCCATCGAGCAGATCATCACCGCCTATGAAAAGGCCCTCGCCGCCACGCCCGATCCGGGTCGCCGCCACCGGGTGGAGCATTGCGGCTTTTCCACCCCGGCGCAGGAAGCGCGGATGCAGGCGGCGGGCATCCTGCCCGCGCCGCAGATGGCCTTCATCCACGATTTCGGCGACAGCTACGTGAGCGTTCTGGACGAGGCCCGCGCCCGCCGCTCCTATCCCATCGGGACGTGGGAGCGTATGGGGCTGCGCCCCTCCACCGGATCGGATTCGCCGGTCTGCTCGCCCAGTCCCTTCCCCAATCTGCACGCCATGATCACGCGGCAAACCGGCAACGGCACGGTGATGGATGCCTCCGAAACGCTGGACCGTGACGCTGCGCTTCAGGCCTTCACCGAATACGGCGCCTTCTCGCAGAAGGCCGAGGATGTGAAGGGCCGCCTGATCCCCGGGCAATGGGCCGACATTGCCGTCTTCAACGCCGATCTGATCGAGACCGCGCCAGAGAGCCTGCTGGGGGACACCCGTTGCCTGATGACCCTGCTGGCCGGCAAGATCGTCCACGACGCGCGCCCCTGAAACACCACACAGACGCCGGACCATCCACAACCGGCGCGACCCCAACAAGGAGAACCCCATGCTGAACCGCCTGTCACTCGCCGCCGTCCTGTGCCTTGGCACCTCGGGACTGGCCATCGCAGAGGGGGAGCGCGCTGGCGGCACCCTCAACTTCACCGCGCCCTACGGCTCCAGCTTCGCGACGCTGGACAGCCAGGCCAGCCCCAACACGCAAGAAGAGTTCATCACCCAGGCGATCCATCGCTCGCTCTACAGCTGGGACTCGCTGAAAAACGAACCTGTGCTGGAATTGGCGACCTCTGCCGATGTGTCGGAAGATGGCATGGTCTTCACCTATCACCTGCGCGAGAACGCGGTATTTCACAACGACAAGCCGCTGACCGCTGATGACATCATCTACAGCTATCTGCGCATCGCCGCCCCGCAAAACGCCTTTCCCGGCGCCAGCTACATCGCCAACATCGAGGGTGCCGCCGAGTATACAGCAGGCACGGCCGACAGCATCTCTGGGCTGAAGAAGATCGACGATCACACGCTGGAGATCACCTTCGTCGCGCCGATCAACCCCGGCTTCGCGCTGATGATGAATACCACCGCGATCTATCCCTCGAATGTGGAGGAAGCCAGCTTCGTCACGGCCCCGGTCGGTCTCGGGGCCTTCAGGTTTGAGGAGCACGTGCCCGGCTCGCAAGTGGTGGTCACCAAGTTCGACAAGTATTACGAAGAGGGCAAGCCCTATCTCGACCGGGTGAACCTGATCTTGATGGGCGAGGATGCCGCGCGCGACGTCGCCTTCCGCAACAAGGAGATCGACGTCTCGATCCTGGGCCCGACCCAGTATCAGGCCTATCAGGGCGAAGAGGCGCTGAAGGACCACATCCTCGAAGTGGCCGAGGTCTTCACCCGCAACATCGGCTTCAACCCGGCTGTCGAGCCCTTCAAGGACAAGCGCGTCCGCCAGGCGATCAACCACGCCATCAACGCGCCGCTGATCATCGAGCGGCTGGTCAAGAACAAGGCCTACCCCGCCTCCGGCTGGCTGCCCGTCTCTTCGCCGGCCTTCGACGCGGACAAGCCCGGCTATGATTTCGACCCCGAGAAGGCCAAGGCCCTGCTGGCCGAAGCAGGCTATGCCGACGGCTTCGAATTCGAGGTGACGGCCAGCCCGAACGAAAGCTGGGGGGTGCCGATCGTCGAGGCCATCTTGCCGATGCTGCAGAAGGTAGGCATCACGGTCAGGCCGAAGCCGGTCGAAAGCGCCGCCCTGGGCGACGCCATCACCTCGAATGACTTCCAGGCCTATATCTGGTCGAACCAGTCCGGCCCCGACCCGCTGAATGCCCTGCGCTGCTTCTACTCCAAGACGCTGCAATCGGCCTGCAACTATACCAGCTATGCCAGCCCCGAGTTCGACGCGCTGTATGAGCAAGCCCAGCAGGAACGCGACCCGGCCAAGCAGATCGACCTGCTGCGTCAGGCCAACAACATCGTGCAAGATGATGCGCCGGTCTGGTTCTTCAACTACAACAAGGCGGTGATGGCCTATCAGCCCTGGGTGCACGGGCTTGTGCCGAATGCGACAGAGCTTGCGCTGCAGCCCTATGACGAGATCTGGATCGACGAGACCGCACCGGACTCGCGCAACTGATAGCAGATCAGGGTCGGGCGCGACCGGGGTAGCCCCCACGCGCCCGCCCCGTCCTTCAATTTCCTCGTCGCCGATCTCGCGCGCCTCCTCGCCCCCGGAAAGGGTTCATGCTTCAGTTCACCCTCCGACGCATCCTCCAGATCATTCCCACCCTTTTCGTGGTCGCACTGTTGATCTTCGTGATCTTCAGCGTCGTCCCCGGCAGTTTCGCGGCCAGTCTGTTTGCCGACGGCAGGACTGCAGCGGACCCCGAACTGATGGCGCGGATCAACCGCGAGCTTGGGCTGGACAAGCCGCTGCTGGAGAGGTTTCTCGCCTACATCGTCGATCTTGCGCAGTTCGATCTCGGCACCAGCTTCCGCACCCGCCAGCCGGTGATCGAGCTGATCAACAGCCGAATCTGGGCTTCGCTTGAACTTGCAGTCGCGGCTATGGCCTTTGCCATCGTGGTGGGGGTGCCGCTAGGGTTTCTCGCGGCGCTGCGTCCGGGCTCGCTGCTGGACACCGTCACGATGATCGGCGCGGTTTCGGGCCTGTCGATCCCGCAGTTCTGGCTCGGGCTGCTGATGATGTATGTCTTCGCGCTGCAACTGAACTGGCTGCCGAGTTTCGGCTATGGCGACGGATCATGGCGCAACATCATTCTTCCGGCGATCACGCTGGGGGTGACGCCGCTGGCGCTGCTGGCGCGGACCACCCGCGCGGGCGTGCTGGATGTGATGAGCGCTGATTTCGTCCGCACCGCCCATTCGAAGGGGATGAGCGAGACGCAGGTGGTGCGCTGGCATGTCGCGCGCAACGCGCTGGTGCTGATCGTGACCACCGTCGGTTTGCAGTTCGGATCGTTGATCGGCCAAGCCGTGGTGATCGAAAAGCTGTTCTCCTGGCCCGGCATCGGCTCTTTGCTGGTCGACAGCGTCGCGATCCGCGACATTCCCGTGGTTCAGGGCACCATCCTCGTGATCGTGCTGTGGTTTCTGGTCATCAACACAGCCGTCGATCTGCTCTATGCTGCGATCGATCCGCGCATCAAGCAGGGATAGGACGAGATGCGCCTCCGCTTCAACCTGGCCCTCGGGTCGTTTCTGACCGTGCTGGTCATCCTTGCCGGGCTGCTGGCTCCCTGGCTTGCCCCATTCGATCCGGTGCTGGACGCTGACCTGATGAACTCGGAGATGCCGCCTAACGCCACCTTCTGGTTCGGCACCGATGCGCAGGGGCGCGATGTCTACAGCCGCATCCTCTACGGCGCGCAGATCTCGTTGACCGTGGGCATCGTCTCGCAGGTCATCAACTCCGTCATCGGGGTGACACTGGGCATGACGGCGGGCTATTGGGGCGGCTGGTGGGACGATCTGGTCAGCGGGCTGACCAATGTGATGCTGGCCATCCCCTCGCTGATCTTCGCGCTGGCCGTGATGGCGGTGCTTGGGCCGGGGCTGCCGTCGCTGCTGATCGCGCTTGGCCTGACCAACTGGAGCTGGACCTGCCGCATCGCGCGCAGTTCCACCCTGTCACTGAAATCGCAGGGCTATGTGCAGGCGGCGCAGACGCTTGGCTACAGCGACCTGCGCATCATGTTCACCCAGATCCTGCCCAACATGATGGGGCCGATCCTGGTCATGGCGACACTTGGCATGGGCTCTGCGGTGCTGTCCGAGGCGGCGCTGTCCTTCCTCGGCCTCGGCATCCAGCCGCCTTTCCCCAGCTGGGGGTCGATGCTCACCGACGCGCAAAGGCTGCTGCAGCTGGCGCCCTGGGTCGCGATCTTCCCGGGCCTCGCCATCTTCCTTTCGGTGCTCGGCTTCAACCTGCTGGGCGACGGGCTGCGCGACAGCCTTGACCCGCACATGAGGACGCGCAAGCCATGACCGAACCACTGCTCGATGTCAGGGATCTGACGCTGGACGTGCCCCACGGCCGGGCCAGCATCCCGATCCTGAACGGCGTCTCGTTCCAGATCCATCCGGGCGAGACCTATGGGCTGGTCGGCGAGTCCGGGTCCGGCAAGTCCGTCACGTCGCTGGCGATCATGGGCCTGCTGAAAAAGCCGCTGCGGGTGTCGGGCGGGCAGATCGGCTTTCAGGGCCGCGACCTGCTGACCCTGCCGCGCCGCGAGATGCGACGCCTGCGCGGCAACCGCATCGCCATGATCTTTCAGGAGCCGATGACGGCGCTGAACCCCCTGGCCACCGTCGGGCGTCAGATCGCCGAGATGTTCATGCTGCACCAGGGCAAGAGCCGGTCCGAGGCTGCCACCCTCGCGGTTGCAGCGCTGGACAGCGTCAAGGTGCCCAGTCCCGACCGCCGGGCACGCAGCTATCCGCACGAGATGTCGGGCGGGCTGCGGCAACGGGTGATGATCGCGATGGCAATGGCCTGCAACCCCGATCTGCTGATCGCGGATGAGCCCACGACAGCGCTGGACGTGACCGTTCAGGCCGAGGTGCTGCGCCTGATCAAGGACCTTTGCGCCGAGCGCGGCACCGCGGTGTTGTTCATCAGCCATGACCTCGGCGTCATCGCCTCGGTCTGCCAGCGCGTCGGCGTGATGTATGCGGGCTGTCTGGTCGAGGAGAACGACACCTCCGCCTTGTTCGAGACACCGCGGCACGACTATACCCGCGGCCTGCTGGGCGCCCTGCCCCGGCTCGGCAGCCGCACGGCCCAGGGCCGGCAACGGCTGGTCGACATCGACAGCATCATCGCCGACCGCTCGCGCCTGACCGAGACGCGCTTCATCATGCCGCGGCGAAAGGAGATGCCATGACCGCGCCCCTGCTGGAGGTCGACAACCTGCATGTGCGTTTTCCCGTCGCGGGGACCGGCCTGACCGGGCGGGGGAAACGCCTGCTCCACGCCGTGAACGGGGTCAGCTTCTCGCTTGCCCAGGGGGAATGCCTGTCGATCGTCGGCGAGTCCGGTTGTGGCAAATCCACCACCGCCCTGTCGATCATGGGACTGCAGGAGCCTACCGAAGGCGAAATCCGCTTTCGCGGCCGCCCGATGACGGGGCCGAGCGCGCCCACCCGCATGGAGCGCGCCAAGGCCGTGCAGATCGTGTTCCAGGACCCCTATGCCTCGCTGAACCCGCGCCAGACGGTCTGGAAATCGCTGGCCGACCCGCTGCGGCTCCACGGCATCACCGCCCGGTCCGAGATCGCCGACCGCATCGCGAAGCTGCTTCGCAGCGTCGGCCTGACCCCGGAACAGGCGCACCGCTTTCCGCACGAGTTTTCAGGCGGACAGCGGCAGCGCATCGGCATCGCCCGTGCGCTGATCCTGGAACCCGAGATCGTGGTGCTGGACGAGCCTGTCTCGGCGCTCGACGTGTCGATCCGTGCCCAGATCATCAACCTGCTGCTCGACCTGCAAGAGCAGTTCGGGCTGTCCTACCTGATGATCAGCCATGACCTGTCCGTCGTCGAACACATGAGCGACCGCGTGATGGTCATGTATTTCGGCCAGCTGGTCGAAACCGGCAGCTGGCAGCAGATCTTCGCGACACCCACCCACCCCTATACCCGGCGCCTGATCGCCGCCATTCCGGATCCCGCACATTTCGGCAGGATCTCGGCCGAGCCCTTCATCGACGCACCGAACATGTTCGCCCCCCCGGACACGGAGGCGTTGCTCGAAATCGCCCCCGGGCACTTCATCCGGCCAGCTTCCGCAGCGTGACCCAGATGCTGATTGTGGGACACATGGCCAATCACCAGCCCGCTCCAGCAACCTTGCCATCGATTTTGGCAGCTGTTGCGACAGGCCGCTCCAGCGCCCGTCAATGGAGGTGATGCCGCCCGGTCAAAACGCCGGCGCGAAGATCGAGCAGAATCGTCAGTCCTGTCCGCACTCAGTAAGCGACGACCACCACAACCCTGTCCGAATAGGTCCCGACCATCGCCTGCTGGTTTTCGTGGAGTCTGCCGAAAACGGTCAGGACCTGGTCTGCGCCGATGCCGATTCCCGCCGCGACTGTTCCGGCGCCAAGCTCCCAGCTGAGGCTGCGCGATGCGTCATGGTACAGGCTGTAGGCAATCAGATTCCCGCCACTTTCCATCCGGCGGCCGGACGGACCGCCATCCACGGCATGGATGCCGTGATCGAGGCCAACCGTATAGGCGGATCCATTGGTGCAGGACACCGTGATGCTGGCGGTCTGGTCCACCGGTGCCACGATCGCGGCATCTATGGTCCCGAAATCCATGTTCGACACGTTGACCGTGCAGCTTGCGGTGACCGTGGCCTGCACCGTGAACGAGCTGGCGGTGCCGGTCTGATCGCAGGCCGTCTCGCCATAGGCGAGCAGGACATCGCCGCCCGCCTCGAAGCGCGACATGTAGGGTCCGACGCCGGCTTGCGCACCGATCGAGGTCACCTCGGCATAGACTGTCGGCGCAATCGCGGCGCTGCCCGACGCATCGAGCGCGATGGCAAACCCGACCGTCTCCCATGTGGTGCCACCGAGCGAGACCGCGTTGCCGGCTGTCAGCTGGTAGTCCAGCGACGCGGCACCATTCCCCGACATGTAGCGCGGCGTCAGTCCCGGGCCACTGCCACCGCTGCCCGCCCCGATCGTCAGGCAAGCGACAGCCGATGTGCCCGGCGTGCCCCCGGAGCAGGCAATCGTCGCCGGGCCGCTGGTTTGCTGGGGCTGTCCGTCGCGCACTGAAATCGTACCAAAATCCAGCGATACAAGATCGGCTTCGCACACCAGGGCCGCGCCGGCCGGAAGCCCGGAACCGAGCAAGGCCGCGAGGCAACCGATCAGTCCAAAGGGTCGCACGGTCATCTGCATTCCACTCCCTCGATATACACCTGTTCATCCGTCCGCTGCGCATAGGCAAAGGTGGCTGAGCAGGTCCCGCCGGCTGTCTGCGCCGTGATCTTGTTGTGTGCGCCAAGCCCGGTGATCCAGACTTCGCCATCGTATCCCACGGTGAACGCCGTGGATGACCCGGAGAGCCGAACCTCGGCACCGGGTGCAATAAACGCCCCGTCGGCACCCCGCAGGACCACCAGCGCGCCAGCCTCGGGCTGGCCGCCGAAATCCAGCGACACGCCGGAGCGCCGCGCGGGAACCACATCCATTGCAGTCGCGCCGATGCTGGCCTCGAGCGGCAGGTCGAGCGGATCGATGGAAACCCGGTTCAGCCGGTAAGACCGCAAATCCGGTACCAGTGCCCTGCCATGCAACCCGGTATGAGCCACCTCCCGATTGTTGAGGCTGACCGGCACATTCGGAAAACCCAGGTCAACCACGGCAAAGCCATCCTGAATCCGGTTGCTCGCAAACAGCCCGCCGCCCGCCACAACCAAGGCCCCGTCGAAAGTTGCGCTTGCGCTTGCCCCTGCACCGCTGTCGCGCAGGGCCAGGTCCGCCCGGCCAAAGCCGGTTTGATATGTCGCACCAACCATGCGGTTCTGGCGCGAGAGGTTGACCCGGTAGCCGTAGCTTCCCGCCCGGCGATCTGCTGACCGTGAAAGGCTGGCGACAGTGTCGGTGCGCCCGTATCTGTCGCGCTGCCCGCCAGCGCTGGCATGGCCAGAGCCCCCCAAGGACATGGACAGGCCGATGGACGCCCCTATGCCGCCGTCGCCCGCAACGTCCTTGAAAGCATTGGCCCGGAATGACGCCCCCCGCCATGGCAGTTGCCGGGAATAAGACGCCGACAGGATGGTGTTGGTCAGATCGGCGCGTTCGGAGTTGATCAGGCTTACCCCCAGACTGCTTCCCCCATCCGAGAGGGGAAACGTCAGCGCCAATGCGTCAAGCGCTGTGACGGGACCGACGGCGGCAAGGCCAGAGCTGGGAGGGCTCTCGTCAGACCACTCGTGCGACGCTGCAGACGCAAGATCCTGAAACGTGTCGAAGGTCCGCCGGGTGCTCAGCCGGACCCCGACTCCGCCAAGCTCGGTGCGCAAGGCCCCGAAAACGAAGCTGCCGCTGTCCGCACCGTTGACGCTTGCGCCACCCGCCAAACTGACCTCGGCGCGGTTGAACAAGACGGTGTGAACCCCGAGCCCGGCCATCGTCAGCGCGCCCAGCGCCTCGGCGCGGGTCTCCACCGTCAGACGGTCGGAGACGCCGTAGCGCAGGCTGACCGCAAGGGCCGTGCCCTGGCCATATGAGGACCGCCCATCGCCATAGGGCAGACGCGTGCGCCCTGCCTCGAGGGAATAATCCAGCATGCCCCCGGTCAACAGGTTCTGGGTCGCAAAGAAGGGGACCATCGTGGTCTGTTCATTTCCCGCCGCATCGCGCAACACAAAGACGGCCTCGCCCGCGCTGGTGATCATCGGAACGTTCGACAGGTTGAACGGGCCGGAAGCCACCGCCCCGGAATAGGCGCGCACGTTGTCGACATAGACCTCGATGGTGGACGGAACGGCGGGCGAACCGGAGAAGGACAGCAAGGGGCTGGTCACCACATCGTCGCGCAAGGAAAAATCGCGGCGGATCTGAAGCCCGCCAAGGCGCACGGGCCGGGCCCAGGCCGGGCCGGATGTCGTGAAATCGCCGGCGGTCAGGGTCATCATCCGGCCGGGGCGGGAGACGGTGAAAAAGGTGTCATAGCGTTCGAACACGGCAGACCCGGGGTCGTCGAGTCCGGAGCTGACAGACCCTGTGGTGGTAAGCACCCCGATCGGTGTGAAAGCCCGCAGGTCCAGGCTGGCAAAGGCGTCTCTGGGCCGAAAACCGTCGGCGAATATGTCGTTGCCCAGATTGGCCGTGACCCGGTAGTTCAGGGCCACTCCCAACCCCGCCTGGGCTTCCGGCAGATGCTGCTGCGGCACGGCAGAGATTTCGACGGGAATAAGCGCTGCACCACGGGCTGTAATGTGGAGGACCTGCGACGGGGCATCATAGACAAAGGAAAGACCCGGGATCTGGTCCAGAAACACCGTCCGCCCCAGACGGCGGGGCGCCGCGATCCCGATGCCCTCCAACTCCTCGCGCTGCGCCGAGATACGCTGAGACTGCATCCCCAGCGCGAATTCTGCCACAAGGCCAGTGTCACGCCCATTGATCGAAACCAGCAGGAACAGGGCCTCGTCAGCGCCCGGGTCATAGTCTGATCCAGCACCACCGGTCGGAGGCTCGGCTGAAACCTGCGCTGGCTCATCCAGCGTCTGCGCGGCGGACTCCACAACACAGGCCGATCCGGCGATGCAAGCTCCGGCTGTAAACGCCGCGATCCGGGGCCAGTTGTACACCATGGTTCCCCCCAGCGGTTGTGCGGCAGCGCGAGGCTGCGCTGCCGCTGGCGATACCCAGCTCAGGCAGGGGCGCCAAAGCACAACGGTACCGAATGCCGCACGGTGAATTTCACCACCTGATCCTGCTGGCTCGCGCCGGGCAACTGGTCGACCAGGACCCGGTAGCACTCTTCACCCCGAACGGCGGTCTTGGCGGTGCGGACCAGACGAATGGTCAATTCCTGGTTGGGGGACATCCGCATCGCTGGTGGACTGGCCACGACATCGCGCGTCGCCGCCAGCCTGCCCTTGGCGCCCTCGCGGTGCCAGCGCATCACGCGGACCTGACCAAGGGTCGCGCCGGGACCGCCCGCCTTGACGGTCAGGGTTGCCGTCTTGGTTCCCGGAGCGACCTTTATGGACGTGGGGGAAACGGTGAAATCATTGGCGACGGCCGGACTGGCCAAAGACAGTGCGGTCAGCAGAATGGCGGCAGCGACTTTCGAGCGTGCAAAGATGGTCATGTCATGAACCTTTCTGCCCTTACGGTGCGTAGACGGCGGTCAGGATGACCGTGTCGGCGTAGGTGCCCATCGGGTAGGCGGGGTCGGGCTGGATCTTGCCGTAGAGGGTCGTGTTGTAGGTGTTCGTCGTGCCGACCTGCACCAGCGTGACCGCACCATCGGTCGCAATATCGGCACCGCCGGCCTCCAGCACATGCAAGGTGTAGGGCACCAGATCTAGCCCCGAAGCCAGGTTCCGCTGGGTGGTGGGCGGGGCCGGATTGGCACCCATCCCGACCAGAATGGTGGTCACGGTCGAAACGCCGTTGCATGCGAGTGTCACGACAGCCGATCCGCTGGTGACTTCGTCCACGCTCAGGGCACCAAAGGCGAGCGGCGCCGCAGACAGGGTGCAGGTTCTGCTGACCACCGCGGACACGCCCATTTCACCGATCGCGGTCTGTGCCTGGGCCAGATTGACGGCAGCAAGCATCATTCCTGCGGCAAGCGCAGGGACAGAGCGAATGTTCATTGGATTGTTCCTCGTTCGGGACCGGCAGTCCCGAATGCAGCCCGTCATGAAGACCGGCTACTTTCAACATGGGCCTTTTCAGATGTCATGCAATGCGCTTGTGCAGCTTTGGGTTGTGAGCTGGTGCTCGATCTTGCGCTGCGACAGGAATCCACGCGGGCCTTGACGCAAGGGACTGCAACCAGAAAGCGACGCCATTACAACGGCTTTCAGGGACAGCCCCAGTCACAGCGCCAAGACTGACAGCGTCGGGGAACGCCTGCAGTTATTTTCATTTAATTGTGCTCGCCGACCCAACGAAGCCCCTGCCTGGAGCCGGACCTGCCGCAAGGGGCCCGATTCGCACTGCCTCAGCCGCGCGCTCTGGCGAAGATGGAGCGGCTGCCACCGCCGGAGCCATGCAGAGACGAAAATGCACTGTGCGAAGCTGCTGGGCATCGGGCGCGCGGAGCCGGCACAGCTTGGCACGCAAGGCCCGCTGTCACCACCGGCGCGCCACCCTCCCTCACCTCCCGAGAACCCCCTCGATCGGCGGCAACGGCACCGGCTGGGTGACCCGCTCGGGATCGCGCCGTTCATAGAAGGCGTTGCCGCCTGCGGTCAGCACGTAATGCATGTTGTTGTAGGAGGCACGGTAGCTCGCCGCATGGAAGAACTGCGCATTGCCGATAAAGGGATGGCGCTGTCCGCGCAGCACCGACCGCGCGGCCTGCGGCACCAGCGGCGCGGTCCGCGTCTCCATCCGGCGATCCAGCACTCCCGGCGCGAACTGGTTGCGCTGGCCGACCACGCCGCAGACGCTGCGCGGGTACTGGCCGGAGTCGACCCGGTTCATCACCACGCTCCCCACCGCGACCATGCCGTCGAAGCTGGATCGGTTGGATTCGAAATACATCGCCCGTTCCATGCATTCGAGCTCGGTCAGCCGCGCGCCGCAGCTTGCCAGCAGCGCCAGCGCGACACCCGCACCGGCGAGGCGCAGGGTGGTTCGGGTTCGGGTCATGTGCCTGTCCTGCTCGCCATGTTTTCTTGCCATCCTAGCGCAGATCGCGGCCAGGGGAAGCGGGTTTGCCAAACCGCCCCACCTGGCGCTCATGGCAGGCTGCCGGCAGCGCCCTTGTGCTGGACGCGCCCAGGGGTCGGACCGCAATTTCAGCTAGCCTGCGATCATCCTGACGGCGAGCGTCCGGCTGCTGCGCTGGATTGCCCAGGCTGTTCTCTCCCATGCAGTGGCCAACGGCAAAACCCGCGCCATATGGAGGGGTCCAGCACGCCAGAGCCGCAGGACCCACCCATGCCCAAGATGCGCAAGAAATCCGATCTGCCGACCAGGATCTGCGTGGTCTGCGGCCTGCCCTTCGCCTGGCGCAAGAAGTGGGAGCGGGATTGGGACCGCGTGACCCATTGCTCTGACCGCTGCCGCAGCGCCGCCAAGGCCCGGCTGAAGGTGCAGGCATGACCCGGCTGCGCTTCGTTCTGGGGGACCAGCTGACGCGGGGGCTTTCTTCGCTGGCGGATATCGACCCGGCGCGGGATGTGGTGCTGATGGTCGAGGTTGCAGCCGAGGCGCGCTATGTGCCGCATCACCAGCAGAAGATCGCCTTCGTGCTGGCGGCGATGCGGCATTTCGCGGAAGTCCTCCGGGAGGACGGCCTGACTGTCGACTATGTGAAACTGGACGATCCCCTCAACACCCACAGTTTCACCGGCGAGCTGGCCAGGGCCGCGGCGCGCCATGCCGCCACTTCAGTCGTGGTCACAGAGCCCGGAGAGTGGCGGGTGCTGCAGATGATGCAGGACTGGGACCTGATCTGCCCGGTAGATATCCGCCCCGATGACCGCTTCTTCTGCTCGCGTGCCGGGTTCGCCGCGCTCGCGAAGGCCGGCAAGACCAGCCGGATGGCGGTCTTCTACCGCGAGATGCGCCGCCGCACCGGCCTGCTGATGGGGGCTGATGGCCCCGAGGGCGGCCAGTGGAATTTCGACCCCGAGAACCGCAAACCCCTGCCCCGCGCCCACCAGCCTCCGCCCCGCCGCCGGTTCGAACCCGATGCGATCACGGCCGAGGTGCTGGCCCTCGTCGAAGCCCGCTTCGGCGACCATTTCGGCGACCTCACCCCCTTCGGCTGGGCCGTCACCCGCGAGGATGCGCTGGACGCGCTGGACCACTTCATCGCCGACTGCCTGCCCGGCTTTGGCGATTATCAGGATGCCATGAAGGCCGGCGAGGATTTCCTCTATCACAGCCTGACCTCGCCCTACCTGAACGCCGGCCTCCTGACCGCGCGCGAAGTCTGCGAGCGGGCCGAAGCCGCCTACCGCGCCGGCAAGGCGCCGATCAATGCGGTGGAGGGGTTCATCCGCCAGATCCTGGGCTGGCGGGAATTCGTGCGCGGCATCTACTGGACGGAGATGCCCGGCTATGCCCAGACCAACCACCTGAACGCAGCCCGCGACCTGCCCGCGCTCTACTGGACGGGCGAGACCAAGATGCACTGCATGGCCGATTGCATCGCCGCCACCCGCCGCCATGCCTATGCCCATCACATCCAGCGGCTGATGGTCACCGGCAACTTCGCCCTGCTGGCCGGGATCTCGCCGCCGCAGATCGAGGAGTGGTATCTGGCGGTCTATGCCGATGCCTATGAGTGGGTCGAGCTGCCCAACGTGCACGGCATGGTGATGCATGCTGATGGCGGGCGCATGGGGTCCAAGCCCTATGCTGCCTCGGGCGCCTATATCAACCGGATGTCGGATTACTGCAAAACCTGCACCTATGACCCGAAGCTCAAGCTGGGGCCCGGGGCCTGCCCGTTCAACTACCTCTACTGGAACTTCCTGATCGAGAATGAGGCGGTTCTGTCGCGCAACCCGCGCATGGCGATGCCCTGCAAGACGCTGTCGAAGATGCCGGACGGGCAACGGGCCGACATCACCCGGTCCTCGCAGGCGTTTCTGGACAGCCTGCCGGTCTGGACCAGGGAGAGCCCCCCGCGCGACTGACGGCCTATCCCGTCACCACCCCGTCGCCCACCACGATCTGCCGACGGCACAGGCCCGCGATCTTCTCGTCATGGGTCGAGATCAGGAAGGTCGTGCCCTCGTCGCGGTTGATCTCGGCGATCAGGTCCATGACCTGCATGGCCGAGGCGCGGTCGAGGTTGCCGGTCGGCTCATCCGCCAGCACCAGTTCGGGGCGGTTCATCAGCGCGCGGGCCACCGCCACCCGCTGCTTCTGCCCGCCCGAGAGCTTGGCCGAGGGGAAGTCGATCCGCGCCCCAAGTCCCATCCGCGTCAGCAGTTCGCGCCCGCGCGCCCGGGCGGCGGCGGTCTCGCGCCCCTCGCGCACGGCCGTCGGGAACACCACGTTTTCCAGCGCGGTGAAATCGGGCAGCAGGTTGTGGAACTGAAAGACGAAGCCGATATGGCGGTTGCGGAACTCGGTCAGCTCGGTGTCATCTGCGGCGACCAGATCCGTTCCCAGCATGGCATAGCGCCCCGAGGTCGGCTTCATCAGCGTGCCAAGAATGGTCAGCAGCGTGCTCTTGCCCGACCCCGATGGTCCCAGCAGCGCCGCCATCTCGCCCGCCTCCAGCACCAACGACAGGCCGCGCAGCACCCGGGTCTCGGCCTCGCCCGTGCCAAAGGTCTTGACGAGGTCGGACACCTCCAGCAGCGCGGTCATTGGCCGATCGCCGTGACCGGATCGACCCGTGCCGCGGCGCGCGCCGGCAGGATCGAGGCGAGGATGGCGCCGATCACCGTCAAGGTGATGGCCAGGCCATAGGAGCCCTGGGTGATGTCCATCGGCAGCGTACCGACCTCGAACTCCTCGCGCGACGGAAACGGCAACAGCGCCAGATAGCCAAGCGCCGCGCCGGTGACGCCGCCCATCAGCCCGACCAGCGCGCCCTGGGTGACGAAGACGAAGACCACGAAGCCCCGCCCTGCCCCCATCGCCCGCATGATCCCGATCTCGGGGCGGCGGCGATAGGTGGACAGCAGCAGCGCCGAGGCGACGCCGATCACGATGGTGATCAGCGCGAAGGACTTGAGGAAGATCCCGGTCTGCGCCTGCGCGTCCAGCGCCTCGAGCAGCTGTTCGGCGCCCTCGGTCCAGGGCTCGGCATCCAGCCCGGTCAGCGCCGCGATGCGCAGCGCGGTGGCATCGGCCTCGTTCAGGTCGCGCAGCTTGATCTCGATCCGCGTCACCCCTTGGGGCAGCGCAAACAGGGTGCGCGCGGTGGACAGGCTCACATAGATGCTGCTGGCGTCGATCAGGCCGTTGCCGGTGTCATAGAGCCCGCTGAGCGTCAGCACGGCCGATGCCCCCGTGGAGGATTGCAGCCGCACCGTCTGCCCCAGCCGCAGCGACATGTCCTCGGCCAGCGTCTCCCCCAGCACGATCAGCCCCGAGCCGAGGCGGACCGAGCCTTGGGTCATGTAGCCGTCGAGATCGAGGATGTCGGACTCGCGCCCCGGTTCCAGCCCGGTGACGCTGACCTGCGCCACCTGCGCCCCGCGCGCCAGAAACCCCGCGCCGGTGATCTGCGGCGACACGGCGATCACCCCCGGCACCGTCTCGATCAGCGGGATGAAGGTCGCGGCCTCTGACAGCGAGGCGGTGCGGGCGCGGCCGCGTTCGATGACCGCCAGAACCTGGCCGTCCGGATGGATCAGGATCGCGGGGTCGGGATCCTCGGCCTTGATCGTCACATGGCTGAGGTCGCCCACGGTGCGCGACAGGATGAACTCTGCCAGCCCGCCGATCAGCGCCGACATGAAGATGAAGATGAACACCCCCACCGCCACCCCCAGCACCAGCAGCGCGGTCTGCGCCTTGCTGGCCGTCAGGTAGCGCGCGGCGATCTTGAGCGCGTAGAGCATCAGGGGGCCATCCCGCGCACGGCCTGCCCGTCGCTGATGCCGGCGGCGTCGCCGATCAGCACATCCCCCGGCGCCAGCCCCTCGGTCACGATCAGCCGCGCGGCGGGCCAGTCGATCACCGAGACCGGCCGCCTGCGGGCCACACCGTCGCTGACGACAAACACCGACGTCCCGGACTCGCCCGCCAGAATGGCGGCACGGGGCGCGGTCAGCGCAGCCTCCCGCGTCTCCACGATGATATTGGCCGTCACGGTCAGGCCCACGGGGGCGGTCACCGGGTCGTCAAAGCTCAGTTCGACGGCAAGGCCGCCCGTCGCCGCATCGACCTGCTGCGAGACGAAATCGATCTGACCATCCCGCAGCAGCGTCTCGCCCGCCAGCTGCAGCACGGCCGCCTGTCCCTTGCGCAGTTGGGTGGCATAGGCCTCATCGACATCCGTCTCGACGATCAGCTCGCCAAGGTCGGCAATCGTCATCAGCGGCGTCGAGGGATCGATGCTCTGCCCCGGCTCGACATTCAGCGCCAGCACGGTGCCGGTCATCGGGGCGTGAAGCGTGTAATCCGCCAGCTGCACCTGCGCCTGATCGACCAGCGCCGTGGTCCGCGCCACCTCTTGCGCCGCCGACTGCAGCGCGCGTTCGGCAGTCTCGAGCGTGGTCAGCGAGACATTGGCGCCAAGCGCCCTCGCCCGGGCCAGCGTGTCCTGGGCCTGCGCCTCGGACACCAGCGCGCCGTCCAGCCCCGCAATCGCCTGCCGCAAGGCCGCCTGCGGCGCGGCAGCGTCGATGCGCGCCAGTTCGATGCCTGCCTGAACCTCATCCCCTTCGGCGACGCCAAGCGCTTCAATCCTGCCGCCGACCAGCGCGCGGATCTCTACCGAATGGCGCGCGGCGATCCGGCCATTGGTTGCCAGCACCCGCGTGACGGGGGCCATTGCGGCAACCTCCACCGGCACCGGGGTGACCCCCGTTGTCCACGGCTGAAGATAGAGGAGGAGCCCCGCCCCGCCCGCCAGCAGAACGCCAATCGCCCAGACCCGGCGCCGCGGCGCCCGGCGCACCGGCCCCGGCGCACGCGTCACCGGCAGACCGGGTGTCACGGTTACCGGGGCAGCTGCCCTGTTTGCAACATCGGTCTCTTGGCGTGCGTCCGGCAAGGAAATGTCCTGTTCTGGCCCAAGTTCAGGTCCAAGTCCCCGCCAGCGGGCGGCAGACGGTTATTGTCCTTTCAGGACCTAACCTGCCGGAGTCCGGCCTGCGTTGATGTGGATCAGGGATGACAAGCGCATCGCGGGCGCAGGGATCGCAGGGGCCGGCCCTTCGGCCGTTCAATCCCCCGAAGCGTAGAGCAGCGCGATATCGCGGTGATAGAGCTCGCAAGGCCCGATCTCGGCGCGCAGAACGGCTTGGACCGGCTCCAGCACTACGGCGCAGCCGTTGGCAAAGCGGAATTCGCGGTCACCATTGGACAGACGGCTCTGGACCGGCACCTCGTCCATCGGGCGGGTGGTCGTGGTTTCGGTCTGGGTGCAGGCGGCGGCAAGCAGAAGCAAGACAAGCGGCAGTGATTTCATCTCTCGGTCCTCCGGGTTCCAGGACCTAACGAAGATGTGAGCGTCTGGTTCACTGCGCCGCCCGCCGCAGGCAGCCTTGGGCGGAAAAGCGCCGGGCAGCCTCAGCCCCCGCGCACCACCACCCGGTTGCGGCCGCCAGCCTTCGCCTCATACAGCGCGCCATCGGCCAGGCGGATCAGCGCTTCGGGGGCGGCGGGCGCGGCGCAAAAGGCCATGCCGAAGCTGAGCGTGACGGCAACCCCCTCGGCTTCCGCCTCGAAGGCCCCGGCGATGGCAAGGCGCAGGCGCTCGGCCAGGGCGGCGGCGGCATCGGGGCCGGCATCGTTCAGGATCAGCGCGAATTCCTCGCCGCCATAGCGGAACACAAGGTCATCGGCCCGGGCCCCGGCCGCCAGCAGCTCTGCCACCCGGCGCAGCACCCGGTCGCCCTCGACATGGCCATGGGTGTCGTTGATGCGCTTGAAATGATCGACATCGCCCATCAGCAGCGCAAAGCCGGGGCCGCCCGCGGTCAGCGCCCCCAGCCGCGCGCCCAGTGCCGCGTCGAACTCGCGCCGGTTCAGCAGCCCCGTCAGCCCGTCGCGGCGGGCATGATCGGACAGCTGGTCGCGCTGCTCCTGAATGGTGCGGGTCATGGTGTTGAACGCCTCGGCCACGGCGGCCAGCTCTGGCGGGACGGTGATGTGCACCGGCGTCTCATGATGGCCCGAGGCGAAGCGCGCCGCCCCCGCCACCAGCTCATCGGCGCTGAGCACGATCGCCCGGTTCACGATGAAGGCGCCGATGCCCATCATCCCCAGCGACAGCAGGACCGCGCCAAGCGCCGCCACCTCCAGCCGCCGGAACGCATGCAGCGCCGCGGCGTGGTTGCTCTCGCCCGCAACGCGCACCCGGTCGAGCACGTCCTCCAGCTGGCGGGCGGCGACGGGAAACTCCCGCTCGGTCGCCAGCACCTGTTCCAGGTCGGTGACGCTGCCGCCAAGGCCGCCGCGCGGACGCGCCAGCGCCGCGGCGGCATCGGCCGAGGCCTGCGTCCATTCCCGCCGGGCCACCGCGACCTGTTCGGCATTGTTCGGCGCCACGATAGCCTCGAGCCGCGCGAACTGCGCCTCGACCCGGGCCCGCGCCGCCTCGAAGGCCGCGCGCTGCGCCACGTCGCCGGTCAGCACATAGCCGTTCACCGCCTCGGTGATCGTCCAGTAGTCGCCCTGGATCCGCTCGAGGCTGATCAACAGATCATGCTGGCGCGTCAGCACATCGCGGAACGGCTGAACGACGGTCTGGTGATAGACGGCATAGCCGACCGCGCTGCTGGCCAGCAGCGGCAGGACGGCACAGATCATCGCCAGCGCGATCCAGCTGCGCAGGGACTGGCGCCGGAAGAACCGCATCGGGCGGCTCAGGGACGCCCCCATCGGGACGGTGGCCGGGGGGTGCAGGGTCATGTGCTTCGCCAGTTCGGGTGGTTGCGGCATGCCGGGGGGGTATCACCACAAGGTTTCCACTGCGTCAATCGCAGCGGAAAAACCCGCGCGGCAGCCGGCTTGCGGGTCACGAACACAGCATCGGGTTTGGGGTGCCTATCCCAGCCGCGCCGCCTGCGGCAGCAGCCAGATGCCCCCGGGCGGCGCGGTGTTCACGCAGAGCTGGCAGCGATAGGCGCCCGACAGCAGCGGATCGGTCATCACCTCGGCGGGGCGGCCGGCGGCGGCGACGCGGCCCTCAGCCATCAGCACCATGCGGTCGGCATGCATCGCGGTCAGGTTCAGATCGTGCATCACCGCCACCACCCCGCCGCCCGCATCGGCAAAGCGGCGCAGCACCGACATCACCTGCAACTGATGGCCGATGTCGAGGCTGGCGACGGGTTCATCGACGAACAGCCAGCAGGGATACTCCGCCCTTTGCGCCTGCCAGACCTGCGCGCGCACCCGCGCCAGATGCCCCCGCGCCTGCTCGCCCCCCGACATGTCCTGAAAGAAGCCGTCGATCTTGTGGCTTAGCCCCACCTCCTCCACCGCCGCCTCCAAGATGCCGGGCAGAGGCGCGGCATGGCCCGCCTCATGCCCCATGCGCACGATTTCACGCAGCGTGAACGGGAAGCCCACCGCCGTCGCCTGCGGCAGCACCGCCCGGCGCAGCGCCAGTTGCCGGGGCGAGAGGTCGGCGAGGCGCACCCCGTCAAGGCTGATCGACCCCGGCCCCGGCAGATCCCGCGTGAGGCGCCGCAGCAGCGTGGTCTTGCCCGACCCGTTGGGCCCGACAATGGCGGTGATATGGCCGGGGCGGGCCTCGAACGCCACCCCGTGCAGGACATCGCGCCCGCCAAGGTTGGCCCCCAGGTCGGCTGCCAGAAGCATCTCAGATCTCCATCGTGGCGCGGCGCGCGAGCAGGATCCACAGGAACACCGGCGCGCCGATCAGCGCCATGATGATGCCGATGGGCAGTTCCGCGGGGGCGACGACGACGCGCGAGAAGGTGTCGGCGCCGATCAGCAGCGTGGCACCGAAGAGGGCGGCGGCAGGCAGCAGCGTGCGATGATCCGGCCCGATGGCCAGCCGCAGGATATGCGGCACCACGATGCCGACAAAGCCGATCCCGCCCGACACGGCGACCGAGGCGCCGGTCATCGCCGCCACCGCCAGGATCGCCCCGCGCTTGACCGCCTCCACCGGCACGCCCAGATGCCGCGCCACCGCCTCGCCAAGCGCCATCGCGTTCAGCCCGCGCGCGAGGAACGGCGCGGCGGCGAGCCCGGCGATCAGCACCGGGGCTGCGGCCCAGACCTTGACCCAATTGGCCCCGGCCAGCGAGCCGAGGCCCCAGAAGGTCAGGTCACGCAGCTGGGTGTCATCGGCCAGATAGATCAAGATCCCCGTCGCCGCCCCCGCCAGCGCCCCAAGCACGATCCCCGCCAGCAGCATGGTGGCGATGGAGGTGTGGCCGCGCAGGCTGGCGACGCGGTAGAGGATCAGCGTGGTCGCCCACCCGCCGAAGAAGGCAAACAGCGACACCATGTACATCCCCGTCACCGCCTGCACCGCGGCGGGCATCACGCCCTCCAGCACGATAGCGATCACCGCGCCGAGGCCCGCACCCGCGCCAACGCCCACCAGCCCCGGATCGGCCAGCGGATTGCGGAACAGCCCCTGCATCAGCGCGCCCGACACCGCCAGCGCCGCGCCGACCAGCATCCCCAGGATCAGCCGCGGCAAGCGGATGTCCAGCAAGATCGCCCGCTCGGCCGGGTTCAGATCGCGGGTGAACAGCTCCCAGGGCAACAGGCCGGACGCGCCGATGCTGAGGCTGAGGCAGGCCATCGCCGCCAGCAGCAACGCAAGGCCGGTCGTGACTGCGGGCACCGCAAGCCGCGGCGCGCGGATGGCGGGGGTGAAGGGGACAACGGTCATCTCAGGGCGCGTCCGGATAGAGCGCGGCATGGAGCGCGGCAATCGCCTCGGGCGTGCGCGGGCCAAACCCCAGCAGGAAGGTGCCCGGCATCCGCACCACGCGCGCGCCCAGTGCGGCGGGCGTCTGCGCCAAAGCGGGGTGGGTCAGGTACTCGTCATTGCCCTGCGAAGCGCCCTCGCCCCGCTCCATCGCCAGGATCACGTCCGGGGCGGCGACGGCGATGGCCTCGTCGGTCAGCGCCTTGTAGCCCTCGAAGCTGTCGATGGCGCTGGTGCCGCCCGCGAGTTCGATCATCGCCGCGGCGGCGGTGTCGGTCCCCGCCCCCATCAGCCGCCCGCCGCTGTTGCCCAGGATGAACAGCACCCGCGGCGCGGGCCCCTCCTCGGCGGCAACCGCTGCCAAAGCCGCCTGCATCTGCGCGTCCAGCTCGGCCGCCAGCGCCTCGCCCTTTTCGGGCACGCCCATGGCTTCGGCCACGCTGCGCACCTTGGCCAGCACGCCTTCGGGGCTGTAGCCGTCCGGCACCGTCACCGTCTGCACCCCGGCTCCGGCCAGCGTGTCCAGCGTCTCGGCCGGGCCGGCCCCCGCCTCCATCAGGATCAGCTCGGGCGAGACCGACAGCACCCCCTCGGGCGAGAGCGCGCGCATGTAGCCGACATCGGGCAGCGCCTCCACCTCGGGCGGATAGCTCGAGGTGGTATCGCGCCCGACCAGCCGACCCTGCTCGCCCAGGCGATAGACGATCTCGGTGACGGACCCGCCAATGGCCAGCACCCGTTCCTGCGCGGCGGCGCCGAAAGGCAGCAGCGCCAGCGCGGCGCCCAGAAGAAGACGCACGCTCATGCCTCCACCGCCTCCAGATCCGGCAGCGCCGCGACCAGCGCGTTCCAGCCCGCCACCGCCTCGTCGCCCGCGCGCAGCACGCCGAAGATCTGCGCGATCAGCGCGCCGCGGGCGTCGAAGCACTCCACCGAATGCGCCGGGCCCCGCTGGGTGTTCTTCACCACCGCATAGGTCTCGGCGATATGGTCCATCCGCAGATGCAGATCGAAGCCGGGATCGAGCACGTTGATCCAGGGCCCCATCTCGACCACCCGGGTGATCGGGCCGGTATGGATCTCGATCATGCCGCGGTTGCCGACGAACACCATGATCGGCACGGCGGTGTCCGCGGCCCTGTGCAGCAGCGCCTCCACCGATTTCGGCGCCAGCTGCCGCACATAGGGCGCGCCCGCGATGCGGTAGGCGCCCAGCCGGTTCATCTTCAGCCGCGAGGTCAGGCGCATGAACTGGTGGGTGTCGGTCATGTCGTCCCAGCCCTGCCGCAACTCTTCGGCGCGGTCGGGGTTGGCTTTCGGCACTTCGGGCGGCTGGCGCGGCGAGAGGTCCAGCACCTGTGCCTGATCCTCCAGCCGCAGCGCCGCGACGAAGGGCGCCCAGTGCGCGGCATCGCTTTCGGCGCGCAGATGGATCTTGTGCACCGCATCGCCCGCCGCGTCGAAGACCTGCACAGACCGGCGCGGGCCGTTCGGGCCGGCCTCCTCCATCGCGAAGGCATGAACCCAATGGCCGGGGAACAGTCGCAGGTCGATGGTGTCGTTCACCACCAGCGCCGCGTGGGGGCCGGGGCGGTAGTCGTCATAGATGCCGACCTTCTCGATCACGCAGCTGTCGTTGCGCGTCAGCGCCATCACCGGGCCGAAGGCCGTGAGCCGCGGCATGATGCCATCGGGATGCGCCGCGATGCACGTGGCCTCGGCCCCCACCATCGCGGCGCAGATCTCGGCCTCGGCGATGCCAAGGCTTTCCGCCAGATCGCGGGCACGCATCTTCGGCTCTGCCGCACGGGCGGCGCGGATCTGTTCGGGGCTATGCGCGCTCATGGCGGCTCCTTTCAGGCAAGGTTGAGAGGGAGGGCCGCGAGGCCCCCCGATGTCAGGATCAGAATTGCAGGCTGGTGCCGACATAGAGGGTGCGGCCCTTCCCCTTTTCGCCCGAGGACAGCCACGGCACATAATTGGTGTCGAAGGCGTTCTCGATCCTGGCGTTCAGCTGGACGGTGTCGTTCAGCCTGTAGCTGGCGTAGAGGTCCACCAGCTCATAGCTGTCGTCGCGCTGATAGGGCGTGCTGGTATAGGTGTCGGTGTAAAGCCCGCCCGAGACGAAGCTGTATTCGGCGCCAAGCGTCATGCGGTCCTGCAAGAAGCGCCCGGCGATGCTGGCCGAGAGCGTCGAATCCGGCAGGTATTGCCCGGCGCCAAGGCCCGGCGTCTGGCTGGGCATGTCGCTGTCGTTCCTGGTGTAGGACAGGCCCAGATCCAGCTGGCGATAGGCATAGGCCAGCTCGACCTCGACCCCGCTGGTTTCCGACGTGCCATCGACATTGACGAAGGCCACGCCGGTCTGGCCGAAGGCATTGGTGAACGAGAAGCTTGTGGCGACGTAGTTGTCGACATCCATCTTGTAGTAGTTCACCCGGCCCGACAGCCTGTCACCGCTGGCAAAGAGGCCCTCGAGGTCGAGGTTGAAGCCGATCTCGTAGCCCTCGGAGGTTTCCGCCTCGAGTTCCGGGTTGGCGATCATGCCCATGCCGCCGCCCGGATGGCTGCCGCCCAGCATGGTTTCCTGCAGCGTCGGCGAGCGCATGGTGCGCGAGACGGTGGCATAGGGCTGGAACCAGTCGGTCACGCGGTAGGCCACCGTCAGCTTGGGATCGACCGAGGTATTCTTGATGTCGATCTCGCCCTGCGAGGCCTCGCCCTCCAGCTTGTATTCATTCGCGCGCAGACCGGCCGTCAGCTCCCACCTGCCATTGACGAAGACGTTCTCGGTGAAGATCGAAGCGCGGTCCGCGGCGCCATCGGTCGGGTTCACCCCACCGTCCTTGCCGCCCAGATCGTCCTGCGAGATTTCCAGCCCGTTGACGCTGGTCAGGTTCCAATCCCCGAAGGCAAGGCGCGAGGTGTTGGTCAGATCGAAGCCCGTCGTCTTGGTCGCCAGCGTGCGCCCGACATAGGACCCGGTGCCGCCCACCCATTCGGTTTCGGTATCTGCCCGGTAGAGGTTCGCTTTCAGGTCGATCAGGTCGTCGCCCGCATCATGGCTGTAGCCCAGCTTGTAGATGTCGGAGGTCAGCTCCTGATCATAGCTGGTGGCAAAGAAGCGGGTGTCATAGCGCGAGGCCATGAAGGTGACGCGCTGGCTGGCGTCGATATGGTAGCCCAGCTTGAACAGGCCCGAGACGACATCCTCATCGGTATTGGCCACGGGTTCGCCGTCGCCATCCTCGTAATCGTCCGACAGGTGGCGGCTGTAGCCCAGCAGCATGTCGAAGCGGTCGTCCTTGTAGGCCAGCGCCGCCATGCCGGAGTGGTTCTGGCCATTGTCGCCATAGGTCAGCCGCGAGAGGCCGCCGAAGCTCTGCCCCTCGCGCACCACATCCGCGGCGTCGATGGTCGAGAAGTTGACCGACCCGGCAATGCCGGTGCCGCCGGTGGTGGTGACGGCGCCGCGGATCACCTCGACCCCGCCAAGGAAGTTGCTGTCGAAAAAGGCGGCGCTCTGCGCGGAATGGCCGGTCTGGCGGAACTGCTGCGGCACCCCGTCCACCGACATGGCAACCCGGCCCGAGCCCTCGAACCCGCGCAGGTTGACCGCGATGCCGGGGTTGCCGGGATCGGCCTGCGTGAAGACCGAGGTCTGGCGGCGCAGGATGCCGTTCACATCGGTGACGCCGACGCCCGATTGCAGGTCATCGGTGTCGAGGCTGGTGGTGTTCTCACCGGCGAAGATCGGCGCGCCGTCTTCGTCATAGCCCACGACCACGATGGTATCGAGCTGGATGGTCTCTTGCGCGGCCAGCGGGGCGGCGGCAAGCGTCAGGCAGGTTGTGCCCAGCAGAACAGCGGCAAGATGCCGGTGGGAAGGTCGCATCGGGTGGTCCCCCAGAGAAGCGGTTGCTGGCTTCGCTGGCGGAGACGCTGGCGTTGGCGATATGTGCGGGTTCTCGCTTATCCGAGCGATATAGTCAAGTTATTCCTTGCCTGGGTGCGAAATGGCTGCGGGCCAAGTTCCCTAGCTGCCCGCGCGGCGTGCAGGACGGCCGCATGTCACCAGATCAGGGCCCAAAGGCCGATGAGGATCCAGCGCCACACCGCAAGGCAGGGCAGCAGCATCAACGCCAGGCTCAACAGTGGCCATGTCGCCTGCCAGAGCCGGGAGAGCGCCGCGCGCAGGCCCAGGGAAGGCGGTGCCTTTGCCCAGGGCACGGTCTCGGCCCTCCGCTTCCCTGCCAGCTCCTCCATCAGCCGTCCTTTGTCTGCGCACCTGCCCGCCGCTGCCGGTGGCGGCGATCCTTGCGCAGAAAGGTTGCGAAGTGCTTTACCAAGGCGTATTCTGGGCAGGCAGGCGCAGCGCCGCCTGCACCACCGAGCCGCGAAGGAGAGGACATGTCAGAGCTTGCATCCCTCCGGGCCGGGGCCGTCTGAGCGGGTCACCCGCCGCCGCCCTGCCCGTCTGATCGTCACCGGCGCCTGACCCGGCGCCAGCGTTTCAGTCTTTTGCGAGGGCACTCCCTTGAACCGCACCTATTCGCTCGCCGATCTCGGCTGGGCCGCCGATTTCCTGCGCCAGCTTGCCCTGGACGAGATCGGCACCGCTACGCCGTGCCGCATCTCTGCCGTCCATAGAGACCGCCTCGAGACCCTGTCCGAGGCCGGCCCCCTGTCCCTGACCCTGCCCCCCGGGCACTCCACCGCCGGGATCGCCGTCGGCGACTGGGTGCTGGCCGACGGCCCGCGCCTGCTGCGGGTGCTGGACCGCCGCACCAGCCTTGCCCGCCGCGCGCCAGGCACCGGCGCCGGGCGGCAGTTGATCGCGGCCAATGTCGACACGCTGTTCGTCGTCACCTCCTGCAATGCCGATTTCAACCCGGCGCGGCTGGAGCGTTACCTTGCGCTGGCGCTCGGCGCCGGGGTCACGCCGGTGATCGTGCTGACCAAGGCCGACCTTGCGGAGGACCCCGAGGTCTGGCGCGCGCGGGCCGAGGCGGTGAACCGCCGCGTGCCCGTGCTGGTGCTGGACGCGCTGGCGCCCGATGTGGGCGCGCGGCTGGCCGACTGGTGCCGCGCCGGGCAGACGGTGGCGCTGGCCGGCTCCTCGGGCGTCGGCAAGACCACGCTGGCCAATGCGCTGGTCGGCGCCGCGCATCCCACCGCCGGCATCCGCGAGGATGACGCGAAGGGCCGCCACACCACCACCGCCCGGCACCTGCTGCGGGTGACCGGCGGCGGCTGGCTGATCGACACGCCGGGGATGCGAGAGCTGCGCCTGACCGATGCCGAAGAGGGCATCGCCGCGGTCTTCGATGATCTGGGCACCCTCGCCCGCGCCTGCCGCTTTGCCGACTGCACCCATCAGGCCGAACCGGGCTGCGCCATCCGCGCGGCGGTGGAGGCGGGCGATCTGGACCCCGGGCGCGTGCTGCGGTGGGAAAAGCTGCGCCGCGAGGACCGCTACAACTCCGAAACGCTGGCCGAGGCCCACAGCCGCGACCGCGCCTTTGGCCGCATGACCCGCCGGGTGCTGCGCGACAAGACGAAGCTGCGCGACGGGTGATAACGGCGGCCCCCGGTTTGCGCAGCCGGGCGCCGTCAGTGAAAGCCGGCCTGAAAGCTGCTCGCGGTCAGCGACACATGCGCCTCCAGCGGCGGGCGCAGCTCGAATGCCCTCGGCGCGCGCGCGACATTCCACAGCCGCATCAGGCACCAGTCCGCCCGGCGCTCCTCGGCCACGGCCAGCTCGTTGCGCGAGATGTGGAAGGGCGTGCGCGACGATCAGGTCATTCTCTGTGTCTGTCCACGGCCCGCTCGCCATCGCGCCAGGCTAGAGGCGGGACAGGCGCCTGTCACCAACACTTTCCCCGGCCATCCGCCCCGGCTTGATCCGCAGCGCCCGCAGCGCGTTCAGGATCACCGCCACGTCGATCACCTCCTGCAGCAGCGCGCCCTGCACCGGCGTCAGATAGCCGAAGGCGGCGGCGATCATGCCAAGCACCGACAGACCGATCCCGGCTGCCACGCTCTCCATGGCGATGCGGCGGGAGCGTTGGGCGATCTCGATCCCCGGCAGCAGCCGGTCCAGATGATCGACCAGCAGCACCACATCCGCCGCCTCGGCCGAGGCCGCCGCCCCGCGCGCGCCCATCGCCACGCCGATATCGGCCGCCGCCAGCGCGGGCGCATCGTTGACGCCGTCGCCGACCATCATCACCGGGCCGCCCGCGCGCTCTGCCAGCACCAGCGCCACCTTCTGGCCCGGCGCCAGATCGGCGTGCACGGAGTCGAGGCCGAGCCCTTCCGTCACCGCCTCGGCCACGGCGCGGCGATCCCCGGTGGCCAGCACGATGCGCGCGACCCCCAGCCTGCGCAGACCCGCCAGCAGGTCCGCAGTGCCCGCGCGCAGCGCATCCGCCATCACCAGATGCCCCGCCAGCTTGCCGTCCACTGCAACCGACACCACGACCGACCCCGCCGCAATGACCGCCGCCTCGGGAACCGCAACCCCCGCCTGCGCGGCGACGAAGCCTGCGCCCCCGACGATGACCTGCCGCCCGTCGATGGTTCCCGCGACGCCCTCACCGGGGCTTTCGATCGCGGTTTCGGGCACCGGCAAGGCGATGCCCCGCTCCCGTGCCGCCGCGACAATGGCCTGCGCGACCGGGTGTTTGGACGCCTGATCCAGCGCCGCGGCGAAGTGCAGGATCTCCGCCTCGGACATCTCGCCCAGCCGGTCGATCCGCACGATCTGCGGGCGCCCGTCGGTCAGCGTGCCGGTCTTGTCGAGGATCAGGGTCCGCACCCGCGCCAGCGCCTCCAGTGGCCCGGCGCCCTTGATCAGCACCCCGAAATGCGCCGCCCGCGACAGCCCGGCCACCAGCGCCACCGGCACCGCCAGGATCAGCGGACAGGGCGTCGCCACCACCAGCACCGCCACCGCGCGGACCGGATCGCCGGTGACCCACCAGGCGGCGCTCGCCAGCGCAACCGTCACCGCCAGGAACAGCAGCGAATAGCGGTCGGCCAGCCGGGCCATCGGCGCCTTGGAAGCCTGCGCCGCCTCCACCAGCCGCACGATCCCGGCATAGGTGCTGTCAGCCGCAGCCCGCGTGGCGCGCAGGTCGAAGGCCTCGCCGGCATTGGTCGAGCCACTCATCACAGGCTGCCCCTGCACCAGCCGCATCGGCATCGACTCGCCGGTCAGCGCCGACTGGTCCAGCAGCGCGCCCGCGCTCTCCACTGTGCCATCGACCGGGGCCACATCGCCCTGCCGGATCAGCAGCAGATCGCCCGGAGCGAGGGCGTCGAGCGCCACCTCCTCCAGCGCGCCGCCCCGGTGGCGGGTGGCGGTGCGGGGCACGCGCGACAGAAGATCGCCCATCTCGCGCCGGGCGCGGCCTTGCGCAAAGCTCTCCAGGAAGGTGCCGCCCGAATACATCAGCGCAACCACCGCCGCCGCCAGCGTCTCGCCGACCAGCAGTGCCGCTGACATCGACAGCGCGGCGACGATGTCGAGCCCGACCTCGCCCTGGCGCAGGCTGCGCAGGATCTCCACGCACAGCGCCGCCAGCACCGGGGCGACGCCCGCCGCCCAGACCAGCCCGGCCAGCTGTGGCTGACCCGCCAGCCAGAGGCCAAGGCCCGCCCCCAGCCCCAGCAGCGCCAGCCCCAGAAGGGCGATGTTCAGCCGTTCACGCACCGGAGTCATCTGCATCTCCCCCGCATTCCTCCCTGGCCCCGAACAGGCGCCCCGCCCGATGAACAGCGCCTCCTGCCCCTGCCTACGCGCCATTGCCGCATCCTCCAAGCCTTCCATGACCATCAGCGCCACCGCCCGGGCATCCGGGGGCGTGCCGCGGGCCGGCTCATCCTCTGCGCCAGCAGGCGGCCCTGCACCTCAACCCGTTGCCGACACGCCGGCTGCCGCCCGCAGTCGCCCGCAGTCGCCAGGGCCGCGTCCTGCAGCGCCAGGATGGAATGAGCGCGCGGCGGTCAGGGTCGGGTGCGTTCACGGCCACAGTCCATCCGCGAAAACAAAGGAAAAATCCGGCCGCAGCATCAACGGGAGAACGCATTCGCCAGGGCAAGCGGCGGAGGGAAGGCGACTGCCGTCGAACCTTCTCTGGCATAAGCACCTCAATTCCGAAATGGGCCTCCCAGCAGATGCGAGGGACGAAACCGCCGCGCCGTTTGATGAAGATCAACACCGTCACACATCGAGTGCGGTAAGTTGGCGGGCACTCATGACCCTGTGCCGCTTTCCGCTGGCGAGCCATCAATACAGGAGAGCAGCGATGGTCATCGCATCGCCGAACACATCTGTTGCCAAGATCCCTTCACCCGCGATTTTCGCCTTTGTCGGTCTCACCTTCCTGATCAGCTGGGGGTTGCTCGGCTTGTACATCTTCCTGCCCGAAATCGCCTCGTCGACTTTCGGCGAAATCAGCGGTTCGCATCCGGTATTCTTCGTGGCGACCTGGTCACCTGCAATCTCGGCCTTCCTGGTGGTGTTCTTCTACTCCGGTCTGGCCGGTATCCGGCTCTTCCTGTCCCGGCTTTTGCTTTGGCGCTGCCCGACGGGCTGGGTGGCCTTCATCCTGGTCGTCGTGCCGCTGGTCTATTTGGCGGGATCGCTGATCAAGGGCGGGCCCGTGCTGGCCCCCCTGCCGCCGGAGGGGATCGGGGCCATGATCTCGGTTCTCTTCATGATGATGTTTCTTGGCCCGGTGGAAGAGTTCGGCTGGCGTGGCGTCCTGCAGCCGCTGCTTCAGCGGCACATGGCGCCGATCTGGGCGGGGATCTTGATCGGGGCGATCTGGGGGATCTGGCATCTGCCGGCCTTCTTTCTGTCCGGCACTGTCTTTGCCACCTGGAACTTCCTGCCCTTTTTCCTTGGCAACGTGGTGCTGGCCGTTCTGGTGACGCCGATCTTCAACAGCACCAAGGGCAGCCTTCTGTGGCCGATGCTGTTCCACTGGCAACTCATCAACCCGTTCTGGCCCGATGCCCAACCGTGGGACACCCGGATTCTTCTTGGGGTGGTCGTCATTGTCGTATGGTGGAACCGGAACACGATGTTCACGCGCGAAGGCGCAGTGACAGAGGTGCTGCCATCGCCGCAGCTTGCGACGCGCGCAGTGGATGTATGATCGATGCACAAGCTGCTGATGGTCTCTTGCCTCTCTTTCGGCCTGCTTGGCGCCGCGACCCTCGTGGCGGCGCAGGGCGATGCCGATCCCTCGCGACTGGAAGCGACGCTCCTCGACTTTCAGGCGCGTTACGGCTTTCCCGGTGCAACCGCCGCGATTGCCTTGCCCGATGGCACGGTGATCACGGTCGCCGTCGGGCTTGCCGATGTCGAGTCCGGCAGGAAGATGACCCCGGACACGCCGATGCTGGCGGCGAGCATTGGCAAGACCTTCGTCGCCGCCACGATTCTTGCGCTGGAAAGCGAGGGGCTTCTGTCCCGCACTGACCTCTTGTCCAGTCATCTGGGCGACCGTGCGTGGTTTGGCGACCTGCCCAACGCGGGGGCCATCACCCTTGACCACCTGCTGCACCATTCGGCCGGATTGCCAGACCATGTCTATCTTCCCGCCTTCCAGTCTGCCTGGCCGCGCCTGACCGGCGAAGGCCCCTTCGATCCCGAAGAGCTTGTCGGCTTCCTGGCGGGCGAGGCACCGCTCTTCCAACCGGGCACCGGCTGGGCCTACAGCGATACTGGCTATATCCTTCTGGGGCTGGTGATCGAGAAAGTGACAGGTCAGACCTACTTTGAGGCTGTTCGAGCGCGCTTTCTGGGCCCCCTCGGCCTGACGGCGACTGTCCCCTCCGACCGCCGCGAGCTTCCCGGCCTTGCTGTGGGCTATGTGGCACCCGGCAATCCCTTCGGCCTGCCGTCCCGCGCCGCTGACGCGGAGGGACGGCTTCTATGGAATCCGGCGGTGGAGTGGACGGGCGGCGGGTATGCCTCGACTGCGCCGGACCTTGCGCGCTGGGGGCAGCTTCTGTTTGGCGGGCAAGCGATGGACGCGACCTATCTCGACCGGCTGCTGTCCGGCGTTGCCGTGTCGCCGGACGCACCGGGCATCTTCTACGGCACCGGCGTTGCGATTTATGAAGACACGCCGCGCGGCAGGGTTCTGGGCCACGGCGGCTGGATACCTGGCTATGTCTCCAGCTTGCGCCACTATTCCGAAATTCGGGTGACCGTAACCTTCCAGATCAACACGGACGTCGGCGTCTTCGATGACAGCACCGATCTGGTGCCCGCGCTTGAGGCAGCGCTGGCCGATCTGGCGATGGACATGGCGCAATGATCCGCCGTCGCGCCATCCCAGCTGGGCTGTGCCGTTCGGCATAGGACTGCCTCGGTAACATGCCGCCCCCTGACGAGCAGGAAGATCGGCCTCGCGTTTGCGCCTGATCAAGGCGGAATTCTGAAGAGTCAGTGGACGCAATTGGGTTATCGAACCGGGAACACGCAACATGGCACTCATTTCGCGCAGAACCGCCATCGGCCTCGAGAGACCACTTCTGGGCCTCCGGGCGTCGACGCCAGTGCTCAGCCCCTCCCGCATAACCCTCGAAAACGACGGAAAAATCCGGCCGCATCTGGATCGAGAGAACACTTTCGCGAGGGCAAGTGGCGGAGGGGGTGTAACAAATACCGAACTCTCTCCATCGATTCGTCCTAGAAATTCGACGAGGCTGCGGCCCCTTCCTTTCCATCAGCTGCCCGCACCCTGCTTCGGGGGGAGCATGTGGCGGGCCGATCGATGGGCCGCGGCGGACCATCAGGGCCCTTGTCCTGCGAAAAACACCCTCATAGCCGGTGCAGATCCGATCAAACCGGACCAAACTCGCCTTATTACGGTTTACTCCCAACCGATCTGGTGAGATGCTCGCTCAGAAGTCGAGCTGGCTGTTGAAAGGCCGCACCATGTCCGATCGCTGGGTCTCTGTGGAGGAGATCGCTGAGTATCTCGGTGTCAGCAAAGACACGGTCTATGGGTGGATCGCGAAGAAGGACATGCCGGCACACAAGGTCGGGAGGCTTTGGAAGTTCAAAACTGACGAGGTCGATGAGTGGGTAAGGTGCGGAAAAGCGTCTGACGATCATAAGGAAAGCGAAGCGGCTGAGCCCGTTTCACAGAAGGGGAAGCGTGCGGGGGGAGAAAAAGCGGATGGCTGATGTCGCATGCGTCGACCTGTTCTGCGGGGCCGGAGGCCTCACTCATGGCCTGATTTCGAAGGGCATCAAGGTCGTCGCTGGTATAGACGTCGATGAGGCATGCCGTCACCCCTTCGAAGCAAACAACGCAGCGCGCTTCATCAACGAAGACGTAGGACAGCTAGATCCGAAGCGCCTCGACGACTTGTTCGGTGGTGCGCAAGTCAAAGTGCTCGCCGGTTGCGCCCCCTGCCAACCCTTTTCGACTTATGCCCAGCGATACGATGTCGTCGGAAGTCCCCGCTGGGGCCTCCTCTACCAGTTCGGCCGACTGGTAAAATCGACGCGCCCTGACCTTGTCACGATGGAGAATGTTCCGTCGGTTGCTAAGCACGCGGTGTTCGGTGACTTCGTCGAGACCCTGCAGAAGTTGGGGTACTTCATCCACCAAGAAGTGGTTGATTGCTCGCTATACGGGCTGCCGCAAAACCGACGGCGCATGGTGCTGCTGGCCTCCCGCCTCGGCCCCATCGAGATCGTCGCCCCGAAGCAAGATAGCCCTACGACTGTCCGCGCAGCGATCGGTAAGCTTGCGCCAATCGCTCAGGGCGGGGCTCATTCGAAAGACCCTCTGCACGCCGCGTCCAAGCTCTCCGATTTGAATCTCGAAAGAATTCGCGTGTCCCGGCCCGGCGGTACATGGCGGGACTGGCCGAAGCACCTCGTGGCCGACTGCCATCAGCGTAAGACGGGCCACACCTATCCGGGGGTCTATGGCCGGATGGTATGGGATGAGCCCGCTCCGACTTTGACAACCCAGTTCTACGGCTTCGGCAACGGCCGGTTCGGGCATCCCGAGCAGGACCGCGCCATTTCCCTGCGAGAAGGGGCAATTCTTCAAGGCTTCCCCAAATCCTATTCTTTCATCCCGGATGGAGCGCCCATTCACTTCAAGGCGTTAGGCCGAATGATCGGGAACGCGGTACCGGTGACGCTCGGCGAGGTGATCGGCCAAAGCATTGCAGCCCATCTCGGAATTGAAGCCGAGAAAACAAAAAGAGAGAAGAAGGGAGCCGTCGCGGATGACGCGCGTAAGTCCCTCGTCGCATGACGCGAGTCGCCGTATGGCCCGCGTGCGACAGAAGGGCACGCAAGCGGAAATCGATCTCCGGAGGGTTCTGCACGCCAAGGGCCTGCGCTACCGCCTTCACGTTCCGCTACTGACGAAGCCCAGGCGCCTCGCCGATATCGTCTTCCCCAGTGCGAGGATAGCCGTCTTTGTCGACGGATGCTTTTGGCACGGCTGTCCTGAGCACGCATCTTGGCCGAAGAGCAATGCGGATTTCTGGCGGGAGAAGATCGAAACCAATCGATCCAGGGATGCCGATACCGATCAGCGACTGAACGCACTTGGTTGGAAGACGGTCCGGATCTGGGAACACGAAGACGCCCGCGAAGCCGCGGACCGCATCGCCGAACTCGTCGACGCGCGCAAGAAGAATGGGGCCCGTCTATGTCGATGACCGCGGATGAAATGGTGGCCAATGTCGCCCACGCCACTGCGCCTGAGCCTGGCCAGCTGGTCGAGGCTCGCCGCCGCCAATGGATCGTCTCCGAAGTCGATGGCGGTTCGGTTGCCCCCGGACTGCCCAAGCGGCATCTCGTCCGGCTGGCTTCGATCGACGAGGATGCGCTGGGTGAAGAGATCGAAGTTCTCTGGGAACTGGAGCCCGGGGCGCATGTGATCGAGCGGGCCGGACTGCCGCGCATGACCGGTCTGGACGACCCCTCAACGCTTCAGGCCTTCCTTGACGCAGTAGTTTGGGGCGCTGCGACGAACGCGGATCGCGGCTATCTGCAGGCGCCATTCCGCAGCGGCGTCAGCATTGAGGACTACCAGCTGGATCCGCTCGTGCGCGCGATCGACATGGCGCGCACCAATCTGCTGATCGCCGACGACGTCGGCCTCGGGAAAACCATCGAGGCCGGACTCGTCGTTCAAGAGATGCTGCTGCGACACCGCGCCCGCACCGTTCTCGTGCTTTGCCCGGCCTCGTTGCAGGAAAAGTGGCGCGTCGAAATGCAGGAGAAGTTCGGACTGGAGTTCCGGATCGTCGATACTGAATTCGTCAAGCGTCTGCGCCGCGAGCGAGGCCTGCATGCCAATCCGTGGACGTCTTTTCCTCGTCTGATCACATCAATGGACTGGGCCAAGCAGGGTGAAGGCTTGCGCCTTCTTCGGGACGCACTGCCACCGCACGTCAGCCACCCCAGGAAGTTCGACCTGCTGATAATCGACGAGGCTCACAATGTCGCCCCGACCGTGGGCCGCTATGCTGTCGAAAGCCTCAGGACACGGCTGGTTCGCCTGGTCGCACCACACTTCCAGCACAAGCTGTTTCTCACCGCCACGCCGCATGACGGTTACACTGAATCGTTCACGGCGCTCCTCGAACTCCTTGATGATCAACGGTTCGCGAGAAACGTCCTTCCAAGCGACCCCCAGCTAGCCCGGGTCATGGTCCGACGGCTGAAGAGCGATCTGGTCGATGCGAATGGCAAGCGCATCTACCCCGAGAGGCGGCTTGAGGCGCTGCCTGTCGCGTATACAGAGGACGAGAGGGCCGCTCGACGGCAGTTGGACGCATACATCAAGCGGCGCGAAGGCGGCGCTGATGGGGGGCGTGCCGTCGATCACTTCGTGCACCAATTGCTGCGCAAGCGGCTGTCGTCGTCTCCTGCTGCGTTCGCAGCCACGCTGGAGCGGCATGTTGCAACGATCGAAGGTCGGTCATCGAGCGAGCGAGGCCAGAAGAAGTTCGATGATCGCATCCTCCGCCGAGCAATAGCGAAAACCGAGGAAGACTACGCAGACGATGCACAGCGGGAAGCCGCCGAGGCTGAAGCGATCGAGGAAGCTGGCAAACACGTTCGTCCACCAACCGACGAAGAACGCCAGATGCTGGACCGGTTACGGTCGTGGGCCCAGCAGGCAGCGCGTAGAGCCGACTCCAAGGCCAGTGCCGTGTTGGAATGGTTGACGAAACACCTAAAGGATGGTGATCGGTGGACGAACGAACGGGTGATCCTGTTCACCGAATACCGCGCCACTCAGCAATGGTTGCATGAGATCCTCGCGGCCCAAGGGTTCGGGGCCGAGCGACTTTCGCTGATCTATGGCGGCATGGATCCTAAGGAGCGTGAGGCCGTGAAAGCCGCGTTCCAGGCCAATCCTTCGGACTCCCCCGTAAGGATACTGCTGGCAACAGATGCCGCCTCCGAGGGCATTGATCTCCAGAACCACTGCCATCTGATGATCCACCTCGAAATTCCATACAACCCGAACGTGATGGAGCAGCGGAACGGCCGCATCGACCGTCATGGGCAACGCGCCAGTGAGGTCGTCATCTGGCATCCGGTGGATACCGAGGGTGGCCACGGTGACGATATCCTGCGCGCGCTTCGCAAGTTGGATGCGATGCGCGCTGACATGGGCAGCGTGAACCCGGTGATCGCGCCTCAATTGCCAGACCTTCTTGAGGGTCGCCGCCGCGATCTGGACACGCGACAAGCCGAAGCCCGGATGGAGAAGTCCCGCCGTTTCGTGAAGGCCGAACGCGACCTCCGCGACCGTGTGGCCAAACTCCACGAGAGGCTGAACGATACTCGGCGCGAGCAGAGTCTCGTGCCGGATCACATTGAGCGTGCCGTGCGCACCGCGCTGCGTCTCGCGGACAAACCCGACCTGGAGCCCGTTTCTTTGTCTGGCGCACCGGAGGACACGGTTTTTCGAATGCCGCCGCTTTCGGGTTCCTGGTCCCGGTGCCTGGAGGGGCTCGAACATCCCTACACCCAGAAGATCCGCCCCATCACCTTTGACCACGACGTGGCCAAGGGGCGTGACGACGTCGTCCTCGTCCACCTGAACCATCGGCTGGTTCAAATGAGCCTCCGGCTCCTGCGCGCGGAGATCTGGGCACGCGACGACGTGAAGAAGCTGCACCGCGTTACTGTTCGCTCGCTTCCGGATGGGCGTATCGAGGGTCCGGCTGTGGTGGCAATGTCACGGCTCGTCGTGACCGGCGGGAACCATCACCGTTTGCACGAGGAACTCACAGAGGCCGGCGGCTATCTGCGCGATGCCGGATTCCGACGAGAGGAACGGGTTACGGAGGTCCGCCGCTGGCTGGAGGAGTCGCAACCCGCAGCCCTGTCGGATTCGACGTTCGACGCTTTGCGGACACGCTTCGACAAGCAGCGTGATTCCGTTTTGGCCGCCGTCGAGGCGCGCTCCAAGGACCGATTGCGCTTCCTAGTGAACACGATCGAGACCCGGAAGCGAAAGGAGGCCGATGACATCCGGCAGGTGCTGGACGACCTCGAGCGAGCATTGAAGACCGAGATCGCGGCGGAACGGCAACCCCTGCAGCTCTCACTTTTCTCCGAGGACGAGCGCACGCAACTCAAGCGCGACCAGGCGGCTCTCGAAGCGCGTCTGGCCCGGATCCCGCAGGAACGAGAACAGGAATTGCGCGCGATCGAGGAACGCCACTCCAACGCCATCGAGCACACCTTCCCGGTGGCCGTCGTGCTGCTCGTGCCAAGTTCCCTCGCGACGGAGCAGCGCGGATGAGCAACGATCACGAGTGGCTGAACCTAGTCGAAGTCTCTGGGCCCTTCCTGGCCGTGCCCGTACTGAGGGATGTCTTTCCCCAAGGGCTCGAAGCTCTGCCTTCCGGCCGCCCCCAACGGCTGCGTCGAACCTATGAGGAGTGGCGCGACGCGGTCGACATGGATGACCTCGACCTTCCCGCTTTGCACACCGCTTGGATCGACGAAGTGCTGGTCACTGCGCTGGAGATGGATGAAGCGGTGTTGCGCAAGGGCGCAACTCTGCCAAAGCGCCTAACCGTCTTGATGCCCGAACACGGGGTCACGGTCGCGCCCGATCTGGCGGTCGTGAATCCGACGAACTCCGATGAACCGCTCCTGCTCATCCACCTCTACGAACCCGACACCGATCTTGATGCAACGCGCCGCTTCGATGGCTTGGCGATCACGCCGGCCGACCGGATGGTCGCTCTGCTCCGGGCGACGGGATGCCCCACTGGAGTCGTCACCAATGGCGAGCGCTGGATGCTCGTTCATGCGCCCGTCGGCGCCGTGGCAAGCTTCGCAAGCTGGTATGCGCGCCTCTGGGGCCAGGAACCGGAGACGCTGCGCGCCTTCGTCAGCCTTCTGGGCGTCCGTCGTTTCTTCGGGCCCGATGAGAGCAAGCTGCCAGCGCTTTATGAGCGGTCTCTGAAGCACCAGGACGACGTCACCGAAGCGCTCGGAGAACAGGTCCGGCGCGCCGTCGAAGTGCTCGTCCAGGCTCTCGACCGCGCCGACCAGGACCGCAATCGCGAGCTCTTGCGCGACGTAGATCCGCGAGAACTCTACGAGGCCGGCCTGACGGTCATGATGCGGCTCGTCTTCCTGTTGGCGGCCGAGGAACGCGCCCTGCTGCTGCTCGGAGACCCCCGCTACGATTCCTTCTACGCCATCTCCAGCCTGCGAATGCAGCTGCGGGCGGATTCCGAAGAGATCCTCGAGCGTCGCCGGTCCGCCTGGTCGCGGCTGCTCGCCCTGTTTCGCGGCGTCTTTGGCGGCATCGACCATCCGACGCTGCGCCTCCCGGCGCTCGGTGGCTCGCTGTTCGACCCGGATCGATATCCCTTCCTCGAAGGGCGAAAGAAGGGCACCAGTTGGCGGAGCGATCCGGCAGAACCCCTGCCGATCGACGACCGCACCGTTCTGCTCCTGCTGGACGCGATCCAGATCTTCGAGGGTCGCACGCTGTCCTACCGGGCGCTTGACGTTGAACAGATCGGTCACGTCTATGAGGGTCTCCTCGAGCGCACGGTGAAGCGCGTCGACGACGTCACGCTGGAGCTCGACAGCGGTGCGAAGGCGAAGAGCCCACGCGTCACGCTGGGCGAAATGGAGTCGGCACGGCTGGATGGCCCGGCAAAAGTAGCCGAACTGCTCAAGGAACGGAGCGAACGCTCGGAGTCCGCCATCCGCAACGCACTTGAGCGGACGGCCGATGATCGTCTCTCCGCACGTCTGCTCACCGTTTGTCGTGGCGACGTCGGTTTGCGAGATCGCATCCTGCCCTACGCGCCCCTGCTGCGGACCGACCCTTGGGGCTATCCGCTCGTACACCACAAGAGCGCCTTCGTTGTCGTGCTCGGCGCTGACCGGCGCGAGAGCGGCACGCATTACACGCCCAAGAGCCTTACCGAGAAGATCGTCGAGGAAACGCTGACCCCGGTCGCCTACCGCGGCCCGGCCGAAGGCAAGGCGCCCGAGGACTGGGAGCTGAAGAGCGCCGAGGAGCTGCTGGAACTGAAGATCTGCGATCCTGCCATGGGGTCCGGAGCCTTCCTCGTGCAGGCGTGCCGATGGCTTTCGGGTCGTCTGGTCGAGGCTTGGTCGGAAACGGAGGAGACCGGCAAGCAGATCGACAGTGAAGGGCGCATCGTCGAAGGCGAAACGGCCGAGGGCTTCGATCCCCTGTCACAGGACGCAGAGGAGCGCGCCATTGTCGCCCGACGCTTGGTGGCGGAGCGGTGCCTCTATGGGGTGGATAAGAACCCGCTGGCGGTGGAACTGGCCAAGCTCTCACTCTGGCTCACCACCATGTCCAAGGGACGGCCCTTCGGTTTCCTCGACCACAACCTGCGCAGCGGCGACAGCCTGCTCGGGATCCATGACATCCGGCAGCTGACCGAACTCAGCATGGACCCAAAAGGGTCAAAGCAGCTCAGGTTGTTCGGGCGGAGCATTCAGGCCGCCGTTGAGAAGGCTATCGAACTGCGTACTCGCCTGCGCTCCATCCCGATCCGGGACATTGGAGATGTGGATGCGATGGCCGCACTCGATGCCGAGTCGCGAAAACAGCTACGGCTTCCAAAGTTGCTCGCCGATGCGCTTATCGGAATTGTATTGTCCGAGGCACGAACAACAGATCGGACCGAGCGCATTCAAATACTTGAAGCGCTTGCCGACGCGGCGGTCAATTCCGAGGTTGTAGCCATCGAACGGATAAGAAGGGAGGCGCTATCCGATCTGCAGGACGAAAATCACGCCGATGTATCGCATGATCCATTTGAGTGGCCGCTGGAATTTCCAGAAGTATTTGCACGTGAGAAAATCGGGTTTGATGTTTTGATTGGTAATCCGCCTTTCCTTGGCGGCAGAAGGTTGAGAGCCGCTTTAGGGACGACCTATCCACTCTTCATATCTGAGCAAATTGGAAAAGGAACGAGCGCAAATGCGGATTTGTGCGCTTATTTCTTTCGCCGGGCCGCAACCATTATCACTGCCTCAGGGACTATAGGATTTATCGCTACGAACTCTATTGCCCAGGGCGCGACGCACGCGGTTGGCATCGGCGAAATTGTATCAAGCGGCTTCTCGATAACCTATGCAGTCCCCAATTATGAGTGGCCGGGAGATGCAGGCGTAACAACCGCTGTGATTTGTTTGACCAACGGCGCATGGACCGCTCCGGCAATTCTAAATGGATCAAGCGTTACTGCAATTAGCTCTTACCTGTCCGAAAGCGATCCGAGTCGCTCCACATGGAGCCCAAAGGAATTGCCTGAGAATAAGGATAAGGCGTATCAAGGGTCTAATGTTTTAGGTGCGGGCTTCGTACTGGATAGCACGAAAGCGCATGAACTCATCAGCGCGTCCCCTGATTACAAGAACGTTGTGATGCCATTTATTCGTGGGGAGGACTTCAATTACGACCCTCAGCAGGCGCCAAAAAAATGGATTATCAACTTTCATGATTGGCCACTTGAAAGATCTAGCGCCACCAAGAATACTTATGCCGCCTCTGATTTTCCCGAAGCGCTACAGATAATTGAAAACTTGGTTAAGCCAAAGCGGCAGGAGGCAAAGCGCAAAGCCTATCGCGAGAAGTGGTGGCAATATGCTGAAAAGTGCTCCAGCCTTTATCGAGAAGTCAAAAAACTTGATCGCGTAATATTTCAATCTTCACCAAGCAAGCACCTTTGCTTTGCTTTTGCGCCAACGGGAGTTGTCTACTCCGGCCCGCACACTGTGATTGCGAGCAGCAAGACCGAGGATATTGCAGTGCTGTTGTCTACCATTCACGTGGAATGGGCTTGGAGCTTCTGCTCGACGATGCGCAACTCCGGCATTAGATACAATCCGTCAGATTTTCGAAAATTTCCACGGCCGTTATTTCTTGATGCTGATTTGACTCCGGCTTCTCATGAATATCTTGAAGCACGTCAAGCCGTTCACGATCGTTTCAATTGTGGACTAACAGCGGTTTACAATGATTTCCACAACAAAGATCTGAGGAGTCCTGAAATTGACAGACTCAGAGAAGCTCAAATCATGATCGATAAGGAGGTCGTGAAATCCTACGGCTGGACAGACGTGGAGATTTCGTTGGGCTTCTTCGAAACCGGTCAGGGCGTTCGCTTCACGGTCGATCCGGCTGTTAAGGGGATTATCTTGGATCGATTGCTTCGTGAGAACAAGCGTCGTTTTGAGGGTGATATACCGACGACCAGCAAGCCAAAGATCAAGAGGCCAGAGTCGACTACTAGCCCCCAGATTGCATTTGAGCTTGTTGGGCATCAAGGGAACGATTCCCATGAAAGAGAACACTGCGGTACCGCTTTAGCGATTGAGACGTTCTTGCGAGCTCACCGTTCCTGGCTGAGCAAGTCGGACATCCTTGCCCATGTCGACATCCCCGATGGCCAGTGGAACGCCGCTATCAATGATCTGTTGGAGCGCGGCACCGTCGAACGCAAGGGCGAACGTCGCGGGGCACGCTATCGCATTTCCGAGAGTGATTGAAGATGACCGAGTTGATCGAACAAACCGACCCCCAGCATGCTGCATGGATCATCCGTGGCGAGCTTTTTTCTACCGGATACGCCGTCCGTTTTGGCCTTGGCCCAACCGAGGAAACCGCCGTTGCTCCTGGTGACTTGGCAGTCGTCGTAGGGTCCGACAATACTGTGAGGATCATCGGACGCATTCTGCGCGTTCGGTCGGATGCCAGTGGCCGGACCATCTATTTCGACCAAAGTCAAGCCGTTGATCCGGCGGTTCCCCTGACCGCGCTCGGCCTGACAGCGCCGAGCGCACCGGCGACACGGTTGCCATGGGGTGATTTCCTTCGTGTCCTTCCCTCGCTCGGCGCTGCTTCACCCGACGCGGTGCCGCTGATTCAGGACGTGACCTACGTTCGCGATCTTCTCGAGCTTTCCGTGCGCGATGACCTGCTCGGCCCCGCGGAAGGGCCGCACGAGTTGGTCAAGGACATGAGCGTTCGAGATCGTTACCTCGTCGGCAAGTTGGCGCCCCGATGCCCGGGGGACGATCAGATCGCTCAGGTGGAACCGGCTTCCGCCGCCGATGAGGCCGGGGACCTTGAGGAAGAGCGGACCGCCTCGCTGCACGAGCCGGGGGCAGAATTCCCGAGTGCCACCGGCCGGGTGGAGCCCGAAGACGACGCGCTCGACGAGATCGACACCACGAATAATCAGTCACTGGTGCCTTCGAGCATGGGCCTGACCTTCTGCGTCGCTCCCGATGTGCAGGCGTTGGCGGTGGATGCCCGGTGGGGCCGTTACGAGCGGGTCCCGAATGATGAGCATGACATCACCAAGACCCGGCGAAACCGCCAGACCGGCCGAGATGAAGAGGTGAAGGTCAGGGTATGGCGCCGCGTGCCGTGTGGTGGAGTGGTCGCGCTGCCGCTCGTCGACGGTCAGATCAAACCGTCAACACCCGACCCCGACCAACCCGACGTTCGTCTTCAGGGCACGGTTCGGACGAACGCCAAAGGCGAACGACTCGTCACTCTTTTCCTCGTAAACGGACAGCTGGAGCCCGACGACAACAAGGATCGCGCATGGCTGTTCCAGCCGGAGATCACCGTCGAGGCCCCCAAAGATCACGGTGACAGGTCGGTCTTTCGGCGTCGCCCCTCCAACGAAGTGGTGGTCAACGATCCGGAACGTGACCGTCTCGCCCTCATCTATCGCAACCGGCTCGAGTTTGCGGTCGGACACGGAGTGTCCGTTCACGCTGAGACGACGCCGGAGGAGCCGACGAAGGCCCATCGCGTCAGAACCGAGATCATCCCGCGCTACGAAGTCGCCGTCACCGAAACGCCCGGCCTCGATCCCAAGGATCGCCCAGCCATGCGGCGCATGGTCGACGAGGGCTGGCTCGACATGACCCGGCTAGCAGAAATGGCGCCGGACGCGTTGCGCGACGCCCTCTCATGCCTCGTAGACGATTACGCAGTTTGGATCGGCGAGCAGAAAACGCGGCTGGGGTCCGAGATCACCGGCTTCGATGATCCAGGCAAAGATGTCATTGCGCGCTGCGAAGAGATCCTGCGCCGCCTTCGAGAGGGCATGAACACGCTCTTCGCCGATCCGAAAGCGCTGGAGGCGTTCCGCTTCGCCAACCGGTCCATGGCGATGCAGCGTGTCCGAAGCATCTACGCTTTAAAGCGGAGACGAAACGAGACCGTCGATGTGACCACGCTGGACGTGCCTAAGAACAGATCGTGGCGCCCGTTCCAGCTGGCGTTCCTGCTGCTCTCGATCCCTTCGCTCGCCGATCCAGCACATCCGGACAGAACGAAGCCGGTCGAGGCATTCGCCGATCTGTTATGGTTCCCGACGGGTGGCGGCAAGACAGAGGCCTATCTCGGCGTGGCAGCCTTCGCCATGGCCATGCGCAGGCTGAAGAACGATCTGGGCGGCCTCGACGCTTCCCGCGGTCTCGCCGTCATCATGCGCTACACGCTGCGACTGCTGACGCTGCAGCAATTCCAGCGGGCGACGACCTTGCTCTGTGCGATGGAGGTGATCCGCCGCGCGGACGACAAGACTTGGGGCAAGGAACCGTTCTCGCTGGGGCTTTGGGTCGGTAACCGTGTGACTCCGGGGACGACGGAAGCCTCTCATCAGGCCATTGAGGCCATTCGAAACAACGACCGCAACAAGGCCGGCATTGCCTCGCCAGCACAGCTGACCAGCTGCCCATGGTGCGGTTCGGAGATCTCCGGCGGCCGCGACATCGAGGTCGACAGGATCGTCGGCAGGACGCTGATCCACTGCGGCGACAAGCTCGGCGGCTGCGATTTCTCGAAAGCGAAATCCAGCGGCCAGCTTTACCCGGGACTTCCCGTGAAGGTCGTCGACGAGGAAATCTATCATCGCCCGCCGACGATGATGATCGCGACCGTGGACAAGTTCGCGATGATGGCTTGGCGCCCCGAGGTGCGGAACCTTTTCGGCCGAGTCGATCAGGAGTGCGGACGCCATGGCTTGCTCTGGCCGAGCCACGACTGCGGCACTGGACACCGAGCGAGGGGTTCATATCCGGCCGCCAGCGTGAAACCGATCCGCGCCATCAGGCCGCCAGACTTGATCATCCAGGACGAGTTCCACCTCATCAGTGGTCCGCTGGGCACTATGGTCGGCTTGTACGAGACGGCCGTCGACGAGCTAAGCAGCTGGACTCTGGGCGACATGACAGTCCGACCCAAGGTCGTCGCGTCCACTGCGACCGTGCGGCGGGCCGATGATCAAGTGCGCAATGTGTTCATGCGCCGTATCTCGGTTTTTCCGCCTTCGGGCCTGGACGTCGAAGACAACTTCTTCTCGGTCCAGAGACCGATCAGCGAGAAGCCCGGGCGGCGGTATATGGGCGTCTGTGCGCCCGGCAGCTCGCGTCCTGCGGTGCTGATCAGGACCTACACGGCGTTCCTGACCGCCGCGCAGGCGCTTTTCGACCGGTTCGGCCCGGTGGCGGACCCCTACATGACACTCGTCGGCTACTTCAACTCGTTGCGAGAACTCGGCGGCATGAAGCGGTTGGCGGAAGACGACGTCCAGACGCGTTCGTTCCGCGTCAACATGAGCTTGGTGGACCGGCCGGGGCTCTCCCAGCGGCGTGTAGAGGAAATCAGCGAACTGACGTCGCGCGTCTCAAGTCAGGACATTCCGCGATACCTCGATCAGCTCGAGGTTCCGTTCGAGGGGGTCTTCGATCCGGCACAGGGCAAATGGTTCACCAATAGAAAGCCAGGAGAGGCCCGACCGATTGATGCCGTGCTGGCGACTAACATGCTGTCGGTCGGTGTCGACGTGAATCGTCTCGGGGTGATGGTAGTCAACGGTCAGCCAAAGGGAACGGCCGAATACATCCAAGCGACGAGCCGTGTGGGCCGTACGCCGCCGGGACTCGTGGCGACCGTGCTGACGTGGGCACGGCCGCGCGACCTGTCGCACTACGAGACCTTCGAGCACTACCACGCAACGTTCTACCAGCATGTCGAGGCCCAATCCGTCACTCCGTTCTCACCACGTGCCCTGGATCGAGGCCTCACCGGAGCAATGCTTTCGATCATGCGCCACACCTACGATCCGTTCGCGGCAAACGACGGGGCTGGCGCCATGAATAGTCCAAGCCTGAAAGCGATGCTCGACACGATTGGCGCGGTTGCTGCACGCACCTGGGAAGTCACCGAGGACTCGGGGAAGAAGGCTCTGACCGAAGCCGAAATGAAGAGCCGGGCCGACGAATGGGCCAATGAAGTGGGCGTTGGCGGCCGCACGCTCGTCTATCAGAAGCACGGCGCGGGCCCCACCGCCTATCCGTTGCTCTCAGCTCCGGGCATCAAGCCTTGGACCGACTGGACCGTTCCGATGTCGATGCGCGAGGTCGAGCCCGGAGTGAGGCTCGTGATGGAGGACGACCGATCGACCAATGATCCGACTTGGCGACCGCGGGTGACGCAGCCCGAGGGGGATCAGCAATGAGCAGGACACCCGTAGGAGAAATCCGACCGAGCCAGCTCCTTTGGACCTATGGTCCCGGAGCATTGATCGACCTTCCGAATATGTCGGTGGTCACAATGGGGATCGATCGCTGGGAGAAAGATCGGTGTCAGCCGATCCAGGAAGCACGGTTGCTGGCCAATGTCCGGAGCGTGCTCGGTCCCCAAGTAGATTCATTGCGGATGCCCCCCATCGGGGAAAGGGACATCGTAGATCCTTTCTCAGCTGCAGCGCTGATCGGCGTGCCAGTCAAGCCTTTCCCGCGATGGCTACGTTGCGTGAAATGTGGGCTGCTCTCACCCTATGACGCCGGGTTGTTCAAGCTGAAAGAGAACCGGTACCGCCCGGAATCGACGCGCTTCGTTCATGAGGGATGTCGGGGATCGAGCAACAATCAAAGAGCCAGAGATGCCGATGCGGTTCCGGCCCGCTTCCTCATGGCGTGTCGTGCTGGCCATCTGGATGACTTTGCCTGGCACTGGTTCGTTCATGGCGGACCAAGCACATGCCGAGCGACGTTGAGATTCTTCGAAAGCGGCGCATCGCTTCAAACCGAGAACCTGTGGGTCAAGTGTGACGGCTGCGGCGCATCGAAGAACATGGCGCAGGCCTTCGGTCAGGCCGGTCGAGACAATCTACCCGGGTGCCGCGGGCGACATCCGCACATCGACAAGTTCGAAGACGGTTGCACGGAAGACCCACGCGCCATCCTTCTAGGGGCGACGAATGGCTGGTTCCCCGTCACATTATCGGTCCTGGCCATACCGCAAACAGGAAGCCCCCTGGCGCAACTAGTCGCCGACGGCTGGACTTTCTTCGAAGACGTCAGTTCCGCCGCCGAGGTCGCGTTCGTCGTCAAGACCCTCAAGAAGACCGCTCAACTCCCCGGCATCGAACAGTTCACCCACGAGCAGATCTGGACCGCCATAGAAACCCATCGCAATGGCGGATCGGCTGTCGAGCAAAGTGATCTGAAGGGACCGGAGTGGGATGTCCTGACAGCCGACAACCCGCCCACCGATTATCCGCACTTCATGAGCAAGAAGGTCGGCATTCCTTCGGGCTTTGGTTCGGCGATCACACGCGTCCTCTTGCTAGAGCGCCTTCGTGAGGTGAATGCTCTACTAGGGTTCACTAGGGTCGAGTCCCCGGACGAGGGCACTGGAGACGACGCAGCCCCACGGGCTCCACTCGGACGCGCCGCGCCGAATTGGGTGCCGGCCACCCAAGTTCACGGCGAAGGTATTTTCATCCGTTTCGACGCCGATGCTTTGAAAGCTTGGGCGGACAAGGTTCCCGTGAAAGCGCTTGATGCTCGGCTCAGACAAGGGCACCGCGGATGGCGTCAAAAGCGAAACCTCGACCCGAGCGAAGGTTATCCGGGCGTCCGGTACGTTATGCTGCACACCCTCGCGCACATGCTGATCCGGGAATTGGCGCTGGAGTGCGGCTACAACGCTGCGAGTATTCGCGAGCGGATATATGCGGATGTCGAAGACGGCAGGGATCAAGCCGGATTTCTCATCTACACGGCTGCGGCAGACTCCGATGGAACGCTCGGGGGGCTGGTAGAGCTCGGCAAGCCCGAAAATCTCGGCCGACTTCTACGCCAAGCGCTGGACCGCGCACACATCTGCGCCTCCGATCCCCTCTGTGCGGAACACGATCCAAGCAAGGATCAGTCGCTTCACGGCGCAGCGTGTCACGCATGTTCGTTCGTCTCGGAGACTTCATGTGAGCGGGGAAACCGCCATCTCGATCGCTCCCTCGTCGTGCCCACCCTCGAGAACCCCGATGCAGCATTCTTCGAGACTGTCTGATGGAAGCAATGCTGATCGCAGCCTCGGATCTCGTGGCCCTGTTGTCTCCGTCGAGGATCGAAGCACTTGCTGATCGTGTCCGCGGCTCGATGTCGACCGAAAGAGATGGAAACCTGTACCAGCTTGTGACTACGCCAACTGCCCGCCTAGCGCTCGACCGTCTGATTGCCGCTTGGAGGCAGACCGAAATACCAGGCGACGTATTGGCAGGTATATTGGTCGGCGCGGCATACGCCCGCCAACAGGCACAGCGCGAGAGCAGCGTGGAACTCGTCTGGACAGGTCCGACGACACCCTTCGTTGCGACGCGTCGCACAGAGCAGGTGCTTCTAGATCTCATCGGTCACGCGCAAAGTGACATTTTTCTCGTTAGCTTTGTCGCATACGACGTCGCCACGGTGATCGAAGCATTGAATGCTGCAAGCACACGCGGCATCGACATCCGAATTCTGCTGGAGACCTCCACGAGCCATGGCGGGAGCCTGTCCATCGATCCTATTACTATTATGCGGCGCTGTGTTCCTTCGGCAGCGTTGTATGTCTGGACCGACAGGCCGGCACCGTTCGCCGAAGGACGGGTTCACGCGAAAGTAGCCGTTGCCGACGGCAATTCAGCCTTCTTGACCAGCGCTAACCTGACTGGGCACGCACTAGAAAAGAATATGGAGGCCGGCGTCGTGATCAGCGGTGGACACGTCCCCGCAGGACTGCGTGCCCATCTTCATGCTCTAATCGAGACGAAGGTCATTCGGAAAATCTAGCATCACACTCCGCAACTTCGCACTTGGGTCCGCATGACGCTGTAGTCGGCGAGCATTTCGGCGATAGCCGACCCCTCCGGCAACAGATCAAGCTCGTCGGCTGCGCGAGCCTGGAGCTCGCGGGTGTACTCCACCACGGGCGGACAGGCGGTCGCGATGCCGGGCTCAGAACCGTCCGTCGCGCAGCCGCTGAGCAAGCTCGTTGCGATCGCGAGGGCGGCGAGCTGCCGCCTCCAGCATCCGGCGTTGGACGTCATTGGCCTTCTCCGTGGTTTCAAGGCGTTCGGCGAGGCGGCCCGCTCGCTCGCCGGACCGCCGAAGCGAAAGCAGGAACAGGAGCACGGCGAGTACGATGGCGCCGGAGCGCAGCGCCGCCCGAATCCAAGGGCTCGTGGCAATCCCGGTGAGGAGCCAGCCGATCATCGCCGCCCCCGGCGCCAGTCATCCAGACGCGCATAGATCGTAACCGCGATCCCGCCGAGAGCCACCGCGATGAACACCCAGCGGAGCGTATCGAGGTACGGGACGAGCGGCAGGATGGCGGATTGGGTCTCGGCCAGAACGCTATGCGCCACCTCGACGCTTGCCGCGCCCAGCGTGGCGACACCGGCCGCGCCGCCGCCTTTCATGGTGCGGCTCTCGGCCAGCACCTCCCGCGCGGGCGGAGTCTCGGCCGCAAATGCGGTCGCCCGTACCGGAAACCGCTCGCCCCACTGTCGCGCAGGGCCGAGGTCGACATGGATGAACCCCGAGCGCGGATAGAAGCCGAAGCCGAGGAACCCCACCTCGCGCGCCTTGGCCTCGAACGCCACCGGGTCGTGGTTCGCCATGGCGATGTCGAAGGCGGCGCCGTCGAGGTGTTTCGACCGGGTCGCGCCGCCGACAGCACTGTTGTGCTCGGGGCTGCGATAGGCGGAACGGACGATCAGCGGCTTGCCCAGCCGGTCGCGCAGCGCCTGCAGCTTGTCGAGCGCGGGTTCGTTGATGAGCAGCTTGCCGGTGCCCCGGCAGGCGATTTCGGCCGGGCTGAAGTTCGGCCAGCGCCAGCCGCTCTCGGGTACGTCGCGCCAATGGCGGTGGAAGGTCGTCGTCATGGGGTCCTCCGAAAACGAAAAACCCGCCTCAAGGGCGGGTCATTGCGGGCTGATAAATGGGGGATGGGGCGCGGCTACGGGCCGCCGCCGAAGATCTTGAGCTTGATCGCGATGCCCGCGAGCAGCGCCAGCATGACGCCGGTGGTGATCATGCGGACGGCCGTCTGCATGGCGGTGCGGCGTACCAGCCGGATGCAGTCCACCAGGGAACGCAGATCGCGGATGTCGAGGGCCGCCTCGTCGCCGTCGAGCCCGACATCGGCCAGCGCGCGCTTCGCGCCTTCCTCGGCTGCCCGGGTCAGGATCGCCTCGAACTCGGCGTCGGGCATGCGCACGAAGCCCTCGGATCGGGGTGGGTTCATCGGATCCTCCTTCCGCCGCTCAGCCGATCTTGCAGCCCCAGAAGGACGTGTGATCGGCGGCGAAGTAGCCGTCCGCGACCCGGAAATATCCCTGCAGCTCCACGGTATCGCCGGCGGTGAGGGGCACCATGGTCTGCAGCCAGATGGCGGTGGCGAGCGAGACATGGGTGGCGGAGATTTCGCCGAGGGAGCCGCGGATTTCCGTCGTGCCGTTCAGGACGAGCCGCCCGCGCATGCGGGCCGTGGCGGTGGCGTTGATCTTGTAGAGCAGCGTCGCGCCGAAGAGGTAGGTGCCGTCCACCGGCGCCACGAAGTGGTTGTTCGCGGCGTCGAACGTGCCCTGGTCGTTGGTGTCGGTGTTGTTCAGGCCGATCTTCGTCCATGTCCCGACGCCGACATAGTTGTCGTAGTTGGTGTACGCCTTGAAGCGCGGCAGCCGGGGCTGGTCGACGATGCCGTTGGCGTTGTCGACGCTGAGCCCGTCGAAGAAGGTGCTGCCGTCGGCGGAGACCGTGAGGCGGAAGCTGTCCGAGCCGAACAGCCCCACCAGCGCCTTGGTCACGAAGCCGGTCTGCAGCGTCAGACCGAGATCGTCGCCGGCCGCCTCCTTGTTCATGGTGTAGAACAGATCGCCCGTGCCGCCCTCGGCCAATGTCTTCGCCGTCCAGAGCGCGGCGTTGAGCTTGGCCGAGAACGGGTTCGATGCATCCGCCGTGGTACCAAGTCCGAGCAGCGCCATGTTCTGCAGCGCCGTCGGTGTGGTCCCGATCCAGCCCGCGCCATCGTAGACCAGCAGCAGGCCCTCGTCCTCGACCCACGCCCGCCAGCCCGTTCGTGGCGGCAGGCGCAGCCAGGCGCCATCGGTCCAGTGCGCGACGTTCAGGTCCCACCCCGCCCAGTCGCCCGTCGCGCCCGAGCCGACGATGTAGCGGTCGCCATCGGCCGGGCTTCCGGGCGGCGCTGTCAGATCCCTGTCGAGAACCGAGAGCTGGACAAGCCCGTCGAGGATCCGCAGCGCCTCGTTGTGGGTGACATGCTTCTGGGCCTGCGCCGCCAGGATGTAGGGCAGCAGGAGATGGGTCGTTGCGTCGGACATGGGATGGCCTTCAGAGTATCAGCGGGACGGTCTTGGGCGCGCCCCGCCCGACGAGGGCGGAGAGCTGGGAGATGCGAATGTCGAGCATGTCGCCGGGGGCGAGCGGCGCGCCCCAGTCGGCGGTCTGCTGGGCGGCCGTGTAGATCGCGCTCGTGGTGTTCGCGCTCAGCACCCGCTTCACCGCGACGCCGTCGAGGATCTCGACGTCGTAGGCCTCGGTTTCCTCTGCGAGTGGCACCTCGAGCCCGCCCCAGCTGTCGGCCGCCAGCGCACGAGACCGGCGCGTCCAGCGGATGGTCAGATCGCCGGGACTGCGCGGTTTGCGCCATGGCTGCTCGACATGGGCGACGGAGAATGGCCGCAGCCCCACGCCCTCAGGCGTGAAGGCCTGCGCCACATAGGTCTCGTCGCTGACCGGGCGGCTCGCCGGGCCGATGCGCCAGTTCCACGGTATGCCGAGATCGGCCTCGGCGAGTGGGAGGGATGCGAGGCTTTCGTCGAGCACCACCACTCGCGCGCCAGCAGGTGCAGGATTGCCCATGGCTCCTTCCGTGCCGCGCTGGCCGCGCAGGAGCCGGGTCAGGCGATACCGGCCGGGCGCCAGCAGCTCGGCCGCGCCCGCCTGCACGATCTCCCACTGGCCAGTGGCACTTTCCACTGCCAGCACGTTGGCCCCGCCGAACAGGGTGAGGTCCGTGACGCTCTCCAGCGTTCCGGTCAGCAGATCGACCACCAGCGCATTGCCGAGATCGAAGCGCGAGGTGGGGCCCGCGTAGAAGTCCGAGACCAGCATCCCGATCCGGGCGCGACTGCCGAACGTGGTCAGCAGATCGAAGCCATCGGTCGAGGGGCTGCGGAACACCGCCATCTCGCCGGGCCAGGGAACCGCATGCGCGGCGACCAGCGGCCGATGCGCGGGCTGGTCCTCGGTCAGCTGCGGCAGGTCCATCAGCACCGCATCCGGCGCGCCGAAGACGACGGCGCGCGTCAGCGACGCCGCGCGCGGATCGCCGGGCGGCAGGTCGTAGGTCGCGCGGTCCTGGCGCACCGCCTCGATGCCGCGCGCCTCGGCGTCGGCGATGGAGACGAGCCGCAGATCGACCAGCCGCCCGTCATGCGCGAGCCGGATCGCGTCGGCCGGATCCAGCGCCAGGCGCGAGGGCGGCAGACGGAACGCCGCAGTCTCGCGACCCACCCACGCCTCCATCAGCGCGCGGCGGCAGCGGCGTTCGGCTTCCTCGGGCGGCACGGCCATCGGGAAGGACTCGGAAGCGATACGCGTCGTGTCCACGGTGATGCGCCGCGCCTCGACGAGGGCCGCGTCGTAATCCTCGTCGGCGCGCGCGACCTGCCACTTCAGCGCCTGCGGCAGTTCGGTCTCCTGGCCGCGCGTCAGTTCCAGGACGTCGCCCTCGCGGGCGGCGACCAGATCGTCGGGCGCGAGGGTGGCGACGGACGCCCGGCCGCGCATGACGAACCGGATCACGCCCTCAGTCTCCACCGCGTCGAAGCCGAAGTGGCGCGACAGCGTCGTGATCGAGGCGCGCGGGCTTTCCAGCGCCGTGATGGCGTAGCCCTCGACCGCGCCCCAGAGCCCGGTGACGTCGATGCGATCCTCGGGCAGCCCGGCGTGCAGACAGAGGCGCCGCACGAGTGCTGCAAGCGACACCGCCCCGAGCCGCCCGGTCAGCCAGTGGCCGAGCCGCCAGTTCGCCCCGTCCGTCCAGACGTCGGTCAGCGCCGGGAAGAACGGATAGGGCCGCGCGTCCCAGGTCCAGGCGGCGCATTCCGGCACATGCACCATCCGGCCGCTGTAGACCGAGGACACCGGGTTGTTCGCGGCCTCGCCCCACCAGAGGAACGTCGCCTCGAGATAGGCCCGCTGGATCGCGTCGTCGCGCCAGCCCCGCGAGAAATGCGGCGTGAAGCTCTCCGACGACTTCGGGTCGAAGAAGACGTTGGGCTGGTTGGTGCCCCGGTCGATGGCGGGACAGCCCAACTCGGTGAACCAGATCGGCTTGGACTCGGGCGCCCATGCGGTCGGCGTGCCAGCCTCGATGCCGCCCGGGCGGTCGTAATGCGCGTTCGACCACCAGGCGCGCAGATCCTTGTAGCGGAAGACCCACGGCTTGCTGGCCGCACCGTCGGTGATCGGGGTCCGGACCTGCGCGGTTCGGTCAGCGGCGCTGGCATAGAACCAGTCGAAGCCTTCCCCGCCCGCGATGTTCCTCTGCAGATATGCCCGGTCGTAGATCGCGGGCCAGCCCTCGGCTGCATCGAGATGCTCGAAGCCGTCCCGCCAGTCCGACAGCGGCATGTAGTTGTCGATCCCGACGAAATCGATCTCCGGATCAGCCCAGAGCGGGTCGAGATGAAAGAACACGTCGCCCGAGCCGTCGCCCGGCTGGTGCCCGAAATACTCCGACCAGTCGGCGGCGTAGCCGATCCTGGTGCCGGACCCGAGGATCGAGCGGACATCGGCAAGGAGGTCCCGATAGGCCTGCACCGCCGGATAGGTGGCCGCGCCCGAGCGGATCGTCGTCAGCCCCGGCATCTCGGTCCCGATCAGGAACGCGTCGACCCCGCCCGCCGCCGCGCAAAGATGGGCGTAGTGCAGCACCATGCGCCGCAGGCCCCAGTCGCCGGGCGATCCGGTCCAAGTGACGCTCTCGCCCGAGACGCTGAAGCTGGCAGGCGTGGCGGCGCCGAACAGCGCCGCGACCTGGCTTGCGGCCGTGGCGGTCTTGTCCACCGTCCCCGCGAAACCAGCGGCAGGCGAACAGGTGATCCGGCCCCGCCACGGGAACGCAGGCTGGCCCGTCCCGGCGGCGTTGTCGGAATAGGGGTTCGGCAGCGTGTTGCCGGGCGGGACGTCCATCAGGATGAACGGATAGAAGGTGACCCGCAGCCCGCGCGCCTTCATCTCCTGGATTGCCTGCACAACGGCGAAGTCGGACGGCGTGCCGCCATAGACCGGGCGATCCTGATCGTCGCGGCTGACGAGTAAGGCGCCGGCCCGGCTGACGCCGTTCACCGACCAGCTGACTGGCGTTGTCGACTTGGCCGAGACCTCGACGCCGGGCCGCACCTTGCACGATCCCGCCCGCAGATCGTCGCCGAACCAGGCCACGACGAGGCTGACGCTCTCGACCGCCGGGGCCATGGCCTGCAGCCGGTCCAGCGCCTCCACCATGTCGGTGGAGTCGGCCAGAGCGTTCAGGTTCTCGGGCACCGTCGCGCCGCCATCGGACTTGCGGATCGCCTGCGTGGCGTAGGTGAACTCGCCGGAGGCGGGGATCAGGGTGACGGCGCGGGTAAGCCCCTCGGCAGTGTCGGGATCGGCCAGCGGGCGGAACAACTCGAAGGACATCTGCGGCAGGCGGTTGCCATAGGTCGAGAGCGCCAGTTCCTCGAAGACGACATAGGCGGTGCCGCGATAGGCGGGCGTGTTGGCCGCGCCCATCTTCGCCGCAATGAACGGGTCCGCCGTCTGCGCCTCGTCGCCCGGATACCAGCGCCAGGTGACTCCGGAGAGGTCCATCGGCTTGCCGTCGGCCCAGATGCGGCCGATGCCGGTGATCGGTCCCTCGCAGAGCGCCACGGCGAAGCTGGCGTAGTAGAGATACTCGGTGGTCTTGACCTTACCGCCTCCGCCGCCCTTGCCGCCGCCCTGCGTGGTGGTCTTCGTCTCCTCGCGGAAATCCGTCGCCCAGATGATGTTGCCGCCCATCCGCATGCGCCCATAGAGCCGCGGGATGACGGCACCTTCGGTGGCCGAGGTGATGCGCAGCGTGTCGAGCCGCGCGCCCTCGATGCGCTGCGTGGGCGCCAGCGACGAGATGATCCAGCTGTCGACGACGGAGCCGATGGTCGAGCCGATGAAACCGCCGATGGTCGCGGCGCTGACGCCGAGGATCGCGCCGCCGATGCTGCCGCCAATGGCGGCGCCGGCCGCGCCGAGGACGAGGGTGGCCATGGTCTGGTCTCAGCGTTGCGGGAACAGGAAGGCGAAGGCGATGCGCCGCCGCCAGGATGGGGTGAGCGGTTCCTCGATCACGCCGAGCCGCTCATAGGCGTGGAGGAAGGAGGCGGGACCGGTCAGGATCCCGACATGCTTGGCGATGGCGCGGGGCTTCATGCGGAAGAGCACCAGCGCGCCGGGACCGGCCTCGCCAGGCGACACCTCGATCATCATGCGACGCGCCCCCTCGGCCAGAACCTCGCGCGGCCCTGTCTCGCCCCAGTCGCGGCTGTAGGGCGGGATCGGGAATGGCTCGGGACCGACGACCTCGCGCCAGACTCCCCGGGCGAGCCCGAGGCAATCGCAGCCGACGCCGCGCAGGCTGGCCTGATCGTGATACGGCGTGCCGAGCCACGAGCGTGCGACGGCGACGACGCGCGTCGGATCGGCGCTCACAGCACAGACCCCTCGTGGCCGCCATCCTTCGTGGCATAGCGCAGCACCGCGTCCTGGCCGGGGATGTGCGGGAAGCCACGGAAGTTGGCGGTGTTCGCGAACTTGGCCCCGCAGGTCTTGATCCGCTTGTCGCAGCCCGCGCGGATGGTGAAGGCGTCGCTCTCGGCGATCGCGCGCACCGGCGCTTCGAGCAGGGTCAGCACCGCGATGCCGTCCGTCACGTCATGGCCCAAAACCTCGGTGCGTCGTCCGGCGTTCGCTCCGCTGGTCCATTCGATGGTGCCGAAGGCGAACCAGCCTGAGGTGAAGCCGCTAAGCCCGGAGGCGGTGAAGGCGCGATCCCGCAGCAGATCGATCACCGCACCCGCGCCCTTGTAGGCCGGGTCCTCGAGATCGACGCCGCAGCGCGCATCCCCCAGCGCAGCGTCACAGGTCGCCTGGAAAGTTCGCCCGACCGTCTGGCCAAGGACATGGGCGAGTGAGCGGACCTCGGCGACGAAGGCCAAGCGCCCGCGCCGGATCTGACCGATGGCCCCGCGCCGCATCAGTACGCGCTGCCCGGTGTCGGCCCAGTTCACCCGCCAGACCTCGACCTCGGCGTTGTCCCAGCGGCCGTCCAGGATGTCGGTCTCGGTAATCCGGTCGGAGGTCAGCACGCCCTCGGCGTCCTGCGCATCGACCGACAGGTCGGAGCCCGAGCGCACCTCCGAGGCCGTCAGGCCGCTCTCCGGCTCGAAGTCGGTCCCGTCGAAGCTTAGCGTCCGGTCGTGGTCGGTGAAGCCGAAGGTGACGCCGTCGGCGCGCGCAATCCGCCAGCACCAGGCGAGCGTGGTCGTGCCCTCGTCGAGATGGGATTGCAGGGCAGGATCCAAGTTCTTCATCGGCGCAGTTCCAGGAGCGGAATGGAGGTGATCGAGCCGAGCCGCTCGAGGTCGAGCATCACGTCAAGCACGTCGGTGTCGAAGCGGACCGGCACGTCGAACTCGAACCCTGCGGTGATGGAGACGCCAGCGCCCGGCGCGGCGCCGAAGGTGATGACGCCGGTTGTCGTGTCGACGGACCAGCCGGAGGGCTGCTCGACGCCCGACAGCGCGATGCACACGGTTCCGGTCACCGGCTTCGCGATGGCGCGCGTCCAGGATTGCGCGCCCGAGGCGTAACGCTTCACCAGCTGGAAGGCGGTCGTCGCGCCGTCGCCGGTGCCGATCACCTGATCAGTCGGTGATAATGCGCCCGAGGGCAGGCAAGACTTGTGATCCGCCCAATCCTTGAACCGGAAGCCGTGAAGACGGCCGTTCCGCGCCTCGAAGAAGGCGACGACGGCGGCGAGATCGTCGGCGCGGCGGATGCCGTAGGCGACGTCGTAGCGGCGGCGCGAGTTGGTCCAGCTGGCGTTGCGCTCCTCGTCGCCCGAGGCGAGCTCGACGATCTGGGTGCGCCGCTCGGGCCCGCCCCGCGCGCCGCGGCTGATGTCGTCGGGAAACCGGACCTCGTGGAACGCCATCACATGCCCCTCCGCCCGAGCGACACGGCGCGGGCGATGTCGGCCGCAACCTGTGTGCGGGACTGCCGGAAGCTCTCGGCGTCGCGGGCCATGATGGTGACGTTGACGCCACCGCTTGCGCCGTAGGTCTGGGCCTCCCGCCGCGACAGCACCCGCTCGCCGCGCTGCAGGATTGCGGGCACCTCATCATGCCGAAGCCCGGCCATCCCGCCGGAATGCATCCGGGGCGCGGCGGCGAAGGCCATTGCCGGGACCATCCTCGTGGGCCCAGCCGAGCCGACCATCCCGCCCGCATGCAGGACGTTGGCGAAGATACCGCCCGCCCCTGAGAACACGCCCGAGAGCGCATTGGCGATCGGCCCGAGGATGAAACGCCGCGCCGCGAGTTGGGCGAGATCAGCCAGCAGCGAGGTGACCAGGTCGCGGAAGTTCAGCTTGCCGGTCTTCACGAACTGGCCCACCGCGTTCTCGGCCGACTGGAAGGCGCCAACGAGGCTCTGGCCGATATCTCCGCCGATCTCGCGCGCCTTGATGGCATAGTCGGAGAGCGCCGCCGTGACCGCCTGCCAGCCTGTGACGGCCGCGTCGGTCGCGGGCTCCGCCGCCGCAGCAGCAGCCCCGGCCGCCGCGCCTGCACCTGTCGCCGCGCGTCCGGCATCGCCGAGTGCCGTCTCCAGCCGCTCGGCAGCACCCGTGGCCTCGGTCAGCACATCGGCACTGGCCTCGTCGGTGCCGCGCACCGCATCGCGCAGCGCCTGCCAGCTTTCGAGGGGCGCGCGGGCCCCCTCGGCCAGATCGCGCGCGGCCCCGCGATAGAGGTTCGCGGACTCGAGCGCCCTGTTCGCCGCCTCGGTCAGGCCGAGATCGGGCGCGGTCAGCGGATTGTCCTCGAAGGCCCGGTCGAACGCCGTCTGCGCTGCCGTGGTTGCGGCTGTCGCCGCCCCTTCGAAGCGGTTCTCGATCTCGCCGAGGTCGAGGTCGGGCACCAGCGAGATGCGCCGCTCCGATCCTAGGGCTTCGAGCCCCTGGTTGATGCCGTCGATGAAGCCGTTGATGCGCGAGACCACGCCGTTCAGCATCGCCTCGACGCCGTCGACCAGGCTGTTGGCCGCCTGGAACGCCAGATCGCCGATGGCGGCAGGCAGCAGGCCCCAGATCGCCTTGATCGCCTCATAGGCGCCCTCGAACGTGTTCGCGGCGGTGTTGCCGAAACCGACCACGCTCTCGATGGCGCTCTGCATTCCGGAGGCGGCGTCCGCCTTCAGGTCGAAGAACATCGCCGTGGCCGCAGCCCCAGCCGCAGCAGCGCCCATACTGATGCGTTCCCAGACCTCGACCGCCAGGTCCTTCAGGAGCGACATGGCCTCGCCAAAGCCACCCGCACCGGACACGAGGCGAGTGAACTGGTAGACAAGCTCGCCCGCGCCGACGATGAGCGCGCCGATGCCGGTCCGGATCAGCGCCCCGCGCAGGACGACCAGCGCCGTAGCGAGGCCACGGACGGAGAGCGCCGCGGCGGCCATGCCCGCGACCCAGCGACCGGCGAGAAAGGCCGCGAAGGTGGCCGCGTAGGTCGTAAGGCGACCGATGTTGTCGAAGAGGCCGCGGATCGCGATGCCGAGCGGGCCGGTGCGGCTGGCGACCGCCGCCATGGCATCCGCGACCGCTTCCAGCGCAGGCGCCGCAGCCACGGCCAGCTGGTTCGACAGCCCGCGCCAGATCAGCCCGAGCCGGGAGATCGCATCGTTCGTGCGCTCGATCTGGTCGGCGTCCTGCTCCGACACGACGACGCCGAAGGCGAGGACATCCTCCGTCGCCTGGCGCAGCGTCGCCGTGTCGATCCGCGACATGGCGATGGAGCCTTCCTCGCCGAAGAGCTGGCCCGCAACGGCGGCGCGTTCGGCGGCGGGCACGAAGCTCTCGATGGCGGCGTTGATGGCCCCCACACGCTGGTCCAGCGGCAGCGCCATCAGGTCGGTGGCGGAAAGGCCCAGCCGGTCGAGCGCGTCAGCAGCCGGGCCGGTCCCGGCGGCCGCCTGGCTGAGACGGCGCGTCAGATCCTTCGTCGCCTGCTCGATGCCGGACATGGAGACGCCCGCGAGCTCGCCCGCGCGCTCCAGCGTCTGGATCGATGCGACGGTGGTGCCGAGCGACTGCGCCAGCTTCGCCTGCGCATCGACCGTCTGGAGGCCGGAGCGGATCATCGCCACGCCCGCGGCGGCTGCGGCGGCCACGGCGGCGGCGGCCGCGACCCGGACCCGGCGCGAGAAGGCCGCGAGCCGGGCGTTCGCCGCCTCCATCTCCCGGCTCAGCCGTCCGAAGCCGCGCGACCCGGCCTCGCCCACGCCTTCGAGTTCGGCGCGCACCTGCCGTCC
>Ga0209024_1000437_pt1 | contig 70953 bp, 67 predicted proteins | sample AutmiccommunBRH5_FD_187380 | JGI IMG/M metagenome (GOLD analysis project Ga0209024, IMG submission 187380) | Deep subsurface microbial communities from Mt. Terri, Switzerland - Autotrophic microbial communities BRH/5 (SPAdes) (version 2) | ecosystem: Environmental > Aquatic > Deep subsurface >... | reverse complement strand
GCTGGATCGAGGGCAAGACCCGCGGCAATGTCGTCTCGATCCTCACCACCTGGGTGTGGAACGGCAGCGCCTTCACCGTGCCCAGCGCGATGTCCAAGGCCGGGATCAACGTCATGACCCAGAGCCTCGCCGTCGAATGGGCCCGCTACAATATCCGCCTCAACGCGATCGCGCCGGGCCTGTTCCCGACCGAGGGCATGTCCAGCCGTCTCAACCCGACCGGCAGCGACGAGGACCGCAAGCGCAGCGGCGCACCGATCAACCGGCCCGGCGAAATGCACGAACTCGCCAATCTCGCGACTTTCCTGCTCGGTCCCGGCGTGGAATATCTGACCGGCCAGACGATCGCCATTGACGGCGGCGGCTATCTCGCCGGCGGCGGCAATTTCTCGCAGCTGCTTGCCTGGGGCGACGAGGAATGGAATGCCGCCAAGGACGCGATCCAGGGCCAGAACCAGAAGGACCGCGCCAAGCGCACGGTCTGACCATGATCAGGTGATGGTCATGGTCACCGATCGGCCAGTTCCGGAATTTCCCGCCATAATGTCCGCGCGGATTTTTTCTCCTGCCGTGATCGACATCACAGTCGGCAGGCAACAACAGGGTTAACACAATCTTGCGGTATCGATCAGATCAAGCATTTCACTCGATACGAACCCGATGCCGCGTATAACCCTTTTTGGGTATCCAGGAGAAGTCCGGCGGTTAATGCGACCCGGCCGTCGGGCTTCTCTTCTGGCGTCACGTGTCGGCCCGCGCCCTTTCGGCACAATGGCAAAATCCTGATATCAAGAACATCGCACCTTCGGCATTTCATCGAAAGCTTCGATAACACTCAGGAAGTTTACTGGTTTCGATATCTGCCCGGCAAGGATTAAGGCGAACATCATAATTCGTCAGATCTCAGGGAGACAAAGATGTTCAAATCACAGGTTTCGCTTTTCGCATTGCTGGCCGCGTCGATGACGCCGCTGACCATGGCAGGTCCGGCACTTGCCCAGAAAACGGTTGTTCAGGATCCGCCGGCAGCAATGTCCAACAAGGACTGGTGGCCGCAGAGTCTCGACCTCGCGGCCCTTCGCCAGCATGAGGCGCAGTCCAATCCCTATGGCGCAGACTATGACTATGCCGCAGAATTCGCCACCCTCGACCTCGATGCGGTCAAGGAGGATATCCGCAAGGTCCTGACCACGTCTCAGGACTGGTGGCCGGCCGATTATGGTCATTATGGCCCCTTCTTCATCCGCATGGCCTGGCACAGCGCCGGTACCTATCGAGTCGGTGACGGACGGGGCGGATCCGATGGCGGAGAACAGCGATTCGAACCGCTGAATTCGTGGCCCGACAATATCAGCCTCGACAAGGCCCGCCGTCTGGTCTGGCCGATCAAGCAGAAATATGGCCGCAAGCTGTCCTGGGGTGACCTGATGGTGCTGGCCGGCAATGTTTCGCTCGAAGACATGGGCTTCAAGACCATCGGTTTTGCCGGCGGTCGCGTCGATGCCTGGCAGCCGGACATGGTCTACTGGGGTCCGGAAGCCAAGATGCTGGCCGACAGTCGCCGTGATGGCAAGGGCAATCTGACGGGGCCGCTGGCCGCGACCCAGATGGGCCTGATCTACGTCAACCCGGAAGGTCCGAACGGCAATCATGATCCGCTTGCGGCCGCTGCCGACATCCGCCGCGCCTTTGGCAATATGGCAATGAACGACGAGGAAACACTGGCCCTGATCGCTGGCGGCCACACCTTCGGCAAGGCCCATGGCGCGCATAAACCCGACGAATGTCTCGCTCCGGAACCGTCCGCCGCCGGCATCGAAAAACAGGGGCTGGGATGGGAAAGCAAATGCGGCAAGGGTAACGCCGAGGATACGATTTCCAGCGGTCTGGAAGGTGCGTGGACGTCTAACCCGATTGCCTTCACGACCCAGTATTTCGACAATCTGTTCCGTTTCGACTGGGTCAAGACGAAGAGCCCGGCCGGAGCGACACAATGGATCCCCAATGACCCTACTGCCGCCAATCTGGTTCCCGACGCCCATGTCAAGGGCAAGACCCATGCGCCAATCATGTTCACTACTGATATCGCACTGAAAGAAGATCCCGGATTCCGTGTAATCTCCAAGCGTTTCCACGACAATCCCGAGGAGTTCAAAAATGCTTTCGCGCGGGCGTGGTTCAAGCTGACTCACCGCGACCTTGGCCCTTCCGGACGCTATCTCGGCAAGGACGTTCCGAGCCAGAGCTTCATCTGGCAGGATCCGCTGCCCGATGCCGATTATGCGATGATCGCCGATGCCGATGTGGCGCAACTCAAGTCGAAAATCCTCGCCTCCGGCCTGTCGACCCCCGAACTGGTGCGCACCGCATGGGCCTCGGCCTCGACCTACCGCAGCACCGACATGCGCGGCGGTGCCAACGGTGCGCGCTTGCGACTCGCCCCGCAACGCGACTGGGCGGTCAACGACAAGGCGGAACTGACCCGGGTGCTCGGCAAGCTGGAAGCGGTCCAGAAGGACTACAACCGCAACGCCAGTGGCGGCAAGCGCGTTTCGCTCGCCGATCTGATCGTGCTCGGCGGCAATGCAGCAATCGAGCAGGCAGCGGACAAGGCTGGCCACAAGGTCAGCCTGCCGTTCACGCCCGGACGCGTCGATGCCACCCAGGAACAGACCGATGCGGCCTCCTTTGCCCAGCTGGAGCCAAAAGCCGACGGCTTCCGCAATTTCTACAGGGCGGATGCCGACCTCGCGCCTGCGGCGGCCCTGGTCGACAAGGCGGACATGCTCAATCTGACCGTGCCGGAAATGACGGTGCTGGTTGGCGGATTAAGGGCGCTCGATGCCAATGCCGGCCTGTCGCCGAACGGCGTGTTCACCACCCGGCCCGGACAGCTCAGCAACGACTTTTTCGTCAACCTGCTGGACATGAAAACACAATGGAAAAAATCGGACGCCAATCCCGGCCTCTATGAGGGTCATGACCGGGAAACGGGCAAGATGCAATGGACGGCGACCCCGGTCGACCTGATCTTCGGGTCCAACTCGGAATTGCGCGCCGTCTCCGAAGTCTATGCCTCGGATGACGCGGACCAGAAGTTCGTCGAAGATTTCGCCGCGGCCTGGACCAAGGTGATGAACGCCGACCGTTTCTAGGTTCCGCTGAACAGGGGAAAGCCCGGTAGCCGCGTGATCGCAGCTTCCGGGCTTTTCTATTTGCGGGGACTTGGCAATTTTCCGTCGGACGCTACTCTCCCGTTCGTCCTGAGCCTGTCGAAGGACGGGTGCGCGCCATCATGCTTTGACAGGCTCCGCACGAAAGGAGAGTTTTGAATTGTCGCCATGAGGATATTCGAAATAACTCCTGCCCATTAAGCATTCATTCTTTCCTACACCCCGCGCAATCGCTTATTCTGCGAACCGGTCCTGTGCCAGACTCAGGACAGGCTCTTTGACATTCTGGATATAATGCAAACGGAATCGGATCTTGAACTATACTGAAAGGTCACACTCGACACCAGACGATGAGAGAAAAAGGGATATAAAATCAATGCTTTAAAGCAAAGGTCACGGAAAATGAATCCGGATGTTTTTGTAAAGTTCGCTAGCGCGCTTGCTGGATCGCCGCCTCGGCGGTCATCACTGCCTTGCCGTCCGCACCAATTACCGCGAGATTTATATCCTCTCCCTCGCGCCGGCCAATCAGATGCAGCGCGCGATTGGCAAAGGTCGGCGCCCGGCCCCGGAAGGAAAAGCGGGACAATTTGTTGCCGCCCAGCTGGCTCGCCGCCAGGTTCAGCAATAATGTTGCCATCAGCGGCCCCTGCACGACGAGGCCGGGATAGCCTTCCTCCTCAACCGCATAGGGCCGGTCATAATGGATACGGTGGCTGTTGAATGTCAAAGCCGAATAGCGGAACAGCAGGGTCTCGGACGGGATGATGGCCTGCTGCCAGGGCCAGTCGCCGAGGTCGGCTGTTTCGGTTGCCGCTGGCGGAGGAGAAGCCGTGACAGCGGCTGGCTCGCGATAGACAATATTCTGCCTCTCCCGGATCGCTGGCCGGCCCGCCACGCTGGTGTCATGGTCGACGCCCAAGAACACCAGCGCACCGGACTTTCCAGACTTCTCCTCGATAGAGGCGATGGTCGAGACCCGGGTGATTTCGTCTCCCATCCGCAGCGGCGCCTCAAAGGAGACGCTGCTCGACGCCCACATCCGGCGGGGCAGGGGGATCGGCGGCAGGAAACCGCCCTTGGCGGGATGGCCATCTGCTCCGAGTTCGCTGGTCGGCGCATCGGGCAGGCAGAGGCACCAGTGCAGACCCTGCGGAATCTCGTCGGTAACCGGGGCGTCGATGGTCGCGCAAAAGCGTGCCACCAGCCCCGGCGTGATGACATCGCTCCGCGTCTCGCTTCGGCCGATCCAGTCCGCCCAGTCGCCCATCAATAGCTCCGCGGCAGGCCCAGCACATGCTCCGCGACATAGGACAGGATCATGTTGGTGCTGATCGGGGCGACCTGATAGAGCCTAGTCTCGCGAAACTTGCGCTCGACATCATATTCGGCCGCAAAGCCGAAGCCGCCATGGGTCTGGACACAGGCCTCGCCCGCCGCCCAGCTGGCGTCGGCGGCAAGCATCTTGGCCATATTGGCCTCCTCGCCGCAATTCTCGCCCGCCTCATATTTGCGCAGGCCCTCATGGACCAGCAGCTCGGCGGCACGCATCTGCGCGTAGGCGCGGGCGATCGGGAATTGCACACCCTGGTTCTGGCCGATCGGCCGGCCGAACAGCACCCGCTCCTTGGCGTAGGCGGTCGCCTTCTCGATGAACCATTTTGCATCGCCGATACATTCCGCCGCGATCAGCAGCCGTTCGGCGTTCATGCCCGACAGGATATAGCGAAAGCCGTTGCCCTCCTCGCCGATCAGATTGGCGGCCGGCACCCGCATATTGTCGAAGAACAATTCGGTGGTGCTGTGGTTCATCATCGTCTCGATCGGACGGATGGTCAGGCCGTTGCCCTTCGCCGCGTTCATGTCGACGAGAAAGACCGACAATCCGTCGGTGCGTTTGGCGACCTGGTCGCGCGGCGTCGTGCGGGCGAGCAGCAGCATCAGGTCGCTGTGCTCGGCGCGGCTGGTCCACAGCTTCTGGCCGTTGATCACATAATCGTCGCCGTCCCGCTTCGCCACGGTCTTGAGAGCGAGCGTGTCGGTGCCGCTCGACGGCTCGGTCACGCCAAAGGCCTGCAGGCGCAGCTCGCCGGTGGCGATCTTCGGCAGATATTGCGTCTTCTGCGCGTCGGAACCATGGCGCAGCATCGTGCCCATGATATACATTTGCGCGTGCACCGCGCCGCCGTTGCAGCCCTGTGCCTGGATCTCTTCGAGGATCGCCGCCGCCGCCGAGATCGGCAGTCCGGCCCCGCCAAATTCCTCCGGGATCAATGCGGCGAGATAGCCGGCCTCACCAAGCGCCGCGACAAATTCGCTCGGATATTCCCGCGCCTTGTCGCGCGCGCGCCAATATTCGCCGGGAAATTTCTGGCAAAGCTTGGCCACCTCTTCGCGTATGTCGCTATAATCCTGCATCCATTCGGTTCCTTCGTGCTGCGGGTGCCAATATTGCGGCCAGATGTCCATCCACCGGTAGATATCCTGCGCCGGAACACCTATAGATGCGGCTGGAAATCAAGCGGATTGTCTTGCCGATAGCCGCACCTGTGCCAAAAGACGATAAATTTTGGCCAACAAAGGAACATAGTCAATATGAAGACCCGCGCCGCCGTTGCATTTGAAGCGAAGAAGCCCTTGGAGATTGTCGAACTGGATCTGGAAGGACCGAAGCCGGGTGAAGTGCTGGTCGAAATCATGGCCACCGGCATCTGCCATACCGACGCCTATACGCTTGACGGGCTGGACAGCGAGGGCAAGTTCCCCAGCGTGCTGGGCCACGAAGGTGCCGGTATCGTGCGGGAAGTCGGCGCCGGCGTCACCTCGGTCGCGCCCGACGATCATGTGATCCCGCTCTACACGCCCGAATGCCGCCAGTGCAAAAGCTGCCTGTCCGGCAAGACCAATCTGTGCACCGCGATCCGCGCGACCCAGGGGCAGGGGCTGATGCCCGACGGCACCAGCCGCATGTCCTACAAGGGCGAGGCGATCTACCATTATATGGGCTGCTCGACCTTCTCCAACTTCATCGTCCTGCCGGAGATCGCGGTCGCCAAGATCCGCACGGACGCACCGTTCAACACCAGCTGCTATATCGGCTGCGGGGTCACCACCGGCGTCGGCGCGGTGGTCAACACCGCCAAGGTCGAACCCGGTGCCAATGTCATCGTCTTCGGCCTCGGCGGCATCGGTCTCAACGTGCTGCAGGGCGCGCGGATGGTCGGCGCGGACAAGATCATCGGCGTCGACATCAATGACGACCGCGAGGAATGGGGCAAGAGATTCGGCATGACCCATTTCGTCAATCCGAACAAGATCGACGGCGATATCGTCGAGCATCTGGTCGCACTGACCGACGGCGGGGCCGACTACACGTTCGACTGCACCGGCAACACCGACGTCATGCGCCAGGCGCTGGAAGCCTGCCACCGCGGCTGGGGCGAGAGCATCATCATCGGCGTCGCCGAAGCCGGCAAGGAAATCTCGACCCGGCCGTTTCAGCTGGTCACCGGACGGGTCTGGAAGGGCACTGCCTTTGGCGGCGCGCGCGGCCGGACCGATGTTCCGAAAATTGTCGACTGGTATGTCAACGGCAAGATCGAGATCGATCCGATGATCACCCACACGCTGACGCTGGAAGAGATCAACAAGGGCTTTGACCTGATGCACGCCGGCGAAAGCATCCGCAGCGTCGTGGTCTTCTGATGGAGACCGTCTCCACCAACCGCAGCCACGCCGGAACGCAAGGGGTCTATTCCCACGCTTCGGAGGAGACGGGCACCGACATGACCTTCGCGGTCTACGTGCCGGATCATGACGAGGGCGTCAAACTGCCTGTCCTCTGGTATCTGTCCGGCCTGACCTGCACCCACGCCAATGTCATGGAGAAAGGCGAGTACCGCCGGGCTGCCAGCGAACTCGGCCTGATCATCGTCGCCCCCGACACCTCGCCGCGCGGCAAGGACGTGCCCGATGACAGCGCCTGGGACATGGGGCAGGGCGCCGGCTTCTATGTCGATGCCACCGAAGAGCCATGGTCGAAACATTTCCGGATGCGCAGCTATATCGAACAGGAACTACCCGTCCTGATTGCCAATGAATTTCCGGTCGACATGGATCGGCAGGGCATATTCGGCCACAGCATGGGCGGCCATGGCGCGCTGACCATCGCGCTGCGCAACCCCGACCGCTACAAGAGCGTCTCCGCCTTCTCGCCAATCGTCGCGCCGTCGCAATGTCCCTGGGGCAAGAAGGCGCTGGGCCGCTATCTCGGGCTCGACAAGGCGACCTGGCGTCCATACGACGCCTGCGCGCTGATCGAGGATGGCGCGCGCGTCGCCGACATAATGGTCGACCAGGGCACCAGCGACAATTTCCTCGATGAACAGCTGAAGCCGCAGCTGCTAGCGGAGGCCTGCGAAAAAGCGGGGATAGCACTCACACTGAATATGCGCGAAGGCTATGACCACAGCTATTATTTCATCTCGACCTTCATGGCCGACCATCTGCGCTGGCACGCTGAAAGGCTGTGACTGCCGCGCCTGCCACCGCCATCCCGGCCCAACTATTTAGCGGCTGACCGCCCCCTTCGGAGATCCGACCATGACAATCCCATCGCGACCACCATCGATCGGCGAGGCCGAACGGCAGCAGCGGCTCGACCGCCTGCGCCAGGCCATGCCGGCCAGCGGACTCGATGCAGTCCTGATTACGCCGGGCAGCAATATGCGCTATTTCTTCGGCGAGGCTTTCTACGAAAGCGAACGCTTTGTCGGTGTGCTGATCACCGCGCAGAGCCTCACCTTCATCTGCCCCAAATTCGAGGAATCGGCGATCCGCGCCAAATTCCCGATGATCCCGAACCTGGCCTTCTGGGAAGAGCATGAAAGCCCCTTTGCCCTAATTGCCTCGCTGCTGGCCGAAAAGGGCTGCCAGCGCTGCGCGCTCGATCCCGAATGTTCCTACGGCCATGCCGCTCGCCTGATTGATGCGCTGGGCCAACTGGACAAGCCGATCGCCTGCGACTCCGCCGCCGCCCTCATCGCGCCGCTGCGCGCGACCAAGTCACAGCAGGAAATTGACCTGATGATCGCGGCCATGCAGCTTACTCTTACGGTCCATCAGACGATCTTCGAGTGGATCAAGCCGGGCATGAAGGCCAGCGAAGTGATCGCCGAGATCGATCGCCTGCACCGTGCCGGTGGGGCGGATGGCGGCAACAGCTTTTGCGCGGTGCAATTTGGCGAAGCGACCTCTCATCCGCACGGCGTGCCAGGCGATCCGGCGCTGCTACAGGGCGAGCTGATCCTGATCGACACCGGCTGCACCATAGACGGCTATAATTCCGATATCACCCGCACCTATGCGCTGTCCAAACTGGACGGCGGGATAGAGAAATTGTGGGCTGTGGAAAAGGAAGCGCAGCAGGCCGCCTTCGACCGCGCCGCCATCGGCACCCCCTGCGAAGCCGTCGACCAGGCCGCCCGCGACGTGCTGATCAGCCACGGCCTCGGCCCCGACTATGACCTCCCAGGCCTCCCCCACCGCACCGGCCACGGCATCGGTCTCGATATCCACGAAGGCCCCTATCTGGTGAAGGGCGACCGGACACCGCTGGCACCAAGCATGTGCTTTTCCAACGAACCGATGATCGTGGTGCCGGGCCGGTTCGGCATCCGGCTGGAGGACCATTTCTACATGACGGATTCGGGGCCAAAATGGTTCACCGAGCCGCAACCGGACCTTTATCAGCCCTTTGGATAGGGCATGACCCGGGCATGCCGTCCGGCGGCCAATCCGGACTAATCCTTATTTGGCCCTTTGGGCTACCGGTGTAGCCAGTCGGGTCTCGAAGGAGACTCGTCATGCTCGCCAGGTTCACCCGTGTCTTTGCCGCCGCCGCTACCGCCGCAGGGGCGGTTGCCTATGCCCGCTATCGGCATGACGCGCGCGCCATCCGGGATGCGGTGGACGGTGGCAGCGCCATCGCCGAGACGGCCGCAGGCAGGATCGAATATGCGGATATTGGCGAAGGCGAAGCGATGCTGGTCATTCACGGGGCCGGAGGCGGTTATGATCAGGGCCTTCTGATCGCGAGGGATTTCGGAACCGGCCATCGGGTGGTCGCGCCTTCCCGCTTCGGCTATCTGAAAACGCCTGTTCCGGAAGATAGTACGCCGGCGGCGCAGGCCGACGCTCATGCCGCACTTCTCGACTTTCTCGATATCGGGCAAGCCATTGTCGTTGGCGTGTCGGCTGGGGCGCCAAGCGCCATCGAGATGGCGCTTCGCCATCCGCAGCGCGTCAGGTCGCTTATTCTGCTGGTTCCGCGCACCTATCACCCGACTCAGACCGTCGGCGCCGATGGCAGTGTTCCCAGCCAGACCGTCCTGCGTCTCATCGAATCGTCAGCGGATTTCCTTTTCTGGCTCGCCATGCGCGTCAGCCGCGCCAGTATTGTGCGATTTTTCGGGGTGCCGCCGGAAGTGGAGGAGAATGCATCGACAGTGGAACAGGCTCGCGTTACCGACGTGATGAACAGCGCCCTGCCTCTGTCACGGCGGGTCCAAGGCCTCGAACTGGATGGCCTGACCCGGATGGAGCCATGGCCACTGGAGAAAATCGCGGTTCCAACCCTGATCATCTCCGCCGAAGACGATCTGTACAGGACGCTTCCGGGCGCGCGCTTCACGGCGGAGCAAATGCCGGGCGCCGAGCTCCACGTGCTGCCGAGGGGAGGACATCTGATGGTCGGCCAAACCGCAAGCGTTCGAAAGCTGGTGCGTGACTTTCTCGAGCGGCAGCGGCCGACTTGAGAAATCTCGCCCCACCACCGTCACAGCCGCAACCCTTCTTTCGGACAGGTCTTTCCTACAGGCGACCCCTTCATATATGGTCCCCTTGTTCCTCCTGCTCGGGCGGAACCGGCTCTTTGACAATTGGGATATGATACCGACCCGGCCGTTGTTCGCATATTTCTGCCACACCGGCTGCAGAGGCAATTTGGAAGGTCACACTCGCCGCCTTAAGCCGTGCTCGGAACTCTCGATAATCTGGGATTTCCAGCCAAAGTTCACAGAACATAAAACAATCGGTTTCTGTCAAGCTGGCGCAGCGTCGTGACGACGGTAAAAGGGCGCGCGCAATGGCTTGGGGTGTGGGTGCGGGTCCCCTGCAGCGGCACTCCGCAACCGGCGACGAAAACCGTTCCATGGCTATCAGTGTCGCAAACTCTGAAATGCATAGCCGCCTGCATTTGGGGAATATTGCAATGCTGGCCACGCTTGGCCGCCGGACGCCCTTTGGGTCCGGAAAACTGGTCGGGACGAGAGGATTCGAACCTCCGACCCCCACACCCCCAGTGTGATGCTACCGACTGTCGTGACTATTCAAAATTTGGGGATTAATGCTAAAAAATGCCAAAAAAGTCATAATTACTATATTCATATCTTGTTGCTATGTTGTGCATCGGTTAGTTGATCGTGATTGCTACGTGATTGCTGGAGCGAATTTTGAATAGAAAGCTAACTAATCGAACTGTTCTCGCAATTGGCTCGAGCAACAAAGTTCAAGTCTATTGGGATATCGATATTCGTGGCTTTGGACTTAAGGTCACACCTGCTGGTTCAAAGGTTTATGTCGTCCAATATCGGATGGGTGGGCGCGGGGCACGAACTCAACGATACACAATAGGCCGGCACGGAAGTCCCTGGGATGCGGCAACTGCTAGAAGTGAAGCAAAGCGAATACTTCAATTAGTTGGCTCCGGTATCGATCCACGTCGAGCAGAAAAGGAACGCCAGCGAAAGGTGATAGACTTACGCTCGGATGCCTACATTGAAAGTTTCATAGAAATTTACATGCGACGCAACTGGAAAGAACGCACGATACGCAGTCACGAGAGCAACTTTCGACGTTGGGTAATGCCGCACTTAGGCAGCATCCCGCTTTCAGATGTTACAAGACGCGATCTAACTTCTATCTTCGACCAACTTCCTCCTGACAGTCCAGCATTGCCAAGAAATCTGTTTAATCTAATTCGCCGTCTGTTTAATTGGGCGGTTGAAAGAGGTGATATTGAAGTTTCGCCGATGCGCGGCATGAGGGCGCCTATTGCGGCACCATCCAGACAAAGAGTCTTGTCTGACAATGAGATCATTGTGATTGCCGCTTGTGCTGAAGAAGTCGGACCAGGCTGGGGGCCTTTTTTCCGTACACTCATATTGACGGGCCAAAGGCGAACCGAAGTTGCAGAGATGACATGGGATGAAGTTGACCGCTCACTTCGGATTTGGTCGTTGCCACTTGAGCGCATTAAGAATGGTCGAAGTCACAATGTCCCACTTAGCGATCTGGTCGTTGGGGAGCTTGATGCAATCGCGAATGGCGATGCTTGGCCGAGAGAAGGCTACGTATTTACCCATACAGGAGAATCAGCAATATCCGGATTTTCGAAGGCGAAAAAGCGTCTAAATACCATTGCTGAAAGCATGAATTTAAATGATCCCGTTATGCCTTGGCGACTGCATGACTTACGAAGAACGCTTGCAACGAATATGCAAAAATTAGGCATCAGATTCGAGGTTATTGAGGCAATTCTAAACCACGTTTCCATTACGCAGGCAGGTGTGGCTGGTGTTTATATGAGACATGACTGGGCGGACGAAAAACGTGAAGCCTTGGAGGCTTGGTCCGATTGGCTAAAGCAAAAAGTTCTTGAATATCAAAGCTGACGCAGAGTTTAGTAATTATTCGCAGATGAATTCCTTTCAAGTGATTGATATTATTGTCTTTATTGACAAACTGTATTGAATTTGCTATTGGGCATATGCAGCCGCCATTTTCGCGCCGCTGCCACACTCACCAACCAAAACAGGATATAAATATGGAAAGGCAACCCGCACGGGTGCTGGAGCCGGGAGATGTGCGCCGTTTGTTGACGCACGCCACTGGGCTTAGACATCATTTACGTAACACTGTCATCATCATGCTCAGCTTCAAAGCAGGACTTCGCGCCTGCGAGATAGCAGGGCTCACTTGGCCAATGGTCTTAAAGAGCAACGGCCGAGTTGATGATCAGATCCGCATATGCAAACATATCGCTAAATATGGCGGCGGCAGACACATGCCGCTGCATGCTGACCTGAAGAAGGCACTGATCCGTTACCATCGATCGATGGGTAGTCCAACAGAAGGTCCGTTAGTCTTATCAGAGCGTGGCGGGCATATGACCGCTAGGAGCATCGTAAACTGGTTTCACGATGCATATGCGGAGCTGGGCCTGAACGGATGCTCATCTCATTCTGGACGGCGAACATTCATCACCCAGTCCGCCCGAATGATCAGCAAGATTGGGGGGTCGTTGCGAGATGTGCAGGAACTCGCAGGTCACCGCGCATTGACTACTACAGAGCGCTATATCGAGGGCAACCGGGATGCGCAGCGCAAATTAATCCGAATGCTTTGATCACCCCTATCAAACCACCATCCACAAAAACCTGAACGAAAGGAACCTGGCTATGACTAGTCAAGAGCAGGACAATTGCGTCCAAAATACCGAAGCAGAGCGGACCCGACTAATTCGTGATCTAAACGATAAGCTTAGACGTGAGCGCATCGGAGGCAATTTGTTCGTAACAGGGGGCATTTGCGCACTCGGCAATAGCATCGTGCCGCAGATCATTGCTGCGGTTACTGAGTTTGACGATTTCACGGCAGATAATGATCCACATGGTGAACGTGACTTCGGATCGCTCACCGTTCTGGGATATAGGATATTTTGGAAAATCGACTATTATGACGCTGATCTGAAATACGGATCGCCCGATCCAACCGATTCCGATGTTACCACTCGCGTACAGACGATCATGCTAGCGCATGAATACTGATGAGCGAAAAGGGAACCTGGAGGGGGGCCGATTTGGCTCTCCACCTCGCGCCTAACATGGCATCTTTTCAGCAGGGCGACTTAGATGGGCTCTGCGGCCTATATTCTGTTATCAATGCCATCCGTATTGCGCGCTATCCGATAAGACCTCTTTCAATAAAGGAGTGTTCTGATCTGTTCGAAACTGGCGTTTCGAGATTATCCAAGACCGGCCACCTTGCAGAATTTCTATGTGAAGGCATGGAATGGCGATATGTGTCCAATCTGGCGACATCGCTGTGTAAGGCTGCATCGGTCGATAATCGTATACTCCGGCCCCGTAAACCAAAGTCCACCTTCGACAAAATACGACGGTGGGAGTGGATTATTCACCAAATCAGCAAAGACAGGCCTGTCATGATTTATCTGAGTAAACGGGATCATTATTCCGTGACCACAGGGATATCACAGAAGCGTATCCGCCTGTTTGATAGCAGTGCATCTTACTGGGCAAACCGCGACGACAGAGATGTGATCCGGCTAATTGCAATAGCGACCTAGACGCCCCCACTTCGTGCGGCTGTCGCTCAAAATAAAAGTGATTTCCGGCTAAAAGAGTGCTTTTTGAGTCAGAAGGGCCAGTTTTGACCAGCATCATGGCCTTCTATTTATCACATAGATACGACTACAACCCCCAATTGCATCAGGCGTAAGATATATTCCCCGCTTTAGCGGACAGCTACCGGCATGATCTGTGTAAGGAATATATTGTAATTGGTCTGCAAGTTAGAATTGGGTGTGCCGGTGATATCGAGAGTTCCCGATACTCAACACATGTCAGTTCTTCGTTGGCATGTTTCCGAACACACATGATCTATCGTTGGTACGTACCATCTTGGGAGGTAAAATGGTTCTTAACACCAAAAAGGTGGCCTCCCAACTTGTGCCCGCTTTATCCCGGAAGCGGGCGCTGGCTTTAACCTATTTGAACGGCAACAACTGGGTGCGAAACCGTCTTTCACAATGGGCGTTCTGTATGGCGACTTCTGGGCCGATTCCTGACTGTCTGTTTCAGATGCTAATTCAACTGAAAGCAGTCTGAGAAAGTCGGTTCCAATAGCAAACAATCAATCATCGAGGCTCTAAAGTTAGCTCTCCTTGGAGGCACGGCATTGCGTCTGGCCCGGGGTAGAAACGTCGAACCTCGTTGATTCGCTACATGATCTTCCAACAACGAGCTATAATTTCCCCATGTCATCGATTAGCTTCGACAACTCCTGTGACAGTTGATCCTGTCGCGTGGCATGTTTTGGCAGATCGAACACCTCCGCAATTGCGTCGATAGCTCCACTGGCTCCGAAGAACATCGCCGATAGCAAAGTCACGAAGTGCTCTAGCAACCAAAGATGTTCAAAGGTAATACGGTCGCTCGCCGGTTGCTCGCGACTCCCCTGCCAGAAGTAGTTCACGCCGTAGTAAGTGCCGTGCAGCAACTCCGACGAGGGTCTGTAGATAGCAAATAATGCGGCACCGAAGCAGGTTCCAGCACGTTTGCACCGCTCGGCAACAGCGTCGATGCGCTCTTCGATGCGTTCGGGTGTCCAGTCCCGCAGTTCACGGCCTCGCTTATTCGTGTATTCTTCCAAGGCTTCGGGCAAGCCCGGAAGCTCATCGGGTGTCAAGCCAAGATCGCGACTCACAGTCATGCGCCATCCGCCAATTGTTGCCTCACGACTTAGATCACGCCACCGCTTCTGACGCATGTGGCGGATGGCCTGCTCTGCCAATGGTTCACCGCCAACAGCGATGTAAGCTGCATTCACAGCGGTCTCAACTGAGGATCTTGCAATGCCGAAACCGTCGCGGATCGCCATGTCTCTGGTTTGAGTAAGGGTAAGGACGCTGTGGAAGGAAACTCCTACCGCTTGGAGCATGAGTAGCGGGATGCGAACACTGGGTTTGTTTTTGTCTGGATCGATTAGATGCAGATCATGGATTACGCCATCCAGCGCGCGGGTCTGCGCATGTAGGAGCGCCCGCCCGCGATTGTGCAACTCATCGGGCTGGTGCTTTTTTTCAGTCATGCACTTGGTCTGCACTACAAAAACACTGTCCGGCAAGTGTTTCGATCACATGTTTTAACCAACGAATTCCAGACGACACCCTCAAGATCTCTAACGGCTGCTTTTGGTGCTAGCCTCCTCTGGACTGATTGGCTGCAACGAGGGCGCATTTTAAAGGGGCGGCAATTGGGCCGGTTGCCGTCAGTCTGCTTGCGTTTCAAAAGACAGCAACCGGACAGCCGAGAACACCCTGGTATTAGTCTTAGATTGACCGCACCTCCGCGAGAGCGGAGTTGAATCCGAGCGGCAGCAGAATGGAAGAAACAAGTCGGGCTTGCTTGGTATGCAATGAATCCGACGGCGCCTTCACCTCTACAAAGCGGATGTCCTAGCCACGCCAGAGCGTCAGATCGGGCCACCCGGCTCGCAGGTCGTATGGCGCAGTCGCGAAGACTTCCGCGATAGTCGCGAGCCGCTCCGAACCGAGCGCTTCAAACAGACCCATCACATGATGGCGTCCGACCCGCGGGTAAAAGCGTGGTGTTTTGCCAAGTGCCGCAGATATGATCGACCAGTTCGCTTCGATCCGCTTGATGTCGGCGCGCGAAACGGCGGCTACGAGCCTTGCCGGATCGTAGCGATCCTCGTCGAACGCGACGTTCTGCGCATAGATCGCCTCGATGAAGGTGTCGGCGTGGCGCTCTGGCAATTTGGTGAATGAGGCGGCCTTGATCAGCGTCAGGATGAGTCCGCCTTCCGCTGCCGCGCCGTCCCACCCCTGAGCCCGGTAATGGTCGAGCGCTGCAAGTTCGACCGAAGCGAACACTCCGACGGGCGGAAAGCGCCAGGTCTTGTTCGGTCCCTGTTCAAGGCCAACCACTTCGTGGCCGAGCCCGAGCCGCTCGGCCTGGCGCTCGAACTTACCGGGTTTCTTTGTCTTAGCGGACTGCGGTGCGCGTGGCTCGAGCTTGCGGCGAAGCGCATCGGCCCGCCGAGAGATGCCGATCTGCGGATCGCGGTCAAGCGCTCCTTCATAAGCAGCGAGCGCGTCGGCCAAATCGCCTCCATGCTCGAGAATCTCGCCGCGCAGGCGCAAAGCGCGCGCATGATTGTCGATGTTGTCGCACGTGACCGCGGCATCGCATCCGGCAAGGAGTACGGCCCGCCAATTGCTATCCGGCGTGTTCTTTTCGCGTTCGAAGATCGCACGGATAACTGCGAGATCTCCCCGGCCGATCCGCCGGGCTTCCCAACCGGACCGATCGACCATCTGCCCGTCGAATGCGTAGGCGACGCGCTCGCCCTCGCTATCGATCAAATAGATATGACCGGCTGTGCAATCGAAGGCGTAGCCGCTCGCCCAGCCAGTCTCTGGCTCCCAGCCCGCGATCTCGCGTGCCTCGAGAAGATCGAAGAGGTAATAGCGGCACGAGTCCGGGCTGCCCGGTGCGTTCGCGGTCTGGCAAATCGCGTAGCGGCCGTCGCCAGATATGGCGCAGTCGACGAGATTGGCGGCGAAATCGCGAGCGAGGATTCTCGTCCCGTCGAAGCGGAACGCCATGAACCTGCAGGCGAGTGCATCGCCGAACAGGACATCGGCGATGATGAAAGTGCCGTCGTCCGCGACGTGGCCATCCGAGGGCCGCTCGAGCTGACCTTCGAGGATCGGGTGATCTGCATCGAGCAGTGACCAGCGGCCATGGCCCGAGGTCCGTGCGCCGCCATTGCGCCCGCTGGGCTCGCGATCGGACCAGATGAGACGGTAACGGCCCGAGGGCGAGCGCGCGAACCGGCCGATGAAGTCGATCTCGTCGATCGTGCAGAGGTTGTGCAAGCTGAATTCGGAGATCGCGAGCGGCATTCCCGCAGGCGTGCGTTGTCGTATGCCATCGGTCCCGCCGCCCGTCAGTCGCTGCCAGATCGATTTCATCGTGCCACCACACTGTCGGGTCGCATCGTTCTTGAACAATCCCAGTAAAGATGGGGAAATGAGATCGTCATGCCTTCATCACCTTGATGTCGCGCAGGTGCGCGAGCGCGTCGCTGTCGAGTCCGCTCTTGAAGAAGGCCCGCTCCCCGGACACGTCACCGAAGAACTTCTTGAATCGCTCCTCGGTAGCGTCGGCATCCTGCCCACCGGTAATGATCGTGATGTTCGGCCGCGTGCGTTCGGTCAGCTGCACGCGCTTGAGTAGGTGCTTGAACTCGAAGTCGGCTGCCGGCATCGAATAGCCGAGGAAGACCCAATCGGCGGTGCGCTTGAGATAGTCCTCTGCGGTCCGCCAGCTTGCCGCATGCATCGGAAATTCAAGCGCCTTGCGGTAGCTGAAGGTAGCGAACCGCGTGCCGAGACTGTGACCTGCGCAATGCGGACAGGCCGGTGATCGAACGGTCGGCGTGCTTACCCGACTACCGGACAGTACGGTCGTCCAGTCCTGTCGCCGGAACAGCGTTTGGGCGACCTTTTCGGTGTCGTTCGGTGGTACCCAAAAGGTTTCGCGGCAGGCATCGCAGTAGAGCCAGTTAACCGACCCATGCGGCTTGAGGATGTGCAAGGTCTGCCCGCGCACCGATCGCTTGACCAGCCGGTTACTCTTGAAGGTAACGGGGTTTGCATGGCAGCCGTAATCGACGTCACGGACCTTCAGCGCCCGGGCGATACCCCGCTCAAAGACGGTGTCCCAGTTCATGCTGAGGACCGCTGTTTCGCTTAAGTTGAACTGCTGGAACAAGCGCTCGAGCGAGCGCCAGTTGGCATCGGGATCCTCCTGCCGTCGGCGATAGGCCTGCGACAGCATGCGGATCATCCTGACGATGATGGCGCGACGAACGACCCGTAGTTCAGCCGCTGAGTGATCCGGCCCGAGGTGATGACCGGTGTTCGCCGAAAGGTCGATCAGCGTGAAAATATCCTCAAGCTCGGGCCATTTGTCTGCCGATCTCGTGTCACCTTCGCCGAAGACTTGATCGACGAATTTCCGCAGGTAGCGGATCTGCTGGCGACTGGGTCCGCCAAGGTTGAGACCCTTAAGATTGAGGAGTTCGTTGGTAAAGTTGCTGGCTAGTGGCAAGCCCGCATTGAACGATCAACCCGCGCCCACGATCAACAAATTGCCAGGATTGAATGACATTCGTCTCTTCTAGCCGCGAGGCTTTGTTATGCAATAGTCCGGATGCATGTGGTCGAAATCAAACGGGCATTCGAAGGGTTGAGATTTTAGTCGTGAGCGGGGCAGGCAGAGCATCTGAAGGGGCACGGGCTCGCTCTATTTCTTGTCTAGAGCGTGATCATCTTAGATTGAAGCATATCCGGAGTTTTGGAGGTAATTGGCGCATTCCAGACCGGCGGCAATTGGGCCGTTGACGACTGTTTGGTTATTGCCTCCGATTTCGAAAAGCAGACACTCAGCAAACGACCCCATTGTCGCCATTTGCTAAAACGTTACAACGACTCTAATAATGGAACGCGCCCAACACTGAGACACTTCACCGATCCTTTCTCAATCGATTGCGAGGACGCGAATGACCAAGCCAACCTACGAGGATCGCGTGATCCTGTTTCTCGACTTCATGGGTTTTAAGGAAATCGTACAGAACACGGTCTCCGATCCTGATGCTCTGACCGCCCTTCAGAAAGCCATCGACCGCCTCAGGGAAATAGGCGACGAGGCCCTGCAGGAAACCCGCCAAGTGACGCAGTTTTCCGACTGCGTGGTTTGTTCGTTCGATGTCACCCAACCCAGCACGGTTTTCGATCTTCTTAACGCGACGGGATTCATGATCGTGGAACTCGCATACGAAGGATATTTGGTCCGTGGCGGGGTCACATGCGGACAGTTGGTCCATACAGAGGACTACTTACTGGGTCCGGCGATGAACGAGGCCTACCGCTTAGAGTCTCAAGTCGCCCGGCACCCTCGAGTGGTAATCGATCCGGAAGTGCTGATCCGGGCCGGGCAAGCTCCGGCGCCACAGCACGATGCCAAGATGGAAGCTGGGTATGTGAAGGGCTTCATGACCCGAGACGATGATGGCCAATACTTTTATGATTATGTTTCGTTCGATCAGCAACTCGCGCTTGGGGTGGAGCCGGACGAATACCCAGCGTACCTGTGGCGCCTTGCAAAGAAGATTGAGGAGGGTTTGCAGGCGGCGGATTACAGGGTGCGGGCGAAGTATTTCTGGCTGTGGAAGCTATACGCCCGGCAGGTTAGGCAGTTCAGGGAAAGCACGAATATGGACCCGGGGTTCCGGGTGATGGTTGAGGGCCTGCGCCTGTTCGAGAAGAAGGCAAAGAAGGTGGCGATGGAAGTGGCGGTAATGCGCTAGGCCGTCCTCCCGCTGAAGCGCGAGCCGAACTCTAGTGCGCTAGGTTCGCTTCGCTCACCAAAGTCCACCGACCTCTACGGGAATTTATCCGAGCCTTAAATAATGTCCGTCATCGCTCAGAACCTTCCCGATAGCAGACGTTCCGCTCCCCCACCCAATATCCGCCATTCGGCGTTGGCTGAAACTGGGCCGTTTGTGGAACGTCCGTTCATGGACAATTATTGATGACAAACAGACATTGAGTTCTTGCAACTTACGATGACAGATTCCGCCCCAGTTGCGTACATACACTTTTTCTCGAATTGCCATCTGCTCCGCGCGTAAAGCTACAGCTTCCCGGCAGCGAAGCGCTGCTTCTAAAGTTGAAAGCGACTTCACACTGAGGACGATCTCAGCAAAGTTACCATTTTGGCGGCGATTTCGCGTTCACCCATCACGACGTGATTGGCCCCAAGGCGGCTGAGATAATCAACGTCCTCGTCAGAATGCGCTCGCGCGATGACCTGGATTCCCGGGTTCATCTCGCGCGCGCGTTGCGCGATGCTGCCTGCTTCGAACCCGCCCGGAATCGCGATGACCAGCGTGCTCGCGTCATGGATGCCAGCCGCATGCAGGATACTTTCGCTCGCAGCATTTCCCTCAACCATGGCAAATTTGTTGTCGCTGCCTGCCCGTGCCAGGTCTGACCGGGATTCAACAACCACCAGACGTGATCCCGAGTGCCGAAAGGCATCGACAACCAGTTTTCCGACACGCCCATAGCCGACAATGATGGTGTGTCCGTTGATTGAAGTTGTCTTTTCAGCATTCTGTTTGGCTGACTTCTCTTCAGATTTAACCGTTGCTGACGACGGGCCGCGACCTACCACGAGTGTGAAGATGAGAGGGTTCGCCAGTATGGAGAGAATGGCTCCAGCCAAGATCAGGTCACGGCCCTCATCCGGCAATATACCCAGATTGGTGCCCAGTCCCGCGAGAATGAATGAAAACTCTCCGATCTGGGCAAGGCTAGCACAAACCGTCAGCGCCGTTTCGTTCGTATGCCCAAAGGCGCGAACAATCGCGTAGGCCACCAGCGACTTGCCGAATAGGATAATCGCCACGGTTGCCAGCAGAGGCCAGGGCTGGTCGACGATCACAGCGGGATCGAACAACATACCCACAGAAACAAAGAACAAGACCGCGAAGGCATCGCGCAGCGGCAAGGTCTCCTCCGCAGCCCGGCGACTGAGCTGGGATTCGCCGAGGATCATCCCCGCAAAAAATGCACCGAGAGCGAAAGACACATCGAACAGATAAGCCGCTCCGAACGCCGCACCGAGAGCAATAGACAAAACAGCCAGACGGAACAGCTCGCGCGAGCCGGTGTGTGCCACCCAATGCAGTCCCGCCGGGATCAGCCGCTTGCCCACAACCAGCATCAGTCCAATGAAACCTGCGACCTTCAAAACAGTGATGAACACTAGCCACAAAACTTCGCTGCCGCCGGACTTGGTTCCGTCAAGCAATTCTGCGACCACTGGCAGCAAAACAAGGGCCATGACCATTACAAGGTCCTCGACAATCAGCCACCCCACGGCGATTCTGCCGCGTTCGGTCTTTACCGCATCGCGCGCCTGCAACGCCCTGAGCAGCACGACGGTACTAGCAACAGATAATGCGAGGCCAAAAATCAATCCTGCCGGAACCGACCACCCCAGATATCGCGCAAGTACATAGCCGAGCGCGGTTGCGACACCGATCTGGGCGATCGCGCCCGGAACGGCGATCTTGCGGACGGAAAGCAAGTCCTTCAGTGAAAAATGCAGGCCGACGCCAAACATGAGCAGGATCACGCCGATTTCCGCTAATTCGATGGCCAGTCCGCTATCTGCGACAAACCCGGGAGTGAACGGACCGATCAGGACACCGGCAAAAAGATAACCAGCGACTGGTGATATTCGCAGCTTGTGCGCAATCGCACCCATCGCAAAAGCGACGACGATGCCAGCCACTATGGTGGCAATGAGAGGCGTGTGATGCGGCACTAATGAACTTGTTAAGGAACCCGTGCCAGACGTCAACTGGCAAGCTGATTGGGAATATCCGGCCCCCGCGAAGATATTGCAGATGGAGCTGCCTATCTACCATTGGTGATTTTCCCCTCTACGCTAGCCGCATGGGGGATAAGATCTCACTCTTGCATTTCTTTTTCACCATGTCGCTCCACTACTCGGGTGTCATGATCTGCGATGTGTAACTTCTTTGCCATCCAACGGATCGTTGGCCCCTGGATCAGGCTGGACAGCACAACGACAAAGAACACGATGTTGAAGATGATGAAGGCTCCATCGACCCCCGCGACAATCGGAAAGGTCGCCAGGACAATGGGAACCGCTCCTCGTAATCCGGCCCAGGATACAAAGATTTTCGCACGCCATCCGAATTTGCGGAACGGTGAAAGACACAGGAATATACTTATGGGCCGTGCAACGAACATCAGGATGAGCGTCAGAATCACTCCGGGGATGACGACGGGACCAAGCTGTGATGGCGTAACCAGTAGTCCCAGGGTAAGAAACATGGCGACCTGGGCCAGCCACGCCATCCCGTCCTGAAAGGTCGAAACCGTACGCTTGGCAGCATATGTCTGATTGCCCGCTACCAGACCAGCAACATAGGCGGCCAGAAAGCCGTTACCTGACAGGAGCTCCGCCGCGCCGAAAGCTATCAGCGCAGCGGCAATCGAAATCACAAAAGCGAGGCCGCCCTGCCGGTAGCCTCCGCGTTTTAACAGAGCCGGCATCGCGTAACCTATGGCAACACCGACCACTGCCCCCATCGCCATCTGGATCGCGAATTCTGGCACAAGTTCGAGCCCCGATGCGCCAGGAGTTGACATGAACAGGAGGACGGCACCCACGAGAAATATCGCCATGGGATCATTGGACCCGGACTCGACCTCGATCAGTGCCGGAACGTCCCCGTGGAGGTTCAGACCGGTGGACCGCAAGATGGCAAACACGGCCGCCGCGTCAGTGGAAGCGATGATGGCTCCCAGAAGAACGGCCTGATAAAAGTCGATATTCAGCAGAAAGACAGCACATACAGCCACAATACCGGCGCTGATGATCACTCCCGCCGTTGCTAAAATGAGCGCAGGACCGGCGACGCGGCGCACGTCCTGCCAGTCAGTATCCAGCCCGCCAGAAAACAGGATGAACACCAGCGAAGCCATCCCAATCGCCTGGGCCAACTGAAAATTGTCGAACACAATCCCGCCGGGGCCGTCGACACCCGCGAGCATCCCCAGACCAAGAAATCCGATCAGGGCGGGTAAGCCGAAGCGAGTCGAGAGGCTGCCTGCCAGGACGGTTGTCAGTAGCAGGATGCCGAGTAGCAGGAAGGTGGATTCTGTGTCGAGAAAAGTCATGCTCCGGCTTAGCACAAAGGCACTTCATGTCACGTGGGCTTTCGGGCACCATAGATTGCCCCGACGGCGATTGATCGCGACTATCGTTCATGTTAGCCAATTCCCTATGCGAAATGTCATGTTCATTGCTTTCAGCTGCTGTATTTTTATCAGTTCGGGTTGCTCCGACAACCCGTCCGGGTGTTCTGGCTTCACCGCAATCGGCAACACCGGGCAGACTTCATTCACTGTGCCCCAGCTGATGGCGCATGCGGCCGCCATGGGCCTGACACAGCAAGAAGCCGAAACGCTGATCTATCTCGAAGGCATTTCGTCCACAACGGAGATTGAGCCGGGCGAGACTCTCTGCATCGACGGAAGGCCCGGATAGTAAGTGACTGGTGTCCAGCTATGGTCATATCTCAGTTTTCTCAGCCAGGGTGAGAGTATCTTCTATGTCGACGCCCAAATAGCGAACCGTATTTTCGATCTTCGAATGGCCGAGCAAGATTTGGAAGAATCTCAGGTTGCTCCTCCGTTCGAAGTCCGATAGCTTCAACCCATTCATCGACGAGCCTTGCATATTGCCGAGTGCTCAGATGCCGTGTGGGATCGACCCTACTTGGAAATACATGGTGGTCGAGTGAACCGCCGAGCCTTTGCATGATCGCAGGCCCACGCATCGACTAAGTGCTAGCAAGCCTGAACAGGGCGGCCAACTCGACCGCCCTGTCAGCTAGCTTCCTAACAGACCGATTGAGACAACGATTATCACGACAGAAGCGAGTCCAAGACACACCAGAATGTCTTTCGCCGAGAATCTGTCAATGTGGTCAGCCTTGAATTGGGAATAAGCCTGGCGAATTTCATCTTTACTGGAGACCATGGCCACATCGTAGGACGATGCCTCGTGGCGAAACCAATTTAGAAGCATATCGAGCTGCTCTGATGATACGTCCGGGTATTGTGAAATCGCAGCCTCGATCTGGGCGCGACGTTCGGCGCCCGCAGGGGCGCCAGTTACTTCTAAAACCATAATCACTCCTAATCTTGCAAAATGCATGTCCGCTTCGCCCGAAGCGATGCGGTGCGAAGATCAGGGGAAAGGCGGGCCTGTTGGCGGGAAGAGAAAAATCGACAATTTTCGACGGGGCGGCCTGGTTGCTCTTGGCCACTGGAGGAGACCCTCAGAGGAAAGGCTCCCTGCCGTCGTAACCAACACATTATTAAGGAGCATCGGTAGAGGAGGGGAGGGCGTCCTCTTGATCTGCGGTACCGTGTCGACACGGTTCGAGGTAACAGCTACTTCGACGGAGCTCACGCTAAAAGCCGAGCCGTTACCTTGTTGGAGAGCAATCTCTTTCGCGGGTATCGCTTGCATCGCGATAGTCGCGAGGATTATCGCTGCGAACCATCGGAAAAGCCAAGCGAGGACTAATTTGTTCGTCACGCGGTGCGACTAGCATAGGATTCTGTAGCTTGCAATCGACCTGCTTGTCCTTCGGGGGCACTGGCGAACCAAGGTTTTTCCACCGCGAGGATGTATTGCCAGTGAACAAGCGCGAACATTTGACGCTGCACCGCAGCGGAACCTCTATAATTTTCGATCTTTACGAATGGCAGCTTTCGGGCGGCCATTTTTTCTGACGGGATGACCGAAACGAGGGCGCGAAGCAGACATAAAATCGAGCAGCTGCGAAAATCTGCAAACGCGGCGCTTGCGGAACAGCATTTACCATTTTGCCAGTGTCTCCTACTGCGCCCATAGCAGGCGCTAGCAGCAATCGAGAACGCCCTAGTGAGTCATTTCCCGAAATTGATGCTAACCGTCATAGCCTCTAATTGATTTCTAGTGATCAGCAACCCTGATTTCGCCACATTATCTCTGGCATGGATTGCTTCATCTGTTCGCAGCTTCGTTCGAAAGATTGTTCTTTTTGCCTTTTCGTACATTGCTCCAGAGCCAACCCTGCTTGCTGAAATTGATTGGATTCGAACAGATAGTCGCCAATGACCTCGGCTCCGGTTAGGTGGACCTGAGAAGTGTTTTGCAAGCCGCCGCTTATCCAGTGTCCGTTATTGTTGGTGCCCCAAATCGTTGCCTCGTCAGCATGTCGCCGTACAGAGCCATTTAGTGGAAATGTCTGCCCAGCGATCACCACCTTCATGATTGTGGCTCCGATCTCTGGTCCTTGCCATCCATCTATGGCAATTTCCAGTCCTCCGCGCCCACCCTCCCGATAGAAGGACAAGCTGGCAGTTTGGTTCTGCCGCTGAAAACTTCCCAAATCGGCAACACAGCGTCCATCGCGCTCGATGAGTATGACATCTTCATCGGCGATTGTGGACCAGATTGCTGTATCTGCGAACATTTCGCCACTTTCATCATCGGAACAGGCAGTCAGCCCCAAAAACAATGTAGCGGCCGTGATGGAGGATATTTGGAAGGTCGCTGATGATGCCCTGTTCATGCTGGGATTGACCAACGCACTCTTGCATATTCGGCTGTGCTATCGTCGTCCGGCATCGTCCAGCCCTTTGCAATCAACCTCTTTGCTGAAAGCTCGTTGCCTTTATAGGTTACTAGCATTTCGTGCTCGAATGCTATGCCACATTTTCCAGACATCGAAATCCTTAGGAACGACCATTTCGTCTGTAGGTCTCTCACGGTGCCATTTTACAAGCTTGGACTTCAATTTCTTCCGAAGCTCTTTGCCAGCCTTTACCGAAAACACAACATCCATAAGTTCCACGTTGGTGAGCCCTTCAAACACGCGCATGGCAAGGTCTGGCCGGTAACCCTTAAGCGTATCCATAAACCTATTAACCCCGGGCTTTCCTTTCTTCGGCATCCAGTTTTTTGCCGAATGTGGAGGTTTAGCCATATAAAGTGCGAAGCGCTCTAAGCTATCGGGCGTCAAAATAGGTTTAAGATCTACTGGCGTTGCCCCGAACGAGCATTTCCATTCACCCTTTTTCGAAATTTGTTTTGCCAATTCCTCGGGGTCGATATCTTTGTGTGACCATCCTATGCCATGGATATGATACAATAGAGTTCGGCCTTTCCCCTTACGTGGATAGTTCATGACAGGATGCTTCTCAACCATCGCGATCGCATCAAATGGTGTACCCCTAAGAGATCGGACGGCTTTTTCTTTTAGATACTTGATATTGGCCTCTGGAGACCTATCAGAGGTGACTCCAGAGTCATCAATCAGCGTAAGGAAGTAATAGTTCAGCTGTTCATCTTTGTGAATTGTCCAGTGTTCCGACATAATCTTCAACAAAAATTGACTTGCTTTAGCCCTGGCACGCATGTCGCTCCAAAGGAGCAGTTCAGCATATCCGCGCAACCCGCTGAGTGCCGAAACAATTTTTTCTTCATCCTCCGTAAGGCCTAACCCCGACAGGCCATGATTCCATTTTTTACGGAATTCCTTAAAGCGTTGCTTCGCTCGGTTTATGTTATTTTTAGTTGATTCAAAAAATGTTTTTTTCATTGGTAGATTCCTTAAAACTACTCGAAATGCCATCCGCGAGCCGAAAAGTGGGCTTCAGTCGGTATTTTTGAGTTGGGTTTAGTGTATTGCAAAGCGTATTGGCGCTCAGTTGAATGTTCGAATTTTTATTTAAGCCTGTGCATGGTGTGCTCCCGATAGTTCCAAAACCCTCACGGCCGATTTTTCGGCAGGGCTGGTCACTATTATTCACAACTTTTGGTTTGGTGATCGGGCCTAATTGTCGAGAATTATAGAATATTTAGAAAAATAAAATATCTATAAATATCAATGGTTTGGAGAATAAATTCAATTTATCGCCCAATTCCGGATTTTTGCGCAATTGATAGATGTAAAGACGATATTAGGAAGAGCGATCGTTCAGTGTGGCGAAGATAAAATGAATCCATCACCAATCATTAATGCAGTCGAAGAAGTTTGCTCATTAGGTTACGATTTGTTCGGTTTGCGACGCTAACAAACAGTGGCCTGCTTAGATTGGGAATGCGTCTGCTTTCACAATAGTTGTTATCTGGTAATGACGTCAGCAAATGGAACGGTTTCTACCGACCAGCCTTCAATTTTCCATCTGATCAATTCGATCGGCCACATGTGGGTGGGGAGGGGATGTTCACGATGAGCGATCTGCATGACAGCTAGTGGGCCGATTGCGGCATGGCAGGTTTTGGTGCATGATCGTCCGGAACCGGACAGACAAACCTTAAAATTAATATCTTACGACAAAAACGAACGAATTGCTCCGGATAAAAATACGACGAAACGGCGCGGGGATTTTTCAGCAGCGAATGCTTCCTCGTAACCTTCCACAGGCGAGCGTACAGAGGGAGTTTCGGAGCCTATTCGTCCCATTCATATGCAGCGTCAAACCAGCGCAGAAAGGCTCACTCGGGCACTCGTATGTCCGTGCAGCATCAGGAGCGCACCTTTCAGGCGGTCGATCGCGATCGCGCCCCCCAGCGACACCCGAATGGCCTCAGGGGCCGTTTCCTCTACGGCAAAGCGCTCCGCCGGGATCACCGAAAGTCCCGTGGGACGCATGAGGTCGGCTATGTTCCTGCCCTTGAGATGCGTCGGCAGCCGAAGCCACAGATGATATCCTTGGGCGTGGCTTGACGTATCGAGCCCGGCGAGGAGCTCCGTGGCCATACGCTGGCGCTTCGCACTTTCGTCCCGCATTTTGGCGACAAGCAGGTCGAAAGTGCCGTCAGCGAGCCATGCGCTGACAATCGCGACGTTCAACGGTGGCGCCATGATCGTTGTCTCGTGCAGTTGGGCGGCCAGCCCCAAGCCCGACGCAACGCTCGGAGTCCGTACGAACGCCACGCGCAGCGCGGGCGAAATGATCTTGGATGTGGTTGCGATAAACCATGTGCGATTTGGAACGTAGCTGGCGATGGGTGCAATCCGTTCTGAGGAGAGTGCGCCATACGCATCATCCTCGATGATCTGGATGTCATGCTCATCCGCGACCTGTGCGATTGCCTGCCGGTCATCCTCGGCGACGGTGGTTCCGGTGGGGTTGTCATTGCAAGGCACCACATACAGCGCCTTGATCGATTCATCCGTACACGCGCGGCGGAGCGACTCGGCATCCATCCGGTGTAGCGGCACCAGGCGCAGGCCCGCACGGTCAGCGATCGCGCGAAATCCCGGGTACACATACGCACCGCAAGCAATCGCATTGCCTGGCACGAACATTGAGGTCACGATCGCATTCACGGCGTTCTGGCTGCCAGAGGTGATTAACACATCGTCCTCGCCCGATGGCACACCCATGCGGGTCAACAGCTGTGCGCCGATAACCCTGTCCTCGCGCGCTCCACCTGCAGGCTGATATTGCAAGTAGGATGCAGCGTCGCGCGACAGGAGTTCGCTGGTCGTTTGGGCGATCGCCCGGCCAAGAATCCCACGCGGTAACTCAGGCGGCATGTTCATCCCAGCATCCACTATCTGGCGCGGGGGAGCGTCGATCCTTGACGGATCCCGAACAAAGCTGCCTGCGCGGCCCCGGCCCTCTATTAGCCCGCGCAGTCGTGCCGCTTCGTAGGCCCGGGTGACCGTGGTCAGATCGATACTCAGGCGGGCGGCAAGATCGCGTTGCGGTGGCAATCGGTCGCCGTGCTTGACGATCCCCTGATCAATCGCATCACCAAGCGCGTCGGCAATCGCGATATATTTCACGCCTCCTGCAAGATTCAGGTCAGCTATCCACCGGTCATTCATCTGGAACGATCTCGCTTTCTGCTGTTCGGTTGAGCTTGGTCCAAAGCTGCGCCGTCCCTGCTTCCTGTGCATTGTTCGCATACTGGGAGGCGACTAGCCATCCTTTAAGCGGCCGGAGCGGCACAAGACAGCCGACGATTATCATCGGGAACGTGGTCACGAAGTGGACCCAGAAGGGTGGTTCAAAGGCAACCTGAACCCAAACAATGATAAATAGTAGTGGAAAGGCGACGAAGCACAGTGAGAAAAAGGCAGGACCATCATCGGGAGATGCCCATTCAAAGGTCAGGCCACAACTGTCGCACCGGTCGGCTATCTTCAACCACGATTTGAACATCGAGCCCTTGCCACAACGAGGGCAAAGACCATGCCACCCCGCATGCAGTATCCAATTCAGCTTCTTTTCGCCTTGTAACTCAGGTTTCATCCAACTTATTCCATGCATTATGCATGCATAATGCATACATAAGGAATATGTATGGTTTTGCTAAGACGAGATCAAGCTGTAAATCCTGAAAAATCCGCAGGGCCCGCTATCCCCAATCAGGAACTGCATCTGCATTATCAACTTCAGGTCGACCGGCACTCAGCCGTCGCTCTGACCGGATGCCCATGCAGTATCCGATGATCAGCATCCGGATCATCAGCTCGGGCTCGATCGAAGGTCGTCCAGTCGAACTGTAGAACGGCTCCAGGCGCTCGCGGATGCCGGTCAGATCAACGAACCTGTCGATCGAACGCAGCAGGTGAGGCAGCACGCGCTGCCTATTAACATTAGAGGCAGGGGACGATTGATTGCTGCGCGGCCCGCCATTTATTGAGATCGCAACACTGCTTAATCTATTGGGTCACACACGTATATAGGCCCCATAATTTTCTCTTATGTTGACGCCATGAAGGCGCTCTCGACAAAGGTGATGAAAAAAAGTCGCGCAACTTTGATCGCATAGAGCTAAGCACGGCGATCCCGAAACCTGCCGCTTGATACCCGGCGCGATTTAGCCCGCCAAAATCGGAAACCTTGGCAAAAATACCACGTCGGACGTTCGTTAGCTGCCGATGTCTTCCAAAAAGGCTTCTACCGCTATCGAAATGTCGAAGAACAGTCGCTCTCGGGTGAAACCAAGTACCTTCAGCGTGCTTAGCCGCCTGATATCAACCAACAAGACGAGGCCGATGCTCTGCTAATTTAAGCAGCCATCAGTGCCAAATGTTCGGACGACGGACATCTATTTGAATTGTTAATTCGAGGGTCTTGATAAAAGCCTATTTAAAAGAGTAACAACAAAATGCGCATCCATGCAATGTTTGATCGTTCAATGAGAATGAGACGAATGGATACAAGCCCACGTTCCCTGCACAGTCAGGGAGGTCCAAGGCAGGAGAAAATAGATTATGAAAAAGGCGCCTAAGCCTCTCCGAAAGCAAATCGAGGATCCCCCACGCGGCCCCACCAGCGCGAAATATTCGCGACGCCTATCCCGTGAAGAGCTGACCCCCGAAGCTCGCGATGATATTTGTGCAGCGGCGGTAGCCGTGATCGGCAAGCATGGTTACGTAGGCGCCACTATCAAACGTATCACCGACGAGGCGGGGATCGCGCAAGGGACTTTTTATCTTTATTTTGAGTCTCGCCAAGCTCTGTTCGACACGCTGCTACCACGGATCGGTTCGGACATGCTCCAATTCATCCGGGATCGGATTCAGGGCGCAGGGGGCTTCTTCGACGCTGAAGAGCGCGGCTTTCGTGCCTTTTTTTATTATTTGAACTTGAGGCCGGGTTTCTTCCGGGTGCTAAACGAAGCAGAATGGGCGGCACCACTAGCACACCGCGAACATTTCAACTTACTGGCGATGCACTATCGACGTGCATTGATGCGTGCTGCTGCCGAAGGGGAAATTCGCGCACTCGATATTGATGAGGTTGAGGCCGTTGCCTACATGTTTATGGCATGCCGCCACTACATTTACTTGCGTTACATAAAAGACCAGCCGGCTCAAGCTGAACCGCCCGAAAACGCTGTAAAAGCCTATATGACGCTAATCCGCAATGGGATTGGTGACGCATCCGTTCGAGCATCGCCGTGATTAATCCGAATCAGCGGTAAATGAAGACTTGGCCACCAATATTTTGAAGCATTAATATCACCCTTTGTTCGGCATAAGGCCTCAAGCCTTGCGACATCTCAGTTTTTTGCTCTCCTGTAACAACTGGCCCCCTTGGGCGGAAGTTGCCACAGACACAATGAACAGATATTCAATGAGTGTTGACTCATGGAGAAGTTGCGTTTAATTTAATCATCAAAGCAGACGCGTGCAGGCTTGCCTCAACGCGTGGTTCAAGCAATATTTTTTTTCGGTCTCAAGATGTCGCGAAAAAGAATTGTGAATTTCTCCAGGCTCTAGAGCCTACTAATCTTAAGAGGCGGCACTGCATGATCGCTATATTGGCAATCCAGTTTCCCGGTCTCGGTATCATTCCTTTGGGTTCACGCAAGTCATTCGGCCGGAGACCTCATTCCCGGGTTTGGCGAAATGATATAACGATCCGAAAGTTTGGAGCGACTGCAAGATAGCAATGGCCGAGCGCGAAGCAAACGAGTTTGATTATATAGCAATTTCTGCCCGCTCGAATTGCCGAAGTGAAGGTGAAAATGACATGCAGACCAATACGAGTCGTTGGAAAACCAAGCTGAGTGAAGAACGGATAGCCCGTTTCACGGGAAGCGGTCATTGGAACAATTTGATAATCGCTCATCACGCGGGGGAAATGGCAGTTAGATTTGGCAATGATGTAGCCTTGGTGGACGGGACGACAATTCGCACTCATGCTCAGATATTTGAGGAAGCGCTGCGGCTTGCCGAGTGGTTTCGCAGCAACGGACTTCAACCGGGTGACGTCATAAGCTTTCAGCTTCCGAACTGGTGGGAGACGGTCACGATCAACCTGGCTGCATGTATCTCTGGACTCGTAGTAAATCCTATCGTGCCGATCTACAGGGATGCAGAAGTTGAGTACATTTTGAAGAATTCCGAAAGTCGCGTTTTTTTTATACCCGAGGTCTTTCGTAGTATCAATTATGTAGAAATGATTGATAAACTCCGGCCGTCGCTTCCCAATTTGGAGACAATTGTAGTGCTGCGAAGGCAGGCGACGCGCGGGGACTTTGTGTGTTATGGTGACTGGAACGAGGGTAATCTATTGGCATCAATGGGCGTAGATCCCTCGAAGCCCCTGGAACTTGATCCCAATACGATAAAAATGCTGCTCTACACTTCAGGAACTACCGGTCGGGCGAAGGGGGTTCTCCACAGTCATAACGCAATTCAGGCTGAAATTGCCGCGGTAACGAAGTTTTGGGATCTAACCAAAGACGACGTCATACTGATGCCTTCGCCGGTTACCCATATCACGGGCTACATATATGGCATAGAGCTTATTTCTGCTATAGGCTGTAAACTTGTTTATATGGATAAATGGAACGCCGATCACGCGGTCGATCTTATTGCTGAACACGAGGTCACGTTCAGCATCGGCGCGACACCATTTCTTGTAGAACTGGTCACAGCGCTTGAAAAGCGTGGAGAAACCAGCGCTTCTCTTCGGCTCTTTGCTTGCGGTGGAGCTCCGGTTGCGCCTGAGGTCATCAGACGTGCACAAGCGGTCCTGCCAAACTGTCTTGCCTTTCGAGTATACGGCAGCAGCGAAGCACCCACCGTTACCGCTGGTGTGGCCTCCGGTGATCCTGTGGAGCTTGGAGCAACCACAGATGGTTGCATACTCAACTACGAAGTGAAGATCGTTGACCCGGTAACTGGTGAAAGGCTTAGTGACGGAACGGAGGGAGAAATTCTAGTGCGCGGACCTGAGCTTATGCTTGGGTATGCTGAATGGCAGGATACGCTAGATGCTTTTGACGATGAGGATTACTTTCGAACTGGAGATCTCGGCTTCATAAGTCATGAGCGCTACATAACGATCAGTGGTCGGAAGAAGGATCTGATTATTCGTGGGGGCGAGAATATAAGCGCAAAGGAAGTTGAGGACGTCCTTCACAATCATCCTGCCATCGCCGAAGCTGCCGTCGTCGCCATGCCAGATGAAAGACTAGGCGAAACCCCCGTCGCATACGTCGTTTTGCGTAAGGGGAAGTCGGTGGCATTTGAGGAATTGAAAGCTTTTCTGGAAGAAGCAAAACTGGCCAGGCAGAAATTTCCTGAGCGGCTTTTCATGCTCGCGGAAATGCCGAGAACCGCATCGGGCAAAATCCTGAAGCATGTTCTGAGGGCGCAATGTCAAGACGGAGGCGACGATGCATGAAGTCGGGACAAATAATTTGTCAAGCGCTCTGCTTGCGGAATTCATACGCCTTCGCGCGCCACCAATGGCTGCTTTAAGTGTGGAATGTTGAAAACTTCTTCGGCTGGTCGAGGCGATGCAGCTATTTGATATCTCTACGGTATCAGTGACGTCTTTAACGATATTGGACGAGCCATAGAGGGTTGGATAGTATTGCGACTGTCATCCGCCGATGTCAGTCGACAGCGCCCAAGATGACCTAAAGTGGACAGAAATTGTTTGACTCGCCTGTAACCGAAAAGTCGGGCCATGGCTTTGAAAGCGGACACCTGCGCCGCTCTGTACAGTAAAAACAACGGATGAGGATGATTGGAATGTTAGAAAAAAAAGACAATGTCACTGAACTTGACGTTATCGTGGTGGGCGCCGGTTTCTCTGGGCTGCATATACTGCATGAGTTTTTAAAACGCGATTATAACGTGCATCTTTACGATGATGGTGATGGTGTTGGGGGAACATGGGACAAGAATAACTATCCCGGTGCTCGAGTAGATTCTGAAGTCTGGGTGTATCAGTTCACGGACCCGGATATCTGGCAGAACTACACATTTACGGAGAAGTTTCCGAGTTGGCGTGAGTTAAAGCCATACTTCAATTTTGTGGCTGATAAATGGGAGCTGCGGCCACATATGACTTTTAACACGCGTCTCGAAGGAGCTACATTCGACGAACAAGATAACGTGTGGCATGCCAAATTCAATGACGGCACCGTTCGGCGCGCGCGGCATCTTGTCTTGGCTATGGGTTCGACGACAACACCTGCGATGCCGAAGATCGCTGGGATCGAAACTTTCAAAGGCGAGGCCTATCACAGCGCACGCTGGCCAAAGGAGGAGGTCTCTTTTCAGGGTAAACGTGTTGCGGTGATCGGAACCGGCGCCTCGGGTGTGCAGACCATTCAGGAGGCCTCGCGAGTGGCTGATCATTTGACAGTTTTCCAAAGGACCCCCAATCTTGCGCTACCCATGGGGCAGGAAAGATACACGAGTGACGAATACGCCAAGATGCGGCCGTTGATAGAATCGGCGATGACTTACAGTCGACAGACATATGCCGGCTTTGCCTACGATCTAGGCCAACGCCCCTGGAGTGATCTCACCGAACGGGAAAAAACAACGATCCTTCGCCGAAACTGGGAACAGAGAGGCTTTCGATTCTGGCTGGGTGCGCCAGCCGACCTCTTCTTTGATGAAGAATGCAACAGGGATCACTATTATTTCTGGCGTGACCAAACCCGTAAGCGCATCAAAAAGGAGCACCTTATTGAACTCCTTGCGCCGACTGAACCACCACATCCCTTCGGTGCTAAGCGCCCGTGCCTCGAGCAATGGTATTTCGACGTTTACAATCAAGATAATGTCGATTTGGTGGATACAAATACAAATCCGATAGAGTGCATAACCGAGAATGGGATCGTCGCAGGCGGTGTTATGCGGGAGTTCGATTGCATCGTCTATGCGACTGGTTTCAATAACTGCACCGGCGCTATGACAGCGCTTGATATCAAGGACGGGAGGGGGAGATCAATCAAAGACCTTTGGGATGAAAAATATCTTACCTATTTGGGAAAGATGGTCCCAGGCTTTCCAAACCTGCTCTTTACTTATGCGCTGCAAAGTCCATCGGCCTTCCTGAATGGTCCCACAGCCGCAGAGTTGGAAGGGGACTGGGTAGTGAAGACAGTAGAGCATCTGGATATGAAGGGCGTCCGTCGCTACGAAGCAAAAATGGACGCGGCTCACTTGTGGGCCCAGAAATGCAATGACATTGCTAATATGAGTCTCATACCGAAGGCGAAATCATGGTATATGGGCGCAAACGTTCCGGGTAAGCGCCCTGAAATCCAAATGTTCATCGGGGGACAGATTGCATACAAAACTGCGCTAGAAGAGGAGATGGAAAAAGGCTATCCTGGCCTAGTTCTCAAGCAGGGTCCGCAAGCAGATGCCATGACTACGCAACGGTCTGAGAAGGTTGCAAGTCTATAGTCGCAAATTGTCGCAATCAAAGCCGTCACAAATCTTGGCACTTCTGGCTTGGTAACTTAACGGAGGATTTGCTTCATATTATTGTTTGAATTTTGGAATCGCCTTTACCCACCACCATGATCGATAGAGTGCTTAGGATCGGGTGGTGGGTGTTTGAGATCATCCTGAACCATTTAAGGCACCGAGAGCATAAGCTCCGGTCGCTTCATTAGTAATATTTCTCATGAATTAATAATCCAAATAGATTTACCAAATTTAGCGATATTTTAAAATCATCACACTGGATAGAGAGAGTAACAACAATGGTAGCTTACATCATATTTAACCGACTACAGACGACAGATGCGACCGAACTTGCCCACTATCCACCAATGGTGGCACCCACTCTCAAAGATTATGACGCGACCAAACTGGTAGGTGGCGGTCAGGTCAAGGTGCTGGAAGGTGAACCCAGCGAGGCGGTGGTCATTCTCGAGTTCCCATCTTTTGAAGAGGCTGAAACCTGGTATAATAGTCCACTCTACAAGAAAGCCACGATCCAGCGTCTGAAAGGCGGGAAATGGCACGTAATGATCGTTGAGGGCGTTTAAATTTCGATGTTCGACGCGCCTAGGGTCAGGACTCATTAACTGAGCCAGAAGATGACGGTAGCTGCGATTGCGATGGCGGACATGAAGGTGCGCGCGCATCGGTCATAGCGGGTGTGGATACGCCTCCAGTCCTTGAGGCGCCCGAACATATTCTCGATTTTGTGACGCTGCCGGTAGCGGGTTTTGTCGAAGCCAGCGGGTAGTATCTGTCCCTTACGTGGCGGGATGCACGGCGTGATGCCTTTGGCCTGCAGGGCGGCGCGATACTCGTCGCTGTCATAGCCTGCGCGTCTCCCCGTGCCCCCGGCACGGCACGATGCTCGGTGTCCCCAAGCATGCAGGTGGCATGTTCCGGTAGCGTGGGATATGTGAGATTTGCACCGATTTGATCGCTCATCTGCCCTTCGCTTAAACACAGGACCAGGGGCCTGTCTACGCCGTCACACACGGCATGGAGTTTGCTGTTCAGGCCGCCCTTGGTGCGTCCGATATATCTGGAAACAGATCCTTTTTTAAAAGGCTGGCAGCGGTACGATGCGCTTTTAGGTGTGTTGCATCGATCATCAGCACGTCATCGGCATCGCTAGTAGCAGTCAGAGCAGAGAATATCTTGTTGAACACACCCATGCGGCTCCAGCGGATAAAGCGATTATAGAGCGTTTTATGCGGACCGTAAGCAGCGGGGGCATCGCGCCAGCGCAGACCACCCTGGATGACAAAGATGATCCCGCTCAGTATCCGCCGGTCATCAACTCTGGGAACCCCGCGCGACAACGGAAAATACGGCTCTATCCGGCGCATCTGCGCTTTGGTCAGCAAAAATGGAACATCCATGATAGCACCTCCTTCGATGCCGATATTGAATCACAAAAATATCGCGCTGGGAATCCCTATAATAGGTCCTGACCCTAGCTTCCGATCTCGATGATGACTTTACCGCTTACCCCACACTCAACCATTTCGTGGGCGTCGGAGACCTGAGAGAGCGGCAACTCTTCAGCGATATTATGCTGCAACCAGCCCTCCCGTAAACCGGCCATCGTCGCGGCCACCGCGTCCTCATGAGCCCTGCGATCCATGACGTAGACGAGGACAAAACGGATAGTCGCATCAAGCATTATGAGTGGCCAAAACGGAATAGGTGGATCCGGCTCGACATCCGACGCGTAGGTTGAGATAACCCCGCGGGGTTTGAGAATCTGCATCGTGGTCGCTAAATTCGCTCCGAATGCCACCTCTATGATGCGATCGACACACCGCGCCTCACCGCCCGAAATGTTGGCGATTTCGCCGACAATATCCATGGAATGCCTGTTGAGGACAACGTCAGCACCGGCCCGACAAGCAATGGCGGCTTGCTGTTCAGTGCTAACCGTGGCCAGCACTCGTGCTCCTCCCCATTTAGCGAACTGGATCGCATAAAAGCCGACTGCTCCTGCACCGCCTGTCACAAGCACCGTTTGGCCTTTAATTGCTCCGTCGGCGAAGACGCAGCGGTGTGCCGTTAGCGCAGGTACACCGAGGCAGGCGCCTTCAGCAAAACTGGTGTTTTCGGGCAAGTATATGGCGTTTTTCTGTGGAACACAGGTGTACTGTGCAGCCGTACCCATCGACTGACCTAGCTGAGCTTCGTAGATCCACACTCGCTCGCCAATTCGTGATTGTGGTACACCTTTGCCGACACTTTCAATCACCCCGGCACCGTCTTGGTGCGGTATGATCAACGGAAATGGCATAGCAGTGTTTCCGCGAGCACCCGAACGGGTCTTGGTGTCTGAAGGATTCACACCAGACGCACGTATGGAAACCAACACCTCGCCATCGCTTGGTCTCGGCATTGGTACGTCGGCAACTTGGAGAACCTTGCGCGCTGGGCCCTTATGATTGTAAAATGCAGCTTTCATAACGGCTCCTTCGTAAGTGATACCTGTGTAATTCCATCGGATTCGAGACTCAGTCATATCTTCAAATGACCTCACTGCAGTCTGATAGGAGATCTTCAGCACACCTACTTGATGGACTAAATTAATGGGCTTGTTGGTTTCATCGTCCCCGGTAATTTTGCGAGGCGAGAGGCAACTCGCTATTTTCTTCGAAGCACCGGCAAAGCTATGTCATCATCGGGTATTGAAGCGGGGGGTCGCGTCCGCGAACAGAATAGGATGAACTGCCGATTGTTCCTCCACGCCGACGAATTCGTAAAGCGCTTAACCATCAGCCACTCCTCGCGGCGCCTGTGACGTTACCCCGCATCCCAGCTTAGCCACAGAATTATCCGACGTGCTACCAGGTTATACGTTACCTTAAAGGTGAATAAGCCGTGGGTTCGAGAAACTGGTTCTCGACTCGTTCAACGATGATGCCGTCTCGCTCTGACGCGGCACGCGCTTCCGCCCACGCGGGATCCCCAAGAAACTCATTCCACTTGCTCTCGCGCTCAGCCATTGAATCCCAACGGATAATGTAGGTCAAGGTCTGGTTGCTTGGGCCGACTAGTGTAGTCCAAAAGCCAACGGGATGGATCATGAATTTCTCCCATAGCCCAAGCGTCACCTCTTCGAAGCGACGGTTGAGCGCGCCGAGTTTCCCCGGCGCGCAATGGTAAATACGAAGCTCGTATAGCATTTTAGTCCCCTTCAATTGTCACTAGAGTCCAAGTTTGGGACGCAACCACTTCGCGATCTTGGCAATCGCGTCGTCGGCCTCAGGGGCTTTGCCGGCCATCAGTTGAAACACATGCTGCATTTCGGGAAAGACCTGCAATTCGACATCAACCCCGGCAGCTTTTGCCTTTTCATGGAAGCGGCGACTGTCGTCGAGCAGCGTCTCATGCCCACCGACCTGGATTAACATCGGCGGCAAAGGGGAGGGGTCGGCATAGAGTATGCTAACCGTTGGGTCTCTTGAATCTGCTTCTCCTACGTACATCCCCGCCATAAGCCGCACCGCTTCGGGGGATACGAAGGCGTCGACATCCGCGTTCGACACAAATGTCTCTCCCGTGGGCTCCATATCGTACCAGGGCGACAATGCGACACTTGCCGCTGGGATCGGGAGACCATTGCGGTGGACATGAAGCGGCACGGCCGTTGCGAGAAGCCCGCCCGCCGAATCCCCTATCATGGCGATATTCTCAGCTTTTACGCCTTGCTCCAGCAGACCAGAGTAAACGTCTGCGCATTGCCTCACGATACCGGGATGAGGGTTATCGGGCGTACGCGTGTAGTCGACTATTAACGCCTTACACCCAACCGCCTTGGCGATGTGCGAGAACATCTTACGGTGTGATTCGACTGAGCCGCAGACAAAACCACCACCGTGGAAGCAGAGCAGGGTTCGCTCGTCGTCCGCGCGATCCGCCTCGACCGCCTGTAGACACCGTACGCCGCCGATGGTGACATCGGAATAGGTGAAGTCGGCTGGCTCGGTAGCCAGATCGCCCCACTCCTCGAACATGTCGCGCATCTCCGGGATGTCCATTGTACCGGTTGCCATTTTCTCAGTCCAACTCTTGTAGAGATTGGTTAGAGCGTTCGCCTGCGTACTGATCATATATTCCTCCTAAGTTTAGATATTGTCGTTTTTTGGTCGCCGAGTTGAGTTAATAAGCGTCAGCCGATGATTCCTGTGGATTGTATGTATAGGTCACTTTTGATTCTGTGTAGAATTCCTGAGCCGCACTTCCATTCTCGCGCCCACCAAAACCAGAGGGTGGTTTGCCGCCAAACGGAACATGATAATCGATGCCAGCAGTTGGTGCGTTTACCATCACCATGCCGGCTGTCGAGGACCTGCGAAACCTTTCTGCTGCATTCAAGCTTCGTGTGCAGATGCCCGATGAGAGTGCATAATCGGTCTCGTTCGCAACACTTATGGCTTCATCAATATCTCCGACCTGAATGATCCCAACCACGGGGCCAAATACTTCTTCGACGTTAAGCCTCATGTCACTGCGTGTGCCTGCAAACACCGCCGGTTGCATGTAATATCCTTTAGTACGCACATCAACTACGCCTCCGCCATGGAGAAGCTCCGCGCCAGCAGCCTTCGACTCGGTAACAAACTCGAGGTTGCGCGCTAGCTGGCGGTCTGTTGCGACGGGGCCGAGCTGCGTATCCGGATCAAGCGCATGGCCAATCCGCAGGTCGGCGACACGCCTCGTCAATCTATCGGCGAACGCATCATGTACACCCCGTGTCACGATCAGACGGCTCGACGCGGTACAGCGTTGGCCCATCTGCAGAATGCTACCCTGAAGCGCGACATCGACGGCGTGATCGAGGTCGGCATCGTCGAGCACGACCAGCGGGTTTTTCCCCCCAAGCTCGAGCTGGACCTTGGTCATATTTTTCGCTGCTTGGCCGAGAATTATGCGGCCGACGGTCGTCGAGCCGGTAAAGCTCACCGCATCGACATTTTCAACCAGATGTTGGCCAAACAGCTGGCCATCGCCTATCAGCAAGTTGACGACGCCTGCGGGGAAGCCAGCATCAGCAATTATTTCGATTAGCGCGACGGCGATGCCTGGCGTATATTCTGAGGGTTTGAGGATCACCGTGTTTCCGAAGGCAAGTGCCGCGGCGATTTTCCAAGCGGGCACAACCATCGGAAAATTCCATGGCGTGATGAGTAGGATAGTGCCAACTGGTTCGCGCTCGACGCTGATCATAAAGCCGTCTCGCAGTCCGCGTACAAACTGGCCATTATTCCGAAGTACTTCGCCCGCGAAATAATGAAAGATCTGCGCACTGCGCTTCACCTCTGCCAGTGCGTCGGACAACAATTTTCCTTGTTCGCGAGACAATAGCTGCGCTAAGTTGTCGGCTACGCCCAATATACGGTCGCCCACGTTGTGGAGTAACTCTGACCGCGTCGGCAGGTTGGCGCTTCCCCAGCCATGTTGCGCTTGTCGAGCCGCAGCCAGCGCAGTCGACGCGTCATTGACATCGCTCCAGTGGTAAACGCCAACTACATCATTCAAATCCGAGGGATTCAGGCTGGGTTCCATTCGGCTGGTTTTATGCCATTGGCCGCCGATGTAATTACAGCCGATCCGGGCCGGCCCAGTCAAGATGCTGCCTGCGGACGTAGGACGCATGTTAGTAGGAAACTGCACATATTGGGTAAGTTTTGATTTTTCACTTCGCAATGCCATCCAATTATTAAAGACTTCGTCCAAGCTGATATCACCGTATATCTCATCAAATCGCCAGTCGATTGCGCACGAAATCGCTCGCGCGTGTCGCGTCACTTTCCATGAGACTTCGCCCAATGCGTATCGCCCAGTAGCTCTCGCTCCCTTCCGCAGCGCGCCACTCGTGCAGCAGCCGCGTGAAGAGCTGGAGATCATATTCCGCACTGATACCGATCGCGCCGTGAACGGCATGGGCGATAGGGCCAACAATCTTTGAAGCAGCGCTTGTGCACTCCTTCGCAACGGCAGCGGAAAGCGGATCAGGCAGAAAATCACCGGTCGCACCGGCAAGTTCCACGGCCATTGATGCCGCGGCCACCTGTTCGGCCATCACGCTAATCTGATGCTGCACTGCTTGAAATTTGCCTATGGGCCGACCGAATTGTGATCGGGTTTGGGCATAATTGACCGTCATTCGCAGAATCTGCTGCATCGCGCCTGCGAGTCTGGCGGCGTGCAAAAATGCTCCAATCTCCCTAAGCGAAACTGAGTGCGATTGGATCGAAGCGCGGACTGTCCGAGTGTTCGCTGAAACGCGAGCGGACAGACTATACCGGCCCAATGGCCGGGAGAGCTTCGAGTCCTCTAGCGAGTAAAGATCGAGCCTCTCACCGCAATCAAGCAGCATAAACCCGGCGGTGCGGGCATGAGGCAATTCCCCAGTTTCAATGCTCTCGGCATTTGCCGGAGAGATCGAAGTTGCTAAGACTATCGGTTCGGACGGCGGTGTCTCGCCTGCGCGGTATAGCAGCGCCCTTGCAACCATCGTCTCAGCAAGAGGCAGAGGGAGCGCATGCTCGCCCATCTTGACGAACAGCGGTACTACCTCGCTCAAGTTTAGACCGATACCTCCATGTTGCTCATCGGCCAACGCATTGGGAAGTCCTGCAGCCTCCAGCTCATTCCAGGTGTCCTTCAGTTGTACACCACGGACGTTCTGCTCCATCGCGCGCACTTGAGTCAGCGAACAATACCGCGTCAAAAGGCGCTCAAACATCTCTTCCACCATCAATTGCATCGATCGTTCTCCTATCGAAGCCCCAGTCCGCGTGCGATCATGCCGCGCAAGATCTCGCGCGTGCCTCCGCGCAGCGAATAGCTGGGGGACATCTTCGTCGCATAAGCCAGGGTTCGACCAAGCTTTTCGTGCGGAACGATGTCGGGCTGCGCAGCGATAGCATCAACAATCGACGCTGGGGTCGATTGCTCGAATGCAGTACCCAGATCCTTGTAGAGTGCCGCAGCTGCTTCGGGCCGCTCGCCTCGGACCAGTTGACCGGTAAGCGCGAGCGACAAGGCACGGAGTACCGCAAGTTGACTAATGATACTGCCAACAAGTGCCATTGTGCGCTCGTCGGACGTCTCTTGTTCGCGAATGTGGGCGAGCCATAAGTCCAGCACGAGAATGCTCGAATAAAACCGCTCAGGCCCGCTGCGTTCGAGGCTGAGCTCGGCCACGCATTGTTCCCATCCTTGACCCTCCTCGCCAATCAGGGCGTCAGACGACAATCTTACATTGTCAAAATGTACTTCGCAAAAGTGACTGTCTCCCGCAAGGTCGACAATTGGTTTCACTGTTACCCCGGGCAGCGAAAGGTCGATGATGAGCTGGGAGAGACCCTGTTGCCGATCCGCTCCAGATCCGGACGTCCGGATCAGCGCAATCATATAGTGTGCACCGTCCGCATAGGTCGTCCAAATTTTGGCGCCGTTGAGCAGCCAGCCAGTATCGGTACGCGTAGCGCGACACCTAACGCTGGCCAAATCCGATCCGGAATCAGGCTCGCTCATACCGATGCAGAAGAACGCCTCACCGCGGCAGATACGCGGTAAATAGAAACGCCGTTGTGCCTCGGTACCGTAGTGAAGAATCAAAGGGCCGCTCTGTCGCTCTGCGACCCAGTGCGCGCCGACAGGGACACTCGCGGCGAGTAATTCTTCAACCACCACGAAGCGAGCAAAGTAGCTGCGCCCTTGGCCGCCATATTCAACCGGAAGTGTCATTCCGACCCACCCTTGCGCTGCGAGCGCCCGGCTGAAATCCGGATCGTGCCCCATCCAGGAGCGCGCCTGAATGTCGAAGGGCATATCGGTCAACCTTTCCTTAAGAAACGACTGGACCTGCGGTCGCAAGGCTTCGTCTTCTTTCGGAATTGAGGTCAGTGTTAACGTGCTCAACATTAATCCACAGCTTTCTACTCGCGGTCGGGGCAGGCGGTTGTCCTCAAGTGATATTGAATCCGTTTCGCATCAGAACTTGAACAAGGCTTCAATACCAAAGCGACGCAGGTTGCCGGGCGCGACGAAGTCACCGCCAAATTCCGGAGCCACCACGTCATCGTTCAGATACTCTTGGTTGAAAAGATTGCTGACGAATGCTGTGATCGACCAACTGTCGGACTCGATCCCGCTACGCACATCGACTGTGGTGAAGGTTTTTCGGGTAGAATTTTTGTAATTGCCGTCCAAGCCGAAGATGGTCGGCACATTGTTGTTCTGGACGGTGTGGAAGGGCGTGGGGCCAGTTACACGAACATCTACTCGGCCCGTGAAATCTAGGTAGTCATTGATTGGTTCAAGCGCCTCGGCTCCGAGATTGATCGTGTAGTCCGGCGTGTAAGGCGACTTGTTGCCTACAGTGTAGGGCCGAGATGAATTCTTTTTGATTTTGCTGTCTGTATAGTTGGCGGTCGCAAAGATGCTATAACCAGGGGCCAAATTGAGCTTCAGCGAGGTTTCGGCCCCAAGTATCCGGACCTTGTCGATGTTTGAAACGCTCCGCAGAAGGCCAAACTCACCTACGAAAAACTCGAAGAACTGCATATCCGTGACATCGGTGTAATAGCCCACCAATTCATAACTGAGGCTGTCGAACAGCCGGCCCTTAATTCCTACCTCATAGGCGCTGTCTACTTCCTTTTCGAAGATGTCGCCCACGGTTAGTCCTGCATTGATGCCTCCCGCTGAAACAGGAGCATTGAAATAGCCGTTTACAATAGCTTCCGTACCGGCGTTGTTGAAACCGCCCGCCTTGAATCCGATGCCCCAGTTAGCGAACAGGGTCGTGTCATCATTTGCTTTGTAGGTAAGTGAGAGCTTGGGCTGCAATTGCTTAAAGGTTTTTGAGCGCGGCGCGAGAACTCCGCTCGGATTGTACGCCGGGTCGAGGCCGGGGTTCAGATAGTAATTAGCTGGAGTGTCAGCGGTACCGGTCGGGAAGCCGGTTCGGGCGTTGCCGACCCAGCGAGTTCGCGCATTGACAGGCACATTGTTCGATGTATTTCGCGCCTCGATATCATAGCGCAGTGCCAGCCCAAGCGTGAGCTTCTCAGTTGCTTCATACTCAACCGATCCAAACAGCGCGTATACATCGGTTACAAAATTATCGTCGACGAGACTCTCAGTTGGGTATCGTGGATCGGTCGTATAGCACTCTCGCGACGCGCTAAGCCCGGTGTCGAGCGTAAGGTTGATGCAAACCCGCCGGTCGATGTAGATGTAGCTTGATCCGATCTGCCAGGACAACGGCGCCCCATTGTCCGGACTTACCAAGCGGAGTTCGGTCACAACATCCTTTTGACGGCGATCGTTATACTGGATACCGTCACACGTACTTGGTGAATAGGGCTGTGCATAGCCAAAGGCATCGTAGTATTTGGTGAATGGCTCTTGGTTGGCTAACCCCGACGCCGCTGGGGCAGTAGCTGCGCGTGTCGCGATGCAATTCGGCTCGTTTGCGAAAAAACCGAACGCGCCACTCGTGCCGCCGCCGATGAAATCGCTGCGAATGTTGCTGTAGGCAGCAAACCCGATCAGTGATCCAAAGTCAAGCTCCTGACTAAGCCGCACGGACCCGCCATAACTTTTCTGCCAACTCTCAGACTCTGTGTTGTTGGTAAAGACGAATTCATGATCACTGACTGGCAAGTCAAACACTGGATCGTTAAATGCTTGCGCCAAGCCTGGGAGATGGAATACGGCATTGTAGTTGATAGCTCCTGCTTTCTGGCGACCGTAATTCACTTTGATATCGATCTCGGTATCGTCGCTCGGGGCGATGAGCAGGCGGCCAAAGGCATAGAACTTCTCGTAATTGTCGATTGAGGCAGCGTTGCGACTGTTGCCGGGATAAACCTGCTGATTTACGGCCGACTGGAGGAAGGCATTCCGATAAAAGCCATCAGACTTCGAATATTCAGCGTTAACAGTAAAACCAACTTGGTCAGTGATTGGACCGCTTAGCAGCCCTGATACAAGGTAGGTGCTATCGTTCGCTGCGCTGGCCTTGATCTGTCCTGAAAGATAATCGGTAGGCTTCTGTGTGGTAATAACAATTGCACCAGCTGACGCGTTACGCCCGTATAATGCGCCCTGCGGACCTTTGATTATCTCAACTTGCGAGATCGCCCCTTGCGGCTGAGTGGTAGCAAATGCGCTGGTTCGAAGCACACCATCAATTACCAGAGCGACGTTATTCTCAGCGTCGCGTGCACCGTTGAGACCCCGTATGTTAATTGATGCATCACCCGGCTCGGTGGCACCGACTTGCATTGTAACGCCCGATGTCAGTTCCGCGAAGTCGAGTACTTGGCGAGCGCCAGTCCGCTCGAGCGCTTCCGTTGTAAGGACTGAAACCGATGCGGGAACATCCTGCAGATTTTCATCGCGCCTGCGAGCCGTGACGACTATAACGTCGCTGTCTGCAACAGGCGAGGAGGCGAGCTCGGTATCCCTTTCTTCGTTCGCGGAAGAGATGTTTACAACCGATGGATTGCTGGACGCCGCCGATGCCTCCCCTGACTGCACTGCCTGTTCTTGCTGCGCGCTTGCCGGGGACAAAGTCTCCTGAGCTTGAGAAACGCTTGCTACTGTCGCTGCGGTGCACAGAAGCGATGCTTTTAGAAACTTGTTCATGTCCCCTCCTTTTATTGTTTATCGCGATTTCCACCCGGTATCCGGGCTGGAAATTTATATTCGCTCACAGGAATGAACTTAGAGGTGAAATTCGTTCTGTCTAATATTAGATAAGCATAATTTGATATCCATTTGAGATCAGCAATGGCGCGAGCCAAAGAAGGAGATATGCAGATGAGTAGTAAGTCAGTGAGTTTATATTCACCAGTCGGTCCGGTTTCGGCTGCTCCACGGTTCGCGACTTTATGACCGCCAGGACACCAATGGAGAGGTGTCAGCGTCTCAGGAATTCTGCTGCGCAGCACTCAGAAACTGAATCGAGGAGTCTGAGGCAATCGTCGGTCAGAAGCGCCATGGGCTGATTTCGAGATGATAGCGAGATAATATCCCGAAATCTTTACGGCATACCGAAGCGCAACTTCTGTCTGGTTGCACGGAGAACTGAGGAGATCACCTCTTCGCACCCCATCATCTCGGTTATCAGTTCTCAACGGGAACGAAGTAGCCAATCAGGCACCGATCGAGTGAAGAGGGTGCATCGGACATCTACCAAGCAAATCAGAGCCCGGGGTTTGAGTATGACAACCGCTGCACGTCCCGACATTGTGTGAGAAGCAGGTCAGATAATCGTGCTTCTATTTTGCCGGTATTGTTCGTTCGACTCATCCCCGCGCGCCGAGGTATATTGGCGGGCGGTTCCGCTTGAGATTAACTGTTGTATCTCGGTCGCGCTCAAGCCTGCCTCTTCAAGTATTTGAGTGGTATGCTCACCCAGCCGGGGGGGCATGCAGATGTCAGGCCTTACGCCATCAAAGCTGATGGGTACACCCGGAAAGCGCAATTCGCCCATATTTTCATCTCTAAGCGTGCTGAAGAACCCCGTATCCTCAAGATGCCCATCCTGCATTAAACCCTCAAGGCTGATCACCTCTGCGGCAGGAATATCAAGTCGATCAAAAATCTCAACCCAGTCAGAAGTCGATCGCTTCGAGATAAGAGCGGCAAGCCGATCATAAAGCAGGGCGATGTTTTCCGTTCGAGCGGCGATGTCCTGAAATCGAGCGTCATCTTCCAAGTCTTTTGCATCAAGTTCTCTGAACAGATCGATCCAGTGGCTATCAGTGTACGGCATAACGCTGATAAAGCCGTCCAGTGTCGAAAACGGCGCTCGTGTACTCGCCAACGCACGTGGATAGCCTGATTGGCCACGTGTTGGCTCAAAGTGTCCACCGTACAGGTGTTCAACGAGATTAAAGGCGACCATTGTCTCGAACATCGGGATCTCAACGAAGCCGCCGCGACCAGTTCGCTCGCGTGCGGTGATCGCTGCAAGGATGGCAATCGCCGCCACAAGCCCGCTGGTTTTATCGGCGCTGACCGTTGGAAGATAGCCGGGTTTTCCGGTCTGCCGTAGCATCAGATCAGCGTTGCCGCACATCCCCTGGATGATGTCGTCGTATGCCGGTCGGCCGGCGTAACGTCCACCTTCCCCGAACCCATGCAGACCCGCATATACCAAGCGTGGATTGCGGAGCATCAACTTTTCAGGAGCTATACCAAGCTTTTCTAGCTTTTGCGGGCGGATGTTGTGAATAAAAACGTCGGCGCTGTCGACCAACTTGAGCAGGGCGGCTACCCCGAGCGGATCCCGCAAATCCAGAACAATGCTCCGTTTGTTGCGATTGGAACCAAGAAACATTGCTGCCATTCCGGGTTCGGCCGCGGGACCGGTGTAGCGGGTGGAGTCGCCGATCGCAGTCTCGACCTTGATTACATCGGCTCCAAGGTCACCCAACCACTGACTGGCGTATGGTGCCATAAGGACAGACCCAAGGTCGACGACTTTGACGCCAGATAAAGGAAGCATACTGAGAACCCATAAGATGACTGGAACATGAGGGCTAGTCATTGGGAAACGATTGGTCCAATATCATTAGCGCAGTTTTTAATATTTGGAGCATATCAATGAACTTACAACAACTCCGGCAGTTGGTTGCACTGGCTGAAACTCTCAATTTTCACCGTGCGGCCGAGAAGCTCAATATGTCCCAACCGCCCCTATCAATCTCACTAGCCAAATTGGAAAAAGAGCTTGGCGTACAATTGTTTATGCGAGACAGGCGCCAAGTCGAGCTCACCGCTGCAGGGACAGCGGCCTTGCCTCATGCAGTGCGAGCGCTCTTCCATATTGAACAGGTCAAGGCTGCAGTGGCCGAGAGCGTCCTAGGTTCGACTGGCTGTCTGCGCGTTGGATTCGTCGGTTCAGCTACCTATAGCTTGTTGCCAAAGTTGCTTCGTGGTTTCCGATCTGAGTATCCGAGCATCGACCTCGCGCTCGAAGAATCTTGGACGACCGCGCTGCTGCAGAAGCTGACACAACGCGAAATCGACGTTGCGCTAATTCGCACTCCCGTGCTTGAAAATTTTGAGGCCGAGATTCATGTTTTAGAGCGCGACTCCTTTATCGCAGCGGTACCGTCTCCTGGACCTTTCGCGGATCGGTCGAGTATCGATATCCGTGAATTGCGCGATGTGCCGCTGATCGCACATCCTTTGACCAAGGTCCCGAACATGCGGGCACTCATGATGCTAATGTGTCGCGAGGCGGGCTTCCAGCCGAATGTCGTTCAAGAGGCTATTCAGGCCCAAACCATGATTTCATTGGTCCAATGCGGTATTGGCGTAGCGCTGGTTGCTGGAGTCACCAGTCAGTATTCGGCGGCCAATGTCAAGTTTCTGGAGATAACGGGATCGGCACACGCCAACCGTATCGGGCTTGCGGTGGCCTTGCCGATAGATCGGCGAAGCCGAATTGCGGAGAGGTTCTTGGAATTTGCGGTGAGCCTTGAAACCTAGGCTCCATGATCCCGTTTACGCTTCTCATGGTGCCCAACGAAACAGCGCTTTGGCTTTTCCCCGATCGAGAAGGGCAATTCCTAAATCAGAGCAGTGCCGGCGCTCTAGCACCAGTTCAGGTATAATTTTGCGACAATTAGTTTCTAAGAAAAGCTCGTTCAGGGCTTTGAAGTGTAGAGATATTTTTCTTTCTGATCTCAAGGGCAATGAGGATAGAGAAGTTCTAGGGGTAGGCAATGTACCTGAGCTTATATTGGCCTCGCCTGCGCGAAGACAATGGATTGGTTTACACTGCGTAGATGTCCCAATATTGGTATATCATTAATACGCAGTCAATCTGTCGGTGCGTTTAAATATGTTATTTTTTTGGACGGCGGTGGATCCGCCTATTATCGGTAATAGCAGCGCGTCTCTAACATACCGTTCAACATCGTAGTCCTTGACATAGCCGTACGCTCCCATGATAGTCTGAGCCTCTAGCGCGATTGCTTTTGCAGCCTCGGTTGCGTGCAACTTTGCCATGGATGTCTCAATCCCGCACGGCAATCGTTCATTCGCTAGCCAAGCCGCATGGTAAAGCGTCAATCTAGTGGCATGGAGGTCGGTTTTCATCTGCGCGAGCTTGTGCTGGATTGACTGGTAGCCGATAACCGCCTTCCCGAACTGCGTGCGTTCGCGTGCGTATGCCCAAGCATCGTCAAGAGCGGCCTGAGCGATGCCCACCGCAATTGCGGCCACTTCGAGCTTTTCGACATCGAGTCCCGGGCCGGAGAGCATTTTCCAACCCGCATTCCAACCCGATTCTCCACCTAGAATATTGGCTTTAGGTATTTCAACGTTGTCGAAGATGACATCCGTAGTTTCGGCGCCCTTCATACCGAGACTTTCTATGGGCATGATGGTGATCCCGGGTGCGGCGGATGGAACCAGAAGGATAGAAAGGTTCAGGTAGCGCTCGTCCACTGGTCCGGTGCGTACCAATGTGTATATGAAATCGCTTATCGCGGCTCCCGAGCAGAAGCGTTTGGTGCCGTTGATAAGAACATTGTCACCGACGCGCTCGGCACATGTATTCACACTGGCCAAATCAGCCCCGACGTCCGGTTCAGTCAATCCATAAGCAAAGATCAGCGAGCCATCGACGACCCGCGGCAGTAGCTCTTTTTTCTGTGCATCCGAACCGCATTCGTCGAGGTTCATACCAGCATAGCAGGCAGCCATTATATAGGGCACCGATACAGCTAGACTTCGCCGCGACAGCTCTTCGATTACCACCATTGTCGCCAGAATATCACGACCGTATCCGCCAAATTCTTCGGGTACGGATAGGCCAGTTACACCAAGCTTCGCCAATTTCTCAAACACTTCGCGCGGGAAGTGATTTGTTTTGTCCCATGTGGCGGCGAGGTTACGCGGCATCTCGCGCTCAATGAACCGGCGGAGTGTCTCGCGAAGCTGGCGAATTGTGTCGCTTTCGGTGAAGTTCATCGCGTTGCTTCCTGAAGCGGGGCCTTTCCGAAGATCGGTGACCGCTTTTCGCGGAATGCGTTCACCGCCTCCTGGTGATCGGGACTGATGTTCGATAAGGCCTCATAAGCCAGCGATGCGTCCATCATGGTCTGAGCGAGCTGGCGTAGTCCGATATTGATCGACATCTTCGTCCAGCGGATAGCCTTTGTCGCGCCGGTTGCCAGGCGATTGGCAAATTGCTCGACGTGTGCATCCAGTTCGTCAGGGCTCACTGCATGATTGATGAGGCCTATCTGGGCAGCTTGTGTTGCGGTCAGCAGGTCGCCAGTTAACAAGAATTCCTTCGCGCGAGCATAGCCGATAAGCTGAGGCCAAATCACCGCACCGCCATCACCTGCAACAAAGCCGACCGAGACGTGTGGATCACCGATCTTTGCGGTTTCAGATGCATAGATAATGTCACAAAGCAGAGCTATTGTTGCACCGAGGCCCGTCGCATGCCCATTCAATTTGGCGATAAGCGGCTTTTCGCAATCGAGCAGCGAGTAGACGATCTGTCGACCCTCGCGCGCCGTTTTTTCAAACCGCGCAGGATCGTCTATCATGTTCTGCATCCAGTCGATGTCTCCGCCCGATGAGAAGGCTCGGCCTGCTCCGGTGATCACTGCGACATCGCAATCCGGGTCATTTGATACATCGGTAAACAGACGCGCGAGCTCCTCGTGCATGAGTTCGTCGACTGCGTTAAGTTTTTCCGGTCGATTGAGCATGATTTCAAGTATTCGTCCGCGACGTTCAAAAAGTATGGTTTGATAATTGGCAAAGTTCATCGATATAGCCTCTTTTTTTAAATTAACTTTGGCGGATGTGCGGGAAACGACCGTCACACAGAACACCGTAAATTCGAAGCAAAGCTACATGCCGATTTACAATGAGTCAACAGTCACTGAATAAATGCTCATTGATTCTTCAATCCGTATCTTTGTGTCCCCCTAGAATCGGCCTAAGGGTCATAATTCCGACGACCAATCGACATCGATAGGCGGCATAGGAAGACCGTTGGAACTTGCTCAATGCGGGCAAGCATGGAGGCAACGGTCAATTGCCGGAAAATCTCGGCACCGCTTGGCGGAACCTTTGCTCCACTCGCCAAAGGACGGGTGATTGGTGCTCAGATCACTATAGCCTGTCAGGTTGGGATACATCGGAACCTTCAGGCTACGGGCCTGACGAAGGGGACGAGTTCCTTGCCTATGTCGGGAGCCGCGCGGAGGATGTCGCAAGGGATTTCAGAGAAGCCGGGCTCGCCGTAGGGTCTTCGACTGCCCTAATGGACAGCCTTCTGGTGCAGAAATTAGGCCTCGCCCGCGCGCTGCGCGACACGGACCTGAGATATGTCGATCCGGGACAGGTCGAGGGTACGCTGCTCACGCCGGGCTGGGCGCCAGGCGAAAACTTCTATTCGCTTTCGGCTGAGGACGCGGCCGACCCAGAACGCGTTGCGGCGGCGAAACGGTGGTGGTCCGCTTATGTCGAGGCGGTCCACATCATGGCCGGTGCGCTGGGCCGCAATGGCGCCACGATCCTGGCGGGAACTGATGTCGGAACGCCGATCCTCGTTCCCGGGCAATCGCTTCACCAGGAACTTGAGGCACTGGTCGCCAGTGGGCTGGCAGAGGCGCAGTCCTTGCGCAGCGCCACCGCCGCTCCGGGCGAATGGCTCGGCAAGCCGATCGGCCGCATCACGCCTGGCTATGCCGCGGACCTGCTGCTGCTGGATGCCGATCCGCTTACCGACATCACGAATACACGTCGCGTTAGCGATGTGTTCGTCGCCGGGCGGCTGTATCGGCGGGCCCAGCTCGACCGCATGCTTGCTGACGTGGAACGGGCCAACAAGGAGATGTCACGTGAGCATGATTGAGTGAGAGCCCAAGAGCGACCCAAACATCGTAACTTCCGGGCTTGGCTTCTTGCCTGTCGAAAATGCTTTGGTTGGATGCAACATCGAAGGCCACGTCTAGCGTTTCGCTCTTCGAGACATCGCTCGCAGCCGCGATAAATTGCGACCCACTAGTCTTGACGCTCTTGGAAGGGGATCGGCCGGTGGAGATCGAGGACGACAGCTTGGTAGTCTTCAGTTTAAGCTGCTAGTCGCGCAAAGGTAGACTTTCTTCCGTCCTAAGGGAGCGACCGCTTTTGGGGCCGGCCTTTTCCGCGCTGAATGACCGAAATTGGGGCGCAAAGCGGACATGACGGGATGGCGATTGAACTGAAATGCATATCTGAAAATGGGGCGGAAGCGAAATGTCCGTTTATGCTCTCAAAGCGGAAACTAGACATGTCGCAGAAACGGACCATTTTGGTTTTTCTTGGCTGTATAATCGTGAGATCGGTCCAACCGCAGGCAGTTTCATAGTCCGCGAAAATTCATTTCGTGCTTGCTATGTGATTGCTAAGATAAAGTTGCGTACAACACTACAGTGCCATCTGGCAGCTAACACATTGAAAAAATTGGTCGGGACGAGAGGATTCGAACCTCCGACCCCCACACCCCCAGTGTGATGCGCTACCAGGCTGCGCTACGTCCCGACCGAGGCTGCGCATATATGGAGGTCGACCGGGCTTGGCAAGTCGTTTGCGCGCCAATCCCCACGTTTCCGGAATACGGAATTCATTGCGCCTTTGCCGAGTGCGTGATAGGCGCGCGCATCATCCGGGTTGGCGGCTTGGGGCTTGAAACACAGGTCCGGGCACCACACATGAAAATTTGCAATTAATCGGGACGAATTCATGACAAGCATTTCCATATTATCCGCAGCAGCCGGCGCGGGCGGCGCCGGGGGATTTCTGATTTCCATCATGCCGCTGGTGCTGATTTTTGCGGTTTTCTACTTTCTGCTCATTCGCCCCCAGCAAAAGAAGATGAAGGAACATCAGGCAAAGGTCGGATCGGTCAAGAAGAATGACGAGGTCGTGACCGGCGGCGGACTGGTGGGCAAGGCCGTCAAGGTCGACGATGTCTATGTCGAGATCGAGATTGCCAGCGGCGTCCGGGTGAAGGCGGTCAAGGCGACCCTGTCCGATGTCATGCCCCGCGGCGGTGCCAAGCCTGCGAACGACTGAACGCGGTGATATAGAAAGTTAGTTTCGATGCTCGATTTCCCGCGCTGGAAAGTCATTTCCATTTCCTTGTTGCTGGCCTTTGGCGTGCTGATGTCGATACCCAGCCTGATTGGCGCCAATGGTCTGAAATATTGGCCAAGCTTTCTGCCAAGCGAAACCATCAATCTCGGGCTGGACCTTCAGGGCGGTAGTCACATCCTGCTCGAGGCAGATCCGGCGGATGTCGCGACCGCCCGTCTCGAGACCATGGAAGAATCGGTGCGCGCGGAAATGCGGCGCGCCACGCCGCGCATCGGCATCGGCGATATATCCCGCAAGAACGGTGTGCTGAGCTTCATGGTGCGCGACAGCACCCAGGTCGACGCCGCGCGCGACGCGATCGTCCCGCTCACCAGCGGCGCCGGGCTGACCGGCCAGCGCGACTGGGATATTGAAGTGCGCGATGACACGCGCGTTGTATTGACACCGACGGCAGCCGGTCTGGAAAATGCTGTCGACAATGCGATGGAAACGGCAACCGACGTGATCCGTCGCCGGATAGACGAGATGGGCACCCGCGAACCGACGATCATCCGCCAGGGTGACAACCGGATCGTGGTGCAGGTACCGGGACTGGAGGATCCGGAGGCGCTGAAGGCGCTGCTTGGGCAGACCGCAAAGCTGGAATTCAAGCTGGTCGACTATGAAGCCGATCCGAATATGTTGGCCGCTGGCCGGGCGCCGGTGGGCAGCCAGATTTTCCCCTATCCCGACAATCCGGCAGGCGTACCGAATATCGCGGTCAAGCGGCTCGGCGGGATCAGCGGCGACAAGCTCACCGATGCCGGGCAGAGCTTCGACCAGCAAACCAACGCCCCGGTGGTCAATATCACCTTCGACAGCGAAGGCGGTTCAAAATTTGCTCGCCTGACCCAGAATAATGTCGGCCGGCCCTTCGCGATCATTCTCGATGGCCAGGTGCTGTCGGCGCCCAATATCAACGAACCGATCCTTGGGGGTTCGGCCCAGATCTCCGGCAATTTCACGGTTGATAGTGCGAACCAGTTGGCGATCGCCCTGCGCTCCGGTGCGCTGCCGGTGGATCTCAAGATTGTTGAGGAGCGCACCGTCGGTCCCGATCTTGGCAAGGATTCGATCGACAAGGGCATGATTGCCGCGATCATCGCGACGGTCGCGGTCCTGACCTTCATGGTCGTCACCTACGGCCGCTTCGGCATGTACGCCAATTTCGCGCTGGCCCTGAACCTGTTCATCATCGTCGGGGTCATGGCGATGTTCAACGCCACGTTGACCCTGCCGGGAATTGCCGGCTTCGTTCTGACCGTCGGCTCGGCGGTGGATGCCAATGTGCTTATCAATGAACGAATAAGGGAAGAACGACGGCGAGGACGAAGGGTGATTCAGGCCATCGAAGTCGGCTACAAGGAAGCATCGCGAGCGATTCTCGATGCCAATGTCACCAATATCATCGCCGGGGTTCTGCTATTCCTGTTCGGTTCCGGACCGGTCAAGGGCTTTGCCGTCGTGCTGATGATCGGTATCGCCTCTTCCGTATTCACCGCCGTCGTCGTTACCCGGATGATGGTGGCGCTCTGGGTCAGGCGCGCCCGCCCGCAGGAGTTGACGATATGAGACTGTTGAAACTCGTCCCGGACGATACCAATATCGGTTTCCTGAAATGGCGCAACATCGCCATGGCCTTCAGCATATTGACGATCATCGCGTCGATCGGCCTGGTCGCTGCCAAGGGCCTGAATTTCGGCGTCGACTTCATCGGGGGCCAGATGATCCAGGCGACCTTTACCGAGACCGAGACCGCCCCGATTGCCGAGCTGCGCGAGAGCATTGGTGCACTGGGCTATGGCGATGCGACGATCCAGCGATTTGGTGACGCCAATGAAGTGTCGATCCGGATGCGGCTGCCCGCCGAAGCCGAATCGCGCCCCGAAGCGGCCAGCGAAATGACCGAAAAGATCGTGGCAACGATCAATGCCGATCATCCCGATGTGCGGATCGACGGCGTGGAATCGGTTTCCGGCAAGGTCTCCTCGGAACTGTTCGAAACCGGCGCCTATTCGCTGCTGTTCGCGATGATCGCGATATCCATCTATATCTGGATACGCTTCGAGTGGCAGTTCGGAGTTGGCGCGCTGTTCGCGCTGGTCCACGATGTCGCGCTGACCTTCGGGCTGTTCGCGCTCACGCAGATGGAATTCAATCTCAATACGGTCGCGGCGCTGCTGACGATCATCGGCTATTCGCTCAACGATACGATTGTCGTGTTTGACCGGATTCGTGAAAATCTGAAGAAATATCGCAAGATGGACATCATCGCCCTGCTCGACCTGTCGGTCAACGAGACACTGGCGCGCACGGTGATGACCAGCCTGACGATGCTGATTGCTCTCGGCGCCCTGATCCTGTGGGGGCCGGATGTGATTTTCGGTTTCTCCGTGGCGATGTTCTTCGGCGTATTTGTCGGTACCTACAGCTCGGTCTACATGGCTGCCCCGATCCTGGTCTGGCTCAAGGTCGGCCCGGACACGTTCGTCCCCGCCGAACAGGCGAACGACAAAGCCGAGAAACTGGGCGGTCCGGAGCGGATGGGCTGACTCTTGGTAGAGCTGCGCAAGGATGTCGAATTTACCGGTCCGGTGATCACCGGCTTCACGCCGCACGGCTACAAGATCGGTGACCAGCGGTTCGAGCAGGGCCTGCTGATTTCACCGGAACAGGCTGTGGGCTGGGCCGCCTCCGGGCTCGACAGTCTGGATCTGGCCGAGATACTCTCCAGCCTCAACCTGTCGCCACCACCTGAATTCCTGCTGCTGGGCAGCGGGCCTTCGATGCAGCAGCCGTCGGCCGCGTTCCGGCGGGAGGTCGAGGCGGCCGGCATGGGGCTCGAGGTCATGGACAGCCGGGCTGCTGCCCGGACATGGGGCGTGCTGCGGGCGGAAGAACGCTGGATTGTCGGTGCCTTTCTGCCCCTGGTCTAGCCTTGGTCTGCGGCCTCACGCAATATTGCCAGCAGCTGATCGCCGTTGGTCTTCCAGCTGAACCGGCTCACGGTTGAACGTACCCGATCCTGATCGGGCGGGTCGGCGAGGATGGCATGGGCAGCTTCGGCAATCGCCTCGGCTGTCTGTTCAACGATCCGGCCGGCATCCGGACTGGTCACGAGTTCCCGCGCCCCACCGGCCTCGCTGATGATGACTGGCGTGCCGCAGGCGAGGGCCTCGACCCAGGCATTGGCAAGGCCTTCGGACCTCGATACCAGAATGGCGATATCGGCGGCAGCTGTCAGGTGCGCCAGATCCTCGTGGGAAACGCTGCCGAGAAAACGGATGCGGCGGGTAATGCCGAGTTCGGTGGCGAGGGAACGGTAACTCTGCTCTCTCTCGCCCTTGCCGGCGAGCATCAGGACAGTGTCCGGAAGACTCGCCATCGCCCGGATCACCAAATCCTGGTTTTTCCGCGGGATCAGCGCACCGGTGCTGATAAACAGCGGGCCCTCGACCCCCAGCGCCCGCTTGGCGGCGACCCGGTCGACGGGCACAAACCGGTCCCGGTCAAGCCCGGTATAATGGACCGAAATCTTGCTGCCATCCATCCCGAGATCGACCATGTCCTGCTTCAATGCACCGGATACCGCCAGCAAGGCACTGGCTCTGTCCGCCGCCTGCAATATCTGGTCCCGGCATTTCGGATCGCTGCCCCAATGGTGGATGTCCGCGCCGCGGGCCTTGATCGTGAAGGGAATGCCGAGCGCAGCCGCCAGCCGCATCGCTGCCGGGCCATCCGGATAGAAAAATTCCGCGTCGATCAGGTCGAAGGGTGTCTGTTCGTGGAGGGCGGTGACCAGCGGGAGCAGCGCATCGGCAATCCGTCGCGGGTTGCCGACCCCACCGATCCCCGGGATCAGCCTGAATCGTGGGCGATATACATCGAGGCCATGCCATGTTTCATGTGCTGCCAAGGCCCGCAACGCGCGATATTGCCGCAGCCCGTTCACCGGCCAGGGCGGCATCCCGACCGGATTGATGACCGTCACCCTGATGTCCTGGCGGCCTGCCAGTTCTGCGGTTTGCCGTTCGACAAATATCCCGAAACTGGGGGCGGCGGCATTGGGGAACAATGTCGAAAGGGTCAGGATATGGAGCGGACGGTTCATGGTCGACTTCGTAGCACAGAGGCCCTAAAGCTCCCTTACCAGACGGACCGCAACACCGATCCATTCGGGGTCACTGACAATCTGCTGGCGCGCACCGCTGCCCAGCGGCAGGATCTGCAACCGATTGTCCTCGCGCCCGATCAGCCGACCGAACAGGAATCGCCCGGCAGGGCGAGGGACGAGCACATCCCGGTTTAGGGCACCGGCGAATTGCGCGGGGACTCTCCGGGACAGCCAGACATCGTCTCCGGCGCGATAGTCGCCAATGCTGGCCTTCACGCGCAGCGCGACCATCGCTGGTTCGAAGGGAGGTTGATAGATATTTTCGACTTTCTCCAGGGCATGGGCGCCCTTGTGGTCGAGAATCGCGGCAACGGGCAGCACTTCCTGGTCTGGCAGGGATAGCAGGGCAGCACTGTCCACGCCCAGAGCATCGGCAATCCGGTTCAGCCAGCCGAGGGACAGGGTCCGCGTACCGGTCTCCAGCCGCCCGATCGTTTGCGCCGTGGTCGGCGGCTCGCACCGCCTGGCCACCTCGTCGAGTGTCATGCCCTTGGCCTTGCGAACGTCTCGGATACGGCTGATCATCTTCAATCTCCAAACCTATATGGTTTTATTCTTTCCTACAATATCGATAAAATGGCAAGGATAGAATCATGCATTTCAGGAGATAACATGACAAAAAGCATAACCAGAAAGGAAACATCCTTCACCGATCCCCGGCTGTTGGCAGAACGTGCGCTTCCGCAGGATGGCAAGGAGCAGAATGCTGGCCAGCCGCAACGCAGGCCCGCGCGCAGCGTTACGGTCAATCTGTCGGAATCGCCTCTGGGCTGGCTTCACGCCCGCGGTCACCTGTCCGACCGGCAATTTGACGCCGGGGAAAAGCTGCGAGCCGATTGGGAAAGAGCCAATCTGGCCCCGCGGATAACGATGCGATGGGATGCAACGCCCGTGGCGGGTGCAAAGCGTCAGGCACCAGCCGCGCTCAACGAAACCGAAGCGCAACTCGCTGCAAAGCAGCGCTTTCGAGGCGCCCTTGATCATCTGGGGCGCGACCTGTCGGACATCGCCTGGCGGACTATCTGCGGTGGCGAGGGCGTACCCGTTGCGGAGAAGAACCTGGGTTGGCCGGCCCGGTCGGGCAAGCTGGTGCTGAAAATAGCGCTGGATCGTTTGGCCGACTTCTATCGTCTGCCGGGCTGATCAGGCGTTATCCAGCCGCTCCACTTCTTCCGCCAGTTCCAGCCAGCGCATTTCGGCCGCATCTTTCTCTTCGATCAACCCGGTGTTTTCCCTGGTCAACTCGTCAAAACGGGCAAAATTGCGGGTGTAGAGATCGGGGTCCGCCAGGATCTGCTCGATCTCGCTGATGCGCTTGTCAATGGCCTCGATCCGCTCCGGCAGCAGATCATAGTCGCGCTGGTCCTTGTAGCTCAGTTTTTTCGTCGGACTGCTGGACCGCACCTGCGACTGAGCCCGGGAAGGCGTCGCTTTCGGCGCCGGTTTCTGGTCGCTTTCAATCTGTTTGCGCTTGGCTTCCCATTCGGCATAGCCGCCGGCAATGACATCGACCTTGCCGCTGCCATCCAGTCCCAGGGTAATCGTTACGGTCCGGTCCAGAAAGTCGCGATCATGGCTTACCAGCAGGACAGTACCTTCATAGTCGGCAATTACCTCCTGCAGCAGATCGAGCGTTTCGAGATCAAGGTCATTGGTGGGCTCGTCCAGCACCAGCAGGTTCGACATGCGGGCAAATTCGCGGGCGAGCAGAAGTCGGGACTGCTCGCCGCCCGACAAGGTTCCGACCTTGGCATCGATCAGGCTGGGCGCGAACAGAAATTCCTTGAGATAGCCCTGCACATGCTTCTTGGTACCCCGTACGTCAATCCAGTCGCTGCCATCGGCAAGCACATCCCGCACCCGCTTGTCCGGAGTCAGCAGGCTGCGCTGCTGGTCGATGAACACGCCGTTCAATGTCTTGGCCAGGGCAACGCTGCCGGTGTCCGGTTCCAGTTCGCCGGTCAGCATTTTCAGCAGCGTGGTCTTGCCCGCGCCATTGGCCCCGACAATCCCGATCCGGTCGCCCCGCTGGATGCGCAGGGAGAAATTCTGAATGATGGTTCGCTTGGCGTCGCCTTCACCAAAGGACTTGGAAATATCGGTCGCCGTTATTACCGATTTGGTTCGGCTGTCGTCGCTCTCGGCCTGCAGCTTGGCGGCGCCGGCCGGGCCGATCATGGCCGCGCGCTGTGCCCGCATTTCCCACAGCTTCTCGAGCCTGCCCTGGTTGCGCTTGCGCCGTGCGGTGACACCGCGCTCCAGCCAGTGCGCCTCAAGCTTGAGCCGGGCGTCGAGCCGTTCTGCCGATCGCGCTTCATCGGCATAGATTTTTTCCATCCATGCTTCATAGCCGCCGAAGCCGACTTCCAGCCGCCGAAGCGCTCCGCGGTCAAGCCACAGCGTCTGTCTGGTCAAGCGGGTCAGAAAGGTACGGTCGTGCGAGATGGTGATGAACGCGCCCTTGTAGCGGCCGAGCCATTCTTCCAGCCAGTCGATCGCGGCCAGATCGAGATGGTTGGTCGGTTCGTCCAGCAAGAGCAGATCCGGCTCAGAGGCCAAGGCCCGGCACAGGGCGGCGCGGCGCTTCTCGCCGCCGCTTGCCTTGTCCGCGCGGGTGGAAAGGTCGGTTCCCAGCTGGTCGGCAATTGCTTCCACATCGTGCATGGCCGGTCCGTCGGCTCCGGACACGGCGAAATCGCGGAGCGTTTCAAACGGCGTGAAATCGGGTTCCTGTTCGAGCATCACGATATTGACACCGGGCTGGATAACCCGCTTGCCCTTGTCCGCTTCGATCTCGTCGGTGATCAATCGCAGCAAGGTCGTCTTGCCAGCACCATTGCGGCCGATCAGCGCCAAGCGGTCGCGGGGACCGACGTGCAGGTCGAGATCCTTGAACAGCCAGCCTTCGCCCTGGTGGAGCGAAAGATTCTCGTATGAAAAAATGGGGGGCTGTGACATGGTTCCCGCGCGTTAGGGGCAAGCGCGCTCCGGCTCAAGCCTTCTCTTTTCGACAAAGGCCATTGACCTGCCGCGCCATATCGGATTGTTAGGCGTGAAATTGGCAATTTGGCGATTGGATCAGGATTTGCGCATCGTATATCTGAACGGCGATTATGTTCTCAGGGCGGCCGCCACCATCTCCGTATTTGATCGGGGTCTGCTCTTTTCCGATGCCGTCTATGAAGTGGTTTCCGTCATTGATGGCCGGTTGATCGATATGGAGCGGCACGTCACCCGTCTGGAACGGTCGCTCGGCGAACTTTCAATCAATGCCTGTGCCGACTGGTCCGCCGTCGCTCGTAAACTGGTGGTGGAAAATGACCTCAAGGAGGGCCTCGTCTATCTGCAGGTGACGCGCGGCGTGATGGATGAGCGCGACTATCGCTGGCCTGCTCCCGATACGCCCCCGACGATATTCGCCTTTGCCCAGCAGCGGGTGCTGGTCGAAAACCCCATGGCCAATCGTGGTATGCGGATCATCACCCGGCCCGATCTGCGTTGGCGGCGATGCGACATCAAGACGACCCAGCTGCTCTATGCATCACTGATGAAAATGGAGGCGGTAGCGGCGGGCGTTGATGATGTGTGGATGACCCGGGATGATCTTGTGACCGAAGGCACTTCGCAAAATGCGCATATTGTCAGCCGGGACGGCGTCCTGATCTCGCATCAGCTCGACCGCGCCATTCTTCCCGGTGTGACTCGGATCGAGATGCTGGCCCAGGCAAAGTCGCTGGGACTCGCGGTCGAGGAACGCGCTTTTTCGATCGAAGAGGCGAAAGATGCAGCGGAAGCATTCATTTCATCGTCGACATTGCTTATCATGCCGGTAGTCGAAATTGATGGCCACAGGATCGGCGACGGTCGACCCGGAGAGCGGACGAGAAAAATCCGTCAAAGCTATTTAGCCGCTGTTCATGGGGACCATATTACAAGGCCATGAAACAATGGAGAATAATATGAGACTTTCAATTCTACTGGCCGGTGCGGCCTTGACCCTGACCCCGGCTAATTTCGCGCAAGCCGCCAATGTCCAGATTACCGCCCAGAATCCGGTGATCGAGCTCAGCGTCTCCGAGCAGGTGGACAGTGCGCCCGATACCGCAACGTTCAGCACTGGCGTGGAAACCAGGGCGAAGACCGCGACGGAGGCATTGAGTCAGAACTCGGTGCAGGCGCGCGCCGTGATCGATCGGCTGAAATCGCTGGGCATTGCCGAAAAGGATATACAGACCACCGGCATCAATCTGCGCGCGGACTATGATTATGATCAACCGAGCCGCGAGAACCGGTTCGTCGGCTACGTCGTTTCCAATCAGGTCTCGGCAACGGTGCATGACATTTCCAGACTCGGCGAGATTCTCGATGCGGTCGTCAGCAGTGGCGCGACGAACTTGAACGGTCCCACTTTCTCGATCGACGATGACAGCAAGATGAAGGATGTGGCACGGGAACGCGCGCTGGCCAATGCCAAGGCCCGGGCGATGAGCTATGCGCGTTCGGAAGGATATAGCGGCGTCCGGGTGCTCGCGATCAACGAGGGCATTTCCAATATTTCGGACGGGTCAATGATGCGGACGAAAAGCTTTGCTGAATCGTCTGCTCCTCCGGTCAAGCCGGGCCAGGTTGGAACGGTCGTTTCGCTCAACATCACTTACGAAATGACTCGCTAGGCCAGTGGTCTGTAGCCTGAACCCGCTATTCACCTGATGTTAAAACCGTCGAGCCTAGATAGGGTGCCATGTTGAAATCTTTCTTCCTGTTGCCCTTTCTGGCCCTCGGTTTTGTGGCGATCGCACCGCAACCGTTGTCGGCCGCGGATCGTCGCGGGGAACAGAATGAAGCCCGCGCGCAGATGATGGCTGGCAAGGTGAAGTCCATTCGTTCGATCGAGGACCGGGTATTGCCAAGAATGTCCGGCAGCGAATATATCGGGCCGGAATTTGACCCCGGCGCACAGGTCTACCGGTTGAAATTCATCCGCGATGGACGGGTGATATTCATTGATGTGGATGGCCGGACCGGAGACATTCTGCGCCAGAGTCGTTGAGCAACTGGGCCGTTTCCCGATTTTCTGAACCCGGAAATTCCGAATCCCTCTTTTTCTAAATCATTGTGCGTTTTCGCTGTGGTGATATAGGCTAGACCACATAAAAGTATTAATTCGGAGGACAAGCATGCGCGTCTTGATTGTTGAAGACGAACCCACGCTGGGACAGCAGCTCAAATCGACCCTGGAAGCTAATGGCTATGCCATAGACCTGTCCACCGATGGGGAGGATGGCCATTTCATGGGGTCGACCGAGGATTATGATGCCGTCATCCTTGACCTCGGCCTGCCGGAAATCGATGGCCTGACGGTACTGGATCGCTGGCGCAAGGAAGAGCGCAATTTTCCGGTATTGGTGCTGACCGCGCGCGACAGCTGGTCGGACAAGGTGGCCGGACTGGATGCCGGCGCCGACGATTATCTCGCAAAACCGTTTCAGACCGAGGAATTGATCGCACGGTTGCGCGCACTTATCCGCCGTGCCTCGGGCAATGCCTCGTCCGAACTTACCGCCGGAAATGTTCGCCTTGATACGCGCTCGGGGAAAGTGACGCTCGATGGCAGCCCGGTCAAGCTGACCGCGCAGGAATATAAGTTGCTTTCCTACCTGATGCATCACAAGGGCAAGGTTGTATCCCGGACCGAGCTGATCGAACATATTTACGATCAGGATTTCGACCGGGATTCCAACACCATTGAAGTGTTTGTGACGCGCATCCGCAAGAAACTGGGTGCGGACGTCATTTCGACGATCAGGGGGCTTGGCTATAGTCTGGAGGATCCCGAAGCCTGAATGAATCCAGCCAGATAGATTTACCGGTCGACGAAAAGGAACCGACAGCCGATTTTCGACTAGGCACACGGACCACCGGTTCACTGGGTCGACGGATGATAGGGATTGCTGCGGCATGGATTGTGATCCTGCTGTTCGGCGGCGGCTTTGCACTGGACCGCGTCTTGAATGATGCGGTCACGCGCAATTTCGACAACCAGCTGGAATATGTACTCACCGCGATGATTGCCTCGGCCGAAATCGGACCGGATGGCGAAGTATTTCTGAATCGACCGCTCGGGGACCAGCGTTTTCTCGAACCCAACAGCGGTCTGTACTGGCAGATCAGCGGCAAGGGCCATGATGACTTTCCCTCCCGCTCGCTCTGGGATCGCACACTGAAATCGAGCATCAGCCATGATGATCTTGAAACCCATATCTATGATAGCAGACAGTTCGAGGACGAACCGCTGCGGGTGTTGGAACGCACGATCATCTTGCCGGAATCGGACACGAAATGGTTGTTTCAGGTGGCACAAAGCCGCGACGGCCTGGACGCCCAGATTGCCAATATCCGGTCCATTCTGGTCAACAGCTTCCTGATCCTCGCGCTCGGCCTGATCGGCATGGCGGCACTGCAGACGCTTTACGGGCTGTGGCCGCTACGCAAGATCCGCATCGCCATTGCCGCGATGCGAACGGGTCAGCAGCGGCGGGTGGTCGAGCCGATGCCGAACGAGGTGACGCCGATGGTCGAGGAATTGAACGCCCTGCTCGACCATAATGAAAAACAGGCAGAAGAAGCGCGGCGACATGCCGGCAATCTCGCCCACGCGCTCAAAACCCCGCTTACCGTGATCATGAACAGCGCCACCGCCAAGGCTGATGACCTCGCGGATACGGTAATCCGCGAAGCCGGCGTCATGCGGCGGCAGGTCGATCATCATCTGGCGCGCGCCCGGGCCGTGGGCAGGCGCGGCCATGCGCACAGCCGGGCGAAGGTATGGCAAAGCCTGCAGGCGGTTGAGCGCGCGGTCGCCAGACTCTATCCGCACGTCCGGATCGACATTGATGGCGACAAGGACGCGGTCGCGTCGGTCGAGCGCCAGGACCTCGACGAAATGATCGGCAATCTGGTCGAAAATGCCGCCAAATATGGCGGCGGCAGCGTTTTCATTACCGTTGCGGGGGACGAGGATTTTGTCGAACTGCAGATCGAGGACGATGGTCGGGGTATTCCGGAAAAGGAGCGGCAGCGCATATTTGATCGTGGTGCGCGCCTCGACAGCGGCAAGCCCGGCACAGGGCTGGGGCTGGCAATCGTGCGGGACGTGGCTGAAATTTATGATGGATCGGTATCGCTGGAAGAAAGCGAGGATCTGGGCGGGCTGTTGGTGCGGTTGAGACTGCCGAAGTCAGAAGGGACCCTGTCCTAGTCGGACTCTTCGCGGATCCGTTCATGGTGCCGAATCACTTCATCGATGATGAAGCGCAGGAATTTTTCCGAAAATTCCGGATCGAGATTGGCATCGCTGGCCAGCTGGCGCAACCGTGCGATCTGCTCTTTCTCACGTGCATTATCGGCAGGCGGCAGGTTGTTCCTGGCCTTATATTCACCGACCGCCTGGGTGACCTTGAAGCGTTCGGCCAGCATGAAGACCAGTGCGGCATCGATATTGTTGATGCTTTCGCGATATTGTCTCAGCTTTTCGTCCATGATTTGTCGCCCGATTTTGGCCGGCCGGAATTTCGCTCCGCATGCGCGGGACGCAATCCCAAATGGCGTTATTTAACTTGCCTTATCCCTAGTGACTTGCCACATCCGGTGCAACATGTCAGCAACGGTCCATCATTTCGGGCGCGACACCGCGCCTTCACTGGAACCCATCATGTCGCTGGTCGCCAGTGACATGAATCAGGTCAACAGCGTGATTCTTGACCGGATGCAGTCGGAAATTCCGCTGATTCCCGAACTGGCCGGCCATCTGATCGCCGGGGGGGGCAAGCGGATGCGGCCGATGCTGACGCTGGCGGCAGCGAAACTGATCGGCTATCCCGGCGACCGCCATTTCAAGCTGGCCGCAGCGGTCGAGTTTATCCACACCGCCACGTTGCTGCATGATGATGTCGTCGATGGTTCGGATTTGCGCCGCGGCAAAACCGCAGCCAATCTGATCTTTGGCAATCCGGCAACAGTGCTGGTCGGTGACTTCCTGTTCAGCCGCTCGTTCGAGCTGATGGTCGAGGATGGCTCGCTGAAAGTATTAAAAATCCTGTCCAGCGCTTCTGCGGTAATCGCCGAGGGCGAGGTCAATCAGCTGACCGCACAGCGCAAGATCGATACCAGCGAGGACCGCTATCTGGATATCATTGGCGCGAAGACCGCGGCCCTGTTCGCTGCGGCGAGCCGGATATCGGCGGTCGTCGCGGAATGCGACGAGGAAATCGAACTGGCGCTGGACAGCTATGGCCGCAATCTCGGCATTGCCTTCCAGCTGGTCGATGACGCGATCGACTATTCCTCCGATCGGGAAACCATGGGCAAGGATGCCGGTGACGATTTCCGCGAGGGCAAGGTGACCTTGCCAGTCATTCTGGCTTATTCGCGCGGCAGTGAGGAAGACCGGAAATTCTGGAAAGACGCCATTATCGGGCACAAGAGTTCGGATGAGGATCTGGTCCGCGCAACCGGCCTGATTCGCTCGACCGGCGCGATGACGGATACGATGTCCCGGGCTCGCCATTATGGCCAACGGGCAATTGACGCGCTCGGAATTTTTGCCTCGGGCAAAGCCAAGGATGCGATGACCGAAGCAGTTGAATTTGCGATTTCCCGCGCTTATTGAAGCGGTTCACGACAGGAACAGAAAATGACCGCACGTATTTATCAAATTCCCCGGAATGCCATGCAGTCGGGCAGGGCTTTGACCGACAAATGGGTGCTGGAATTTGAACCGGCGGAACCGCGCAAGCCCGACCCGCTGACAGGCTGGGCCGGTTCCGGCGACACCCAGCGACAGGTGCAGTTGACGTTTGACAGCTGTGATGCCGCCAGGGCCTATGCCGACAAGCATGCAATTGCCTATTCGGTCATTCCCACGCCGCACAAGACCCTGAAAATACAGGCCTACGCCGACAATTTCCGCTAGCGCCGTCGCGGCGAAGCCAGGAATCCGTTTCCTGAACGCGAAACGCGGCGCCATTCGGATTTGCGGTATCGGCGTGCCTCGGGAAAACGGCTGCCAATGAACAAATCCATCCTGTTCAATCCGGTCGCAGAAGCAGCAGCAATTTGACGTCGATTCCGGCGCCTTCGCGTCGCTTTTCTTTTACAAAACTGTCCAAGTCGGCCAGCGCAATCCGATGGACGGTGATATTTTCTCCGCCAACTCCGCCGCCTTCGCTGACCTTGGTCAGACCAGCGGCCCGGAACAGCGAAAAGCTTTCCGACACCATCCCTGGCGAGGAATAATATTCACCGCAATCTTCCATCGTCTTCGCCCGATAACCGGTTTCCTCCTCCAGTTCACGCGCAGCGGCAACAACCATTTCTTCGTCGCTATTGTGGTCGTGATCCCCGACCAGACCGGCCGGGAGCTCTATGCAATTTTTGCCCAGCGGTACGCGATATTGCTCGACCAGCAGGACATGTCCCTCGTCGATTGCAAGAATTACAGCCGCCTTGATACCGCGGCTGCGCGAAACATATTCCCATCTGCCTTCGCGCTTGGCGGTGATGAACCGGCCTTCCCACATCACCTCGACCCCGGAATTGTCGCTGTCGCTCAAAGTTCGATCAGCCGGTCGGGCAATTCATTCGGATTCTGGTGAGTTTTGGGAAAATGCTCGGTCAGGACCAGGCCCATCTGGCGCACCGCCTCCGCCATGCCTTCGCCCGGTGCACCTGCCCGGACCCGATCGATCATCGCGATCATCGCCTCGCCCCAGATGGCGGGCTCCACTTTTGCGGCAATGGCTTCATCGGCAACAATTTCCGCTCGATGCTCTCGCATCGACAGATAGAGCAAAATGCCGGTTCGCCCGACCGTCCGGTGGTCGGTCGAAACCCGGAACAGCGATATCGCCCGTTTGCGCACCCGCGCCTTCTTGATCGAGGGCGGGACCAGCAGGATGAGCAAGGGCTTCCAGAGCAGGATCAGCCGGGTACCGAAAAATTTTAGCGCGGTGAAGGCAAACAGCGTCCAATAGGGCAGGGCAATGATTCCGCTCCAGCCGCCAGCCAGCCAGTCGATAATATCCAGGTACACTTCCGGAAAAAGACTGATCACCAGCAACGCGGTCAGCGCGACCAGTCCCGAAATGGCCCAGGCGACATCGCCATAGGGATCGGATTCACCGGTCACGATCGTGACGATTTCGCCATCGGTCGATTTTTCGGCCAGCGAAACGGCGGAAGTAACGATCTTGTGATCGGCCGGGGTAAACTGATTCACTTTTCCCATTACCAACCTCCCGATGCGCCGCCGCCGCCAAAGCTGCCGCCGCCTCCGCTAAAGCCGCCGCCACCGAAACCACCGCCGCCGCTGCCGCCTCCCCAGCCGGAGCCGCCGCCCCAGATCACGACCGGACCAGCGCCCCGGCGATAGCGTTTGCCGCCGCGATTGGAGAACATCGGAATGATCACGAAAAAGATCAGGATGAAGGCCCAGAAGATGATGAGGCCGATATTTTCGCCATCGCCCTGACTCGTCTGCTGTTCCGCGTCTTGCGCGATGAGACGCGCTTCATCTTCGGGCAGGCTAAGGTGCGTTGAAATCCGGTCCACGCCCGCAATAATGCCGCCTGCCATGTCATCATTTCTGAACTGTGGCAGAATATCCTGCTGGATGATCACGCTCGACAGCGCGTCGGTCATGATGCCTTCCAGGCCATAGCCCACTTCGATGCGCACCTTGCGCTCATTGGGAGCCACCAGCAGGACCAGGCCATTGTCCTTTTCCGCATCGCCGTCGGCGCCCTGTCCAATCCCCCAGGTTCGGCCGAGCTGATAGCCATAGTCGGCGATATCATAGCCTTCGAGACTGTTGACCGTTGCCACGACAAGCTGCCGGTTGGACTGGGTCTCCAGTGCCTCCAGCTTCGCGGTCAACGCAGCTTCCTGCGCCGGATCCAGCAAGTCGGCCTGATCGACAACCCGTCCGGTGAGTTCCGGAAAGCTCTGGGTATAAGCCGGGCTGGCTATCGCCAGAAAGGCAACAGCCAGGCCGGCCAGAACGGTCTTTATCGATGCAAAGTTTCGCAGCGCAAGCACGCCTAGAATTTCACTTCGGGTGCTTCTTCCGCGCCTTCCGTCGTTGCCTGGAATGGTTCCATCGGTTTCGCGCCGTGAATGATCTTCGCGCCGATAATGTCTGGGAAGGTGCGGATCGTCGTATTATATTGGCGGACCGCTTCGTTATAGTCGCGGCGGGCAATATTGATCCGGTTTTCAGTGCCTTCCAGCTGGCTTTGCAGAGCGAGGAAATTCTGGTTGGATTTCAGTTCTGGATAGGCTTCCACCGTGGCCATCAGGCGTCCCAGGCCCTGCGACAGCGCGCCCTGAGCCGCGGCATATTGCTGGACTTTCGCCGGATCGTCCAGATCGTCGGCATTAAGCTGGATGGAAGTTGCTTTCGCGCGTGCTTCAACCACGGCGGTCAGCGTATCCTGTTCCTGCGTCGCGAATCCCTTGACCGTTTCCACCAAATTCGGGATCAGGTCGGCGCGGCGCTGATAGCTGCTTTCCACATCCGCCCATTTTGCCTTGGCATTCTCTTCCGCCGTCGGCACGCTGTTGATTCCGCAGGCGCTGAGTGACAGCGCGATGGCCGGAACCATCAGAAATTTGATCCATTTATTCAGCATGTTCGAATACCCTCCATCCACACGGCTGTCCGCCGCTCCACTTGCAAAAATAGACGTCCAGGGACCATTTTGCAACGCCGTCGCTCGACAATTTGATAATTTTCATACATTTACCGGTGATTGGAACCGGGAAGGGACATATTATGATCAACGAATTCAAGGCATTCATTCTCAAGGGCAATGTCCTCGATCTGGCTGTTGCCGTCATTATCGGTGCCGCCTTTGCGACCATTACCACGTCGCTGACGGAAGACATGCTCATGCCGCTCGTCAGCGCGATCATCGGTACCCCCGATCTATCCGGCCTGTTCCTGTTGCTGGATTCTCCACCAGCAGATTATACCGGTTCGATGACCGACTATGCCGCGCTGAAGGAAGCAGGCGTGCCGATGCTCGGCTGGGGCCAATTCCTGACGGTGGTCATCAACTTTGTCATTCTCGCGTTCGTCATTTTCATGATCGTCCGCTCCGCCACCCGCCTGAAGGCCGAGAGGAAAGTGGAAGCCGCCGATCCGGGACCAAGCGAAATAGATCTGTTGATCGAGATACGCGACAGTCTGAAAAAATAGCAATATAGCGCGAGGGTTTTAAAGCCTTTGGAAGCGTGTTTGTTGCCACGAAAATACCGCGTTGGTGAAGGGCGGTTATTGCTCCGCAAGGGACTGGCCAACGGAAGGAAAAAATGTCCGAATAGCCCGCATAAATAAAAAATAAATTCGTTATTCCAGAGAGATAGGCCGCCCGTTCATTTTTTGAGATACAGGCGGAATTTTCGCTCCTATAGGCCCGCTCAGCTGGATTGATTCTCAGCTGATTTGAACGACTATAGGGGACTGATTATTATGCGTAAATTCGCTGTTCTGGCTGCATCCGCAGCCGTATTCGCCTTGAGTGCCTGCAATGCTCCAGCCGAAGAAGCTGTGGCAACAGAAGAAGTTGCGGCTGAAGAAGTTGTAACCGAAGAAGTTGCACCTGCTGAAGATGCCATGGCTACCGACCCAATGGCTCCTGCGACCGAAGAAGCAGCTGCTGAAGCCGCTACGGCAGAAGAAGCTGCTCCGGCAGAAGAAGCTGTTACCGAGTAAGCCTGCACTGGCTTGATTTCCCTTTGGGAACTAGAGGAGGGTCAACCTGGCAACGGGTTGGCCCTTTTTTTTTGCAAATGCGGGAACCAATTTTTGTCCAATCGGTTGTGTGGCTGAGGGGCCTTTATTTGCTCCTTCAAAACAATGAGGGATTAATATGCGTAAATTGATGATTTTGACCGCTTCGACTGCTGCTCTTGCCCTGAGTGCCTGTGCACAGGAAGACACCAGTGGAGCTGAAACCGAAACGGAAATGCAGGCTCAGGAAGCGGAAATGGAAGCTGACCAGCTCGAAGAAGCTGCAGATGAGGCTCCCACCGAAGCAGGCGAAGAAATGCTGGACGAACAGGCTGATGCCATGGAAGACAAGGCTGACGTCCTGGAAGAGCAGGCTGACGAAGAAGAAGGCGCTCTCGCCCAGTAATCACGAATTCCCTTTGGGGAACTAGAGGAGGGTCAACCGGGCAACCGGTTGGCCCTTTTTCTTGTCTGTGCACTGTTCATTCAGAAATAAATCCCTATATAGGTCCCGTTCGCTTCGGCGGACTATGGTGATAAATGATGGCGTGTAATAGACACTACGGACCCGGGGGCAGTACCCGGCGGCTCCACCATTTGAGGCGATATGCAGCAATGCAGCACGTCTTTGCTGATGGGGCCGAACTAGGATCGACGGGTGTTCAAAGGCGCTATTTTTGCCCGGCCTGAGTATGCCGTGATTGCTCAAAACCTATAAGTGCAAACGATAATGAAGCACTCGCTATCGCTGCCTAACCCATTGACCTCACGGTCATAAGTTAGAAAGCTACGCGCGGTTGAACCCACCGGGCAACAGAAGGGAATTCAGCGGTTTGGAAGGCACCGGGCAACAGAAGCCTTCCACTTTC
>Ga0209024_1000434_pt1 | contig 71758 bp, 70 predicted proteins | sample AutmiccommunBRH5_FD_187380 | JGI IMG/M metagenome (GOLD analysis project Ga0209024, IMG submission 187380) | Deep subsurface microbial communities from Mt. Terri, Switzerland - Autotrophic microbial communities BRH/5 (SPAdes) (version 2) | ecosystem: Environmental > Aquatic > Deep subsurface >... | reverse complement strand
GGAGAGGGGTTGTTGATACGAAGTGAGCAATTTGATTTTGACTTTCGCATTATATTTCCAAGCGATTTGTTTTTATTCCACGGCCCTTGGTAATGAATCCAGGGGGAATGTTTGAGCCTTAATCGCACCAAGTGTTGAATGGACGCTTTTGTGACATAGCCATAAGGCTTGCCTGCTTTAATGCGGGCAATGCTTTTTGGCCAGACGCTGATTGCCAGAATGAATCCGACAATAAAACCTACACAGCCAGAGGCCACGGGGAAATCAATCAGACATCCCAGGATGACAAACACCATGGTCGTTATAGGTGTGGTGGTCACAACAATCCAGAACAACTCTCGCAGACTTAAGCCTTTCCAGGCTGGGAAGTCATGTGATAAATGGCGCGATGAAGGCTGGCTCATAACGTCACCTCCTTAGATTTTGAACTTGGTAATCATGGAATAACCGACATAGCCTGAAGCGATACTGATGGCCAGATAGGTAATGCCCATCACAGCAAAGGTACCGAAAGCGACCATTGAACCTTCATTTTTCTTCGATTCTTCAATACCGTGTTGCACGGTGGTAATGAATTTTATGAAGGTGACCACGGCTGTGATAAAGAGTAGTAACCCCAAACCTTGCTTCACATAATTTCCCGTCACCGACATCATGTTTTTTGAACCATCACCAATGTTGTCGGCATCTGAAATCTTGGGAAACCAGCCATCGGCGGCCAACATAGCGGGTGCATACAACAGGCTGATTAAGCTTAAATAAATGGAGTGCGCGATTTTTTTCATGATTATCCCCTGACAGTTAGCAATAAAATAAACACCATCAGACCAATGACCAGCCTGATGAGACGAGCGCCCAGACGAACTAGAAAACCGTCTTTTTCTTTTTCTTCTGAGCTCATAAAGTGGTTCACAGACCACATGACCGCTAATATCACCAAGCTAATGGCGATAAAGCGGATACTGTTGGAAAAGACAGTAACCGACACGCCTTGGCTTGAATCCTGAAAGCTTGCAGCAAACAGCGTTGCGATTTGGTCTTTACTCATTAGGGTTTACTCACAAAGTCACGGTTTAATGGTTTGACTTTGCGAGGGGCAATGACCGGTTGGTTGATGTAATCAATCAGGCCATTGCGAATCATGAGTAAATCTTCTCGAACGCCGGCATAATGATGGCCGTCATTATCCTTGAAGCTTTCTATATGTAATTGAATGCGGGCGTGAGGATTGATTTCAGTCTGTGCTTCATCCAGTAACGGTAAGATGGCGTTAATCTGATTGATGATACGTACCAGCGTTTCATTTAAATTTTGGTTATTGGTATGACCTGTAAGGCTTATCAAAACAAGCATTAGCGTTAACATTCGTTTCATGACTTCCCCTTATAAATATTTCTTAAATCGACTAGCGGTCATGGCCACCATCAGCGCCAGCATCAGACTAATGGGAATAAATATAAAAGCTGGTGTGATACTGATGGGCGTGCCTAGCCAGGCCATTAGCACAATGACCAACCCTTTTTTGAAGTAGTGATTTAATCGGTGAAACACATAGGATGATTCACGCCCAAGGCAAGCGGTTCGGATGGCTCGTTGGTTCAGACCATCGATAAGCCCTGCAACCATGGCCAAAGCGAATAAAGGCATGGCTGCCAGAAGAATCATTAATTTAATTAACATGCATTGACTGGCAAGCAGCATGAGGTTGATAAATTGCTGTGTTTTCGTGATTAAATCAGCGGTTAATTCGCTAAAACTCAGCTTGGTTAGGAAGGGGTGATCTAGGGACCACTGAAAATGAGTTTCCATGGGAAGGCTTGATAATAATGAGCCTTGATAAACTGGTGTGATGGCTTGCCTTTGATTGTCTATCAGTGAGCTGACCGTATCGAAAGAATAAGCATAGCCATGTAATATCCACTGACTGACTGCCCAGATTAATAAAAACAACCATCCCAAAAAGACTATGAGTGCAAGATGTATAGTCATTCTGCTGGAGTATTGTTTCACTGCCATACTTCCCCCTCGGCTATGACGATGGGGTAATGTTTCACGCCCAATAATTTCATGAGCGGATCAACATTAACCGGCAACAGGGGCAGCTGGCTTTGTTCTTGCAGTTGAATAATCGTTTCAAAGTCATCGACATTGGTGATGAACCCAACGGCCTGCATGTCTTGTAATTGTTTTTGGTGATTGGTCAACCATTGTTTTGAAAGAAGGTCGGCGCCAATCACAAACAAATTATTATGAAATATACTGGTATCAGCTTTTTTCGCATCCACTTTCCCAACAGTAGCCTCACTTTTGATTGGAACGCCAATGGGGCTGGATAAATCCAGCTGAGTGGATGTTTCAGAATGGCTAAGCGTTAAAGGAATCACCTGCATACTAAAGGCGTTAAACGCAATCAACATCAAAAACAAAACACGCACCATTAAAACCTCCCCATATCGACAACCTGCGAGGCGTTGCCATTGGATAGCAGCAAGAGTGGGGTATGTTTCTTCGTAAACATCAAAGCATCATATTGAGGCTTGCCATCGTTTAACGTAATTTGTCGGGAATTCACCAAGTCCAATGGGATTTGCTGGCGGTTAGCCCAAAGCTGGATGGCATCTGAATCCATGTCGACAAAAAGCAGGTTTAACTGGGTGTCGGGCGTGCGAGTAACGCTATCTATGAGCTGCATTAAGACGGTTTTCACCGCATCATCGGGTTTAACAAACAAATACAAGCGCTCACCTGACCTCAACTGAATCGGCTGGTGGGCGTAAGGTGAATAAGGGGATGGATCAAAATCACCTACCACCGGTACGTCTTTAAAAAGCTTGTTATACGCCTGATAAAAAGCATTGTTCCAAGCGATGTTCTGCGCGACTTTCTGGGCTTCCTGAACGGCTGCCAATTCGGCAAAATGCGCTCGTTCCACATCATCTCGGGCATTGAGTCCTAAAATATCAATCGGGCTCATGCGAAGCCCTTGATAATATAGGCCGCTTCGGCTTTGCATTAACTGGACGTAGCGCTTTTCTTCTGCATCCGTTAGTTGCCAAACCTTGGCTTCATGTTGTTGGGCATCGTTAAGTTCAATGTTTATTTCATCAATCACTTCATCCTGAAAATCAGTCACACCCGCTTTGGCAAGCGCATTATCGGCAGTTGAAATGGAAGGATTGATAAGCCCAGGAATTGAGATATCAGCAAAAGTAGCAGAGCTAACAATCAACCCCAAAGTCAAAGCGCACAACTTAGTCATGCGTCACCCCAATGGATTTCAACGTAAGTGACACATGCGCTTTGTCCTCATTTTCAAATTCAATAAACTGCCTGGCAAAATCAACTTGAACCAATATCCAGCCAGCCAAAGAGTCGCCTTTTTCTAGCGGTGTTGTTTTATAATTGAAAGCCACCGATGCAACACTGACATCCTGAATACTGTCAATGCTTAATATCTGGAATGGCAGGCTGCTTGCTGGTAAGGTTTTGACGGGATGTTTTTGCTCGTCCAATCGTGAAAGTAATACGGCAATGCCATCCAGTTGCTTTTTAATCGCAACCTGGCCGCTTGAAAACAACTCGCCTAACTGGTGATCATCTTTATTTTGCAATTGTTGAATGAACTGGCTTAGTTGTTTGAGATCATGGTTAATTGGTGATAAATCAGGCTCTTTAGTAGGTTGCCCCAGTTGAGAGGCAATGGCTGTCAATCGATTTTCTAACGATGATAAATCCTGTGCTTGAGTTTTCACCGGTTGGCTTTTCAAACATAAAAGTAAAACCAGTACCGTATTGAGTATTACCAGCAACAACCATTTGCCATCCAGATAGCGTCTCATGGCTTACTCCTTTTCTTAAGGGTAAAATTGACTTCTCGCAATAAGTCATCATGGCTGAGTGAGAACAGATTTGGGCCAACCAGAACGGTTAAGCCATCTTCAATGGACAATGGTCCAAGGTTACGATCCACTTGAGGTAATGGTTGTTTGAGTATTTTCTTTAGCTCAGGGCTTTGTTTGTCTTGTGAAACCAGGTGATAGCCGGAGTAGGTAAGCCAATGATTAACCGCATCGCCAATGCTTTGAATTGTTGCTGTAAAATGCACCTGTTGGATTGATTTCAGTGGATTAATTTGCGCTGGGAGTGGCTTATTGCTGACGGTTGCATAACGGCTGACTTGAGTGATATTGGCAGCCTGTACTTGAAAATTAATGACTGATAAAGCCAAACAAAATAAAATCTTATACATACACACCTCCGCCGGCTTATGCCGGCATTATTTATTTGATGGTTTCTGCTAAGCCTCTGGAATTAGTTGGTTTTCCCTGATTTCTGTAAAAAATCTCTTCGCGAACAACGTCAACTTGCTCGGAGGTGATAAAGCCTAAGTGCACCTGGCCTCCTTGGATTTTGATGATTTTGATTTGTATTCGCCCCTTGTCGATAAAAATGCTTTGATCTTTGGTTCTACTCAATATCAGCATGTTTAAATTCCTTGTTCTATAAACGGGTTAATGCGGCTTTCATCATTTTGATGTGATGCTTAGCTACTTGCGGTGATGGTTTTTTAATGGGTTCAGATGCCGTTGTTGTGAGTCGCTTGCGTGCTTCTTTATCCTTACAGCAAGCAATAAATTCAGGAATTCTGGGTGGAAATCGATGTTTTTCACGAAATTGGAGTAAAGCTTCTTTGATAATGGCATTAGTAAAAGGCTTCAAACCTTCTGACCATTCCTTTTTTGCAAAATAAATGGTTCGTTCATCATTGAAATTATTGATCCAAAAATGCCCGTAAATGGCAGCAAACCGGACAAAAAGTGTGTCAATCCGCTTGTCGTAACTTGCGGTTTCGTCCGAATTGGACAACGTTGTCTGCTCTTGTGGATTCTTCTTCAAAGTCGAAGCTTGCATCTCGGCAGGATTCGCTGAGAATGTTTGCTGAAGTTTTGCGCTGATGATTTGATCGGCTCTTTGCATTTTGGCGCTCCTTTGTATCTACGGGTTCAATTTCTTCTAACCAGCACTGTTGCAGTAGCCAGTTGGCTGGGTATTTCCATTTGGGCACCCAATGACCTGCAGTAATTAATTCGTGGTGGTTTTTGATCTGTGCCTGAAGGGCTGTGATAATTTGTTTGGATAATTGTTCAGAGGGATTGAGTTTTACAAACGCATCGAAGGCTTGCCCTCGGTTTTTTTTCTGTGGATAAACAGCCCAAAATTTTTCAAATTGGTCACGCACATACACACAATTATTTACTGAGTTATGAGGTATGTCGGCTTTTGCATTACGTCCTGTGTCGATTTTTTGATGAGATCTAACGTATCCATATGATTTTTCATTACTTTTTAACGCCGGATTTGTGTCGGCTTGAGTTGTCGGGATAGTGTCGGCTTTATTTGGCACAGAATTATGCCCATCCGCTAAAAGGCATTTTAAAACAAGATGTTTGCTGTCTGAATGAATCGCAATTAAGCCTGATCGTTCAAGACTTTTGATGACACGACGAAGCTGTTGTTTGGAAGGTGAGCCAGATTGAACACCAGGATGTGGTTCAATATATAGCGCTTCAGCAAGCGATTGATAGCTGATTCGTCTCTTGATACCCACAAAACCAGTTCGACGGTCCATGAAAGGGCGGACACCTATTAAGTAGGCTGATTGTTGGATGTAAGGCAATCCGATCAAGGCTGATAACTCCCGTGTATTTACAAATAAAAAGTCCATCTAAAACAAACACCTTAATAAATTATTTACACGACTCGATAATTGATATAGCATTATTACAATTCGAATCATTGATCATAAAACACAAAACGTTGTTTTATGGGTACATAATAAATCAAAACGTGTTTGTGTCAATGGTTTTTTGCAAATGAATGGACGAAAGATATGAACATCAAAGAAAAAATTGGCAATCGCATTAAAGAATCCAGGAAAGCAGCTGGATTAACCATTAAGGAACTAGCAGAAAAAACACATGAGCTTTCCCCTGCAAGAATTGGAAACTGGGAGCAAGGTACAAGAAGTCCTGGTCCTGTTGAGGCAAAGATTTTAGCCGACCATTTGAATGTTTCAGCATCCTATCTGCTTTGTTTAACCAATAACCCACAGGGTGAGTTAACTCGTCATGCTAACCATGGTATGCGCCATATTCCTGTTTTGAGCATGAAGGATGCGCATCATTATAAAGAAATATTGGATGCATCAGATTACAGTCATGAAAAGACGATTGTTATTGACAGTTTTAATAAGGCTTTGAATGCTGAGAAGTTGTTTGCTGTTGTCGTTGAAGATAATAGCATGGAACCTAAAATTCCGGCCGGTTCAATTGCTGTGATTAATGGGGGGCAATCTCCTGGTCCTGGTGATTATGTGTTGGCATCTCTTGAGAACAAGAAGCAGATTGTTTTACGCAAATATGGTGAAGTTGATGGTTACTTGTACCAGCTGTTGGCAAAAAATGACCTTTGGGCGACTATATCTGTAAAAGATGAAAGTGAAGTGTCTGTTTTAGGGGTGGTTTCTGAGGTAAGACAGTATTTTTAGTTTTCACAGAACTTACTGTTTTTCGGATTGTTTGTAGTGGCTCAAATACGTTTTATTTTGGGATAGTTCTCCCAAATGAGTTGTCAGATTTTTCATCATTTTTCTTTATCGAATCTTTAAGTCCTGAAATCAAATTGTTATATCTGCCTTTAAAGCTAAATATACCACTAGCTTTTTTGTCATTTTCCAGCAAAATATCAGCTTTCTGTTCTATTTTTTTTGCATCAATTTTTTCTTTAGATAACTCCGTGGTGAGGAAATTAATTGCTTCCAGTGTGTGTCGTAACTTTTGACCTTTATCGGCTGTTAAATTTTGTTTAGATAAAAAAACATCTATTGTACCCGAATTGCTTATTTCTTTTCGCAATTGGTTGGCATAAGTCTCCAAACCAATCAATTTCTTATTAATCGCTAGACGTGTTTGGTAATCGGGTCGTTTCGTATCTAAATCTAATTTCATTTTCTTTTCAAGTGTACTAAAAAAATTAACGCAATTTTCAGTAGTTGGACGTTGTTGTTCCTCTGGGGACATCATTTTGTTTATAAATTCCTTTATTATTAGCTGGTCGTAACTTAAATAAGGTTTATTTTGTAGCGTTTGTTGTTCTGACATAGACTCAGATGTTAGCTTAGTGGTCATATTAAATTTTTCTGCAAGTATCTTTCCTAATGAAAAAACATCACTTGCTTGAGAAAATTGATATCCTTTTTTTGCAGTAAAACATTCAGGTGCCATATACTCTTTGTCGGAAGAAGAACTATCTTTAACGTAATATTCATTAAGGGGAAGTATTTTCGCTTTGTTAAAGTCAACAATGCGTGAACTTCCGTTGGTTGTATCCCAAATTACATTAGCTGGTTTTAAGTCTGAGTGGATAATATTTTTTTCATGCAGAGTCTTTAAATCTCTTGATAAATTTGAAGCTAATTCAATTGATGTAATAGAACCATAACTGAACTTATTCTCATGAATTTTATGCTGTATATCTCTTCCAGGAAATAAAGGCATCGCAACAATGGCTTCTTGCACAACCGCTTCTTTAGTGAGCGTCACATCTGTCCCATCTTCAAGAGGAATTTCAACACGTTTAGTACGCGAGCCTATAGAAAATCCAAAGGACTGATCAATCATTTTAAGAATATTGTTTTCATGAATTGTTTCATTTCGGAGCTCTGGGATATCTCTGCTACCTACAGTTCCAGCTTGAGTAAAATCAGTTATTTTAATAGCTACTTGTGTATCATGAGCTATCGTTTCTTTATCAAGATCAATTAATACTCCCTTAGAAACTTCACCAAAAGCACCAGCACCCAATACTTGCGCCAATAAAAAATAAACGGGGGTCTCATCTTTATTTAGCAATTTAACAATTTTTACCGTTTGGTCTTCGCTAATATATATATTATTAGAAGGCGATTGATTAAAGTGCTGAAGCGCATTTTTAGCCAATGACTTTAATTTGCCTTCAAATAATTCATTTTCTAAGTATGGGCTTGGAGTAGACATTAAAAATTCCTCGTTTAACAACGTATACCTCTGCGATTGCATACGGTTGCTAATTAATCAAAGAGTCTTAATGAGATTATAGTGCATTAAATTTAATTAATGTGATTGAATTTTGTTTGCATGTGGAGCTGCATGAAGATGCTGGGACCAGGTCATTTGTTTGAAATGAGGTCGAGTTGATAATTTGTCTGTCAACCAAGAGGGGGAGAACAGACCGTTTGCAACAGGGTAACTCTGATTTTTCTTGCTAAAAAAGAGATGTAAGCTTGCTCTAAATATAGGTATAAATTGCTTTGTATTTGTCAGTACTCAAAATAAATTGTTCCTGACACGCTCCGGTATAAACGTTAGTTTAACTGTGAGAGATAGGCCAACTATGGTCGGCCTGCATATGATAAGAAGAAATTGATTATTCGCTGAAAAAAATTAAAAATAATCTCCCTAATTCTTCAGCATCTTTTTTTTCCAAGAATTCCGCACCCATCAGTACTTTCAATAATCGCTTGCTACAAATATCCAATATTTCTGCAATACCGTTTAAATCAATTTCGCTATATCGAATAAGTGCGGCCAGCAGTATTTTTTGTTTGAGTTTATTTTGAACAAAGTTAAATGTAATATCTGGGTCATTGAGTTGGATGAAACATCCCATGTTAAAGCTCCTACAACTGTTTTTTAACGACCCAAAGAGTATCTATTAAATAATGTGCTTATTGTATCCCCAAATTTGGTGAAATTTTATGTCTGAAAAGATCCGATTTGAATGCAATAGTAACCGCTTGTATGGTTGTTTTGCAATTTAGTTTTTTTCTTGCCGACTTAAGATGAGAATTGACAGTATCGACTGACAGACAAAGTTTATCGGCTGCTGTTTGTGTATTTTCACAGTGTGCCATCAGAAATAGGCAATCAAGCTCACGGTTTGTTAGAATTGCATTTGTTGGGTTTAGTTTTCCAGTCAGCACTTGGCTTCTGAACTCTTGATTATTAAAAAAGTTCAAAAATTCAGATTCTGGTATCATCGTTTTTAAGTCGACTTCCATGTCCTGAATAAATCCGGAGATAAATCGTTCCATTGCAGCCTTATGTTTGAAATAAAGTCCGGATTTACTCTCTAATGGCGTATTATTATAGGTCTCAATAATGATATCGCACTCGTAACACTGTCTGACCATGGCGAAAACAGTATGCAGGTTGTACCGTTGCTGCATAACTTCCAGTATATCCATTTGGGTAGAGTCGGGTTTAATTTGCTCTTGGATGTAGTATTCCTGACCATCATACACATTAAAAGCATGATCGATATCGCCACGGTCATAACCTTCGGTACGATAGGGAATCGCCCAGTAGTAAAGGTTGGAAAGATAATACTTTCTTCCAGTTCGGAGCATAAAGGTGATGGAAAAATTGGACAGTTCTTTGGGAAATTGGTATTTCTCCATTAGCTGATCAATTTTATGCCGGAGTCTTATCGAGTCTGATAATTCTTCAAAATCGTTCAAGTCAACGCAGATTTCACCTTTTTCATTCATACTATGCATAACAATGCCCTTGAATGTTACTCTACAAACCAATTTATTAGTAATTTGTTAATTTTTTCCGGCTGCTCCAACATCGCCATATGACCGCAGTCTTCTATGTATACTAATTCAGCATTGGCAATGTGATTAGCCATGTGTTCTGCACGTTCGTTAGGCATTACCCTGTCTTTTTTTCCTGAGATAATCAGAGTAGGGCAGGTTATCTTGGATAAGATAGCTTCCTGCTCATGCTTATTAATCATGGATTTTAATTGATTAATATAATTATCAGGGCCAATTTCATAGGCCATGGTTTTTAATAAAGGAATATTCGTTGTCTGTTGTTCTTCATTATAAATTGAGTTTTTAAATATACGGTTAACAAGAAAATCAAAGCGGCCTTTTTCCACCAGTTCAACCGATCGCTGTCGCTCATCTTTTCCTCGTTGGCAAAGTTCTCTGGCTCCACCATTGATGATAACAAGGCTTTCAATACGATCTGGGATGAATTGGAAGAGATCCAGGGCGATATAACCACCCATAGAAAAACTGATAATAGAAAACTTTTCTGGCGCATAGGGCAGATATCGTTTTGCCATATCGGTAATGGAGTCGCTATTGCAAACATCCATATGGTGGATATTGGTGAAGTGATTTTGTAATTCATCAATATTGTGATGCCAAAGTTCAGGGGTTGATAATGAACCTGGTATTAATAACAAATCCTTAAGCATCTTTCTATTTCGTTAACCTGTTAAAAGGTCAATCATACCTAATGATGTAATTTTGATCAATTTTAAACGGATTAAAAATCTATTGATTTAAAAAACTCGTTGTGTTTTTATTGTAACACTTAATGTGTTTTAAATGGGGAGAATTATGACGATTTGTACGGATGAAGTTACTAAAAATAATAGTAGAGAAAGTCATTTCTATACGTTGGGTTTAAAGGAAGCAGCAAAATTTCTTGGTGCTCACGTTGAAACAATCCGCCGTCTTGCTGCAAGTGGAAAAATTCCATCTGTAAAAATTGGCAAGGGATGGAGGTTTATTGAACAAGATCTTGTGTTGTATATGCGTTCTCAGTATTCTACACGTGTTGCATCGCAAGGCGCTATTGATAGGAGTAAAACAAAATGGCGCTATACAAAAGAAACTCAGTTTGGTGGGTCAGCATCTCCCACAATGGACAGAGAATACAGCGAAGCACTGGGACTGAAAACAAAGTAGCGGCTCTTGAGTATCATGATAAGCTCAAAGCAGAACTTTGGAGTCTTGCAAAGCTGAATAATAAATCTGTTTATTCATGGCGTGATGCTGTATTACGATGGTTAAGAGAAAGTGGGCATAAACGCAGCATTGAAGATGATAAATCTCATTTACGCTGGTTGGATAAGTTTTTAAATGGTTATCAACTACATGAAATCACTCGGGATGTCTTAGAAGAAATTGCTGAAAAGAAAGCAGCAACCGGCGTATCTTCTACGACAGTGAACCGAATGATGGAGGTTATCAGAGCAATCTTGCGAAAAGCTCATGCTGAATGGGAATGGCTTGATAAAGTGCCTGCTATTAGGATGCGTGCTGAAGCTAAGAGGCGGATCCGTTGGCTCACACCAGCCCAAGCAAATCGACTACTGGATGAACTACCAAAGCATCTAAAAGATGTGGTTTGTTTTAGTCTAGCAACCGGTTTGCGTAAGGCAAATGTGACTGGATTAAAATGGCAGGATATTGATTTGGATAGGGGGCATGCTTGGATCCATCCAGATGAAGCCAAAGCGAACAAGGCAATTCCTGTGCCACTTAACCAAACCGCAATGGATATAATTAAACGATGTAGAGGGGCGCATCCTACGCATGTATTTACGTATTGTGGCAACCCTATACAACAATGTAATACTAAAGCTTGGAAGAAAGCTTTGAATCGAGCAGGGATCAAAGATTTTCGTTGGCATGATTTAAGGCACACTTGGGCCAGTTGGCATGTCCAAAACGGAACAAGCTTACAGGAATTACAACAATTGGGCGGATGGTCTACTTTTGATATGGTGTTGCGTTATGCGCATCTATCAAGCGAACATCTAAAGTCTGCAGCGAACCGAGTTAACTTATTGGAAGTTGCATGATGAATATAAATTACGTGGTCGGGTATAAAAAGTGTTACAAAATTGCTACACCACTTTTTTTTACCCTTCGAAAACTCACGTAAGTCATTGATAATATGGCGCGCCCGGAAGGATTCGAACCTCCGACCCCCTGGTTCGTAGCCAGATACTCTATCCAACTGAGCTACGGGCGCGTTTAATTGGCGGAGAGAGAGGGATTCGAACCCTCGATGGGATTTCTCCCATACTCCCTTAGCAGGGGAGCGCCTTCGACCACTCGGCCATCTCTCCGTTTCAATGGTCGGGAAGTATATCAGGTATTCTTTGGCCGTCAACTCTATAACAACTAAAAATTTGATTTTACAACATTTCCCAAAAACGATGATTGCTGCTATCTTTAGTTTGGCAAAAAATAACGTCGTTTTGTCGGCTGCAATGGTACGTATCAGGAGGAGTAATGAAGCACAAATCGAATTTGAGCGGTAGAGATGTATATGTTGTTGATGGGAGCCGTACCCCTTTTTTAAAAGCAAAAGGAGTTGGACCTTTTAGTGCATCTGATTTAGCAGTAGCTGCAGGTTTGCCTTTATTGAATCGTCTGCCTTTCTCTCCGGCTGATTTAGATGAGGTCATTATTGGGTCTGCGATGCCTGGGCCTGATGAAGCAAACATTGCGCGAGTGATTGCCTTACGGCTGGGTTGTGGTGATAAAGTACCTGCCTTTACGGTGATGAGAAATTGTGCGTCAGGGATGCAAGCAATTGATAATGCTGCTATGCAAATAGCCAGCGGTCGTAGTGATTTGGTACTTGCTGGTGGCACAGAAGCAATGAGTCATGCGCCTTTATTATTTAATCAAAAAATGGCTGATTGGTTATCACGCTGGTTTTCCGCAAAAAGTGTTGGGCAGCGAGTTGGTTTGATGACACAGTTTAAGCCTTCCTATCTTACGCCCGTTATTGCTTTACTCAGAGGCTTAACTGATCCCATTGCGGGCCTTAATATGGGACAAACCGCTGAAAAGCTCGCATACCGTTTTAATATTACCCGAGAACAGATGGATGCGTATGCTAGTGAGAGTCATCAACGGTTAGCCAAGGCATTTGAAGAAGAACGAATGCACGAAATAATTCCGATAATTGATAAAAAAGGGCGAGTATATGCAGAAGATGATGGTCTTCGTCCTGATTCAACTGTAGAAAAATTAGCTAAATTAAAACCTTTTTTTGATAAGAAATATGGCAAGGTTACAGCAGGCAACAGCTCACAGATCACAGATGGCGCCTCCTTATTGGTTCTGGCCAGTGCTGATGCTGTTAAAAAATATGACCTACCTGTTATAGGGCGGATCGTTGACTCACAATGGTCGGCATTGGATCCGGCAGAAATGGGTCTGGGGCCCGTGCATGCGGCAACGCCTATGATGCAACGACACAATTTAAAGCCTGATGATTTTGATTGCTGGGAAATTAATGAAGCATTCGCGGCACAGGTTTTAGCCTGTCTGGCGGCTTGGGATGATCCTGAATACTGTAAAACCCAGTTAGGGTTGAATGATGCGATGGGTTCTCCGTCTTTATCTCGTTTAAACAAAGATGGGGGCGCAATTGCCGTAGGACATCCAATTGGTGCCAGTGGCGCGCGTATCGTCTTGCATGTATTGGAGGATCTGCGGAAAAACAAAGGCTCGCGTGGGATAGCTGCGATCTGCATTGGCGGTGGGCAGGGCGGTGCTATGTATTTGGAACGGGTGACAGAGGTGACAGGACATGAGTAATTATAAACATTGGGAAATGCAATCGGATGCTGACCACATTGTTTGGCTTGGGTTAAATCGTAAGGACGCAAGCGTTAATAGTATCAATGATGAAGTCTTGGATGAGCTGAATGGTTTGTTACAAGAAATATCGCAACTTAGTGATGCTAAAGGCTTGGTTATTTATTCACTTAAAAGTAAAGGATTTATTGCCGGCGCTGATGTGAATGAGTTCGCGCAATTTGATAATCCTGCACGTGCCGTTGACTTTTTAAGAAAAGGGCAAGCGGTGTTTGCGCGTCTTGAAGCATTGACAATACCTACAGTGGCTATGATTGATGGGTTTTGTATGGGTGGAGGCATGGAGTTGGCATTAGCTTGTGACTATCGTATCGTAACTGACAGTCAGGATTCGCGTCTGGGCTTGCCTGAGATAATGCTAGGCATTCATCCTGGTTGGGGTGGGACAGTTCGTCTGCCCAAATTGATTGGCGGTTTTCATGCCCTGTCTCAAGTGATTTTAACAGGCGCTCCAATTGCTGCGCATAAAGCCAAAAAATTAGGCATGGTCGATGACGTGGTTCCCCTCAGGCAATTAAAGCGTGCGGCGGTATATTTTATTAATAATAAACCAGCTAAACATAAACCGACTTTACTGCAGTCAATGAGTAATTATTCATTAATTCGTCCTTTGCTGGCCAAAATATTGCGTGCTCAAGTGGAGAAAAAAGTACGTAAAGATCATTACCCAGCTCCTTTTGCCGTGATTGATTTGTGGGAGAAGGAAGGCGGCTTTGATGATCGAGCTTATTTAAAAGAAGCTGATTCAGTCGAGCAACTCGTGGCGGATAATGAAACAGCGAGCAACCTGATTCGTGCTTTTTTATTGCGTGAGCGAATGAAAAGCTTTGCCAAAGATAGTGATTTTCAAGCTCAGCACGTGCATGTGATAGGTGCAGGCATCATGGGTGGTGATATTGCTGCGTGGTGTGCTTTGCGTGGTTTGCGTGTTACCTTGCAAGATAAATCGTATGAACAGATAGCGCAAGCCAACAAAAGAGCGTATGCGCTATTCAAGAAAAAATTAAAAAAAGAGCGTCCAATTCAAGCGGCAATGGACCACTTAATAGCTGATCCTGATGGACATGGCATAGCGCATGCTGATGTTATCATAGAGGCTGTTTATGAGAATTTGGATGTTAAGCAAAAAATAATGCAACAGGTTGAGGCACGTGCAAAACCTGATGCAATTATAGCAACCAATACATCCAGCATTCCTTTGGATGAGATAAATGCCGTGATGAAAAATCCACAGCGTTTAGTGGGCATTCATTTCTTTAATCCAGTGGCTAAAATGGAGTTGGTTGAAGTCGTTAGCAGTGCTAAAACATCAAAGAAAATAGCCCAACAAGCCTGCTCTTTCGTCAATCAAATCAGCCGTTTGCCCTTGCCAGTCAAATCAAGTCCGGGGTTTTTGGTGAATCGGGTACTGATGCCTTATTTGATGGAATGTGTGCAGTTGCTAGATGAAGGTTATCGTGCTGAAGTGATCGATGAGGCGGCCAAGTCATTTGGCATGGTAATGGGGCCTGTTGAACTCGCAGATACGGTTGGAATGGATGTCTGTCTTGCCGTGGCTGAGAATTTAAGTGAGCACTTTGGTGGCACCGTGCCGCAAAAATTGCAAGACATGGTTAAAGCAGGCAAGCTGGGACGAAAATCAGGCGAAGGATTTTATCATTATAAAAATGGAAAACCGGTAAAGCAAAAAGTCACCAGTGAAAATAACAACAATGAAATCGCTCAACGCTTGATTTTACGCATGGTCAATGAAGCAGCTGCTTGCCTGCGTGAAGGCGTAGTTGCCGATGCTGATTTGCTTGATGCTGGCATGATCTTTGGCACCGGTTTTGCACCATTTCGCGGTGGTCCAATGCACTATGCCAAGCACTTTGGTCATAACAAGCTTAACGAGCTCTTTACCCAGCTTGAATCTCAATATGGAGATCGTTTCAAGGCAGATGCAAGTTTATAGACTCATAGGATCGTAGGTTGGGCCTTGGCCCAACAATGCTTTGTACTTGGGTATTACTGTTGGGCCAAGGCCCAACCTACATTCATCCATTCTAAGTGCATCTCCAGTCTTCTCATCATCAATGGGTAATAGGTGTATTACCTTTGAGCTACATCCACTTTAAGACTGATTATGAGCAAAATAGTTAACTGCTGCTTTATTTTACTGTTGTTTAAATGGTCTTTTGCTACCACGCTTGCGATTCCTGCAGACGGGGATGTGGTAGGAGAGGTTCAGTACGCTTATGCGCAAGCGGGAGAGACAATAGGGGAGGTTGGCGTTCGTTATGATGTTGGCTATTATGAAATGGTGCATGCAAACCCGCATGTTGACCCAGCCAGGCCTTTATCGCCACAACAGCGTTTGCTGATTCCCTCACAATTTATTTTGCCACAAGTACCGCGTACCGGCTTGGTCATTAATTTGGCTGAATACAGGCTTTATTTCTTCCCCCCGAATGACAATGTAGTCATTACGCAACCAGTAGGCATTGGTCGTAAAGGCTGGGCAACACCAATTGGGGTAACCAAGGTCATTGCAAAAGAGCGAAATCCCGTTTGGCGGCCCACTGCCAATTTACACGCTAATGCAGCCGAACACGGTGTAGCGCTTCCCGATTATTTTCCGCCAGGGGCTGCAAACCCCTTGGGAAAATATATTTTTCGTCTTGGTTGGCCCAGCTATCTCATCCATGGCACCAACCAAACTGATGTGATAGGTATGCGCGCAACGGCTGGTTGTATTCGATTGCTTCCAGAAGACATAGAGTATTTATATGGCCTGGTTAAGATCGGTACGCAAGTACGGGTAATTAATCAACCCCTGAAAACGGGTAAGATTAACGGTGCTTTATATATAGAAGTACACCCATTACAGAAGAATAAAAATAGCGTTGATTTGGTTTCATTGGCGCAACAACAGCTGACAACAAGAAGAGCAAAGCAGGGTTTGAATACTACCCTCCTGAATCAGGAGCTACGATACCCGACTGGGATCCCTAGAAAAATCATAGAATAACTTTATGACAGTGAGCAATATGGTAAAAACCATGGGCTGCGATAATTACTATAAGACTGCCTAAAAGATCAACAGGATAATGCCAGCCTAATAGTACGCAAGAGGCAACCAATAAAATATTAATAGGTAGCATGATTGCGAATGCCAGCGGCCAACCCCGCAACAAATAGAGGCAAAACCACGCCCAGATCACATGAAAAGAGGGTAGTGCTATCATGCCTCCCTCCAGCGTGGTGGGTTTTATATAATGATGTATTTGGTGAAATTTAAGACCAGTTGCCTTCTGAGCCATACTAAAATAGGGGCTATCGATTACGCTGGCAGGCGCTGCAGTAGGAAAAAAATAATAGAAAGTAAATCCTATTAGTGCACTGAATAACAGTAAAAAATAATATTCACGAATCAAGTTAATTCGATTTGCCGCAATCACAAGCAGCGGAATATAGCTCATTTGCAAGGGTAGTGAGTCATAAATCAGCGCTAATAATTTCTTGAAAACTGGCATTGAATGACTCCAGGCAATAATTGCCTCCAGGTTAATACCAAATGTTGATTCATAAGTAACTAATTGTTTATCAATGAGAGGAAAGGGTGTGTATTGGGCAGCATTAGTTGCAAAAGCGAGGATTACCATGACCAGAAAAAAGTAAACAACCTCTTTTAGTAGTCGGGCTGGTCGGCTCGCGTATCCAAATTGCAAAGAAAATCCCCCATACATCAGTAGCAGTGAAATTGCGATCATGGGGGTATTGGGAGGGAAGTAATTATTACCAGGATATTGATAATAAAAATAATTTATTAATATACCAAATACAGATAAAACAATAAGCGTTACTGCGGAACTCAATATACATACACCGTCCGAAGTGCGCATCTTTGATTACTCTATTCGATGGTGGCTAATTGTTGTTTCTGTTTGATTGCGTGATAAATTTCTTCACGATGCACGTTGATAGAGCGAGGTGCTTGCACACCAAATTTTACATTACCATGTTCTTGAGTTTTAAAAACTACCAACTGGACAATTTCACCTTCGATACAAATAATGAGAGGGTCTTCAAAAGGTACTGTGAGGATGTTCATGAAAAAAAACCTTGTTATTTTTTAATATGTTATAACTTATTACATGAAAAAATGCAAACAGATATCAACATAGAAGGTCGTTTTGTAGCAGCTTAATTAATCCCGCTCAGTAACATTTGCTTTCTTAATGCTAAAAATACTTGTTTTATTCCCGGAAGGGAATATTTACTGGATTTTCTCTTAAATCCAACCTATAGTTACCGTACGGGAACATAAAAAGCAAATTATGATTCATTCTACTGAAAATATTGGGCAAATGGTTCGAACGGTTCGTAAAAAAATCGGCGTTACCCAAAGTGATTTAGCACTAACAGCAGGCACAGGATTACGTTTTATTATTGAGTTAGAAAAGGGCAAAGCCACTTGCCAAATTGGAAAAATACTGCAAGTACTGCAAGTGCTTGGTATACAACTTCATCTATCCCATGCAGAGATAAAATGTGATGAGGAATAAACTTGATGTTTATTTGAATCAAATCTTGACTGGCCAGTTGAGCATTGATGCACATGGCGACATGGTATTTGCTTATGATGAGCAATATATTGAAGGTAATAAAAGTCAGCCTTTATCACAGTCGCTTCCGTTACAAAAAAAACCGTATAACGCTGTGCAATGCCGTCCTTTTTTTAGTGGCATTTTGCCTGAAGCGCATTTGCGCGTGTCGATTGCACGTCAGTTGGGCATCAGCGAAAAAAATGACTTTGCCCTTCTATCTGCAATTGGAGGCGAGTGTGCTGGCGCCGTGAGTTTACTCCCGTCCTCTTCCTCTCCCGCCGACTTAAAACCAGATTATCGTATTATTGATGACAATTCAGTCTCTAGTATTTTACAAACCATGGTACAAAGACCCATGTTGGCAGGAGAAGATGGAATACGCCTATCCTTGGCAGGGGCGCAGGATAAATTAGCTGTTGCTATCGTTGAAGGGCAAATCGCCATTCCCATCGGCGGGGCGCCCAGCACGCATATCTTAAAGCCAGTTAATCGAGATTTTCCTTCCTTAATTGAAAATGAGTGCTTCTGTTTGCAGCTGGCTCGAAAAATTGGTTTAAATAGTGTTGACGCATCGATGCATGAAACAGATGGCACTCCCTATCTTTTAGTAAAACGCTATGATCGTATTGAAACAGATAATGGTATTCAACGCTTGCATCAAGAAGATTTCTGCCAAGCAATGGGCATTACTCCAGAAATGAAATATCAGCGAGAAGGAGGCCCTGGGATTACTGACTGTTTCCAACTGACAAGAAAGATATCAAGTCTTCCGGTAATCGATATTAAGGGATTATTGCAAGGAATATTATTTAATTTGATTATTGGAAACAACGATGCACATGGCAAAAATTTTTCCTTACTCTATCAAGGGCAACAAACTCGCTTGGCGCCCTTCTATGATATGATTGCAACAGTCTGTTATCCAAATCTTGCAACTAAAATGGCGATGAAAATTGGTAGTAAATATAATTTTGATGGATTATTTCTTCGCCATATTTTACAAATGGCTAAAGAGTCTCATTTATCCATGGCTTTGGTACAAAAAGAGACAATTAGCATGATAGATAAAGTTCAAAATAATATAACGGACAGCCCTTTTAGCGCCACTATCTTGCAGCGCGCAGATAAATTACATCAGCGATTCCTCAACGCATCATAACTATAAACTCGATTCCGCAGTATTTTATGATTGTCCTCAGCCCGAACGGATCGGTGGTAAATTGAAAACTGCAGAATAAAGCAAGTAGGTTGGGCCTTGGCCCAACAAGGTGATATAGAATAGACGGCCGTGCGCATCGAAGCAATCTTTGCTGGGCCAAGGCCAAACTACTAGCTTTAAAGGACAAAAAATTGCTCAGCAAGGCTAGATAGGGTATGATTGCACGTTTTTAAAAAACCTTGCCTTACCTTGATATGAAAATCAGGAAGGCTTTAATCCACGAGGAGATATCATGAGACATTATGAAGTTGTGTTTCTGGTGCACCCTGATCAGAGCGAACAAGTACCAGCAATGGTTGAGCGCTATGAAGGGATCATCACCAAACATGAAGGTAAAATTCATCGGAAAGAAGACTGGGGTCGTAGACAGTTGGCTTATCCTATTAATGACATACATAAAGCGCATTATATTTTATTAAATATTGAATGTAACCAAACAGCTCTTGACGAGTTGAAAACGGCATTCAAATTTAATGACGCCATATTAAGAAACCTGGTTATCAAACAGAAAGAAGCGGTTACCAGTGAATCGATTATGATGAAAAAAGAAAAAGAAACTCGGGCAGCCTAAGGGGAGAACAGTTATGTCAGCATATTTTCGTCGAAAAAAAATGAACCGTTTTACCGCTGAAGGTGCCAGTGAAATTGATTATAAAGATATTAATCAGTTAAAAAACTACATCAGCGAAACAGGTAAAATCGTACCAAGTCGTATCACAGGCATACAAACCCGTCATCAACGTTTGCTGGCTAAAGCCATTAAACATGCAAGATTTCTGGGATTACTACCGTACTGTGACAGCCATAGATAAAAATGATCTGGTTGAGTGGATTTCTACGTAAACAAGGACAATTACTGCTGGAAAATAACCGGCATGCGATGTTGCATGCCGTTGTTTTAGCACTGCTACCTTATACAACGTGGTTGTCAGTGGCTGTAATCGCACTGATTGTTTTGAGAAAAGGCAGCCAAGAGGCGGTTTTATTGCTAATTGCAGCGATGACAGCGCATGCGGCCATTTCACTTACATCAATGACAGCTGCTACTGCCATAGTGAATGCGTTACTTACTTTTGTACCGTGTTATATGGCAGCCTGCATACTGCGTTTGACTTCAAGTTGGCGTGCTGTTGCAGGTATTTGCTTGCTGCAGGTAATTGTCGCTGTACTGTTGTTACAAGTTTTGATGCCAGATTATATTATGGCGCAATACCTGTATATACAGGCAGTGGTCAATAGCATGCAAACCGAAACTGCATTGATGGGATTGATAAATGATAAAAACGGTCTGAATCAATTATTTCTTGCTAATTATTTGCTTGGTATTCAAGCAGCAGGGATTATGTTTTCTGCCGTTATATCATTGATGTTAGCACGCTCTGTGCAATCTCAATTGTATTATCCTGGTGGCTTTGGCCAGGAGATGCTAAGGTTTCGCGGCGATAGAATAGGGCTTGTGTTCCTGCTCATACTGTTGGCTGGTGTAAAGCTAGGCAATGTGTTAGCTATGAATGTGCTGCCCTTGTTTTTGCTCTATTTTCTATTAGCCGGGCTAAGTTTAAGCTTTAATGTGTTAGCGAGAAAAAGATCGTTAAGTTCGCTTTTATTGCTGATCACGCCATTATTGCTTTTGCCGTTTATTATGTTACCTGTTTACGTGATTTTTGGATCGTTGGACAGTTTATTTAATTTTAGATTGTATCTGCCTGCTGGTGCAGGTAAAAGAACATAAGGGGTTAATGAGATGAACGTAATTTTATTAGAAAAAGTCAGGAATCTGGGTGACTTAGGCGACAAGGCTTCTGTCAAACCGGGTTATGCACGTAATTTTCTTATACCGCAAAATAAAGCAGTATTTGCGACAGAAAAAAATATTAAACAGTTTGAGGAACGACGCGCTGAACTAGAGAAAAAGGCAAAACAATTGCTTGCTTCTGCTGAACAACGCGCTGCTAAATTAAACGACACAACCATTGTGATTTCTGCACAGGCAAGTGATGAAGGCAAGTTGTATGGATCAGTTGGTCCAAATGAAATCAAAGAAGCCTTAGCACAGAAATCACTTGAAGTGGCCAAGCGTGAAATCGTTATGTCAGAAGGGCCTTTGCATTCAGTTGGTGAGTATGAAATTGAAATTCATGTGCACACAGATGTAATAGCTACATTACAAGTGAGCGTTGTTGCTTCAAAGTAATTTGTTTGTCTGTGGCGGCTGTGTACTTAGGTAACTATGCTCCATTCTTAAAACAATACCCCCTCCACGAGGGGGTATTGCATTTCTCCCTGGCCTTTAAAAATTCTCTAGCCTTATAACGTTATATGCGGGCTCCTCGTATGGATGCGATTCTTTTAACTTCAGCACCGCCAAATGAATTAACTCAGCCGAACAGAGCACTTCAACTTTATATTCATTCACAACAGTAAGCTGCCCATGTTGGCCAATCGTTGGATTAGCATTCGCTTGTGGCCTGAATTGACCTTGCCCCAAGCACTGCCAGCAAGTTTCATCATACTCTCCCTGCTTCCCCGCTCCGATAGAAAAAAGTGCATCTTTAACGGCATCTACGTGACTATCAGGCACATAGAATTCCAGTTTGTATTGCATTTATTCAGCCCACTTTATATTGCAACCTATGCTAGGTTTTTGCTCCCCAGCGACTGGGTTGCCTGCAAGCAAGGAATTCAGGGCATTACGTATGGAGCTGCCGTTTACAACAGTTCCATTTCCAGGCCTGGAATCATCCAGCTGACCTCGATAGGCGAGCTCCATGTTGTTGTTGAAAACAAAAAAATCAGGGGTGCAGGTGGCTTGATATGCCTTTGCTACTTCTTGTGTTTCATCATACAAGTAAGGAAAAGGATAGCCTTGCTCTTGTGCTGTTTTTTTCATATTCTCCGGGGAGTCATCTGGGTATTTTTCAACATCGTTTGAATTGATTGCAAAAAAATGAACCCCTTTTGGCAAGTAATCATTCGCTAGCCGAACTAACTCCTGGTTAACATGTTTAACATAAGGGCAATGATTGCAAATAAACATAATAACAGTAGCCCCCGCATCATGATTGCTATTTAGACTTATTGTTTTGTTGCTAACAATATCAAGCAAGGAAAAATGAGGTGCATGTGTGCCGAGTGGCAGCATTAACGACGCTGTTTTAGCCATGTGTTACTCCTGAAAAAGTGTTAATTAAAAGCAAGTATTAATACGAACCGTGTAATAATATTAATGCCGAGTTAAGGACAAAGACTGAATTTAAAATGGCCCATAATAATGCAATTGGCTTACCAGAGTAGGCGTTATAAAAAGAGAAAGTAGCGATGCAAAGGCTGCCAAAGAAAAAAATCCAGGTGTTTTGATAGGAAAATCCAATCGAAAGCAAGGCAATGCCTATCACTCCAATAAGTCGAAAAACACTTTTTAGTTGGCCACTCAACAGGTAATAAACCAACATCTGAATGGATAATAAAATGGGTAATATGACCTGAAGAACCGGACCTATGCCAAGCAGAATAGCACCATGACCTGCAAGAAGAATGATTTCAAGGGCTATGAAATACGTCAACTCAAAATAAATAGCCGTAAACAGTAACAAGCCGGCGCCGATAACATAATATACTTGCCCAGCGGGTTGATTTAAACCAAACAAGATAACCGCAGCACCTATAATGCCTAGAAACAGAAAGAGTATCGATGTTTTTTGTATTTTTTGGAATTTACCAGCGAAGTAAAATTCCTTTGGCAATGGCATCTTTAATAACCTGACCCTGTGGTTTATTGGTTGAAACCCAGTAATTTCCCATGTTGCTGAGCGCGAATTTAACGCGAGGGTATTGGCAGACCTCAAGCACGTCGCTGCAATTTACCATTGCTGTATTATTTTCCTGTTGTGCATAACATTTGAAGTTTAAATTTTCTACATCTGATGCAAACGCCGCCCAATTGGAGGGGGCTAATTTGCTTTGCAATTGAGGACTCATGAAGACATCGCGCGTTTCATGACGAATTAGCTCTATGGTTGTATTTGAGCGATTTTGGATTAAATAAAACGTTTGCTCTCCTGTTTCGTTTAATACCAGGTTGTTTTCACTAAAGCCAAACCCGGATACTTCACAGCCATGAGGAAACGTTGCTGCAGAAGAGGCGCCGGTGAGTATGCAGGTAAATGTGAATACAAAAATATTTTTTTTAACGTTTGACATAATTTATCTCTGGAAATTTAATCTCTGTGTGCCGCAATTTTTGCCATGATCATGGGCGAATAAGTTCTATAAATACTTAAAGTTAAATACATTATCACATACCCTAAGGATATACCCAGCCAGATTGGGTTGATCTGTGGATAATACCAAAGAATGAGTGCCGTGCTAACGCCATAGATTAATGAGCAACAATGCATTAATACTTTTAAAATTTTTGATTTAGTCAGGTAGTCAAGCCGTGATGGATAAACATATTTAATTGGTACAAAAATCAATACACATAAAACACTCAAAATCCAGGTATTAGTGTGCATGGATGTATCAAAAATAAACATATAAAAAACGGCAAAATTCCAATAGCAAGGGAATCCCTTAAAAAAGAGATCCGGCGTTTTCGCGTCAGACTGGCAGAATTGGTATGATGAGGTAATAGTGATGGCGAACACAAGTAATAATGCATAATCAGGATTTAGCATGCCAGGTTTAATTAATAAGAAAAAAACCGGGGTTATCACGTAATTTAAATAATCAACAATGTTATCAAGTAGTGCGCCATCTATCTGTGGCAATATCTGTTTAATACGTACTAATCTGGCTAACGTCCCATCTAATGCATCAATTACTACGGTTAGAGCCATCAACCAAAGTGCTTGCACGTATTGGTGTTGATACATTTTAACGAGTGACAGAACGCCAACAAAAGATGCACTGGCTGTAAAAGCATGCACAGCCCATGCAACCAGGTAATGGGCAGGATGATAGTTTTTTTTTTGATTTGTCATCAGTTATCCTACTGAGGTGGTTGGTTAGCCACGTATATTTTTAAAATAGTAACAAACAACGAAAGTCACGTGCAAGAATTGTAACTCATTGGCTACACTTAAGGAATAATTATACTTCAAGGAGTGAAAATGTTAATTAATACCATTAATCCAGCGACTGGAGAAATTTTACAATCTTATCCTGTTATTAAAAAAGAACAATTGAATGCATGTATCGACGCCGCACATATTTGTTATCTTGCATGGCGAAAAACCGACTTCGTACAGCGGCGCCAGCGAATGCTAAATCTTGCAAAATGTTTGCGTAAAAAAAAGGCTGAATACGCAATACTAATTGCAAATGAAATGGGCAAGCCTGTTACTGCGGGACAGGATGAGATTGAAAAATGTGCCTGGGTTTGTGAGCATTATGCAGAGCATGCTGAGTCCTATTTAGCGCCCAGATTAATTGATACAGACTTGGAAAAAACCAAAGTTAGCTATCAACCATTAGGCGTTGTGTTTGCTATCATGCCCTGGAACTTTCCTTTTTGGCAGGTGTTTCGTTTTGCAGTGCCAACGATCATGGCGGGTAATGCTGCTATGTTGAAACACGCGCCAGTTTCTACCGGTACCGGCAACGCAATTGCCGAATTATTTCTTGATGCAGGGTTTCCTGAACATTTATTCCAGCATGTGATACTTGATAATGATTTGGCAGCTACAGCCATTGCCCACGATAAAATTGTTGCTGTGACTTTAACGGGGAGTGAACGCGCCGGTAGTATTGTTGCAGCTAATGCGGCACGGCATTTAAAAAAATCGGTTTTAGAATTGGGTGGCAATGATCCTTACGTGGTTCTTGCTGATGCTGATCTTGATCTGGCGGCACGGTGTATTGTTTCCTCGCGCCTTAAAAATACCGGCCAAGTTTGTATTGCAGCAAAGCGCACGATAGTTGTTCGTGAGGTGTTTGATGAGATGCTTCATAAAATAACTGAACAGACGAAAGACTTTCAAATGGGTAATCCACTTGATCCGGCAACAACTTTTGGTCCAATGGCACGTGAAGATTTGCGAGAAAGTCTTCATCAACAGGTGCTGGATAGTGTAAATAAAGGTGCAATTCTCTTGATGGGTGGAGAAATTCCTAACAGAAAGGGCTATTATTACCCCGTTACTATTCTCACAAATGTATCTCCTGGTATGCCAGCTTTTGATGATGAGTTGTTTGGGCCGGTCATAGCACTAATTAAAGCTGATGATGAAGGGCATGCTATTTACCTGGCTAACCAGAGCCGGTTTGGATTAGGTGCGGCTGTGTTTACGCGTGATCTGATTCGTGGTGAGCAAATTGCAACTGAGGAAATTGAAACGGGTACTTGTTTTGTAAATGGGTTTGTTGCATCCGATCCTCGTGTGCCTTTCGGCGGTATTAAGCATTCAGGCTTTGGACGTGAGTTGTCCAGAGAGGGTATAATACAGTTTGTTAATATCAAAACGGTAAGCATCAGTGAACATGGACAATAACAAACAACTCATTGTTATTTTAGCCAAGCAACAACGCATGTATTGCTACGAAGGCGATACCCTCAATAAAACCTACCCTGTTTCAACAGGCAAGAATGGCCTGGGGGAGCAATTAAATAGTGAATGCACCCCGCGCGGTTGGCATCGAATCCATGCGGTTATTGGTCTTGAACATGAAGTGGGCAGCGTTTTTGTTGCCAGAAATTGGACAGGGGAAATATATAGTTCTGAATTAGCGGCGAGTTTTCCTGGGCGGGACTGGATTTTAACGCGCATTCTGCAGCTGGATGGAATGGAGCCTGGACGTAACAAAGGTGGTAATGTGGATAGCTTACAACGTTTTATTTATATCCATGGGTCACCAGATGATACAAAATTCGGTATTCCAGGTTCTCGTGGGTGCGTGCGGATGAAAAATGCAGATATCATGGCTTTATCAAGCTGGGTAAAACCAAATACATGTGTTTGTATTGAATAAATAGGTGTATAATTCACCATAATTTATATTCTATTCCTGATGGGGTAATTGCATGTCTTATAAATTTGAAGAAGGTAAAGATTTAATTATCAATGCAGTAGTTGAAAAAATAAGGCAAAAATTAAGTGGCGATCAGGCTGAATTTTGTGCTGAATTTGCACGTCAGTTTTTTGACAGGGTGGCATTAGAAGATTTACAGGACTGGAATATAGAGGATTTGTATGGGGCTGCCGTTAATTTTTGGGCTTTAATTCGTAATCGTGCACCTGATGAAACCAAAATTCGTATTTATAACCCCGATTTTGAAAGGCATGGATGGCAAACCACGCATACAGTTGTTGAAATAATTTGTAAAGACATGCCCTTTTTAGTGGATTCAATTCGTATTGTTGTTAATCGTATGGGCTTGGCTTCACACCTGATTATTCATATGGGTGGCTTGCATTTGATGCGCGGCTCTAACAATGAAGTCACTGCTGTTTTGCCAAAGCAAGGTGAGTTGCCTCCTGAGGCACAAACTGATGCGCCAATATTTATGGAAATTGACAGGCAAACAGATCCTCATGTGTTGGAAGAACTGCATCGTCATTTTGAGCGCGTATTAGAAGATAACCGCGCTGTGGTTGAAGATTGGATACCCATGCGTGAAATGGTGCGTGGGATTATTAATGAGCTTGATCGTGTACAAGCACCACTTGACCCTAATGAGGTTGAGGAAACCAAATCATTTTTGCATTGGATTGAAGACCATCATTTTACTTTTCTTGGTGTGCGGGATTATGAACTGGTAAAAAAAGGAAAAGAAACCATTTTACAAGCCTTACCTGAAACAGGCCTTGGTGTTTTGCGACAAAATTTAAGTACATCCAGTGCTCGCAGTATAACGTCCATGACGCCTGAAGCGAGAGAGTTAACGCTTTCATCACGTATTCTTGTTATGTCGAAAACCAATACACTGGCCAGCGTGCATCGTGATGCATACACCGATTATATAGGTGTTAAACATTTTAGTGAGACAGGCGAAGTCCTTGGTGAGCGGCGCATCATCGGTTTGTATACCTCGGCCGCATACAATACTAACCCGAAACATATCCCTTTTTTGCGCCATAAAGTGGCGTTAATAATGAGAAATTCTCATCTGAATCCCCGCAGTCATGCAGGCAAGGTTTTACTCAATATTTTGGAAACGCTCCCTCGTGATGACCTAATACAAGCATCAGAAGATGAGTTGCTGGAAATTGCCATGGGCATTTTCTATATGCAAGAGCGTCGTCGCATTCGTATGTTTGCGCGCACTGACGTTTATCGTCGCTTTGTCTCATGCCTCGTCTATGTTCCAAGAGATTTATTTAATACGGAATTGCGAGAAGCAATGGAAGAAGTGTTAATGGAGAGCTTTAATGCCCAGGGAATTTCTTTTGCCACGCGTTTTTCTGAGTCAGCGTTGGCAAGAATCCACTTCATCATTCGAATTAATCCAAAGGATACGACTGAGTACGACTTTAAAGAAATAGAAAAAAAATTAATTGAAGTTGGGCGCTCATGGACCGATGATTTACAAGAGTTTCTATCAGATACATTTGGTGAAGAAGAAGCAAATCAATTATACACGAAATACAAAAACGCCTTTCCAGCGGTGTATAGGACTAATTTCTCACCCAGGACCGCCGTTTTTGATATCAAGTATGTTGAACAACTCTCAGAGGGCGACTCATTAGGCATGAATTTTTATTGCCCACTTGATGATTATGCAGATAATTTTAGGTTGAAAATTTATCAACATGACACAACAATCCCTCTTTCAGATGTTTTGCCTATTATTGAAAATTTAGGCATGCGAGCAATTAATGAACGACCATATGTGCTCAAATATGATGATGAAAGCCTTACCTGGATCAATGATTTTTCCATGCATTATTCACGTGGCAGTAAATTTAACTTTGATGATATCAGGGAGTTGTTTCAAAACGCATTTACTAAAATATGGTTTGGTGAAGCTGAGAATGACGGATTTAACCAATTGGTGCTTGCAGCAGGGCTTAATTGGCGACAGGTTGCAATGTTACGAACTTATGCCAAGTATTTTAAGCAAATTGGCTTTACATTCAGCCAGGATTATATTGTAACCGCGCTAAATAATAATGCGCCGCTTTCTAAAAAACTGGTTCAGTTATTTGAGTTACATTTTAATCCTGTGAAAATTGATGATCGTGAAAACAAAATCCATGCCTTGGTGGGGGAGATTTTAACCGACCTGGACAGCGTGGATAACCTTGATGAAGATAAAATTATTCGACAATTTGTTCAGGCAATTTCCTCGACGTTGCGTACCAATTATTATCAAATAGACAAACAAGGCAAGTATAAAAACTACATCTCCATTAAATTAAACAGTAAAACTATCGCCGGCGTACCACGACCGTATCCCATGTTTGAAATTTTCGTGTATTCACCTAAATTTGAAGGGGTGCATTTGCGCTGTGGTAAGGTGGCCAGGGGGGGCTTGCGTTGGTCTGATCGTAAAGAAGATTTTCGTACTGAAATATTAGGGTTAATGAAGGCACAGCAAGTTAAAAATGCTGTAATTGTTCCCAGTGGTGCAAAAGGCGGATTTGTTGCAAAAAAATTACCGCTTAATGGTACTCGAGATGAAATTTTAGCTGAAGGAATAAGCTGCTATAAGCTGTTTATTCGTGGTTTATTAGATATCACTGATAACTACAAAAACGGTGAGGTTTGTAAACCTGACAATCTTGTTTGTTATGATGAAGATGATCCATACCTTGTTGTTGCAGCGGATAAAGGCACAGCAACCTTTTCAGATATTGCCAATGAAATTTCTAATGAATATGGGTTTTGGTTAGGTGATGCCTTTGCTTCAGGTGGCTCTATTGGGTATGACCATAAAAAAATGGGCATCACGGCAAAAGGTGCCTGGGAATCCGTTAAGCGCCATTTTTATGAAATGGGCATGAATATTAAAACCACCGATTTTACCGTTGTTGGAATTGGTGACATGGCGGGTGATGTGTTTGGTAATGGCATGCTGCTATCTAATCATATCAAGCTGGTTGCTGCATTTAACCACCTGCATATCTTTATTGATCCAGATCCAAATCCTGAAATTAGCTTACAAGAACGACAACGTTTATTTGAGCTGCCACGTTCCAGCTGGACAGACTATGACAAAAAATTAATTTCAAAAGGTGGCGGTGTTTTCAATCGCAATGCCAAATCAATTAGTGTCAGTAAAGAAATGCGGCAGCTTTTTGACATTAAACAAACGGTTATTGAACCAAATGAACTAATAAAAATTATTCTAAGTGCTCCGGTTGATTTATTATGGAGTGCCGGGATTGGTACGTTTGTTAAAGCGGAATCTGAAACCAATCTTGAAGTAGGCGATCGCACCAACGATGCGATCCGGGTTAACGCAAAACAGCTTCGTTGTAAAGTGGTTGGTGAAGGTGGAAATCTTGGCTTGACGCAGCTGGCACGGGTTGAATACGCACTTCAAGGTGGTTTAATTTATACTGATTTTATTGATAACTCCGCAGGAGTAAGTTGTTCTGATAAAGAAGTTAATATAAAAATCCTGCTCAATAGTGTTGTGACGGCCGGGGATTTAACGACCAAGCAACGCAATGAATTGTTGAGTGCCATGACTGATGAGGTTTCACAAATTGTTCTTCGTGAAAATTACCTGCAACCGCGGGCCATCAGTTTAATGGAAACCCAAACTCTGCGTTCAACTGAGTTACATAGCCGCTACATTAATGAATTGGAGCGCATTGGCAAACTGGATCGTGTTCTTGAATTTTTGCCTGATGAAAAAACATTAATGGAGCGAAAATTAGTTGGTAAGGGACTTAGCACACCTGGAATCTCAGTGTTATTTTGTTACAGCAAAATAATTTTAAAAGAGTCAATTCTTGCCTCTGAAGTGCCGGAAGATCCCTATCTTAAACAATTGTTAATTGGGTCATTTCCAGAGCCTCTGCAGAAGCGGTATAGCAAGCAAATGCAAAATCACCCATTAAAACGGGAAATTATTGCTACTAAACTAAGTAACATTATTGTGAATGAAATGGGGTTCACGTTTGTCTATCGGCTACAAGATGAAACGGGTGCTACTATTTCATCGATTGTTCGAGCTTATATGATAGCGAGAAGCATTCTTAATATGGACTCTATTTGGCAGCAAATTGAAGCGTTAAATAATAAGGTTGATGCAAACACGCAAAATGAAATGATGATGCTTTATGTACGTCTTTTAAGGCGAATTACGCGCTGGTTTGTGCGCAGTCAACGTGCAAGGCTGGATATTAGTAAAGCGGTTAAACTCTATGCACCAGGGGTGCAAGCGCTCAAGGATGCTATGCCAGCTGTGCTTTGCGAGGGGATTCGAACGCAGTATGAAGATACTTTTAACCATTATGAACAAATGGGAATTTCTAAAAAACTGGCGCATGAGCTAACAATTACTGCGGGTTTATTTGCATCGATGGATATCATTCACGTAGCGAATCAACTCAATGTTGAGATCGATAATGTTGCCGAGGCTTATTTTGGCATTGGCGAGTTTCTGCATTTAGCATGGGTTCGCACCCAAGTGATTATTCACCCAACTGAAAATCATTGGGAAGCATTGTCCAGAGAAGCGCTACGTGATGATCTAGACTTCCAGCAACGTCAATTAACAGCGAGTATTTTGCAATGTGAGGGCGAAAATAAAGATTTTGTAACCTGTTTTAAAATATGGTCTCAGAGTCATGCCGTATTAATTGATAGATGGAATCATGTCTTGAGCAATTTGCGATCCAGTGGTGCTGTAAATTACACTATGTTTTATGTTGCTATTCGCGAGTTATTAGATTTAACACAAACAACGACGCAAGCCGTATCCAATCAAAAAATATTAATTGAAGAGGCGTAATTGTTTATACCAACAAGGAGTTAATGTGTCCAAACAGGAAAGGGTAAGTTATGCCTCCGGATCAAAACTATTTCACTGGCTGATAGCAATTATTGTTATCAGCATGCTGTCTTTTAGTTTTTTTCTGTCCGATGTGCCAGAGCAATATAGCCCATTAGCCTATATGCTTCACAAGTCATTTGGTTTAACGGTATTGTGTTTGATGGTTTTTCGCATCATCTGGATACGGTACCATGGCAGACCTTTATTGCCAGCTACGCTACCCTCATGGCAAAAGGTTTTAATTAGAAGTGTACAATACAGCTTGTACGTGTTTTTATTCGCAATGCCAATTAGTGGCTGGGTGATGTCGGTGGCTGCAAATAAAACACCACTGTTTTTTGGATTATTTCACGTACCACTTCCAATTGAACCTAATAAGGCGCTAGCCGGGTTCATGAGCCAGACACATACGATTATTGCATGGATTTTAATTGGCCTTATCACATTGCATGTAGCAGGGGCGCTGAAGCATTACTTGATAAATAAGGATAATGTATTACAAAGCATGTTACCTTCAGGGCAAGCGCATCAAAAATTTTAAAAGAATACTGTAGGGTGGCGCAAAGCGTGGCATGCCCACCATGATGGCAGAATGAACCCGATTGGTGGGCACGTCGCTGCGCTCCTTTGCACCACCCTACGTGGCGGTGTTCTGTTTTTAAACTTTGATGTGCTTGCCCTGATGTTACCTAAATTATTTCTACATTAATAATCTGCATGACCCGGTGTGCGTGGAAACGGTATGACATCACGTACGTTGTTAACGCCCGTGACATAGCTGACTAAACGTTCCAAACCTAAGCCAAATCCTGCGTGGGGTACACTACCATAACGACGTAAGTCTCGGTACCATTGATAATGATCCTTGTTTAAATCGCACTCATCCATTCGTTTATCAAACACATCCAGTCGTTCTTCACGCTGGCTACCGCCAATAATTTCACCGATTCCTGGGGCTAAAACGTCCATGGCGGCGACGGTGCGTCCATCGTCATTTATACGCATGTAGAAACTTTTAATTTCTTTGGGATAATCCGTGATGATCACCGGTTTTTTACATAGCTCTTCGGCAAGATAACGCTCATGCTCGGATTGCAAATCCAACCCCCAGTTAACAGGGTATTCAAAAGAGGTAGTGGCTTTTTCCAGTGCGTGAATTGCATCTGTATATGACATGACTTCAAAATCTGATTCAACGATGTGCTCCAGGCGTTCGATGCAACCTTGCGCTACAAATTGATTGAAAAAATTCATGTCGTCAGCGCGCTCATCAAGCACGGTTTTACATAAGTAGCGCAATAAACTCTGGCTTAAGCCACAAATATCCTGCAGTGAAGCAAACGCTAATTCAGGCTCCACCATCCAGAATTCTGCAAGGTGGCGGCTGGTATTTGAGTTTTCAGCGCGAAACGTAGGACCAAAAGTATAAACCTTAGACATTGCCAAGCAATACGCTTCAGCATTTAACTGCCCTGAAACCGTTAAAAACGTTTCACGACCGAAAAAATCTTTGGAAAAATCAACTTGAGCTTGTTCGTTTTTTGGCAAATTTAGCAAGTCCAGCGTGCTTACTCGAAAGAGCTCTCCAGCACCCTCGCAATCACTGGCAGTAATAATCGGGGTATGCACCCAGAAATAGCCTTGCTCATGGAAAAAACGGTGTATTGCCTGGGATAAACAATGACGAACCCGCGTTACAGCGCTGATAGTATTTGTACGAGGACGCAAATGAGCTACATCGCGTAAAAACTCAAGGGTGTGGCGTTTGGCTTGAATTGGGTAGGTGTCAGGGTTATCAACCCAGCCAACCACCTCCACGGTTTCTGCCTGGATTTCAAAAAATTGCCCCTTGCCTTGTGATGCGACCAGTTTACCTGTTGCAATTATTGAGCAGCCAGACGTTAATTTAAGTATCTCTTCCTGATAGTTGAACAAACTGTCAGGGATAACAATTTGTATTGGTGAAAAACAGGAGCCGTCGTGCAAACTGACAAAGGATAGACCTGCTTTTGAGTCTCGACGGGTTTTCACCCAACCACGAACAGTGACGGTTTCATCAACACTGATTTCACCATCTAAACATTGTTTTACCGAGTAAACTTCTGTCATGATGTACTCCAAAAAAACTGGATAATATTTCGCTTAAATGATCGCGCAAGTATATACCCAAACTGCCTATGTGCGCGATATTTTTAACTAGTTTTACTCTGTACAGGACAAAAAAAGAAGTCTTGATGGCGCAACCAAGGATTTTGCACCTGAAACCAGGACAGGTAACCTTGATTGCACGATGCTCCATCAAGGTTACGGTCTATTTTGTTTTGAATCAGGGGATTGTAAGTGGTTTTGAGAAATTAAATTGATTAACGAGGTTAATATGTGGCGAAAAATTAAGTTGCTAATAATCATGGTTTGGCCAATCCTGCTTTTTGCGAAAGACACAGAACGCCAATTATATCGCCCCTTTACTGAAACGACGAAACACCCGCCGGCTGTAGTCTATACAGAGATGGCAGGGGAGTGTGCCCAACAATCATTACTTATAAAGCGTGAGGATGCATGGCGGTGCATTGCAGAGGGTAAAGTGTATGACCCGTGTTTTATGCAGGTTTATGGTACGCATCATGATGTTATTTGTCCGGATTTTCCCTGGTCAGGAAAGAGCGTAAAAATTACGGTGCCTACTCCCCTGGATAATAGCCAACATCGCACTCTCGATATGTCGCGAACCTACCCATGGGCTGTTGAGCTGACCACAGGTGAGAAATGTCAGGCGGTTGACTCAAATGAAATTTATGACGGCTTGCCCGTACGTTATCAGTGTGAAAATGATTCAAAATTATTCGGGTATCTGCAACGCTGTGCTACAACATGGAAAATACTGCAACATAGTGCAAGCGGCGTAACAACAACAAAGATAAAAAAAGCATGGTTTTAAAGGATAATTAGGTGTATAGGCTCAATAAGGGGTTGCAATATAAGGAAATTCAGTCTTTAATTAGAATAATAATATCAATTTCAGGGAGCGAGATATGATTTTCAGTCACCTATTCCATTCTTTTTTATTGGCGCAACTTTTTGGCTTGTATATGGTTATTATGGCCATAATATTGCTTTGCAGGGTGCGGTTTTATCGTAGCTTGGTAGCGGGGATGAGTGCACAAAGCGGCGGGCTTATCATTTCTGCATCATTTGGCCTGATGCTAGGTCTTTTTTTGGTGTTGATCCATAACTTTTGGGTGATGGAGCCTCGTGTAGTAATTACAGTCGTTGCCTGGTTTATCCTTATAAAATCGATACTTTGGCTTTCGTTACCAGAACAAATGCTGGTGATGAGTCAAAAATTATACAGCGGCGTAGGTTATTATATTGTAGTATTGTTTCTTGCCATTGTGGGAATTTTCCTGATGACAAAAGGGTTTTATCTTCCTATCCACTACTTGTAATTGCAATGGCCACATGTCTAAATGTGGCCATTTTACATGCTTCGTAACTCCCAAAAACTTATGACCTTAGGTAAAAACTTGATTAATTTTTCCCTATAAACCAGTGCATTTTAAGTCTTTCGTAGCCTTGATGAAACGAAGTGTAATCAAGGTTTTTGGCATTTGAAATTAAATAGAAACCCTTGATTACACTTCGTTTCATCAAGGCTACAATGTCTTGTTTCGTACCAGGCAATATTCAACATAACCATTGTATACCGATTCAGAAATTTAGCTCTGCAATATATCCCCAGCGTTCATCCCATACTAATTTTTTTAAGTCACGACTGTTTTTTATTAAATGCAGTAGTGGTAGCACTGAGTCATTGTTACAGGCAAGGATTATCATGTTTGCCGTGCCTTTTACCGGCAGGGCGATAGTGCGATTTCCGAATAACTCGCGAAGAATCGAAAATATAGGCCATTGCTCTTGTAAATTAGCCAAATTCACCGCAAGAATTCCATCAGGTAAGAGTCTGTTTCGGCAATTGGTAAAAAAACAAAGGTTGTTGCAATGTGCTGGAAATGAATACGCATCAAATATGTCAATCAAAAAATGTTGATAACAGGTTGTATCGCGTTGGACAAACAAATTAGCGTCTTGATGAATAATGGACAAATTTTCCAAACAGTTGGTCATGAAATATTTTTTTGCCGTCTCAATTACCTCATGACTGCTTTCAACAGCAATTAGTTGCAATTTATTTAAGTATGGAGATAATGCATGCGCCACACCCGCACCACCAAGCCCCAAAAGGCAGCAATTGCCGGGATTGTCACGAGCGGCTATGGTTAAATGATGAATATAACTTAGTCTGGGTGTTTCAGGATGACGGCGGCTGATGAGGGTTTGTAATGCATTGCTGCCTAATGTTAACCAGCGATACAAAGCATTTTGATGGACTTTCAAGCCGCTTGGTAAATGATAAATACATCGTCCTGCAATAGTCTTCCACATGCGATACTCCATGTTAGCTCTTCATCGTATCTTAACAACACTCCCTCCCTGATGCTGATGCGGGCATGACAGATTTTTGTTATGTACACAGGGGATTTTTACGTTTATGGTCTGTTGATGTCCTGACTATTAAAGTTGAAAAGGATAAATATTACCTAAATCCAGTATTGAGGTTAATTCATCCAGCGCTGAGAAGCATTCGTTAATTAAATCCGGATCATCCAGGTCATCTGCATGTAATTGGGAGCGATAATGCCGCTGTACCCAATCATCCAGCGTGTCCAGTAAGCTATCATTGACCAAAACACCTTGATGCATGGCAGACAATTGAGCGTCTGTTAACGGGATGCGCAAACGCAAACACGCAGGGCCACCGCCATTTTGCATGCTTTGTTTGAGATCGAGATAATGCACTGCATCGATTGGATTGGCGCTATTGGCTAGTAATTCATCAATAAACGGTTTAATTCGCTGATGATGGGCGCATTCTGCCGGAGCAATTAGCGCCATGTGTTTTTTGGCATCATGGCTTGGCAAGGTGACCAATTGCGAATTAAAGAGATAGCTGCTTACCGCATCCGCAATACTGATTAGACTGCTGCTGACTTCAATGACTTGAATAGGAAAAGTCGCCATATGGTTTAATTTAGTTAAAATCTCCCGCTGATTGATAAACGCTTCTTCATGGACGAAGAAAATCGACTCATTGGCCACGGCAATCACATCATTATGGAACACACCTTGATCAATGGCTGCAGGGTTTTGGCAGGCAAATAATACTTGCCCAGGATTTAATTGATGTCGACGAGCAATTGCCTGTGATGCTTCCAGGGTTTGCCTTGCAGGATAGCGCGTCGGGCAGGGGCTTGTATTGGTAGCCGGTAAGGCGCGTTTTCCATAGACAAATAAATTAATCCCGGGACTGGCATGATTGGCCGCTAGACGATTATGATTTGCGGCACCTTCGTCACCAGTATTGATTGTTTTGGGAAGCGGCTGGTGGTGTTTGAAATGCTGTTCATTTGCAAATAACTGTTGCAAGAGGCTGCTAGAAAAATCTGCTTCTTGAGAGCGGTGTAAATTGCTGACAAGATTTGCCGCCGTAAAGTGAACGCGTTCATCTTCAGTGTCTGAGCTTGCTGAAACGGTTGCGGCATTTGCCGTCCACATGCTTGATGCAGAATAACAGGCGCTTAATAAATTGGGATCAGCGCGCTTTGCCTTTCTTACCTGTTCTGCTGGTGTGCCGCTAAACCCCAACTGGTGCAATAAATGCAGGTTAGGTCGCAGGTGAGGAGGTAAGAGCGCCTGCTTAATACCTAAATGATGTAATAAGCGCATTTTTTCAATGCCTTGGCGCGCTGCAGCGGCTGGATTTGCAATGGTTAAGGCATTGGTGGTTGAGGAGATATTGCCTGCAGAAAGGCCCGCATAATGATGACTCGGGCCAACCAGCCCATCCATGTTTAGTTCATATACGTTCATCAGTTTACTCTCTATCGCAAGGTTTTATGACAAAACCTTAATTCCAGGCAAAAGTTGCTTGGGCATGTTTAAATCTGGTTGTTCAAGGCTTGCAATGGGATAGGCGCAGTAATCTGCTGCGAAATAGGCACTGGGTCGATGATTGCCACTTCGGCCAATGCCACCAAAAGGTAAATTACTGGCAGCGCCGGTGGTAGGTCTATTCCAATTGATAAGGCCTGCACGGATGGTTTGGTAAAACTGTTGAAATCGTGCTGAGTTATCGCTAAATAAGGCGGCTGAAAGCCCATATCGTGTCTGATTGGCAATCATCAGTGCTTCATCAAAATCATGGTATCGATAGATTTGTACCAGTGGTGCAAAAATTTCTTCATCCGTGGGATTTTTGACAGCACTCATGTCAACAATGCCAGGTGAAAGCAGGCCTGTGTTTTCAGCCAGTAAAGACATGGTGAGTAATGGCTTTCCTCCCGCTTGTACTAATTTTTGTTGTGCATCCAAATGCGACAGGGCATGAGAATGACGAATCACAGGGCCCATAAAAGGCTCTGGATCGTCGGTAAACGAGCCCACACGCACTGATTGGCATGATTTAACAAAATTTTCCAGAAACGCATCACCTTGTTCATTATCAGCGATAAGCACACGTCTTGCACAAGTGCAGCGTTGTCCGGCCGTAATAATTGTTGATAGCAAGGTCTGGTAGACTGCAGCTTGTTGGTTTTTTATTGAATCAATGATCAATGGGTTATTGCCACCCATTTCCAACGCCAGAATCACTTCGGGCCTATCACTGAACTGCTGGTTAATTTTCAATCCAGTTTGGTAGCTGCCTGTGAAATAGACACCTTGCACATCTTGATTTAATAACGTTTTAGCGCAGCTGACACCTCCTTGTATGCAGTTAATGACGCCAGCCGGGAGGCCGCTTTCATGCCAGCATTGGATGATAAATTCAGCAACCCCCGGTGTTAGTTCACTGGGTTTATAAACCACCGTATTGCCTGCCAGCAAGGCAGGCACAATATGCCCATTACTCAAATGAGCAGGAAAGTTAAAAGGCCCAAGCACCGCCACAACGCCATGGGGCTTGTAGCGAAGATAGCCTGTTGCATCCGGGTTGTTTATCTCTTTTTCCGAGGTGCGTTCCTGATAAGCTTGAATTGACAAATTAACTTTACCTATAACCGTGTTAACTTCTGTTGCCGCCTCCCAAAGCGGTTTTCCTGTTTCCAAAGCAATTAAATAAGTTAGCTCTTGTCGTTTTTCAGCCACTGCCTGGCTAAATTGCTGGATGTAATTTACACGACTGGCAAAATCAAGTTTAGCCCAGGATAATAAGGCGCGATGCGCCGCATCACATGCTGCGACAATTTCAGCATCGGTTGCAATCGTACCTTCCCAGACAATGTTGCCATTTGCAGGGTTTATGGACGTAAATGAGGTGCCACGCCCAACCACCCATTCTCCATCCAGATAATGGGTGGTTTGAGTGCTTTTCGGCCATTGATTCTGCATAATTTTCCTCAGTAATTACCTGTTTTTTTTATTGCAGCGGAACAATCCTTACACAATCGCCGCATTTAACCTGCAACAATTGCGCCGTTTCTTTGCTAATGATGCATGAATTTTGTTGTTCATTATAAATTACCTGACTTATGGTGGCCCTGAAATTCAGTTTAGTATTGGCCAGAAAGAAGCGTTTACTGCTTACCTCATCAATAATATTCTTAATGGTCATGATTTGGCTGGCAGCAATAGTGTGGATTGCTGATCTTGGAGCTTCAATTGTAGGCCCTGCATCAAAAATATCGACATAATTGCCATACCGAAACCCTTCACGTAACAAGATGTTCATTGCAGGCACTGTGGATGCATGTGGTTTACCAATCACTGCCTGTGCCTCTCGTGTTAGTAATTTGACATAAACAGGGTTTCTGGGCATCAAATCAGCGATAAATTGTTTGTTGGTTAAAAGAGTTAATCTATCGGCTTGCGTAAATGTCATATGAAAAAAGTGTCGACCAACCGCGTCCCAAAAAGGGGAATGACCCTTCTCATCGGAAATCCCCCGCATTTCAGCAATGACAGTATCCGCGAAGCGGGTAGGGTAGTGCGCCATGAATAAGAAGCGGGCTCGAGAAAGGAGTAATCCATTGCTGTTGTGACGATAGTCTGGCTCTAAAAAAAGTGTACAAAGCTCGCTAAACCCCTGGTTATCGTTAACCAGGCTCAACACCTCATAATCTGTGCGAATGTTAAGAGAGTGGCATATTCTGGTGCGTTTTGAAATTTTGTATGAGTAAAACGGGGTGTCATGGCCGGTGGAAGACTCTATGGCTGAGGTGCCGACCACCTTGCCGCTGGCAGGATCTTCAAGCACAAACAAGTAATACTCGCTGGAAGGTTTGGTAACCGCTTTGCTGAATGAGGCACTAGACCATGCAACCCGCTTACCTAATAATTCCATGTCTTTAGGTAGTGTCGTCATGCCCACACCGCTATGCATTGCAAGCTGGTGAATGGCTTCTAAATCGGTATTGCGTGCACTGCGAAATAACATCATGGTCATAACGCCTCGTTAGTCTAATTTAGGTTTTTAATTTTTCAAGACCACCTTGTGCCAAATCCACCAGTAACAACGCGCTTAATGAAGCACGCTCGACCAGGCTATCTAACAATATAAATTCATCAGGGCTGTGAATGTGGCCACCGCGAACACCTAATGTATCTATTACTGGTAAACCATGTTGTGCAAGATTATTGCCATCACAACAGCCACCACTGTCTTGCCAGTCAATAGTCAGTCCAAGCTCATGGCCGATATGCTGAATACGGGCAAACAAACGTTTTGTTGCCGTATCAACACGTTTAACAGGTCGTCCAAAGTCACCATGAACAGACAAGAGATAATCATCATGCTTCATTTTGTTGATAATCGTATCCAATTGTTGACGCACCCATGATTCATCATCGGGATGACTAATGCGAATGTCAAGTTTGGCTACGGCTTTATCAGGTACAACATTAAGTGCTTCACCACCCGCAATTTTTCCAATATTGATTGTTACGCCATGTCGCTGGCCATTTAAGGCATGAATTGACGTAATGGCTTGGGCTAGATAACAAATGGCATTGCGCCCTTCGTTAAAAGCACGACCAGCATGTGCGGCTTTTCCGCTGGCAACCAGGGTTAATTTTCCACTGCCTTTACGATTTTTAGCGAGTGTTCCCGTTATGTTCATTGCCGGTTCGTACACAAGGGCGGCTTGATAGTTGGGTGAGAGCTCCTCAAACAGGGCACTGGAAGCCGGTGAGCCAATTTCTTCATCGGCATTGATGAGCACATCCCAGCCTAATTCGAATGCAAACGGGGTTTTTTCAAAGGCGCTCAATGCATGCAGCATGACAATTAATCCACCTTTCATGTCAGCAACACCAGGGCCATTTATCTTGTTTTCATCAAGATAGGTTAGCTTTTGAAAAGCATGATTTGCCCCATAAACGGTGTCCATATGGCCGCTTAAAAGAATGCGTCGCTTTAGTTCGGGTCGTTTGCGTATATGCAGTATGTCACCACCGCGAAGACGTGTCTCTTCGCCTGACATGTCAAGAATCGAGACCTCAGGCGCACCGCGTGACTGGATTACATCAGCAATAGGAATAAATGCAGAATGCAACGCCTGGTGCATCATTTTCAATCCCGCTAGATTACCGGTACCGGAATTGATGTCACAAAATTGATGCAATTGAGCCACCATGGTTTGGTGGCGTGCACGAAGTGTGTCTATTAGGTCTATTAATGAATTTAGCATTGATTGAACTCGGTTTTAACAAGACTGTGATGATTCCCATATGGCGATATTAGCACCAGTAGGATCAGTAATAATTGCGAACTGCCCAAAATCACCGGCTTTTTTTATAGGCACTTTGATGGCAGCACCGAGTTTCTGGATTTTTTCCAGGCTTTCTTTCAGGTTATTCACCAAAATATAGCTCATCCAGTGTGGTGGAATGTCATCTATCTGATCGTCAGGTATTTCCCACATTCCTGCAAACTCCTTATCACCATGTTTAATCATGGTATAGGTCGTTCCATCCATTGAGTGGTCTGTGAACGTCCACCCAAAGGCATTGCCGTAAAATTCTTTAGCAGCCTTAACATTCGGCGTAGCCAATTCATTCCAGCAAAAGGTGCTTTTAATCAGTTTGTCGTTCATTTTCACTCCTTTGATGTGTTTTTTTCTACCATGAGACACGCTGTAGCGATTCAGTAGAAGATTGCAATGAATCAAGTATATAATGCCACTTTTTGAAGGAGAGTGCATGCAAAATTTCATGGATAATGTCCATCCAGAATGGCTTCCTCTCCTTAAAATCGCACTCAATCACATGGACTGTGACTATTTGAATGCGCTCCAAACGACCCATGATTGGTTGCCAGGACCTCAAAAAATATTTTCAGCATTTAGTTTACCTTTATCATCAACACGGTACATTCTTATGGGTGAGTCACCTTATCCGCGCGCGCATTCGGCAAACGGTTTTGCCTTTTGGGATGATTCAGTTGACTCCATTTGGGGTAAAAATGGCCTGAGTAAAGAGGTTAATCGTGCAACATCGCTGCGTAATTTAATTAAAATGTTACTGTATGCGCGTGGTGATTTGTGTGATGATTTTTCTAAGGAAGCCATTATAAAACTTGATAAATCTCCCTATGTGCAAACTGCAAAACAACTATTTGAGGCGTTTATTCAACAAGGTTTTTTGCTCTTGAATGCCTCTCTGGTTTATAGTGAAGGCAAGGTGGATTATCATGCCTGTAAGTGGCGGCCTTTTATACATAGTTTGTTAAATCAAATGCCCGAGTACAATCCATCGTTGCAATTGATTTTATTTGGTCGGGTGGCTAAACAGATCCCTGAGGCAAAACTGTTCCCCAGCCTTACAGCAGAACACCCTTACAATATTAGTTTCATCACCAATCCTGCGGTGGTGGCCTTTTTTAAACCATTGAATTTATTGGCTAAACATGAAGAAAAAAATTACGACCGTTGATTCACTAGAAGTTGCCAAATTCTCCCAACTCGCCACGCAATGGTGGGACACAGAAGGGCCGTTAAAAACATTGCATGATATCAATCCGGCACGTCTTGAATTTATTCAAAAATTTACCACACTTGCCGGTTATCGTATCCTTGATGTGGGCTGTGGTGGTGGTATTTTATCTGAAGCGATGGCAGCCAGTGGTGCACATGTTATTGGGCTTGATGTTGAAGCTGATGTAATTGCTGTAGCGCGCTTGCATGCCAATACCAGTCAATTGACAATTGATTATGTGTGTCAGCCCATTGAGGAATTTGAGGCTGATTCTTTTGATATTGTGACCTGCATGGAAATGCTGGAACATGTAACTGAACCTCAGCTTGTCATTGACCACTGTGCTCGACTGCTTAAGCCAGGAGGTTATTTGTTTTTATCAACTATTAACAGAACGCCAACAGCATATGCAACAGCAATCATTGCAGCAGAGTATATTTTTGAACTGCTACCTCGTCAAACGCATGATTTCGATAAATTTATCAAGCCTAGCGAGTTGGCAGGGATGGTACGTGGAGCCGGTTTAGAAACAATTGGCTTGGCGGGTATGGCTTATAATCCATTAACACGTACCGCTTCATTACAAAATTCAGTTGCGATAAATTATTTACTGGCCTGTAGTAAAGGCGCTTGATGATAATAATATCCCCATATGACGTCTAATATGCCGTGCTCTTCAATCACAAAAGATTGAATCAGAACGCGGCAAACTAACATCAATCTGGGCGCACAACGGAGATGTTGTTATCTTCCAGCTCTTTAAGTTTTGCTTTTTTATCATTGTTTTTATCAACATATCGTTGTTGATAACGTTGATGGGCATATTTTTCTTGCTCATCCGTTACAACATCCACCTCATTTCCAAATAAATCAACTCGTGCTGTATTGGCTTTTTGGCACTTGAGATAGGCAGGAGAAGCGCTGTAGTAATTTAATGCTTCACGAAGTACTTTTTTGCTGAACGGCGGTGTTTCCAGGCGCTCATAAAAATCAATAATGTCATCAAATATACCAATTTTGAGGGGTTTTATTTGTACGCCTTTTTTAAAAAAAGCAGCAGGAAAATGCTCCGCCAGCCAATCAATAGTTTTAAGCTTATCTTTTTTGATGATATCAGTTTGTAGGGTCATGTAACTTCTCTAATAGCCTCGAACTTGTATAAACTATCATATACTGCACCCGCCCACAATTTATGGCACTAAAAATGCTTTGTGATATTAGTGATAATTTTAATTAATGATTCGCTATAATTTCTTAATGTTAACCAAGATATTTCTTATTTTTCATCAAGACAATGGCTGAATAAAATTAATCCATTGTCTTGGTTTTATTTAACCACATGAAATAAAAAGAATTTATTTTGATGTGCGCAGCATGCCCACGAAATAAATTTATCAGCATGCCTTGCATATGAGCAAAGCGACTACTAGATTTTAAATATGGCTTTCAAGGATAGAAAGTCTCTTAAATGGATTTTGAATTAAATGGATTTGATGGTCAAGGATGATATCAGGACAAAAAGTCCTGATTGAAAGACTGTGAAAAGCCAGGGTGCTGCCCTGGCTTTATTTTTACATTATGCAACAGCATAACCTGTATGCGATAAATAGTTTCTATCAGGGAAATACGCAAATACAACTGATCCACCTTTTATCGTGTTGATAACAGGTTTAGCCAATGTTTTGGCAATGGATGGACAGCCCCAGCTGCGACCTGCTCGTCCTGACTGTTTAATAAATCCAGGTTCAACATACCAGGCTCCGTGGATTACAACACGGCGGCTATACGCGTTATCATTAAAGCCTTTCTCTAAGCCTTGCAAGTTTAAAGAATAGCCTTTTGAACCCATGTAGGTGTCACGGGTCACAAAAGTGCCCAGGCTGGTTTCTTTGCTAGATGGCTTGTTTGAAAAATGATTCGGAATATCCATACCTGAATTTTTGCCATGGGCTACATAGGTATTGTATAGAAGTCGTTCTTTATTAAGGTCAAAAATCCACATGCGTTGCTTGGATGAAGGAAGTGAGTAATCAATAACAGTCAAAACAGGCTTTTTTACCGCGCCTTTGCTGGTCGCTTTTTGGTAAGCAGCAAGTGCAAGTTTAAGAACCCGTTTATTTAATTCGGGTGCTTTTTGACTTAGATGGTTGGCTGCGGTGCTAAGATCAAATCCTGGTTTTGCAACAGTGATGGTGCTAGAGGTCATGTTACTACCGAGAACAGCGATTGAAATAAGAGTTAATATTGTATTCATAATGCTCCATTTTTATGGCGTTTTGAATGTGATTAAACGATGATTAGCCTTCATTCTGCGTGGTGCTGCAGAAGTCTTGAAGTAGTCTGCACCGTTTGTAGCATTCTTTACGCTGCCTATTAGTTAGGGCCTGTAAAAGTTGACCATTATATCTGCAAGTTAACTAAAAGTAAAGTCAGGAGTTGCACAATGGATCACATGATAAAAAAATTAAACATTTCATGGGCTTACAGCGTACTTGATGCTAAGTTATAGATAAATCAAGCATCTTTTGGCATAAAAAATGCACATAAAGTTCGTTTATTTGTCCAAAAACAAGGTCAATTAGGGTTCAATTAGCTTTGTATTTGTACTTATTTGGGTGGGTAGTAAGCGATTAGTGCGTATTATTTTAGGGTTTGGGGGGTAAATTTTATAAAATCAGTTTGAATTTCCCCCAATTTAAATTATTCTTAGCCCTAATTACAATACTTAATGTTTTTTTTGGAGCCACCATGCTTGATAAGCAAAATTTACAGTTCCCACAAGAGTTACGTGACGTAATAAATAAAGCCTATAGGCTGAATGAATTAGATAGTGTTAATTATTTGATAGAGCAAGCCGAACTTTCCGATAAGCAGGTGGCCGACGTTCGTCATCAAGCAACTTGTTTAGTTGAGCAAGTCCGGCGTGAACGAAAAAAAAGCACAGGTATTGATTCGTTTCTTACAGAATATTCATTATCGAGTGATGAAGGTATTGCCTTAATGTGTTTAGCTGAAGCGTTGTTGCGTGTACCTGATGCACCAACAATCGATAGCTTGATAAAAGACAAGCTTTCCAGCCCAGATTGGAAATCGCATTGTGGTCAAAGTGATTCTTTTTTTGTTAATGCCACCACGTGGGCATTAATGTTAACCGGTAAGGTTCTTACGCCAGAAAAAGCAGACAATGTATTAAGTAAGGCTTTTATGAAACTACTTAATCGCAGCAGTGAAAGCGTGGTTCGAAAAGCAGTTGATAAAGCCATGCGAATCATGAGCCGGCAATTTGTCATGGGGCGAACAATTAAGGAAGCGCTAAAACGGGCCAAGAAGAAAGAAGCACAAGGTTATCTTTATTCGTATGACATGCTGGGCGAGGCTGCAATTACAGCGCTTGATGCAGAGCGCTATTACAAGGCTTACAGCGAAGCTATTGAAGCAATTGGTAAGGATACAGCGCCAGATGCTGATGTTTATCATAACCCTGGGATTTCCATTAAGCTTTCAGCACTTCACCCTCGTTATCAGGAGTCGCAACGTGAGCGGGTAGTCGCTGAATTAACCCCAAAATTGTTATCTTTGGCTCAATTGGCGAAAAAATTTAATATCGCGCTCACCGTAGATGCTGAAGAATCTGAACGCCTTGAAGTTTCACTGGATGTCATCGAGCGTGTGTTTAATGATACTAGCTTAGATGGCTGGGATGGGTTTGGGATGGCTGTGCAATCTTACCAAAAACGCGCCTTTTACTTGTTGGAGTGGATTGCGGCGTTAGCCCGGGGAAAGAAGCGACGTATGATGGTGCGTTTGATTAAGGGAGCCTACTGGGACAGTGAAATCAAAAAAACACAAGTCCAGGGGCTTGCAGAGTATCCAGTCTTTACCCGTAAAGTTTTTACGGATGTATCATTTCAAGCTTGTGCTAAAAAAATATTGACCATGACCGATGCAATTTACCCGCAGTTTGCAACCCATAATGCCTATTCTGTGGCCTTGATTTTAAATCTGGTTGGTGAATACCGCGATTTTGAATTTCAATGCTTGCATGGCATGGGCAATGAACTTTATGCCCAAATTGTTCCTGAAAACTGCTTTGGTATTCCTTGTCGTATCTACGCGCCGGTTGGTACCCATGAAGATTTATTACCTTATCTGGTACGCCGATTGCTTGAAAATGGCGCCAATTCATCGTTTGTAAACCGTATTGTTGATGAAAATGCACCAATAAGTGAATTGGTTGAAGATCCAGTCAGCAAGGCGATGCATTTACTTGGCAAGATCAATCAAAATATCCCTTTGCCGGCTTCAATTTTTTTACCCGAACGCAAGAATTCATCAGGCATCGATTTTACTGATCGAGCGTATGTTGCCAAACTGCAACAGGAATTTGAAACAATGAATTTTTCCTGGCAAGCAACCCCTGTTATCGCCAATAAATTGACTAATCATGGTGATGACCATCCTGTAGCCTCTCCACAAAATCCAACCGATGTAATAGGCCATGTAATTGAATCCACACAAGAAGACATTGAGGCAGCGCTTTCAAGTGCAGAGGCAATTTTTCCGACTTGGAGTAAGATGCCGGTTAAGGCAAGAACTAATTTAATTGAAAAATTTGCCTGTTTGCTTGAAGAAAACAGGCCAACCTTGCTTGCGCTGGCCTGCCTTGAAGCAGGAAAAACCTGGAATGATGGCATTGCCGAGATCCGGGAAGCTGTTGATTTTTGCCGCTATTATGCAGCGATGGCAGAAAAGTTGATGTCCAAGCCTGAACGACTGCATGGTTACACCGGCGAGATAAATGAGCTTAGCCTGCACGCACGCGGGCTTATACTTTGTATTAGCCCCTGGAATTTTCCTTTAGCCATTTTTACAGGCCAGGTAGTTGCCGCGTTGGTGACAGGTAATTGTGTGATTGCAAAGCCCGCGGAGCAGACACCACTGATTGCCCATTTTGCAATGCAATTGATGCTCAAAGCAGGTATTCCTCCTGGTGCTGTGCAATTGTTGCCAGGTAAAGGCGAAACAATTGGGGCTGCATTAGTTGCTGATAGGCGGATTAAAGCCGTTATATTCACAGGCTCAACCCAGACTGCTACACATATTAATAAATCATTGGTGAATCGTGGGGGAGAAATTGTCCCATTAATTGCTGAAACAGGCGGTCAAAATGCGATGATCGTTGACTCATCAGCCTTGCTTGAGCAGGTTGTTACTGATGTTATCTCCTCTGCATTTGGCACGGCGGGTCAACGATGTTCAGCATTGAGGGTGTTGTATGTACAAGATGAAATATATCCACGATTAATTGAATTATTAAAAGGGGCAATGGCTGAATTAAAAATTGGCGACCCACGCTGGCTGACTACTGATGTTGGGCCTGTAATCGATAAAGATGCTTTATCAATCTTAAAGGCACACGTAGAGGCGATGCAAAGCAGCTATGAGCTGATTTATCAGTGCCAGTTGAGTGAGGAATGCAAAACAGGGTATTTCATGCCCCCCACAGCGATTGCTATTGATCATATCAATGCCTTGCAAAACGAAGTATTTGGCCCCGTGCTCCATGTGATTCGCTTCAAGCGTAAAGCCCTCGACGATGTCATTGCCCAAATTAATGGCACAGGGTATGGCTTAACCTTTGGTATTCACAGTCGAATTAACCAAACAGTTGATTATATTCGTCAACGCATTCACGTGGGCAATTGCTACGTGAATCGGAATATGACGGGTGCGGTTGTCGGCTTGCAGCCTTTTGGAGGCGAAGGGTTATCAGGAACAGGCCCAAAAGCAGGCGGACCACATTATTTACAGCGTTTATGTTACGAGCGAACATATACCGTGGACACCACGGCTGCCGGTGGCAATGCGAGTTTGATGTCATTGCCTGATGAATAATTCGTGATTTTTAACCCCAGTTCGAAGTTTCAGCTTTGATAAACAATCACCCGAACGTCGTAGGGTGGGCAAAGCATAGCGTGCCCACCATCATATGTAGTACATGGGTGGGCACGTCGCTGGGGCTCCTTCGCCCACCCTACATCTGTGTTTTTTAGGTTGTTTTTTTGATCTTATAAACCCCAGTTTAGAGTTATTTAAGTATTGAAAAAAGGAACTGATGCTCTTAACAGGCTGATTTTTCTCGTCTAATAGTTATAACACCACATCATTTTTTTTTGCCAGCAACCATGGCATCAGTACAAATATCAATAGGCCGCCAATTAAAAATGTTTCAAAAAGGGCTATATTTTTAATGGGGATTTGAGTGGGCGGTACGAAGCCTATCAGGATGGTGATAATACAACAGAGTGCTCCAACCCCAGCGACTAGCCACATGCCAAAATTACCCCCTGGTATCTTGTATGCGCGTGGTTGATCAGGCCGTGTATAACGTAACCGGATTGCTGCAGAAAACATGAACACATATGCTAGTAAGGCCATTTGAGCGCATAAAACACTCAAAATCCAATAGGCTGCATTTATGGAGTCAAACAAAATAAAAACGCTGCTTAGCAAGGTGAAAATAATCCCTTGGGTAATAAGAATAAGCACAGGCGCACCATATTGGTTTACACGCGTGAACGCATGAGGCAAGCAGCCATCGCGTGCTGATACCAGCAAACCTTTCGTCGGACCAATGATCCAGGCAGACACGCTACTTAACCCCCCTAGTACAATCAGTGCGGCAGTTACAGACGTCATCCACGGCATGTGGTATGAATTAAAAAATACGGCATAAGCGTCAATTAATCCAGAAACAACACTAAGCTTGCTTTCTGGAACGACAATGACTATTGCCAGCGAACCAAGAACCAGGGTGGAAAATATAATGATCGTCGAATAGAGAAGCGCGCGAGGGTAATCACGTTGTGGGTTTTTAACTTCTTCAGCATGCACTGCAGACATTTCCATGCCCAGTAAGCCAAATAATACGGCAGAGAATAAGGCTAGATTGCCCAGGGCGCTAAAATCAGGGATCCATGAAGATGGGTATGCAACTTCAATAGGACGGCCTTGCATCATCCATACGATGCCTAAAATGATAATACCAATCATAGGCAATAGCGTGCCGATGGTAGCACCAAGGGTACTGATGAGACTGGAAACCTTCATTCCAAAACAGTTGAGCAAGGTAAAAAGCCAAAATAGGCTTAAAATGGTTCCTAATAAATAAAATTTATGATTAGCCAGCGCTGGTGCAAAAAGATAGGCAAGTGTGGCGGCAATAAAAGCAAGAATGGTTGGATACCACACGACATTATAAATCCATTGCAGCCAAATGGTAATGAAGCCTGCACGTCGACCAAATGCTTCCCGCACCCACACGTAAATACCACCTGTTTTAGGGAAAGTAGTTGCCAATTCAGCCGCAACCAGGGCAACGGGGATAAAAAATACAATAGCAGCTACACAATAGTAGGAAATTAAGGTCAAACCAAGCTTTGCAGTTAACGGCAATGTGCGCAAACTATCCACGGCGATGACGTTGATCATCACTAATGAAAAAACACTTAAAACCCGTTTTGACTGGTGCACATGTAATCCTATTATTTCAACATCGAATATGTAAAAACCTTTATACAGGACAAAAAATGTCGATCGTAGCCTTGATGAAGCGCAGCGTAATCAAGGTTTTCTGCCTGATTTCAAGTGCCAAAACCCATGATTCCGCGACGTGTAATCAAGGCTACGGTTTTTTTTCACTTTCTACGGAAAAAAAGTCAGGATGACTCATATTGCACGCAGTATGAGCCACAAGTTTCATTCCTATTGGTTTTTCTAAGCTATTTCAAGTTTCGTAAAACATATTGCAAAATACCGCCATGACGATAGTACTCAAGTTCGTTGGCAGTATCAATGCGGCAAAGTGCTTCAATTTTGTTTTCACTGCCATCCTCATGCTCAATTGTAATGCTGAGCAGGGAACCGGGCCTTAATGAGTCATCCACTACAATACTGATCCGCTCACTGCCATTAAGTTGCAAGGTTTTACGCGTTGTTCCTGGTAAAAACTGCAATGGTAACACACCCATGCCAATTAAATTTGAACGATGGATGCGCTCGAAACTCTCAGTGATGACCGCTTTAACTCCCAGCAAGTTTGTTCCTTTGGCAGCCCAGTCACGAGAAGAGCCTGTACCGTATTCTTTGCCAGCAATCACAACCAAATCCTGTTGGTCTTTCTGATATAGCATAGACGCATCATAGATAGACATTGTATCGCCGGTAGGAACAAAGCGCGTTACGCCACCCTCAACACCAGGCGTCATTTCATTCCGAATGCGAATATTAGCAAACGTACCACGCATCATGACTTCATGATTGCCTCGTCTGGATCCATAAGAGTTAAAGTCAGCTTCAGCCACTCCTTTGGATTCCAGGTATTTTCCCGCGGGTGAGTTTGCTTTGATAGAGCCGGCTGGTGATATATGGTCTGTAGTAATGGAGTCGCCTAAAAGAGCCAATACATAGGCCCTCTTAATCGGTTGAATTGGCTGGGGATTTTCAGATAAATTTTGGAAAAAGGGTGGGTGTTGGATGTAGGTGGAGTCTTCATCCCAGTTATAGGTATTTCCACTAGCAGTATTAATTGACTGCCATTCCTCATCGCCTTTAAATACATCAGCATATTCTCTGCGGAACATGCCGCCATTGACTTTAGCAACTTCAGCAGCAACCTCGACGTTGGTAGGCCAGATGTCTTTCAAATAGACGTCATTGCCCTTATCGTCTTTACCTAAAGGATCAGTGCTTAAATCAATGCATGTCGTGCCACTTAACGCATAAGCGACAACAAGAGGAGGGGAGGCTAACCAGTTGGCACGTACTTGTGGGTGCACACGTCCTTCAAAGTTACGATTACCTGAGAGAACTGAGCAGACCACAAGATCATTATCACTAACACTGTGGGCAATAGGGTCAGGCAGGGGGCCTGAATTGCCGATGCAGGTAGTGCAGCCATAGCCCACTAAGTTAAAACCAAGTTCATCAAGATAAGTTTGTAAACCGGCATGTTTTAAATAATCGGTGACTACTTTTGAGCCAGGAGCTAATGAGGACTTAACCCAAGGCTTACGTTGTAATCCTTTTTCCAGTGCCTTCTTTGCAACAAGCCCTGCAGCCATTAAAACACTTGGATTGGAGGTGTTCGTACAGCTTGTTATGGCAGCAATAACCACATCGCCATGATGAAGTGAGTAATCATGACCTTTGACAGCAAATGCTTGGTCTTTTTCTGTATCTTTCCCTGCTTGTTGCAAGAAAGCAGCGAATTCTTTTGGCAGGGTTTTTAAATTTACTTTATCTTGAGGTCTTTTAGGACCCGCTAAAGAAGGTTCTACTGCACCAAGATCCAGGCTTAATGAATCAGTGAATACAGGATCTTCAGCGTCTTTGTCGTACCAGAGCCCCTGTGCCTTGCTGTAGGCTTCAACCAATGCAATGGTCTGCTCATCACGCCCGGTAAGTTTCAAGTAACGCAGTGTTTCCTCGTCAACGGGGAAAAAGCCACAGGTAGCGCCGTATTCAGGTGCCATGTTAGAAATTGTTGCCCGATCTGCTAAAGGCAATTGTGCAAGGCCTGGGCCATAAAATTCGACAAATTTACCTACCACGCCTTTTTGTCGTAACAGTTGTGTCACGGTTAAAACCAGATCGGTAGCTGTAATGCCTTCATTTAACTTACCAGTCAGTTTAAAACCAATGACTTCCGGAATTAGCATGGATATAGGTTGACCCAGCATGGCAGCTTCGGCTTCTATGCCACCAACTCCCCAGCCCAATATACCCAAACCATTAATCATCGTAGTGTGTGAGTCAGTGCCAACTAACGTGTCGGGGTAGGCATAACAAATACCATCTTGCTCAGTAGTCCATACGGTTTTACCAAGGTATTCCAGGTTAACCTGGTGGCAAATGCCTGTGCCGGGCGGTACAACTTGAAAGTTAGCAAACGCCATTTGTCCCCAACGTAAAAATTCATATCGTTCCTGATTGCGCTGCATTTCAATTTTTGTATTTACTTTCATTGAGTCAGACGTCGCGAATTTGTCAACCATGATTGAGTGATCGATTACCAAATCCACGGGTGATAGAGGCGAAATTTTTTCTGGATTACCGCCCATTTTTTCAACGGCAGTTCGCATTGCCGCCAGATCAACCACTGCTGGAACACCGGTAAAATCCTGCATTAGAACTCGTGCTGGGCGATAAGCGATTTCATGCTGTGATGATTTGCTCTTTAGCCAGTCTGCCATGGCTTTGATATCAGCAGTTGTTACTGTATTACCATCTTCATAACGTAATAAATTTTCAAATAAAACTTTCAGTGAATAAGGTAGTCGGTTAATGCCCTTAAAATGGTTTTTTTCCGCTTCACGAAGACTATAGTAATGGTATGTTTTCCCATTAACCTGTAATTGACTTTGAGTTGAAAGACTGTCTTGACCAACTTTCATAAATCCGACTCCTGAATTCAAAAGCGCAATCATAGCTCAAAATCACTAACTTTTCATGGGGGAATTTCTGGTAATTTCATGAAAATGCTTCATCGCGCTAAAATAGGACAGATTTAGTGCACTAGAGTTCAGTTCGCTTAAGCCCGCCCTCAAGAAAAGGGCGGTATTCGGAATTGCATTTTGTAGTATTTAGTAACAACGTCGAGTGCATCGAACTACTTTGCCCCAGTTATTAACCAGGCAACGTTGTTTACATCGATGTCCTGTGCGATGCCAACTTGTCCAGTAATAACGATGGCGGTAATATCTTGATCCATATCTATAGCGGTCATGATATCGTGGATAACGTTCCCTGTAGTAATATGCGAGTTGCACTGAAGATGACCCTGGCGTGTAACTAACAACTGGTGATGCATATACTTTTGAAGCAGATATTGCTGTTAAAAAAAACAACGAAATGCCAAAGAGAAAAGTTAATAGCACGGAATTTAAATTAATGTGGTTATCCATAATGCAGTCCTTTGATTAGGGTTCCCTTTTAAATTATAGATCAAAATGATTTGTTTGTGAGCATAAATATTGGTTTTTATAACTGCTTATTTCCTGCTTAGATAGCAGGGCAAGATCACATGCGCGCAAACACTAATCTTAACTCCGTCTTTGCGAACAAAGTGAAGCAATCCAGACCTGTTTTCAATTGAAAATCTGAACTGGATTGCTTCGCCAATGCTCGCAAAGACGATGGATTGTTTTAATTGAACTAAATTAATTCACACATGCGGTTGCCCTGGCTTAGATAGGATGAGTACTGACTGATTTTTATTTATTTTAATAATTAGTCTATGGTGTTATAGGTAAATTTTTATGAATTTTTTACTATAACCAAATTTAATTTGTAAAATATAAAACCTTGTCGTACAATTAAGATACACTCTCAGTACAAGGATGCAATCATGAGACGTTTTCTAATTCCATTATTTATATTCGTAGCCAGCGTATCACTTGGTGGTTGCGGCGTTTATACAGCGACGGCATCATGTGGTTCTTCGTGTCCGACGACCTATGTTGCCAAATCTACCTGCTGTACAACATGTGCCTCACCATGTGGCCCCACATACTACAGCCAAGGTTGGTATTAATAGCCAGGGTGTAAAAAATCTTCTTTTTATAGCCTGCTTGCAGGCAGGCTATATTTACACCTAGTGCCTCGTCAACATGGCTGTAGGTTGGGCCTTGGCCCAACAATAATGTTCAAGTACAAGCTAGTGTTGAGCCAATGCCTATCCAGCGTTTAATCTTAGGAAGAATGCTGGACAATGTTGTTCGTTACATTGCACGCAGCGTTAACACATCGCAGCAAGCCTTATGAATTACAGCATGCGCAGTACTACCCAAAAATGCCGGTAGTTTATTCGGTGTATGGCCGCCAATAATAATAAGGTCGCATGATAATTCATTCACTTTATTTAGAACGTGCATTTTGATTGAACCAATTTCAACAAACAGTTGACTGTCCGGAATATTTAAAGCTTCCCCCAGAACACGCATCACAGCCTGTGCATCATCTTTAACTGGCTGATCAAATTCTGCAAAACCAAGCCCTTGCGCCAATTGTAAACTGGGTGGCGGCTCGATGACGTGTAATAAATAAAGCGTTGCATTAAACGACTTGGCAATGTCTACTGCTTGCTGACACATATGAAAGTGGTTTTCGGACAAATCGGTTGCGTGCAAAATATTTGTGTACACATGTCCCTCATATAAATATACGGTGTTTTATCCAAGTGTAGTTGATTGAAAGAAATAATATCAATACATTTCGCACTGCCTCAGAGTTAACAGTATAAAATACTTAGGTAGATTTGCAAAAATCCAACGGTTAATTTTATGTTGCCGTTGATGGATCAAGCATTAAATGTTTTTTCTTGCTCAAAAGCTTCTCTTGAGAGAGAAGGGTCTGCTTCGGATACAATTGCTGATGCAGAAGCCCTAGATGCTGTTGGAAAGAACCGTTGTTCCATAGCAAGCTCTTCTTTCACTGCCTGAATATTTAGGAGGAAAGCTGCGGCTGTTGGGTTTTTTTTGATGCTTTGAGATAACCAAGGGTAGCTTTCACAGTGCGCAGCAGTCCGCTGTTGTAAAACAAGAGGGGTGTCTACTAAAGCGCAAGCCGTATGCCAATAAGCCGGGTTCTGATGTTCAAGCTGAAGATTCAAGTGATTTTCTAAAAAGCTTTTTACTAATATTTTATCCTCATTTGCCACTGAAAAAGATTGCTGCATGGCAAATAGTGTGGGTAGTAAAGAATCATAGGCAAATAAATGGTCTGCAGTGGAAAAAATAAAAGCAAGGATAGCTTGACATAATTCAGTATGTATAACGTTTTGCTGGAAGTAATAAAGCCAGAAAAATAAGGTTCCTGGCTGGGTTAAGAGATGTTCCAGTGCATTTTTAAAAGCATGGTTCTCAAATAAAGAGGTTTTAAGTCCAGATCCATTATCTTGCGAATTGAACTCTAGAATGATTGGGTTTTCTGGTGTTCTATCAACATTAATTTCATATTCAAATAGCCATGCGGCATCAAAAGGATTAGACATAAGAATAGAGAACAGCGTTATATGTGGATTTTCTATAGGTACAAACAATTGTTCAAGTTGAAGATCAGCAAATTGTTTCTGATGTGTTGCAAGGCAATACTTAATCAAAGCGGGTGCATCAAGAGCCTTGCATAGTTTTTTAAGTAGATTTTCAATGATGGTTTTTTCGTTTTCTAGTACTGTATTTGTCAAGTATTTCCAAAGGAGTTCATTGTAAAAATGAATAATTTTATGTTGCGGCATATCTACTTGTTTTTTGCGCCAGGATGAGAAGCGTTGTTGCAATAGGGCTTTAAAAGCTGCGATAGTGCCTTTAACATCAGAAACTTCAATAGGTTTTAAGTCCACGATGTCGAGTTTTTGGGTAAAAATTAACCCTAAAAAATTCTCTAGCTCCATTGGTTCAGAAAATAAAGCAGAGCTTTTAACAAGCTCAAGACAAATCATTAGCGGATGATCTTCAGTTAGTTCACCCACATCAATGGTAGTGCTTGTAGGGAGTGAATTATCTATGGATAGGGCATTGGAAAGTAAATTTACTATGGGGTCTACCATATCGCTTTCAAACCAATTTTCTGCATGTATAAATTCTGCAGCACAGTTTTGTGCTATTGAAGTTATTTGTGTAGGCCGCCATTGAAGTAAATAGGCGTCATAAGGAGGAAAACCTTCAAAAGGCAAACCCATTCGAGCCATAATTGCGTCTATAGGAGCATGTATTTCCATAATTGGAGTAATAGCAAATAATTTGTTGTATCGGGTTATTTGGCTGCGAAGTACTTGATCGATGTAGCTTGCATAGGGAGATTGTCCTATAAAAGCTAGTCTAATGAGGTTTAACGTATCAAACACCTCGCGAACACACATGTTTAGGTTCCAGGCAGAATTAAAAGCAGGAATAGTTTCTTCCTTGTTTATACGTGCGTAGATGACCGGAAGTAAGCGCTCTCCTAGGAATAATGTTATACGATCAAAGTCTTTCGCGTTACGAATAGCTTGGTTCTGAGATAATGTTATAAACGCTGCATGATATGCTGAGAGGGAGTTTTGTGACAAAATCCAATCAATATATTGGTTGAATTTTTGAATGATGGAGTCCTCTACGTCATCAATGATCTCCCATGGAGATAAATCTTTTTGCGGGGCTAACTGTATGGTATTAGAATCTGCGTCGTTAACCACCGGCTTTTCTGGTAGTGATCCAGTGGATGTGGCGGCCAAAAAACGCATCCATAAATTGTTTTTAGAAGATTCCTGCGGGTACTGTCTTAATGTTGCTTGCATGAGGGTTTTTAGTGCGGTTTTTTGTGCATAATCTATAGCAAGCTCATCTATTATATCGGATAGAAAATGAGCTGACGAATTAGCAACCCATGGTGATATGGAAGATTGTTTTAGAAAAAATGCAACTTCTCGATGAAACTGACTAAGAGCAATAAATAAAAACCACTCAGGCTTGATTTGTTGCATGTGGATTAACTGCTGTACTTGCGGATTGTTAAACAGCTCCTGAAGATTTTTTTGTCTTAAAATAGAAGTACGTCCTGATTGGAAAAGAACGCTCAATAGAAGGAATCCACTTTCTGTCTCAAGCAACCTCATGACAAAAGCTTGACTTTCGTTAGGGATAGATAAATGTTGCATAATAGCGTTTTGGAGTGCGGGATGATTTAGGAGTTGTTTGATAATAGACTGTCCTTCTTGTCCCTGAGATAGAAAAGCAGAAAATGCACAAATAGATATATTAATGTTGTCTGTTGAAAATTCCATGAAGAATGTTTCGATAAAATCTGATCGATTTTCTTCCGTTTCAATCCAGCAGGAGAAGTTTTCTGAAGAGAAGGTCGCCTTTAATAATTCTATTGGTAAGGGAAGAGACGCCAATAATAAGTGAAAAACTGATGTTTTGAGCTCATCACGCCTGAACATGGTAGGTATAAATGCTTCATGGTTTAAAAGTGCATTTTTAAAGGCTTCGTCTAAAAGGAGATTTTTTAGAATTCTAACGTTAGCATCTAATACTAAAAAGTGAAGCGCAGTGACGTTTTTATATACTGCCAGCAGTGTAGGTATGAATTCTGCATGCTTTAATATCTCAGTTTTAAATTGGTCATTTTGAAGTAGGGTTTCTAGAGTTTTGTGGCCTTCTTCTGTTCGTACAAGCCAAAAAAATACTGATGCATTGGTGTGGATTCTTGCTAATAAAGTGGAAATAAATTCTGGATTATCTAATAGTTCTTTCCTGCAGGTATCATTAATGAATAGGGTTTTTAGAAAACTTGTTTGAAATTGAAAAAATGACTTAAATTCAAATAAGTAAAGTGCTGATGTATTCGCTCTCATACCGGCAGTTTGATTTTGGCGTGCTAACAAAGCAGGTATGAATTCAGGATGTGTTAAAAGGGCAGTTTGGAACGGTTTATTCTCAAATAATATTCTTGGATCGAGATACAATGAAAAGAAATATAATGCTGATGAGGCTCCATATGTATTCGTATCATTTAAGCGAGCTAACAAAGCAGGTATGAATTCAGCATGAGAAAAAAGTGCATCTCGGAATGTATTATCTTGGAGGAGAGTTCCTAGAATGTTGCTGTTTGTAGTAGACGCAAGATAAAAAAGGGCTGATGAGTTGGATAATTCATGCTCAGATCGAGGAAGACGCGCTAGTAAAGTAGATATGAACTCTGGGTGCATTAAAAGTGCATTTTTGCATGCTTCATTTTCGAGTATTAGCTTTAATAGCTTTGCATCATGAAATAGTACAAAAAAATAAAAAACGGATGAATTTGCAAAATTTTCGACACTTTGATTTGGACGCGTCAGCAAAGTAGGGATGAATTCCGGGTGCGTTAAAAGTGTAGTTTTGACGACATTATCTTCAAGTATTTTTTGCAGTGCTTTGTTACCATTTTGGTCTAATGTAATGGAGTAAAGCGGTGGTATAGTATCAGTTTCAGAAGGAGGAGTTGGCCTTGATACTAGCAAACTGATTAGCTCCTTCACGTCTAAACGAAGTAATTTTGCTAGAGTGGTTAAGTCGCTTTCTAAGAATGACTCATGAAAGAGCATTAATAGTGAACAACCTAACTTTGGTAAGTGCTCAAGTGTTTCAATAATGCTTTTATAGGCTTCTGTATTTAAAGCATTCATTCCTTGCGCTATGATTAGGTTTTGAAGTTCTAATTGCTGATTAGAAAAATAAATTTCTGAGACGTATGCTTTTAATTTATCTGAAATCATGGCTCTCTCATTATTGAGTTTCGAACCCTGCGATGATGAATGTCGAAAGATGGATTGAAATTTATTGCAAGGCAAGGATGATTGAAAAGAATACACAAGAATGCAAAATGAATCAACTTATTGTTTAATAACATCATTGGAAATACCTCGAGCAGACGCTCGGTAGTATGATTACATGGGGTGCTAAATTTGCTCCACTATTCTGTGTTAACACCAAGCGATTGTATCGTATTGGTAATGAGAGCCTTACAAATACTATTGCAATTATTTTTCAATCCATAGCTTCTGTCACAATTTGAATATTGAGAAATTGGGATAGTTCTGCTTTGTTGTGCAATACGTCTTGTAAAGTAAAGCGATTCAAAACACCTATAAAGGCTTGTTGCGCTTCTTGAAGTATATGTTTTAGCTTACAAGCAGGTGCAATGCAGCAATTTGCTTTCTCTTTGTTAAAACAGGGAACTAAATCGAAATGAGACTCAAGTTGTATAATCGTAGACCCTAAATTGATATCCATAGGCTCTACTGCCATGATAATGCCGCCATTTTTACCTCTAGTGGTCTTTATCAGACCTAATTTGGATAAATTATGGATGATTTTGATTAAATGATTGTTTGAAATATTGTACGCGCAGGCAATGTCATTAATAGTACAGAGTTCTTTTTTAAGTGCAATATAGATTAATGCACGTAACGAGTAATCGGTAAATTGATTGAGTTGCATAAAATTCTCGGTAATTTATTGAGCGCTATTATTCCTTTTTATAACATCCAATTCAAATGCACGTTATACCCATCGAAAATAAACATAAAGAAAGAGCTAGCACGCCCAGTGTTAGAGTAAAGCGGGTGCTCGTACAGTTTTGTCTCATAAGGAGTATTAAAATATAAATAGCTTTCGTTCTGCTTTAACTGGTACGTGTTGCTTCAGCTTTATATTAAAATTGGTATCGGTATCAAGACGCGAATTAATAATAACGACCTGTTAAGAGCGGCTGGTATTTACTTTTAACGCCTGGCTCGTTGTGGGAAGCAAATACCAGCTGTTCTGCAATTTATGTATTTATTGATTCATTTTACTTAAAATTTTGTAGCCTTTTGCCAATTTATCAGCTAATTGATGATTAACGTCCCGATGCTCAACTTCATCATCACGAACAGCTATTAGAACTTCCCTTAGCCTGGCATCTGCATTTAAATTCCAGTAATTTATTGCAAAATCAGGGGCTGGACAATTTATAATTTTCCCAGCGTCTAGCTCTTCAATATAGTGGGTGTAACTGATGACTGCTTCTTCTTCAAGGTAGCCAACAAATCGATGGGCAGTTTTGGAGGATATGCTATACATCACCAGGTACATGACAACAAAAATGGCCTGTGCCATAAATATAATAAAGCGTTCGAATAAATTTGGTTTAGCAATATACATAAACGTCACCAAATGCATCCGTTCATTTTCAGCTTCATCTAGTAATGTTTTGATCCAGCCTTCATCATTTTTTATCTTCCTTAAACATCTCAAATGCAATAAAGCAGCGCCTACCATGCCTGGCACAGCGGCTACTGTTTCTAAAACAATAGCGCGGTTTCCGTAGCGCTTTTGAAAAAACAAATCGGCAAAAAAACGAAAAAATTTGACTAGGCTAAAGGCGATCTTATCACTGAAGGTCTGTGTGGTCTTATGAATATGAGGCATGATAAATTCCTAAAAAGTAGGGTTCATTGCGATCATATTAAAGATGTATATTAAATACAACTTATTGTTGCATTTTATGCGATTATTTTTACACTAAGTACAAGTTATTGCGGTTTGATATGCTGGCGTGCTATCTAGCCTGCCAGCATGTCATCGAGTTAAAGGCTTAGATTAGCAGGAGATGCGTTTTCACTGTCGATGCAGGCGCTGTGCCAAGTAGCCCCAATGTTGGTTATCACTGAAATTGATGTAATCAACGCTTGGATAGGTGTGATTGTAGCCAGACCTATCATTAGTGAGCCATGCACGCCAACGTCCTTCAAATTATCATTGGCCAATGATAATTGACCTATTAATAAATTTGACACACAACTCAGTGCAGACCATGTGGCTAGCAGGGTTTGATGTATTAAGACTGCTGCAGATATTGTTGTCTCTAAAATAGGACTAAACACGCCTTGAGCTAACTCAGATAGGTCTTGATAGGGTTTGAAAAAACCATGACTAGCTAGTTCGGTTTCATCTCCAAAAGCAACGTAGCTTGGCAATTCGTTAGCGGCGTTGTGAAATTTTCTATCTAAGCTATCTAAATCTTCTTGTGAGACTGTAGCTCGAGAGTTGTTAATCCATGAGGCTACCAGCCGGGTAAACAACGTAGCAGAATATGCAAGTGCGTTAATAGGTGCCATGATTGCGTGTGCCAGCATCAAACTAAAGCGCGCCGATGCATCTAATCCGGCATTCTTTGCATCATCTTTTTTTAAGATTAACAGGTTACCTACTAATCGTAAGAGGGCATATATTGTTCTTAAAGCGTAGCCTGTCATAAACACTAAATTTGTGCACGGCATAATAAGTGGGTTGGTTAATGAACCCCATAAATCTTCTTTGCTCCGATAGGCTCTGGTAAATCTTGTATTGTTAAGATAGCTTGATGAAATCAATAAGTTATGATTTTGTTGCCATTTAATTTTTTGTTTCTCAGTATCGCGCATTATAAAACCTCATTAACAATTTATGACTGCGCATTGTATATTTCTTTGCGCTTTATGTCTATATGTTAATCACTGAGGATGGTTATGCCTCACGAATTAAATTATTCTTACATTGCTTGGTATACGAAAAAATGGTCGTTCCATTGGGCAGTTTGGCAGTAGGTGAAATTTGTAATAAAGGGACAAGCACGAAATCACGCAAGAGCATTTGTGGGTGAGGCACAATTAACTCATGGCTATTGATGATAATTTTGCCATAAAGTAACAAATCAATATCCAGCGTTCTCGCAGCCCAACGCTTTTTACGTAAACGTTGCTGTTTATTTTCAATGGCTTGGCAGTAATGAAGTAAACGTGTGGGTGGAAGGGATGTGTGAATTGCCAGGACCAGATTATAATAATTTGGTTGCCAGCGAACGCCACAAGGCTTGCTGATATAGAGACTGGATACGCTGATAATAGTTGTTGAGGGCAGTTTATGTAGCGACGCTATCGCCTGCCTTAATTGCCGTTGGGGCGAATGTAAATTGCTACCCAGTCCTAAATAGCAAAGGGTCATGTTTCTGCTTTAGGCTTTTTCCGCCGGCGAGGCTTTCGTGGTTCAGATGGTGCAAGTTCTGCAATCATATCAGTTTGTGTAGGCAGATCCGAATCCTGAAAGGTTGTCCACCATTGTGCTAACTCCATGGACTCATCACCCGCCAGTGCACGTAACGCCAGAAAATCATATGCCGCCCGAAAGCGTGGGTGTTGCAGTAAATTAAATGCGCGATTACCTGTGCGTTTTGAGAAGCGAAATTGCATAATCCATATTTCACGCATGATTTGCGTGAAACGTCGGGGTATGGTAATCACCTTGTTCTGTTCCGAAATCACCTCAGACATAGCCTTTTCCATTGCAGGCAAGGGATCCATTCCTTCACTGCGTAAGTGTTTGGCACGCGCTATGAGTGGGAACCAAAGTAATGTGGCAAATAGGAAGGCCGGTGTCACGGGCTTGCTGTCGCGAATACGGGTGTCCGTATTTTCCAAGGCAATGCCCAAGAGCGCATTAACCGGGTACTCACTTGTTAACAATTCATTTGTCTGAGCAAAAAGATGGGCAAAAAAACCATACTTTATCAGGAGTCGATGAACAGTTTCTGCTTCACCACATTGGTACAGTTTCGTCATTTCATCAAAAAGGCGGGATCCTGATATATGAAGAATAAGAGAGCTTTGTTCAAGCAATGGGGCTGAGGTTTCTGGTGCAAAATCAAAATGCAATTTAGCACTAAATCGAATCGCACGTAACATGCGCACAGGATCTTCCTGATACCGGGTTACTGGGTCACCAATGATACGAATTAATTTTTGGTTAACGTCATCAACCCCGCCCGTGAAGTCAACAATTGATCCGTCATCTATATTGTAATAAAGCGAGTTGATAGAAAAATCACGTCGCCAGGCATCTTCCTCAAGCGTGCCATATACATTGTCGCGAATCAGCATGCCACGTTCATTGATTAATTGATTTGTATCAACAGGTTCATGACCACGAAACGTCGCTACCTCAATAATTTCACGATGAAAAAGTATATGAACTAGCTTAAAACGACGACCAATGATACGTGCATTACGAAACAGATTTTTTATTTGATTAGGATTGGCGTTGGTGGCCACATCAAAATCTTTAGGCACTTTTCGTAATAATAGATCGCGCACACTGCCGCCGACCAGGTAGGACTGAAAGCCTGCACTGTTCAAACGGTTTAATACTTTAAGTGCGTTTACACTTATATCTGTTTTCGATATTTTATGCTGGTTACGTGGAACACTATGGCCAGGATCAACCAGTGATTTTTTAGATCCGGATTTTCGTAACAGCTTTTTGAATAACTTGATGATTGGTGTCACCTGTGTGGTAATCGTTATAGCGAATCATTATAGCCAAGCTCAAAGCGAAAGTGAATCACATAAGTTATCTTTCAGTCATTTACCTTTACATCAATTCTGTAGACAATAGCTTTGTATATGACAAAAATGATATTGTCTTTCCCGCGAAGGCGGGAATCCATTATCGAAATAGTACAATGCTGCTGCCAACCTGGATCCCCGCCTTCGCGGGGATGACAAATTTTGAGCATATTATTTTTTTGTCCTGTAGTGAGAGACAATAGATACAACGATTGAAAATAATGAGTAAAACAGTTTGAAGAGGAAATAAATGGAACTATTAGATATTTTCCTGAGTCTATTCGCCCTTATTATTCTGGAAATAATCCTAGGCATAGATAATCTGGTGTTTTTATCAATTCTGACTGAGAGATTACCTAGAGAGCAGCGGAAAAAAGCCCGCCGATGGGGACTGACCTTTGCCTGGATCACTCGATTGTTACTACTGGCATCAGCGGTCTGGATAGTAAAACTTAGTAATCCATTATTTACCTTAGGTAGCTTTAGTGTATCTATACGGGATATTTTTCTATTTGTGGGCGGTGCATTTTTAATAACCAAAGCAACGCAGGAAATTCATGCAGAAGTTGACCAGCGAGAGACTGAACTTCATGTAACGGGGAAAGCTGCTATAACGTTCAAAGGCGTTATCGTGCAAGTTGCATTGATGGATATTATTTTTTCACTGGATAGTGTGTTGACCGCAATAGGATTAACAACGCGCTTCTGGATCATGGCATTTGCAATTACATGTGCCATTTTAGTGATGATTTATGCAAGCGAGCCGGTTAGTGAATTTATTGAAAAATACCCGACAGTTAAAATGTTGGCCTTAAGTTTTTTAATTTTAATCGGCATGGTGTTGGTCGCCGACAGTTTTGCATTCCATATTCCGCGTGGTTATGTCTATTTTGCGATGGGATTTTCACTTGGTGTGGAGTTGCTCAATGCATTGAAGCGCGCAAGGCATAAACGGAAAAAAATGAAATAGGATAGGTTATGTTCTTAGTGGTGAAAGCATTTCACATCATAAGCCTGGTTGCGTGGTTTGCCGGCCTTTTTTATTTACCAAGGTTATTTGTGTATCATGCAGAAGCCAATGATAAAATTAGTCTTGAGCGTTTTAAACTAATGGAGCGGCGCTTATATTATGGTATTACCTGGCCTGCAGCAGTGTTCACTACAGGATTTGGCTTGCTGCTATTGAGCTACAATTTCCACTACTACCTGCAGGTTGGATGGATGCATGCCAAATTAGCACTAATTATCATGCTTTGGATCTATCATTTGTACTGTGGGGTTTTTCTGAAAAAATTCGCGCATGGCATCAATACTAGAACCGCTTTTTTCTATCGGGTATTTAATGAGGTACCAACCGTATTTTTAATTGCTATTGTATTACTAGCGGTTTGTAAGCCATTTTAAAAACGATAAAATCGTATCTTTGATTACACTATGCTTCATCAAGGCTACGAGCGACACTTTTTATTTTTGTCCCATACAAAGAATTTAATCCATTTCCACCATTTCAAAATCTTCTTTTGCAGCACCACAATCAGGGCAAAACCAATTTTCTGGCACATCTTCCCATAAAGTTCCTGCTTCAATACCATCTTCAGGCCAGCCTTCTGCTTCATTATAAATAAAGCCGCAAATAACACAGATGTATTTTTTATATGTTTGCATATTCATTGCTCAATGTTAAAAAAAAGGGTAATTTAGCCACTGTGTGCTCTGATGTAAAGGTAAAATTGAAAAATCAGAGATAAATTATTTTTTGATTCATGCCAGGCGGTCAAAAAATTAAGTGTATTACGTTGGATAAATCATGCTGTGAGCCGTCTTTTTGAACCCATAAAAACTGCTGATATTACCTGGGACGCAGGGTTGCCCTATTTAAAGGGATTGAATGGAAAACCTTTTTCGCCTGAAATTTATTTGCAGGAATCTGAGCACGTCTTTATTAATGGCAATGAACTGATTAAGCGTTGGCAATTGCTTCCCAACGATAGTCCTAGTCAGTTTGTAATTGCTGAAACAGGGTTTGGTTGTGGGCTTAACTTTTTACTAGCTTGTTCTTTATGGCAAAAATACGCACCACCCTTAGCAACATTGCACTATATATCATCTGAGAAAAACCCATTAAATCCGGAAGATTTATCAAGATACCTTGATTTATGGCCAACCCTTCAAGAGCCTGCGCATGCCTTGCTGGCTAGTTACCCAGTATTGACACCAGGATTTCATTTCTTGAAATTTGATGCACATCGGGTAAATTTAACATTATTGCTTGGCGATGCTTTAGCATGCTATCAACAATTACTTGTGTGTGGCGATGTAGTAATCGAGAGCCAATTACGTGAATACTATGTTGATGCCTGGTTTATTAATGACGATTTAACAGCAAAATACCCGCCAAAATTGCTCAACTCTTTCTTCACCACACTAGGAATTTTGTCTAGAAAAAAAACGACATTAACTGTATTTGATAATCAAGAAGGGATAGACCTCAACTTGCAATCGGCAGGGTTTCGTACAAATAAAAAAATGGGATATTTACCTGCGCAGTGCATGCTAGCCGCTGAGTTTGTACAATCCCCCACAGTTCGTCGTCCACGTGAGACGCCTTGGCATGTCAGCTCACCACGGCCGACTAGGTCCAAGCATGCTATCGTGATAGGAGCAGGCCTTGCTGGGTGCTTTACTGCTCATGCTTTAGCACGAAGAGGCTGGTCTGTGTCATTAATAGATAAGCACCCCGAACCAGGTAGCGGCGCCTCTGGCAACCAACAAGCAGTATTATACCCTCAATTGTCTTCCTATTGCTCCCCATTGACTGAGTTTATGTTGAGTGCTTATCTTTTTGCTCTTAGAACGTATCGACAATTTATTGATATTGATAATGCAGCACTGGGTGAATTATCTGGCGTACTGCAATTAGCCCACAATCAAAAAGAACAAGCATCCTTGCAAAAATTACAGACTTGGCTTTTGAGTTACCCTGAGCTAGGCCGGCTTGTTAATAAACACCAGGCATCATGTCTTGCAGGGATTTCCCTGCAAGCAGGTGGACTATTTTTGCCTCACACGGGCTGGATCGATTCACGCGCGTTATGTCAGTTTCTAGTAGAAAATCCGCTAATCCATTGGCAGCCCAATGTTTATGCAAGTGAGCTGGCTTATCATGATGGCCTGTGGCATGTTGACTCGCATGTAGCCGAGGTCTGTGTTCTCGCAAATGCATATAATGCCGCTCAATTTGAACAGACAAACCATTTGCCTTTGAATGCAGTACGTGGCCAGATGACCTTTATTTCCAGCAATGAACAAAGTTCAAAATTGAAGTTGCCATTGTGTGCAGAGGGGCATATTTTACCTGAGAGGGATGGCCTGCATACTATTGGAGCAACCTATCACCCAGGGTCAATTGATACACATGCCTATGCAGTTGATGATGCGTGCAATTTAGCTAAGCTAGAACAACTTTCCTCTGAATCTATTTGGTCTCAGGACGTAATGAGCAGTTGGACTGGCGTTCGCGCAGCGACTCCGGATTATCTGCCTTTGTTAGGGCCGGTAGCCAGTCCTGAGCATTTTAATCGGCAATATCAGGGGCTGGCGAGTGATTCAAGACGCTGGGTTGCGTTACCGGGTGCAAATTATCCTGGCTTATATGTCTGCGCAGGGTTTGGTTCGCGGGGGTTGACGAGTATTCCACTGAGTGCGGAATGGCTAGCCGCGACTATCAATAAAGAACCTGGTTTCATTCCTCACCATTTAGTGCAGGCATTTTCTCCAGCGCGATTTTTACGGCGTGAAATAATTCAAAATAAAACAAGGCTTGCTATTTAAACCCGCGCTCGTTAATCTTCCCACATCAATTTTCCGATTGAGGCCCACGGTGCATAGCATTGAAATTTTTCAAATCGATGCCTTTACTGACAAGGTATTTTACGGTAATCCTGCTGCAGTATGTTTATTAGATGATTGGTTGAATGATGAGCTTTTGCAGGCAATAGCCGTAGAAAATAATTTATCCGAAACCGCATTCGTTATCGAAAATAAAGAGGGATTTCAAATTCGCTGGTTTACTCCAAATGGAGAAATCAATTTGTGTGGTCATGCAACCCTCGCTGCTGGCTATCTGTTATTTGAGCTAGAGAAATGCCGCAGCGATACTGTGCATTTTTCAAGTCTCAGTGGGGCGCTTTTAGTCAAAAAGAACGGGGATTTATTAACCATGGATTTTCCCCTGTTAAACTGCCATAGACTAGAAGCACCTGAATTATTTACAGGAATTATTGACAAGCCAATTGCAGAAACCTATGTAAGCGAATTAGATTATTTGGTTTTGCTCAACCAAGAAAGTGCTGTTTTGAATGCGCAAATTGATTTGAAAGCATTAGCTAAGCTACCGAAACGCGGTTTGATTTTAACAGCAAAAAGTAATGATGCCGATTTTTACTCACGCTGTTTTTACCCTAAGCATAATATTCCTGAAGATCCTGTGACAGGTTCAGCACACTGTGCCCTAGCACCATTTTGGTCTGAGCGATTAAATAAAAAACGCTTACGCGGTATACAGGGGTCATTTCGTAAGGGCGAGGTGATCTGTGAAGTTGTAGCTGATCGTGTGCATATCTCTGGCTATTGCAAATGGTATATGAAAGGTCATCTGGTTATTTAAGCTGTAAGTGTTACACACCGTTATTGCCATCAAGCAGCTAGCATGTAAAAATGTTTTCAATATTTCAAGGAGTGATTATTGATGTCAACTTCCATGGGCAAGGCATTTAGAACCCTTGTCAACGTCCATGCCCCCCTGCAAATTCTGGGTACAATTAACGCTTATAGTGCCATGCTCGCGGCCGAAGCGGGGGCAAAGGCCATTTATCTTTCTGGTGCGGGTGTGGCAAATGCTTCTTATGGGCTACCTGATTTAGGCATGACAGGACTTGCAGAGGTGTTGGAAGATGTACGCCGGATCACCGCCGCATGCTCCTTACCACTCCTGGTAGACATTGACACCGGCTGGGGGCATGCATTTAATATTGCCAGAACCGTGAAGCAGATGGAGCGAGCGGGTGTTGCTGCCGTTCACATTGAAGACCAAGTGCTCGCCAAGCGCTGTGGACATAGACCTAACAAAGCAGTTGTTTCAATGCGGGAAATGGGAGATCGTGTTAAAACAGCTGTTGATGCACGGGTTGATCCAGACTTTGTCATCATGGCAAGAACGGATGCCTATGCCATTGAAGGCATGAATGCAACAGTGGAGCGTGCACAGCACTATATTGCATCGGGCGCTGACATGATCTTTGCCGAAGCATTAACTACACTTGATGAGTACCATGAATTTATCAAGCAGGTGAATGTACCTGTGCTGGCTAATATTACCGAGTTTGGCAAAACACCCTTGTTCACGCGGGATGAGTTAAAAGATGCCGGCGTTAAACTGATTTTATATCCACTCAGCGCCTTTCGCGCCATGTCTTATGCAGCATTGAATGTTTACCGCTCGATTGTAAACCAAGGTACTCAACAAGCCATGCTAGACAGCATGCAAACACGGAATGATTTATATGATGTCTTAAACTACCGTGATTTTGAGAAAAAACTCGATAAATACACAGAGGAGCTAGAGAGTGAGTAATTCAGCAGGTTTAGCCGGCGTAGTTGCCGGGCAATCAGCCATTGCTACCGTAGGGCAGGCTGGGGAGGGATTGAATTACCGAGGCTATTCAATAGATGATTTAGCCGCAAACGCAACATTTGAAGAAGTGGCTTATCTATTGCATTATGGCCAACTACCCACTTATGCGGAATTAGCAACCTACACGAATAAACTTATGAGTTTACGTACCTTGCCTGATGCGTTAAAAACAGTGCTGAAGCTTATCCCTAAAGATACGCATCCAATGGACGTCCTGCGTACCGGCTGCTCGATGTTAGGCAATTTAGAGCCTGAGATTGATTTTTCTGCTCAGTATGATATTGCCGATCGTCTTTTAGCCCTATTTCCCGGGATGTTATGTTATTGGTATGCCTTTCATTTCCAAGGTAGAGAAATCAGTGGTGAGAGTGATGAACAAACAGTAGGCGGGCATTTTCTCGCGTTGTTACAAGGTAGTAAGCCCAGCAAACTGCACCGGGACATGATGAATGTTTCGTTAATTCTATACGCAGAACATGAATTTAATGCATCCACGTTTGCAGCCCGTGTTACTGCAGCCACACTATCTGATTTTTATTCGGCGATTACCAGCGCTATTGGTACGTTACGTGGGCCATTACATGGCGGTGCTAATGAAGCGGCGATGGAGTTAATTGAGCGATTTAAAAGCCCAGATGAAGCAGAAAAACAATTGATGGTGATGCTGAAGAATAAAGCCAAAATAATGGGTTTTGGTCATCGGGTATATAAAGAGTGTGATCCACGTTCAGATATTATAAAAACCTGGTCAAAAAAACTGGCGCACGATCAAAATGACATGCTTCTCTATAAAGTATCCGAACGCATTGAAGCGGTGATGCGTCGTGAGAAAAATCTATTTCCAAACCTCGATTTTTATAGTGCCTCAGCCTATCATTATTGCGGTATTCCTACCGCTTTATTTACACCTGTTTTTGTGATGTCGCGAATCACAGGCTGGTCAGCACATGTGTTTGAACAACGTGCTGATAATCGCTTAATTCGTCCAACCTCTGAATACACAGGGCCTGATCCGCGCGCATTCGTTAGCATAGAGGCACGTGATTAAAATTTTATGTTCGAGGGCTATATGAACTCATTTGTAGAAGACAATGTAAGGCCAGATTATGATGCGGTCATAACTACTATCGCTGATTATGTGTTAGACACACCTATCGAAAGTGTTACTGCTTATGAAACTGCACGCCTTTGTTTAATGGATACTCTCGGTTGTGGCATATTAGCGCTTAACTTCCCTGAGTGTGTGAAATTATTAGGTCCTGTTGTACCCGGAGCCTTATTACCTGGCGGTGCCCGGGTTCCTGGTACAAATTTTGAGCTAGATCCAGTCCAGGCGGCATTTAACATAGGCACTATGATTCGCTGGCTTGATTTTAATGATACCTGGCTTGCTGCCGAGTGGGGGCATCCTTCTGATAATATGGGCGCGATATTAGCAATTGCTGATTACATCAGCCGCTTAAATGTACGGCAGGGAAAGCAGTCGCTGCGCATGATGGATGTACTCACGGCGATGATAAAAGCACATGAAATTCAAGGGTGTATAGCGCTTGAAAACAGTTTTAATCGTGTAGGATTGGATCATGTTATTCTGGTTAAGCTAGCCAGTGCGGCCGTGGTTTCAATGCTACTGGGTGCTGATAAGGAACAGCTTGCGCGTACCTTGTCGCAAGTCTTTGTTGATGGGCAAAGCCTACGCACCTATCGACATGCCCCAAATGCAGGTTCGCGTAAATCTTGGGCTGCAGGGGATGCCACATCCCGTGCAGTGAGGCTGGCGTTAATAGCGGCCACAGGTGAAATGGGCTATCCAAGTGCTTTAAGTGCTCCTAAATGGGGTTTTTATGACGTATTGTTTGAAGGTAAGCCATTTGAATTCCAAAGACCTTTTAGCAGTTATGTCATGGAAAATGTGTTATTCAAGTTATCTTACCCTGCAGAGTTTCATGCTCAAACGGCAGTAGAATGTGCCGTTGCACTGCACCCACAAGTGCGCGATCGCCTGAGCAATATTGCCCGTATTGAACTAATCACACATGAGTCAGCAATTCGCATCATAAGCAAGCAAGGCACACTTCATAACCCGGCTGACAGGGATCATTGTTTACAATACATGGTGGCAATTGCATTATTGCATGGTGATTTGCAGGCTGAGCATTACGAGGATGACATTGCTAAAGATCCTCGTATCGATCAGTTACGTGAAAAAATGCACGTGGGTGAAAATGAGCAGTTTTCTCGCGATTATCATGACCCTGAAAAGCGCTCAATAGCGAATAGCATTAAAATTCTATTCACTGATGGCAGTGAAACGGAACTCGTTACTGTTGAATACCCTATAGGCCATAAACGTCGGCGCGAAGAGGGGTTGCCAGTATTGCTTAATAAATTCAAACGCAATCTGAGCACACAATTTTCTGAAAATCATGTTGATAAAATCACGCATGCTTTAGCTGATACCGATACTTTAGCTGCGATGTCAGTTGTGGATTTTATGACGATGTGGAGCCTATAAACCTCTTAGAAATGAAGATCCTGTTTTTAGGGGGAGATGGGTATAAATCTCCCCTAGTCCATGAGGTATCCCTTCATAAAATACCCCCCCTTTGTAAAAGGGGGGCCGGGGGGGATTTAACGGAACAACCACTTAACAACAAACATCTGCTTATTGCTCAACATTTGAAAAATCCCCCTAACCCCTGAGGTATCCCCTCATAATTTCAAAAGACTAATAAGGATTAAAAAGGGGTGATTTATTTAAAATAAGATAGACGTGCATAGACATTCATGATCAAATCTATTTTTGCGAAATAAGACATTGAG
>Ga0209024_1000430_pt1 | contig 72087 bp, 73 predicted proteins | sample AutmiccommunBRH5_FD_187380 | JGI IMG/M metagenome (GOLD analysis project Ga0209024, IMG submission 187380) | Deep subsurface microbial communities from Mt. Terri, Switzerland - Autotrophic microbial communities BRH/5 (SPAdes) (version 2) | ecosystem: Environmental > Aquatic > Deep subsurface >... | reverse complement strand
AGCGGCTTGATCCGGTATGTTGAAACGAACGCTTGTGCCCGTGATGGCCAACCTGTTTTTTGGAATGATCACGGTGCGCTGGTCAGCGTCAGTCAGGTGGGTGGTCACGGTGTGGCGAACCAGGGAAACAGAGTCGATCTTGCCCATGTCGGTGCCGGGTGCCATTTCCAATGTCACTTGCTGGCCTTTGTTGAACAGGCGCATTTCAGTTTTGCCGTTGCCAGTTGCTGTGCCATTGCCGCCTGCAAAACCAACCAGTACCGGGCGGTTCGGGTTGCTCACATAAGGTGGGGCGTAAATTTCAAACGACGGATCACGGCCATCGTTGGGTGAAAACCCAAAGGCAGCCAGATTGATGTTCTTGGTGTACAGGGTTGAAATTGGCGCATGGCCACCCACAAGTACCCGACCGTCTTGCATCAACAATGCGGTGTTGTGGTAGGTGCGTGCGTTGTTGGCCACAGCCATTTGTGTCCATTTCTTGGTGACAGGGTCGAACCTTTCTGCAGTTTTGCGTGGAAATTCAACACCCGGTGCAGCCACACCATCGCGGTCGCCGCCGCTGAAGGCCATCACGGAATCATCTGGCAGCAACACGCCGGAACCGTACCAGCGTGTTTCATTCAGTGATCCGGTCACTTCGCTTTCGTAGCTGGTGATATTGCTGCCATCGGTTTTCACCGTGTCAATTCGTGATGAAGCCACGGCCACATATCCACCTGGCGATGTGGCGCCCACCAAAGGCAGCACGCCGCCAGCAGTCAGGAAGCTTGCATCCTTATACTGGCCCTGTGCGTTGGGGCGCAGTGGCATCATCACGGAAAATGTGGATCCGCGCATGCCGGAACCGACAACCTTTTGAGCCATTTGTTCGGGGTTGGTGGTGGTGACGGTACTTAATGCTTGCTGAAGTGCCTGGGGGCTCTTCATCGGGGCGCTCATGAGCGTTTTGGTCAGCGCGTCCATGGCAGCATTTTGTGCCGTCAACGGGTTCAGGATTTGAGTAAGTGATTCAAGACCAGCATCGCTGAACTTTAACGGGAAGCCGGCGTAGGCCAGGTCAGACCAGGTCTGATTGGCTGGGTTGTAGGTTGCGGCAATGTTCCACACAGGCTGGTCGTAAGACTGACCGTTCGGGTTGAATGCCTGGCCACCTGCGTTGTAATACACGTGTCCGTTGGGCAGCAGGTGCAAACGTGGGTACAGGGGCAGTGATCGCTGCCCGGTTTCCGCATTGACTGTCCACTTGCCTTTCCCGCCGTCCGCATTCGGGTCAAAGGTTTCTGTTTGTGGCACGTTGCGGCCACTTTGCTCGGGTGCGTTGGGGTAGATCGGCTTGATCAGCTTGGTCACGCCACTGGCCACGAACATTTTGCTGTCGGGCAGCGTGACAAGGGCAGGGTACCAGCGGCCGAAGTTCATGTCGGCCAATTGACCCCAGGTGTTTGTGTTGGGGTTGTATGCGCGGCTGTTTTTCAGGCCTTCCAGTTCGGTCAGGCCATAACCAATGGCACTGTTGCCGGGTTCGCTGTAGTAGGCGGTGCCACCCACTGCCATAATGCGGCCGTCGGCCAGCATGGCCACGTCGGCACAGAACAGGGCACCATCTGCACTGTTGGTTTCCTTGTTGCTCAGGCCTGGGACAAGTTCTGTAATTTCGTAGCCGTCTGGGTTGGCACCTGAATCCACTTCAACGGGGCGTGTCCACAGCGTTGCTGCATTTGCATCGCGCGGAATTTCCATGAGGCGTGTTTGGTCATTGATGGCCTTTTGACCGAAGTCGACCAGAATACTGAATTCGAAGTCTTCTGTGCCTTCCAGCGCGTTGAAATACAGGAAGTCGCCATTGGGCAACAAGGAAATGGTGCCAGCGGCGGGCTTGCAGCGAAGCTTGCCATTTGCACCAACCCCTTCGCACTTGTTGTCAGTGCGAATGCCTTGCAGGTCGCCGTTGGCGTCGTCTGCCGCGGAACGTTCGTAAACGAAGGGCTCCGCAAATGGTTTGGTGAATGATCCCTTTTGAGCCGCTGGCGCTACGCCTTTGTCCGTGCTCACAGGGTTGTATTTGGCGCCAATCAAGTCGTCGAGCAGGCCCGCTTGAACGGGCAGTGCCGACCCCAATCCGATGGCGATTACTGCAGATAGTTTATTCAGCTTGAACACGTGTCATCTCCTCTTGGCAAGCATCTTTATTCAAGAATGGAGAAACGTGGTCACAGCGTACTGCGTGTCTCCGTTCTTGTTGTTGTTAACGGTTGTTACTGTTGGAGTGCATTTTTAGATGCATCTTTCTAAAAAGAATAACCGTGATTATGGTTTTGGACAATCGTCGTTATATTCAATTTAATGAATAATTTACGGGGTCATTGATGGATAGTGTGAAGAATGGTCGAGCAGAAAAAAATGCGGTATGCTGGAAAGCAAAAAGCCCATGCAAATGCATGGGCTTTTCGTTTATTTGGTGGCGAATCAGGGACTCGAACCCCGGACCTGCGGATTATGATTCCGTCGCTCTAACCAACTGAGCTAATTCGCCGAAGACCGAGAGTATAACCGAGCTTTCTGAAAAAAAGAAGGACTTCAAACACTCTTTGTCATCAATTTTAAACCATGCGTTCTACGCGCCACATTTGGTATTTCAACGCCAACACTGCGCCCAACACAATGCTGCCCAAGGCAACCCACGATGCCAGCGACAAAGTGCTAACGCCACTAAGGCCCTGGCCGACCGTGCAACCCAATGCAAGTACGCCGCCAATACCCATCAGCACAGCGCCGATCGTGTGGTTCGCGGTGTCTTCAACACCTTGAAATGTTTCCCAGCGAAACGATTTTTCTGCGAATGCATTGCCGGCTGCGCCCAGAACAACACCGAAGCAGGCGACAACCCCCACTGTCAGTACGCGTGACTGGTCTGAGAAAAACATCAGCCATTCCAGTGTATAGGCGTAAGGTGCCACAAAACTGAACCCTTCGGCTCGGTTGGCGTAACTGCCCAGGTAAGCGGCTTCCAGTGTGTCGGGGTGTTCAGGTATGAATGCGAGTTGAAACACCACCCACCAGGCTGCGAGAATGGTCAGGCCCACGCCCACGCCACCCAGTATGGTTTCCTTGTTCCAGGCGGATTTGTTGGCCAGTGCTGCGATCAAAAGCATTGCTGGAATTGCGATGGCAAGAACTGGCGCCACAATGGTTGTGTTTGCTGAAACCAAGCCCGCCAGAAGATCAGGCAGGTAGGCGCTGGTTTCGAACTGAAACCGCACTGTGTCCAGATAATTGGCGCGAAGCACACCAAACACGCCACGCAGGGTCATGTAGGCGGAAACGCCCATGATCATGAACACCATCAAGGCTTTCAAGTTGCCTGCGCCCAGGCGAATCAGGGTTTTGCTGCCACATCCCGAGGCAAGCACCATGCCGGCACCAAACAAGACGCCACCAACAACGCCAGAAAGCCAGGACCACTGATTGCCCAGATAAATGGTGTCGTTCAGGTTGGCGTAGCCAGCCAGGCTCATGGTTTGCAGGCCGAGGGTTGCGACTGCGATTGCGACAAGCCACATGCGCATGCGTGTCCAGTCGCCAAAATTGACGATGTCGGCCACAGCACCCATGGTGCAGAAGTGTGTTCGGTGTGAAATGGCGCCGAAAGAAAGACCCACTGCGAAAGTGGCCCAAAGCACGATGCTTTGAATGTTACTGACGTTGATTTCTTCCATGGAACCGGCACCTTTGTATTTGTAGTGCCAGTATTTTACCCGCGCAGCGTGGTCGCGTGCAGGTTTTTGCGTTTACTTCAACGCTTCCAGACGGGCTTTGGCGCTTGATGCGGCGGGGCTGTCGGGGTATTTGGTGATCAGTTCATTCAAGGTTTTCTTGGCACCCGGAATGCTTTTCAGCTCGAGTTGTGAACTGGCCATGCTCAGCAGTGCGTCTGGTGCACGCGGGCTGTCGGGGAAATCTTTTGCCAGATCACGTTGTGTGACCAGCGCTGTTTTGTACTCGCCTTGGGCGAACTGGGTGCTGCCTAAAAAGTAGCGAACCTGGGGTTCCAGCTTGCTTTGTTTGTACTTGCCCAGAAATTCCTGAAACTGGAGGGCAGCGTCTTTGTAGTTTCCGGCTTTGAAATGATCCAGGCCGGCCTGGTAATTGCTGAATTGTTCGGGCGGGACGGAAAGTTCTTCGCCATCAAGTTGCACCGCTTTGGGTTCCAGCTTTTTGATGCGTTCATCCAGGTTGGTGTATAGCAGTTTGTTGTCTTCTTGCAGCTTGCGAATGTTGTTGTTGGCAACCTCGAGATCGCCGCGCAAGCGGGCAATCTCTCGGTCTTTGTCGCTCAGGGACTGTGCCAGTGTAAGTTGCCCCTGATTGGAGAACTCCATCCGGGCGATCCGTTCCTCAAGCTGCTTGACCTGTTGACGCAGTTCCACAATGGCTTTGCGGGCTTCGGTGTCATCAAAAATTGCAAAAGCAGGGTTTGATGCGAAAACGCAAAACAGGGCGCTTGTCCAGGCAAATTGCTTGACGTTCAGAGTCATCTCGAATGGATTCCTTTAATTACTGATAAACGATGTCGGAACGACGGTTTTCTGCCCAAGCGGCTTCGTTGCTGCCGGTTGCTTTTGGCTTTTCTTTGCCAAGGCTTACGGTTTCAATCTGACCTTCTTTTACGCCCAAAGCCAGCATCAGTGTTTTTACTGCGTCAGCACGGCGCTGACCCAATGCCAGGTTGTATTCTGCACCGCCACGTTCGTCGGTGTTGCCTTGAACCACTACCTTGCGGTTGGGGTTGGCAAGCAGGTATTTGGCATGGTTTTGAACCAGTTCACGGTATTCTGACTTCACGGTGTAGCTGTCGTAGTCGAAGTAAACGCTGCGCTTGGCCAATACGCCTTGTGGGTCGTTCAACGGATCGGCATTGCCTGGGGTTACGGTGGGCACTGCGCGGCCATCGCCTGAACCTGGGGCTGTGCCTGTTTTTGATTCGACTTCAGGCTTGTCATTCAAGGGAACGGCAGAGCTACATGCGGCCAACGCGGCCACCATTGCAGAAATTGCCAAATACTTGAGCATTGAGTGTTTCATTTTTTTTCTCCAGACCTAAAGTGTGTTGAGTGTAAAACCAGTTAAAGAAAATTCAAAATTAATCATTTAAAAATGGTCCCCAGGTGGGTTCCGAAATGTCTGCGCCTGAACTGCTCAAGGTGTACTTGATTCGCCCGTCTTTTGACACCACGGCAAGGGTTCCCTTGCCTCCCGATCTGGTCGCATACAAAATATAGCGTCCGTTCGGCGAAAAGCTTGGGCTTTCCTCGCGTCCGGTGCTGGTCAGCAACATTTCGGTGCCGCCCGCCAGATCCAGCACCGCGATTCTGAATTGCCCTTCCCGGCGCGTAACGTAGGTCAGGATTTTGTCATCGGGGCTGATCCGAGGCGAGATATTGTATCCACCTTCGAATGTTACGCGTGACGCATTGCTTCCATTTGTGCTCATTCGGTAAATTTGTGGGCCGCCTCCACGATCAGAGGTGAAATAAATGCTTTGACCATCGTGGCTGTAGGCGGGTTCGGTGTTGATTCCGTTTCCGTTTGTAAGCCGGTTCAGGCCTGATCCATCTGCGCCCATTGAAAAAATTTGTGATCCTCCGTCTTTGGTCAGCACCACTGCAATTTTTTCCCCTTTGGATGACCACGCTGGCGCACTATTGCTGCCCTTGAAGTTCGCCAGTGCCTTGCGCCGTCCTGTAGCAAGTGTGTGAACAAATACAACAGGTTTGCGGGTTTCAAAGGAAACATAGGCAAGTTGCGTGCCGTCGGGTGACCATGAAGGGGAAATGATGGGTTCCTTGGATGCCAGGGCGACCTGCGGGTTGGCACCATCGGCATCTGCGATGATCAGCCGGTAGCGGCCAGGTGCTTTTTCAACATAGGCCAGGCGGGTCGCAAACACGCCTTTCTCGCCCAGCATTTTTTCGTACACGTAGTCGGCAATTTTATGTGCGGTCAAGCGCAAAGCGGATTGCGCGATGACGTAACTGAATTTGCCAAGTGACTTTTGTTGTGCTGTGTCGTGCAGGTTGAAGCGCAGATCCAGCCGCCCATCGGGCAGTTTCTTCACGGAACCTACAATCAGTGCGTCCACGCCGATTGATTTCCAAGCCGTGGGGTCAATCAAGGTTGCTTCATTCAGGTCAACGTTGCTGGTGGTGTTGATCGAGCGGAAAAATCCGCTTCGCACCAAGTCGTCTTCAATGATTTTCTTGATGTCTTCCGGCAAGCCCTGGTTGCCCTGGAATGGCGCAGCTGAAAAGGCGATCTGGTTCGCACCCACGCCGGTGATGTCGATTTTCAGCTGGGCATTTGCTGTGTTTGATAATGCCATCAAGGCGAACGTGGCCAGCGCTGCGTATGCCACACGGCGGATACGGCCCCAAAGGGCGGTGTTGGGTATTGAATGCATGAGTGTGTTGGCGTAGTTCATTGTTTCACTATGAATTAAACGTCTTTTGGACGAAATGAGAGGACAAGCACGGGTTCAACTGAACCGTCTTCGGCCCTGGGTAGTGGACTGGAGCGCTGCAAAGCCCGCTCCACAGCGCTGTCCCACGCTGGCAATCCACTGCTTTTCTTTTGTGTAATCGATACAATTTCCCCGTTGGGCAATTGCTTGACCTCAAAAACGGCCTCTGGGTTGCCGTCCACGGAATCGGCACTTGGAAACACGATCTTGCTTCTAACATATTGCCGAATTCGGTCACTGTACAATGCCTTGTTGCGGCTGTTGCCTGCGGATGTGCTTCCTGTGTTGGGTGCGCCACCTGTAATGCGTGCCAGTTCCTCCTGCCTTAGTTTCTTGGCCAGTTCGGGATCAATTCTGGGTTCTGGCTTGGGCTCGGGTTTCGGCTCTGGTTTCTTCGGCTCCGGTTTGGGTTCGGGCTTTGGCTTTGGTTTTGGCTCGGGTTTCGGCTCTGGTTTCTTTGGCTCAGGCTTGGGCTTGGGCAATTCAATTTCGGCCTTGGGTGGCTCCACTGGTTTTGGAGGTGGTGGTGGCGGCTCTACCTTCGGCTCGGGTTCAGGTTTCTGCTCGGTTTCAGGCTTTGGCTCCGGCTGTGGTGCGGCAACGGGCTCGTTGGCCGGCATTTCAGACCACAACACGGCCTCAAAGGCAGCGGGTTCCTCGGTGTTCCAGTTCAAGCCAACCATGAAAAAGGCCACCAGTGCCAAGTGAGCGAGCAGTGATGCGGTCAGGCCCACCTTCTCGCCGGTGTGGTCTTCGGGCGGTGGCAAGCGTGACTCAAGCCCGCTTTCCTTGGTCATCTTGGAAAGCAGGGCCTGGTGGGCTGGGGTAAATTCCCAGCCGTTGCGTGGCTTGGCTATGTCTGCGTTCATTTGCTTTTCGGTTTCACCAGCAGGCCGACTTTCTGGACCTGTGCGTTTTGAAGTGCGTCCATGGCGTCGACCACCGCTTGGTACTGGATCGATTTCTCGGCGGAAATGACCACGGGACGATCGGGCTCATCGGCCTGAAGTTTCTTGACTTCAGCTGCCAGATCTTCCAGGCGTACTTCAGTGCTTTTGTTGGTTTTCATGTCTTTGACCACCAAGCTGCCCACCTGGCGCACCGTAACTTCAATGGGGCGCATCTGTTTGGGCGGGTTGGTGTTGGCCATGGACGGCAGGTCGATCACCGATGGGGTGATCATGGGTGCCGTAACCATGAAAATAATCAGCAGCACCAACATCACATCGATGTAGGGCACCACATTGATTTCGTTCATGGCGCGTCTGGATTTTCGCCCAAGTTCGGCTTTCATGGATTAAATTTCCTGTTGCTCATTGCTGGCATTGGTGCTGGCCTCATTGATACCATCAGTGCTGACGTTGCAGAATGTTCAAAAATTCTTCAACGAAAGATTCAAACTGGGTGGACAAACGATCAATGTCGTTGGCATAGCGGTTGTAGGCCACAACAGCGGGAATGGCGGCAAACAGGCCAATTGCGGTGGCAATCAGTGCTTCTGCAATACCGGGCGCGACCGATGCAAGCGTGGCTTGCTGCACGTTGGCCAGACCCACGAAGGCATGCATGATGCCCCACACCGTACCGAACAGGCCAATGTAGGGGCTGACGGAACCGGCCGATGCTAAAAACGGCAAATTGCGCTCCAGAATTTCATTTTCCCGCTGGAAAGCGGCTTTCATGGCGCGGCGTGCCCCGTCGATGATCAGCGAATAATCGGTAAGACCCTTTTTGTCACGGGCGCGCAGAAATTCGCTCATGCCGGCTTCAAAAATGCGTTCAAGCGGACCCGCTTCATTGCGACGCATGCCTGCACGCTGGAACAAGGTGTTCAGGTCGCCGCCAGACCAGAATTCTTCTTCGAACTTGTCGGCTTGCCGTTTGGTGCGCTTAAGGACTGCCCACTTTTTGAAAATGGTGGCCCAGGAGATCAAGGAAATCATGACCAGAATCAGCATGACCAGCTGGACAACCAGGCTGGCCTGCGCGATCAGGGAAATGAAAGACATGTCGGTAGAAATATCCATTAACGGTCCGGAGTAAGAAAAATGATTTGAATCGAATAACGCACTAGGCCATCAATTGGTTGAGTTGCTTGAACACGTCAGGGGGAATTGCAGCGGGCCGCAGGCTTTGGGTATTCACACACCCCACCTTGGTTTTGCCTTCGCAAACCACCTCGCCGTGGCGCGTAACCACTTGTTTGAAGACTGCAGAAACACGCTTAAGTTCAGTAAGTTCTACTGACACTTCAAGTACATCCTCAAGTTTAGCAGAGCGCAGGTAATTCAGTTCGGTTCGACTGACAACGAAGACCAATTGATGCTCATTCATCAGCGTTTTCATGCCGATGCTTTGTTGCAGGAACCATTCGCTGCGGGCACGCTCCATGAATTTGAGGTAGTTGCCGTAATAAACAATGCCGCCGGCATCGGTGTCTTCGAAATACACACGCAGTGAATACTTGAATGTCATGAAATGGCCAAGGTCTGTTTCAGTAGTATGCTAGCGATATTGTAAGCAGGAGAGGGGCTTGACTTCTGGGTTGAGCGGTCCTGCAACTACTATTTTATTGAATTGATTAAACCAATAACGAGAAGTGGAGACCATTGACATGGCAAGAAATATTCCTTTGCTGGACGCATCCTGGTTGTATGTGGAGTCGAAAGAGGCGCCCATGCATGTGGGCAGCATGGCAATTTTCACCGTGCCAGATGGCGAAACCACCCAAGAGGCGATTGCCCGGATTGTTCAAATGTTGCGCAATTCGGTCGAGTTTTCCCCGCCCTTCAATTACCGCTTGTCCAGCCCGCGTTTGTTGACCCTGATGCCCAAGTGGATTGAGGCCGACAAAGTGGATCTGGATTACCACTTTCGCCACAGCGCCTTGCCGGCACCCGGTGGCGAACGGGAACTGGGCACCTTGATTTCCCGCTTGCATTCACACCCCCTGGATTTTCGCAAGCCATTGTGGGAAATGCATTTGATTGAAGGCCTTTACGGCAATCGATTTGCGCTGTACACCAAGATGCATCATTCGCTGATGGATGGTGTTGGCGGCATGCGCCTGATGGAACGCATTTTTGGCAAGTCGGCCAAAGAAAGCCTGAGTTTGCCTGCCCCGTGGTCGGTGGGCACCATCAGCAAAAAGAAGAAAAGCGGCGAGCCCCAACATTTTGCAGACCAGGCCCGCGAGGCTTGGGAGGCGGCCAAGCTAAGTGGGCAATCCTTGCCCGCCGCTGGCCGTGCCTTGATGGGCTTGATGCGAGAGGCTGTAAAGCCAACCGACCCCGCTTTGGCCACACCATTTTCCGGCCCCAAGTCGATTGTGAACAAGCGTGTGGGCGGCGCGCGCAGGTTGGCCACGCAAACCTACCCGCTTGAACGAATTCGCGCGGTGGCCGAAGCGGCCAAGGTCAGTGTGAACGACATTTTTCTGGCGATTTGTTCAAGCTCGATTCGCCGTTACCTGCTGGAACGCGACGCGCTGCCTTCCGAGTCACTGACAGCGGGCCTGCCGGTGTCGGTTCGCCCCGCCGATGATCTGGATGGTGGCAACGCCATCAGTTTCATTATCGCCAACCTGTACACCACCGAAAGCGACCCGTTAACGCGTTTGAAGGAAATTCGCCGTTCCACGCAACTGGCCAAGGCCAATTTGCAGGCCATGCCCAAAGAGGCGATCAACAACTACACCATCATGCTGATGGCACCGATGATGCTGCAATTGGTGTCAGGCCTGGGTGGTTTGACACGCCCAATTTTCAATACCGTTATTTCGAACGTTCCCGGCCCATCACGTGATTTGTATTTCTCGGGTTGCCGTTTGGAACAGTTCTACCCCATTTCGTTGATTCCGCACGGGCAGGCATTGAACATCACGGTGGTCAGTTATTCGGGCCAGTTCAACGTGGCGTTTACGGGTGACCATGATGCATTGCCTTCGATGCAGCGTTTGGCGGTGTACACCGGCGAGGCGCTGGAAGAACTGGAGGCTTTGTTGGGTGTGAAGCGGGAAAGTAAGCCTGCGGCGAAACCCGTCACGGAAAAGCGCCCACCAGTGGCGAAGAAGCCAGCCGTGCGGAAGCCAGTGAAATCGCCCGAGGATTGATTACGCCCAATCGGCGCGAGTCCCAAAACCGCCCGTCAGAAAACCGTGGTTTTCAGTGCGGAATCAGGCATCCCCGACGAGTTGGCGATAGCAACAGCGACAAGCTGTTACAGCAAATCACCTTGCTGCAAATTCGCCGCATGCGTGCCCGCCAAACTGGCTGGTGCGGTCAGCCCAAAATGCGCATAAGTGTTCAAGGTGGCAATTCGCCCACGCGGTGTGCGTTGAATATAGCCTTGCTGGATCAAATAGGGTTCAAGCACATCTTCAATGGTGTCTTTTTCCTCACCAATGGCGGCTGCCACGCTTTCAAGCCCCACTGGCCCGCCACCAAACTTGTGAATGATGGTTTCCAGCAAGCGGCGGTCCATGGGGTCCAGGCCCACTTTGTCGACATCAAGCATTACAAGTGCTGCATCGGCAACTTCGGCGGTAATAATGCCGTTGGCCTTTACCTGGGCGTAATCGCGCACGCGGCGCAACAGGCGGTTGGCAATGCGCGGTGTGCCGCGTGAACGCTTGGCAATTTCAAGGCAGCCTGACGCTTCTGCTGGTGTATCAAGCAGGTTCGCGGAACGGGCCACAATGCGCGACAATTCTTCAGGGGTATAAAATTCAAGCCGGGACACAATGCCGAAGCGGTCGCGCAGCGGGTTGGTCAACATACCAGCTCGGGTTGTGGCGCCCACCAGTGTGAAGGGTTGCAAATCCAGCTTCACGCTGCGTGCGCCCGGTCCTTCACCGATCATGATGTCGATTTGATAGTCTTCCAGCGCCGGGTACAAGATTTCTTCGACCACTGGAGAAAGCCTGTGAATTTCATCGATGAACAGCACATCGTTGGCTTCAAGGTTGGTTAGCAAAGCTGCCAAATCGCCAGGGCGTTCAAGCACGGGGCCGGAAGTTTGACGCAGGTTCACGCCCATTTCGCGGGCCAGAATGTGGGCCAGCGTGGTTTTTCCAAGGCCGGGCGGGCCAAACAGCAACACGTGGTCGAGCGCTTCCTTGCGGGCGCGTGCCGCTGCGATAAAAATATCGAGTTGATCGCGAATTTTCTGTTGCCCCACATATTCGTCCAAGTGCTTGGGGCGAAGGGCGCGCTCGAACGCTTCTTCGGCGGGTGTGGTTTTGGCGGGGCTGATCAGGCGATCGGGTTCAATCATCGTGGATATTCTCTTTTAGCCTTTCGACAAGTTACGCAGGGCCAGTTTCAGGCCATCGGTCACGCTGGTGCCTTCCGGCAAACCTTTGCAGGCCAGTGCCGCTTCTTTGTCAGAATAACCCAGCGCACACAGGGCTTGAACAATTTCGCTTTGATTGCCCACTGGCAGTGGCATGCCTTCTGCAATGTTGGCAGTGCCGCCAAGGGCCACGATTTGGCCTTTCAGTTCAAGCAACAAACGCTCGGCCGTTTTTTTTCCAATACCGGGAATTTTCACCAAGCGGCCGGTTTCCTGGCTTTGAACGGCGAGCAAAAATTCGTTGGTTGAAATGGATGACAAAATTGCCAGTGCGGTGCGCGGGCCAATGCCGGACACTTTAATCAATGTTTTGAACAGGTTTTTTTCGGCAATGTTTTGAAACCCATACAAGGTGTGGGCGTCTTCGCGCACCACAAGGTGTGTCAGCAGGGTGCAGCTTGCGTTGATTTCAGGCAGGTTGAACAGTGTGCTCATGGGTACTTGCAATTCATAACCCACGCCTTGCACGTCGAGCAAAATCCAGGGGGCGTTTTTTTCCAGCAAAGTGCCTTTCAGGCGACCAATCATTGCAGCTTCTCCACACTGTTTATAACTACAGTAAACTGGTTTTGATTATACGCCAAGCGAAATCATTTCCAGCTGGTGCGGCCCTTTCGGGTGCGGGTTTTGAAAATGCTGGTGGGCAGGTCTTTGGCGGCCAGTGCACCCAACAGTTTGCTGCTTTGTGCGTGTGTCAAGGCAGCAGCCAGCGCATCGGCGGCATCGGCCGAAGGGTGGGCGGGCAGTTTCAGCAAACGCTTTACCATTTCCTGTACTTGTTCTTTGTTGGCTTTGCCGTGCCCAACAATGGCTTGCTTGATTTGCAGCGCGGTGTATTCGGTTACCGCCAGGCCGCTGTGGGTCAGTGCCGTAAGCACTGCGCCGCGCGCTTGCCCCAGCAGCAAAGTGGATTGTGGGTTCACGTTGACAAACACTTTTTCAACCACGGCCACTTGGGGTTTGTACAGTTCAGCCAGTTCACACAGCCCGGTAAACAGGGTGTGCAAACGGTCGGGCAGGGAAGCATCGGAATTGGATCGAATCACACCGCTGGCCACATAAATTTGCTGGCTTTCAACAATGTCGACCACACCGTAACCGGTGATGCGCAGGCCTGGGTCTATGCCAAGTATGCGCATCACGGTTGGGTGATCTGGGTGGTGAACTTAATGGCGGAAATGGCGCACACCGGTCAGCACCATCACAATGTCGCGTTCATTTGCAGCAGCAATCACCTCTTCGTCGCGCATGGAGCCGCCAGGTTGAATCACGCAGCTTGCGCCTGCATCGACCACCACGTCCAGGCCATCGCGGAAGGGGAAGAATGCATCGGATGCAACAGCACTGTCGGCCAAAGTAAGGCCTGCGTTTTGTGCCTTGATGGATGCAATGCGTGCGGAATCCACGCGGCTCATTTGGCCTGCACCCACGCCCATGGTCATACCGTCTTTGCAGAATACAATTGCGTTGCTTTTTACAAATTTGGCGCAGCGCCATGCAAACATCAAATCAGCCCATTGCTGTTCTGTGGGCTGGCGTTTGCTGACTACCTTGATCTCGCTTTGCTGCACATTGCGTTCATCTGGGCTTTGCACCAGCAGGCCGCCGCCTACGCGTTTGTAGTCGAATTTGTGTGTGCCCGCTTCCACTGGAATTTCCAGCAGGCGAACGTTTTGCTTTGCAAAGAACACTGCGCGCGCGGCTTCGTCGAATGACGGGGCGATGACTACTTCAACAAACTGTTTTGCAACGGCTTGCGCGGTGGCTTCATCCACCGTGCGGTTAAAGGCGATGATGCCGCCGAACGCAGAAGTGGGGTCTGTTTTGAATGCTTTTTGGTAAGCATTTAGCGGGCCTTCGGCCACAGCCACGCCGCAAGGATTGGCGTGCTTGATGATGACGCAGGCGGGTGCGTCAAATGTTTTTACACATTCCCAGGCCGCATCGGAATCGGCAATGTTGTTAAAGCTGAGTTCCTTGCCCTGCAGTTGTCGGTAGTTGGCCAACAGGCCCACAGGTGCTTTGGCTTCACGGTAGAACGCTGCGCTTTGATGTGGGTTTTCGCCGTAGCGCATGTCTTGCACTTTGTGAAATTGCATGGACAGCACTTCCGGGTATTCAATGCGCGCGGGGGTGTCTTCCAATGCACCCTCGGTGCCTTGCAAACTGGTCAGGAATGCCGCAATTGCGCCGTCGTAACGGGCTGTGTGTGCGTAGGCTTTTGCTGCCAGGCCACTGCGGGTTTTTAGTGTGGTTGCGCCACCGTTGTTTTTCATTTCGTCGATTATTTTTTCGTAATCTGACGGGTCTACAAGAATGGTGACGCCCGTGTAGTTTTTCGCAGAAGCGCGCACCATGGCGGGGCCGCCAATGTCGATGTTTTCAATCGCGTCTTCCAGTTTTACGTTCTCGCCAGCTGTTGCCTTGTCGAAGGGGTAAAGGTTGACGGCCACCAAGTCGATGGCTCCAATGCCATGTTCTTCCATTGCGTCCAGGTGGCTTTGTAAATCGCGGCGCGCCAGAATGCCACCGTGGATTTTCGGGTGCAGGGTTTTCACGCGGCCATCCATAATTTCAGGAAAGCCGGTGTGGCTGCTTACTTCCTTCACAACAATGCCTTTCTCGGCCAGCAGTTTGGCGGTGCCGCCGGTGGACAGAATTTCCACACCACGATCTGCCAATGCCTTGGCCAGTTCAAGAATGCCGGTTTTGTCGGACACGCTGAGCAGCGCACGTTTGATTGTTGGGTTTGTTGTCATGGCAATGTGGCCGGTGTAACGCGGCTAGAAAAATTAAATTCAGATGAGGCCGTGCTGCTGCAATTTCTTGCGCAATGTGTTGCGGTTAATTCCCAGCATTTGGCTTGCGATTGTTTGGTTCATATTGGCTTTTTCCATGACCACTTCCAGCATGGGGCGTTCAACGGCAGACAGCACCATGTCGTAAACCGATTTGGCACACTCCCCTTCAAGGTCGTCAAAAAACTTGTCCAGGTTGTTTCGTATGCACTCGGATATGGTGACGGGGGCTAGATCACTGTCATTGGGTTTCATGCTGCCAATCTTCTTTTTTGTGTTGGTTGGAGTGAATCGTTTGCAGCGGCAAAATACTGTTGGCCGCTTGATTTCCAGGCCAGAAAAAATTCATCAACAATGCGCAATTGTTCGCAAGTGGTTTGCGCCAACATAAGTTGATCAATCACGGTGTTGCTTTTTCCGGCTGGGCCGCAAAGATACCATTGCAAATGCTTCCGGGCGGTGAGCAGGCCCGTTTTCTCTCCATAAAATTCATGGTGATCACGCAGGTGATGCATCATGACCTCATGGGCTTCTTCCAGTGTGGGGGGCTCAAGATGCTTGCCCGTGTTCAGATAATGTAATGTTTCTCTGAAAATCCACGGATTACCTTGCGCAGCCCGGCCAATCATCAGGCCGTCTGCGCTGGTGTAATCCAGTACAAACTTTGCTTTCTCGGGGGTGGTGATGTCGCCGTTGGCGATCACCGGAATATTGACCGATTGTTTCACGGCTCGGATGGTGTCGTATTCTGCGTTGCCCGTGTAACCACAGGCGCGTGTTCGTCCATGCAGGGTGAGCAGTGACACGCCAATGGATTCTGCCATTTGCGCAATGCGAATTGCATTTTTATGTTCCGGTGACCAACCCGTGCGGTATTTCAAAGTAAGCGGTACGCTGCGTTTCAGGCATTCGACGTGCACGGCTTTCAGAATGTTTTCAACCAGGCTTTCGTTTTGAAGCAGGGCAGAACCTGCGGCCACTGCACACACTTTTTTGGCAGGACAACCCATGTTGATGTCGATGATCTGCGCACCGCGTTCAATGTTGTAGGCCGCGGCGTGCGCCATCATCGCCGGGTCGGCGCCTGCAATTTGTACTGCTATTGGTTTGGTTTCCCCGTGGTGGTTCACGCGGCGTGTGCTTTTGTCTGTTTTCCACAGTGCAGGGTTGCTCGCCGCCATTTCCGACACAGCATGCCCCGCGCCCAGTTTTTTGCACAACTGGCGGAAGGGGCGATCTGTTACGCCGGCCATGGGGGCCAGGAACAGATTATTTGGAAGTGTTAAATGGGCGATGCGCACTTTGCACAAAATTTAAGCAAATTTCGAGCAGCCCATTGTAACGTTCAGGGCAATTTAATTCGACCCTAATTCTGGAAAAAAATGGAAATTTTTTACTTGACTTCTGTTTGTCAAAGTGGGCCGCAAGGCCTTGCCTGCCCTAGGGGGCAAGGGGGCCTTTTCGGGTTAACGCGTTGTCTGGATCAGCTCGATTTTATAGCCATCCGGGTCTTCGACGAAGGCGATTACTGTGCTGCCGCCTTTTACCGGGCCAGCCGGGCGAGTTACTTTTCCGCCGGCTTGCGTGATGCGTTCGCATTGTGCGTAAGCATCGTCGACCGCGATCGCAATATGTCCATAGGCGTTGCCCAATTCGTAGCCGCTTACGCCATGGTTGTAGGTTAATTCAAGTACCGCGCCATCTTGTTCGGTGCCATAGCCTACGAAGGCCAGGGAATAACCTTGGTCGGCACGGTCGGTGGTGCGAATCACCTTCATGCCCATTACTTCGGTGTAAAAATTAATCGAGCGTTGCAAGTCGCCAACGCGCAGCATGGTGTGGAGAATTCTCATAATACGGGCACCTCAGAGGGGTTCATTTTCGCAAGTGTTTTGTGCGGTTCTTTGTAGTCGGGCATCAGGCTTTCGACCTTGGCCCAAAAACGCGCACTGTGATTCATTTCTACCAGATGAGCCAGTTCATGTGCAATGACGTATTCAATCAATTGTGGTGGGTAGTGCACCAAGCGCCAGTTCAAGCGCACTTCCCGCTTGCTGTTGCAACTGCCCCAGCGTGAACTGGGGCTGGACAAATGGATTGAAAAACTCGGCAATTGTTGTCTCTCGGTCTGCCGTTGCGCCAGTTTTGCAGCCATGTGGGTAAACACTTCTTTGGCATGGGCCTTCAGTAGTTGCTCAACAGCTTTGTTGCGTTGCAGGCTGTTTTCGCAGGCCGGCAGGGCAATGCTTTTGGTCCATGGGTTGAGCAGGGCTTTGCTGCGTGCGGGCAATGCTTCAAGTTGATACGGTTCGCCACGCACGGGTATCGGTTTGCCCTCGTCGAGCAATTGTTCAAGCCGAACGGTTTGTTTGCTGCGTAATTGCCATTGTTCAAGCCGTTTTTCGATCCAGTCTGATTTGGATTGAATGATGTCGTGAAGTTCAGTGATTGACAGGCGAAGTGGTGCTGAAATTTGCAGGCCTTCATCACCTATCAAAAACCCCACCGACCTGCGTTTGCTCCGCTTCAATACATAGTTGCACACGCCCCAGGGCAGTTCAATGCTGCGAACGTCATTGGGTGTGTGTGCTGCCGAACGCATGTGTCACTTCTCGCCTTTGCCCACCAAGGGGGTTTCGCTGCTTTGGTAGCGGTGTGGGCTGATTTTGTGCATTTCGCTTTCAATCCATTTTTCAACTACATTCATCAGGCTTTGGGCGTCATGCCCTTCGGGCGAAATGGGTGGCCCAAAACGCAAGGTCACTGTGCCAGCCTTCTTGAAAAAACCTTTGCGCTTCCAGTATTCCCCTGCGTCGTGTGCCACTGGCACCACGGGGGTTCCAGTGGCCACGGCCAAGCGGGTGCCGCCGGTTTTGTAGCGGCGCTTGTAGCCCACTGGCACACGAGTTCCTTCGGGGAAAAACATCATCCAGGCGCCTTCTTTCATGCGCTTGCCCGCCATGGTTTTAACCTGCTCAAAGGCTTCTACGCCATTTTTTCGGTCAATGGGTACCATGCGCAACACCCACAGGCACCAGCCAAAAAAAGGCACGTACTGCAGCTCTTTTTTGAATACCAGGCACAGTTGGCGAGGCAGCAGGTTGGCTGGAATGCCGAAGGTTTCCCAGGCTGACTGGTGTTTTGCCAGAATGATTGCGCCGGTATTGGGCAGGTTTTCCATGCCTTCTACCCGAAACTTGATGCCGCAAAGCCATTTCAGCATGTGAATATTCAGTGCATTCCACCAACAGGCGACAACATATCGATTGCGGATGGAAATAAAGGGCGATGCCAACAACAGGGCGCTGGCATGGATCGGGGTGTAGACCACGACGTAAACGAAAAACAGGATTGAACCAATGACGGATCTCACCACAGGCCTCCGAAAAGTTTTAGTTTTTATCGATTGTTTGCAAACGGGTCGTCTGGCACCAAATGTTCGGCCACTGCCATTAAATTGTCGAACACCAAGGTGCCTTTGGGCAATTCGTCTTTGCTTTTCTCGAGTGTTTTTTTGCCTTTGCCGGTTTTTACCAACAAGGGTGTGCACCCCATGCTGGCACCCGCTTGCAAATCACGCAGAGAATCGCCCACACAGGGCACGCCGTTCAGGTCAAAACCGGTTCTGGCCTGAATTTCCTGAAACAGGCCCGACTTGGGTTTGCGGCAGTTGCATTTGTCATCGGGACCGTGCGGGCAGAAGAAAATGCCTTCAATATGCGCGCCCACCACGCCAGCCAGTTCATGCATTTTTTTGTGCATGGCTGAAAGTGTTTCCAGGTCGAACATGCCCCGTGAAATACCGCTTTGATTGGTGGCTACCACTACGCGAAAACCACCGCGGTTCAAGCGTGCAATGGCTTCCATGCTGCCTGTAATGGGAACCCATTCATCGACCGACTTGATGTATTCATCCGAATCCTCGTTGATGACACCATCACGATCCAGCACGATAAGTTTCATGGGTTACCTTTTTTAGGTGGCCAGTTGTGAAATGTCGGCCACACGGTTCATCAGACCATGCATGTGTTTCAACAAAGCCAGGCGGTTGTTTTTCAGGGCTTCGTTGTTGTCCATTACCATCACGTTTTCAAAGAAGGCGTCCACATTCGCTTTCAATGGAGCCAGCACCAGCAAGGCTTGCTGGTAGTCGCCTTGCTCAAAAGCTTTTGTTGCCAGCGGTTCAACTTCTTTCACTTGCGCAGCCAGTGCCTTTTCCGCGTCCACTTGCAGTAGGTTTGTGTCTATTTCAGAAGAACCCACTTCGGTTTTCTTCAGGATGTTGGTGATGCGCTTGTTGGCTGCGGCCAAGGCTTGCGATTCTGGCAATTGCGAGAAAGCACGAACGGCTTCCAGGCGTTTGGGCAGGTCAGCGAACTGGCTTGGGTTTTGGCTGAGAACCGATTCAACTTCGGCGGTGGAATAGCTTTGGTCTTTCAGGTAACCGCGCAGGCGGTCTTGAATAAACTTTTCCAGGCCGTCCAGGTCAATCTTGAAATCCGGATAATTGTTGAACAACTGGCTTGCCGCTGCCAGCATGCGTTTCAAATCAAGATTCAGGTTTTTCTCGATCACCATGCGGATCACGCCCAGTGCATGGCGGCGCAGGGCGAAGGGGTCTTTGTCGCCAGTCGGGATAAGGCCAATGCCATAAATACCCACCAGTGTTTCCAGTTTGTCGGCCAGCGCGGCGGCCACACCCACAGGGTTGCGGGGCAGTTGGTCGCCCGCAAAGCGTGGGCTGTAATGGTCGGCAATGGCTTGGGCTACATCAGCATGTTCGCCATCGTGGCGGGCATAGTGTTCGCCCATATTGCCTTGCAGTTCGGGGAATTCACCCACCATGTCTGTCAGCAAATCAGTCTTGCACAACAGTGCTGCCCGTTGGGCCATGTCCACATCAGCGCCGCACATTGGGGCAAGCGTTGCAGCCAATTCCACCAAGCGGCCATTGCGGTCTTTTTGTGTGCCCAGTTTGTTGTGGTACACCACATTGGCCAAGCCAGGCAGGCGGCTTTCCAGCGTTTTCTTGCGGTCTTGATCGAAGAAGAATTTCGCATCGGCCAGGCGGGCGCGCAGCACGCGTTCGTTGCCGGTGGTGATTAGTTCCGGGGTGGGGGTCAACAGGTTTGATACCAACAGAAAACGGTTTTTCATTTTGCCGTTCTGGTCGGTGATCGCGAAATATTTCTGGTTGGCCTGCATGGTCAAGATCAAACATTCCTGCGGCACTTCCAGAAATTCTTTCTCGAAACCTGCTTCATACACCACAGGCCATTCAACCAGCGCGCACACTTCGTCGATCAATGCTTCTGGTTGCACTACTTGGTCGCCAGCGGCTTGGTCAGCCAAAGCTTGCACAATGGCGGCTTTGCGTTTCTCGAAACTGGCGATTACTTTGCCTTCAGTTTCAAGTTGCGCCTCATAACTGTCGGCATTGGCAATATTCAGCACGCCAGTACTCAAAAACCGGTGGCCCAATGTAATGCGGTCACTTTCCAAACCCAGCACTTGGGCGGGCACCACTTTGTCGCCGTGCAGGCAGATCAAGCGATGTGCCGGGCGCACAAAGTGCACGGTGCTGCCATTGGGGCGCTGGTAGCACATCACTTTCGGAATGGGCAGTTTGGTGGTGGCCACTTCAAGCGCTTTGCTTAGCGATTCTTCAAGTGCTTTGCCAGCCTGTGTGCGTGAAATGTGCAACACATCCTGTTTGCCGTCGTTGATGGTTTCAAGCTGCTCTACGCCGATTGGACCTAGCCCCAAAGAATCGAGTTTTTTCTGCAAGGGCGGGGTGGGCTGGCCGTTGGAATCCAGACCAATTTTCACGGGCAGCAAACGTTCCTGAATTTTTCTCTCGGGGCTAATGGCGGCCACGTGGGTAATTCGGCAAGCCAAACGACGTGGGCTGGCAAAGCTTTCCGCCACACTGTTGTCGGTCAAATGGCCTTCATCGCGCAGTGTTTTGCTCAGTAGTTCGGCAAAGGCGTTGCCCAGCGTTTGCAGGGCTTTGGGTGGTAGCTCTTCGGTAAACAGCTCAACCAGTAGTGTTGAATTCATGGGTCTCACGTGTTTTAGGCAGCTTGTGTGTTGGGGGTGTTGCACATGGGGAAACCCAGCTTTTCTCGGGATTCGAAATACGCCTGCGCCACGGCGCGCGATAAATTGCGAATGCGGCCAATGTAGGCTGCACGTTCTGTTACCGAAATGGCACCGCGGGCATCCAGCAGGTTGAAGGTGTGTGCGGCTTTCAGAATCATTTCATAGGCGGGCAGGGCCAGGCCCACATCAATCAGGTGCCTGGCCTCGGCTTCGTATTCGCCGAAGTGGCGGAACAACATGTCGGCATTGCTGTGCTCGAAATTGTAGGTGGATTGTTCCACTTCGTTTTGGTGAAATACATCGCCGTAGGTGAGCACCTTTTTCACGCCTTTTTCTTCGCGCTCGGTCCACACCAGGTCGTACACATTTTCCTTGCCTTGCAGGTACATGGTCAGGCGTTCAATGCCGTAAGTGATCTCGCCCAGAATGGGCGCGCAATCCAGGCCGCCCACTTGCTGGAAGTAAGTGAATTGGGTCACTTCCATGCCGTTTAACCACACTTCCCAGCCCAGACCCCAGGCACCCAAGGTTGGGTTTTCCCAGTTGTCTTCCACGAAACGAATGTCGTTTTGTTGGGTGTCAATGCCCAGTGCTTCAAGGCTGCCCAGGTACAGGTCGATGATGTTTTCTGGCGATGGTTTTAGTACTACCTGAAACTGGTAGTAATGTTGCATGCGGTTGGGGTTCTCGCCGTAGCGGCCGTCTTTGGGGCGGCGCGAGGGCTGAACATAAGCAGCGTTCCAGGGCTCGGGGCCCAAGGCGCGCAAAAATGTGGCGGTGTGGCTGGTGCCCGCGCCCACTTCCATGTCGAATGGTTGCAGCAGGGCGCAACCTTGGTGATCCCAATAGTTTTGCAGGGTCAAAATGGCCTGTTGAAACGTCAGCGGTTTCTTGTGCATGTGCGCCAGTGTCCTTCGTGATTCAGTATTTGTACTTTGATTGCCACGTATTGTAATGGCTAGCCGGGGCTTTCGTAATTACAGCGTGCCAATGCACAGGTACTTCATTTCCAGGAACTCCTCGATGCCCCACACCGAGCCTTCGCGCCCCAGCCCCGACTGCTTCACGCCACCGAAAGGCCCCACTTCGTTGGAGAACACGCCCACATTAATGCCCACCATGCCGTATTCCAGCGCACGGCCCACGCGGAAGGTGCGTGCCGAATTTTCAGTGTAAAAGTACGCAGCAAGGCCGTAGGGCGTATTGTTGGCATGGTTGATGGCTTGTTCTTCGGTGTCGAACGGGAAAATTGCAGCCAGCGGGCCAAATGTTTCCTCTTGGGCCACCAGCATGCGGTGGTCGGCGTTGTCGATCAGGGTGGGTTCAAAAAAGCGGCCACCCAAGGCGTGTGGTTTGCCGCCGTGCAGCAGTTTTGCGCCTTTTTCCAGCGCATCGTCTACATGCTTTTGTACTTTGGCAATGGCGTGGTCATCAATCATCGGGCCGATGCTGGCTTTGGTTTTAATGCCGTCGCCCACGTCCAGCTTGGCCACTTTGGCTTGTAGTTTCTCGGCAAAAGCTTGTTGCACATTGCGTTGAACGTAAATGCGATTGGTGCACACGCAGGTTTGGCCGGCATTGCGGAACTTTGAGGCGATCAGGCCATCTACGGCTTTGTCCAGGTCGGCGTCGTCGAACACGATGAATGGCGCATGGCCTCCCAGTTCCAGGCTTAGCTTTTTGATGGTGGGGGCGCATTGCTGCATCAAAATGCGGCCCACTTCGGTGCTGCCAGTGAAGGTGAGTTTGCGCACAACTTCGCTTTCGCACAGCACTTTGCCAATTTCGATGGAACGGTCTGCATCGCCGGTAATTACGTTCAGTACCCCCGCAGGAATACCCGCTTGACGCGACAATTCGGCCAAAGCCAGTGCGCTCAGTGGTGTTTGTTCTGCAGGTTTGATCACGACCGTACACCCTGCCGCAAGGGCCGGGGCTACTTTGCGGGTAATCATGGCAATGGGGAAATTCCATGGCGTAATGGCCGCGCACACGCCAATGCCTTGCTTCAATACCAGCAATTCGCGGCCCAATTGGGGCGATTCCAGCACACTGCCTTCAATCCGCTTGGCCTGTTCGGCAAACCATTCCACAAAGCTTGCGCCGTAAATCACTTCGCCTTTGGCCTCGGCAAGGGGTTTGCCTTGTTCCAGGGTCATCAAAAACGCCAGGTCATCTGCGTTGTCAATAATCAGGTCAAACCACTTGCGCAGCATTTGTGCGCGGCTTTTGGCGGTGGTGTTGCGCCAGCTTGCCAGTGCTTTTTCAGCACACAGAATGGCATCGTGGGTCAAAGCGATGGATGTGTTGCCTACCTGCGCAATGGTTTCACCTGTGGAGGGGTTGTCTACAGGGAAGTCTTTTTCGCATTCATGAAAACTGCCGTACACAAAGGGGTTGGTTTGCAACAGGCTGGGGTTTTTGAATTGGAACTGATTGTTCACCTCATTGCTTATATTACTGCTCATGTCCGTCTCTCTTGTTGTCAATTTGCTTCAAGGTTTAGCAGGGCTGTTAGTTGTGCTGTACAGGCGACTGCGAATGTTTCGGTTCGCAACACGCGTCGCGAAAAATTCAGGGGCAGGGCGCCAAGTTGCGTTGCAGTGTCGGTTTCCTCGGGCGACCAGCCGCCCTCCGGGCCCACGCAAATGATCAACGGTTCCCCGTGTTCGGCACGGGGAGTCCAGTTTCTCAGAGACTCCCCGGCTTGCGGGGTAAACCACAACACCTGCGCATTGGGCCAAATTTGCGACACGTGTTCCAGTGCACCCTGAAGTGTTTTCACGGGTTCAACCGCGGGCAACCGGCCACGCTCACTTTGCAAGCTGGCCGACAGTACAACACGTTCCCAGTGGATTTGCCGCTTGTTGGCACGCTCCCCTTCCAGTTTAACCACGCTGCGGCGGGCTTGAACGGGATGAAAGCCGACAACGCCCAATTCCGTGCATTTTTCAAGTATCCAGTCTATTTTGTCCCCTTCTGGCAGGGCCTGAAGTACGTGTACCTGGCAGTTCAATTCGGTGTCCAAAACCGCTAGTTGCTCCACGATATGCACTTGCGCCAGTTTTTTGGATACATATTGCACCGTGGCCTGATATTCACAACCCTGCCCATTCCAGACCCGCAATGATTCGCCATCGCGCAAGCGCAAAACCCGGGAAGCGTAATGCATCAAGTCATCCGACAGATCAAGCACTTGGCCCACGCTGTTGCAGTGTTCTAGCAGGAAGCGGGGTAAGCGCTTGCCTTTGTCTTGTTTCATGTTTGCCTGTCTTTATTCGGTGGTTTGTCCGCAGGGGGGCACTTTATTCGGATAGCTTTGATAAAATTCATGTTTTTCCAACTTTGCCACAGGCATAACCCTCAATCCCCATACCTATGTCCTCTTCGTCAAAGAACATGGCCAACGCGATTCGCGCGCTCGCCATGGATGCAGTTCAAGCCGTCAAATCTGGCCACCCAGGCATGCCCATGGGCATGGCCGAAATCGCCGTTGCCCTGTGGGCGCGCCACCTGAAGCACAACCCGCAGAACCCGCTTTGGGCCGATCGCGACCGCTTCGTGTTGTCCAATGGCCACGGGTCCATGCTGCTGTATGCGCTGCTGCACTTGACCGGTTACGACCTGCCGATCGAGGAATTGAAGAATTTCCGCCAGTTGCATTCTAAAACACCGGGCCACCCGGAAGTGGACATTACCCCCGGTATTGAAACCACCACTGGCCCCTTGGGGCAGGGCATTGCCAATGCTGTGGGTTTTGCATTGGCTGAAAAGCTGTTGGCCGCTGAATTCAACGAAGCTGGTTTTCCAGTTGTTGACCACAACACCTATGTGTTTTTGGGCGACGGTTGCCTGATGGAAGGCATTTCCCACGAGGCCTGTTCACTGGCGGGTACCTTGGGTTTGTCAAAATTGATCGTGATGTACGACGACAATGGCATTTCCATTGACGGTGAGGTTGAGCACTGGTTTGCCGACAACACGCCCAAGCGTTTTGAAGCTTATGGCTGGAATGTAATTCCGAACGTGAATGGCCACAATGTAGATGCGGTGGATGCTGCCATTGCCCAGGCCAAGCAAAACGCTGCGCTGGACAAAGGGCCAACCCTGATTTGCTGCAAAACCAATATTGGCGAGGGCTCGCCTAACCTGGCTGGTACTGACAAAGTACACGGCGCCCCGTTGGGCGACGCTGAAATTGCGGCCACCCGCGCTGCCATTGGTTGGGAGCACGCACCGTTTGAAATTCCCGCCGAGGTGTACAACGCCTGGGACGCACAGGTGGAGGGCGCAGCCCGTCAATCGGCTTGGGACAAATTGTTTGAGGCCTACAGCGCCAAATTCCCGGCCAAAGCTGCTGAATTTAAGCGCCGCATGGCGGGTGACTTGCCTGCTCAGTTTGAACAAACTGCCGCACGCCTGTTGGCCACGGTGGCGGCCAAAGGCGAAACCATCGCCACGCGCAAAGCCAGCCAAAACGCGATTACCCTGCTGGCTGCTGAATTGCCTGAATTGCTGGGCGGTTCTGCCGACTTAACCGGTTCAAACCTGACCAATTGGCCCACCTGTGTGGCGGTTCGCCGCAACAAGGAAGGCTTTACTGCCGGTAACCACATCAACTGGGGCGTTCGTGAATTCGGAATGAGCGCTGCCTTGAATGGTGTTGCCCTGCACGGTGGCTACATTCCGTTCGGCGCCACTTTCCTGACCTTCTCGGATTACAGCCGCAATGCTCTGCGCATGGCTGCGTTGATGAAAAAGCGCAATATTTTTGTGTTCACCCACGATTCAATCGGCCTGGGTGAAGACGGCCCAACCCACCAACCCGTTGAGCACGCAGCCACCCTGCGCTTGTTGCCAAACATGGATGTGTGGCGCCCTGCTGATTCAGTTGAATCGATGGCCGCGTGGAATTCGGCTGTAATGCGCAAAGACGGCCCCAGTTCACTGTTGTTTAGTCGCCAAAACCTGCCATTCCTGGAACGTTCAGAAGCGGTGTTGAACTCAATTGCCAAAGGCGGTTATGTGTTGCTTGATGCAGCCAATGCCAAGGTCACCTTGATTGCCACGGGTTCGGAAATCGAGATCGCCATGAACACACAGAAAGCCCTGTCTGGAAAAGGCATCGTGGCCCGTGTGGTGTCCATGCCGTCCACGAACGTATTTGATCGCCAAACCGTCGATTACAAGGCTGGTGTGCTGGGCACTGCACCGATTGCGGTGATTGAAGCCGGCATGACCGACGGTTGGTACAAGTACATTGCGCAGGCGGGTGTGAAAGGCACAGTGCTGGGCATGAATACCTTTGGTGAATCTGCCCCGGCGGGTGCCTTGTTCAAGCATTTTGGTTTGACGACAGAAAAATTCACCGAGGCTGCACTGGCTTTGGTTACACAATAAGCACGGCTTAAGACACACGATAATTGATTTACTTTCAAGGAGATTTGTCATGACCATTCGCGTAGCGATCAACGGCTATGGCCGCATCGGCCGAAATGTACTGCGTGCCCACTATGAAGGTGGCAAGAAACACGACATCCAAATCGTGGCGATTAATGACTTGGGCGACCCCAAGACCAACGCCCACCTGACCCAGTACGACACCGCACACGGCCGTTTCCCCGGCACCGTAAGCGTAGATGGCGACTACATGGTTGTAAACGGCGACAAAATCAAGGTTTTGGCCAACCGCAACCCCGCAGAATTGCCTTGGGGTGAGTTGGGTGTAGACGTCGTGATGGAATGCACAGGCTTTTTCACTACCAAAGAAAAGGCTTCCGCACACCTGAGGGGTGGCGCCAAGAAAGTGATCATCTCCGCCCCTGGCGGCAAAGACGTGGATGCAACAGTTGTATTTGGCGTGAACCATGGCGTGTTGAAAAGCACAGACACCGTGATTTCCAACGCTTCTTGCACCACCAACTGTTTGGCACCGTTGGTTAAGCCTTTGAACGATGAAATTGGTCTTGAAACCGGCTTGATGACCACCATTCACGCCTACACAAACGACCAGGTATTGACCGACGTGTACCACGAAGACCTGCGCCGTGCACGTTCCGCTACCATGAGCATGATCCCCACCAAAACCGGTGCGGCTGCCGCTGTTGGTTTGGTATTGCCAGAACTGAATGGCAAGCTGGATGGTTATGCAGTGCGCGTGCCCACCATCAACGTGTCCATGGTTGACCTGTCGTTTATCGCCAAGCGCGACACCACGGTGGAAGAAGTGAACAGCATTCTGAAAGCGGCCGCCGAAGGCCCGTTGAAGGGTGTGCTGGAGTACAACGAGGCACCACTGGTGTCGATTGACTTCAACCACAACCCGGCATCCAGCTCTTTTGATGCAACGCTGACCAAGGTCAGCGGCAAGCTGGTGAAGGTATCCAGCTGGTACGACAACGAGTGGGGCTTCTCCAACCGCATGTTGGACACCACGGTTGCATTGATGAATGCCAAGTAATTTCAAGCGCGTTTTGATTTAAAAAAACCGGGTTCATGCCCGGTTTTTTTTCGCCCGTTTTTTTCCTGAAAAACCACCCCCTTTTGTGGGTGCCCCTACCCCTATTGGCCATGCGCAAAGCCTTGTTTCATGCCGTTAAACAAGAACTTTCGGTTTTCTTGCAGCGCGCATGAGAAGTGGACACCGTTCTGCTTTCTATTCATCAAATTGATTGTGCAACTTGCTCGGTAACCTCAATGCATTGAGATAAGCGAGTACCGCCATGTTGACGTTCCGTCCCAAAAAGCAAAAATTAACTCCCCTGCGAATTTTGGTAACCAGCGTGTTGTTGATGCTGTGGATCCTTTTGGTGGCTCCGGCCTATGCCCAAGGCGGCAGTGGGCAGTTCATCGTCAAGCTGAAAAACTCGGTGGAGCTTGGCAGCGCACCTACTTTGCGTCGTCTTGAGAAAGAAGGCGAGTTTCTGGCCGATGTCATGAGCCGCAACAATGTGGATGCTGTTTGGTTGCGTGCAGGCTCTGTGGGAACACACGTGATGCGCTGGGGCAGCTCGGTGCGCGACACGGACCAGCAAGCCGTGTTGAACCGCCTGGCCAGTGACCCAGAAGTTGAGTTTGCAATCGAAGACCGCCCTGTGCGTGCTTTCGCAACGCCCAACGACCCCAATTTTTCAAATCAGTGGGCCTTGCGGTCCACCCTGAATACAGCGGGTGCCAAATTTGATCAGGCATGGGACGTGATTCGCGGCAGTGCCGATGTGGTGGTGGCTGTGCTGGATACAGGTGTTGTGTTTGAGACGCCCGATTTAATGGGCCGCCTGTTGAGCGGCTACGACTTCATTTCCGATGTGCCAACAGCCAATGATGGAGACGGGCGTGATGCCAATGCGGCAGACCCCGGCAACTGGATCAGCACGGAAGATTCCCAAACCTCCACTTTCTCGGGTTGCAGCGTCAAAAACTCCAGCTGGCATGGCACATTCGTTGCCGGTCAGGTTGCAGCGAACACGCACAGCGATTCCGATGTGGCCGGTGCTGACTGGAACGTGAAAGTTTTGCCAGTGCGTGTGTTGGGCAAATGTGGTGGTTTACTTTCCGATGTGCTGGACGCCATGTTGTGGTCTGCTGGTCTTGATGTACCAGGTATTCCACGCAATCCAAACCCGGCCGATGTGATCAACCTCAGCCTGGGCAGCTCAAGCACCTGCAGTACTTTTGAACAGTCCGTAGTGGATCGCGTGAATGCCGCGGGCACCTTGGTTGTAGCCGCGGCAGGAAACAGTGGTGGTTCAGTTGATTCGCCAGCCAACTGCAGCAATGTGTTGTCTGTGGGCGCGCTGGATCGTGACGGTAGCCGCGCCAGCTACAGCGCCATTGGTAGTGGTGTCAGCCTGATGGCCCCCGGCGGCTTCACCAACGGCTTGGTGGGGTTGAGCAATTCCGGCTCGACCACGCCAGGTTCCGCAAGTTTGGCCAGTAAAACCGGCACTTCATTTGCTGCGCCTTTGGTGGCGGCCACAGCAGGCTTGATGCGCTCTATCAACCCGACATTAACGCCAGCCCAGTTGCGCAGCCAGATTTTGAACAACACAGCTGGTTTTTTAAGCCCCGGTACCAGTACATGCACGGCGAATCAGGGTTCTGGCACTTGCAACTGCACCACTGCGGTGTGTGGGGCCGGCATGCTGGACGCCTTTGCTGTGGTGTCTGCTGCCCGGGCCAGCAGCCCGGTGGCCAATGCCTCGGTGTCGGCCAACGGCTTGGGCACCAGTGGTTTTCAGGAAAGTGCCTCCGGTTTGAACCCGGTTCGTTTGCGCGGTTCCGCAAGTTCAGTGGCCTTGGGCAGAACGGTTGCCTCGTATCAGTGGATTCAAGTGTCGGGTGAGCAGGTCATGACCGGCACCCGCAACACAGCCGATGTTGATTTGCCAGCAGCAACGGCCACCTCGGACTTGGTGTTTCAGCTTACCGTCACCGATTCCGTTGGAGAAAACCACAGCAGTTTCACCGCGATCCGTGTGGTGGCCAGTGGCGACGATGGAAGTTCTCCCAGCTCGCTGGCCAGCGCCAGTTCAGGTGGTACCACGGCCCCCACTACAAATAACAGCACTACTTCCACTGCCTCAGTTGCATCGGGTGGCGGTGGTGGTGGCGGAGGAGCCAACACACTGGGTGGCTTGTTCGGTTTAATGGCGTTGTTGTTGGCATTCAAGATGTTGGGCCGCGCTTCATCAAAAGAATGACGATTCCCGCGAACAGTCCACCGAAGGCTCCGCCACGGTGCGCTTCGTAAGCAATCGGGCCGCCCACCAGTGCATCGGTGTGGTGGCCCGAATTCCATTCCAGCAGCAGTTTTAGCAGCAGGCCCACAGCCAGAATCCACAAGGGCCAGGTTTTCTGAAGGTTTCCGGGGCTTCGGAAAAGGGCCAACAACAGGCATGCTGCAAACTGAAAGTGCAGGGCGCCGCTTAGGCCGCAGTACCAATTCAAAGGCTCAATTGCGGCCACATAAAACGCCACCCAAACCAGCGACGTTGCCTGGATCCACAGCCATTCCCCATGGCTTCGCTGCTCGGAAAAGCCCCAGGTGAGCAAGGCCAGGCCCGCCAGATTCAAGCCTAGGTGCACCGGGCCAAGGTGCGTGAATTGTGCCAACAAGGCATAAATGAAAAATGAGTCAATTAAATCAAGCCCTTGCTGCGGAAAGTCGGGCGCAAGGAACTGCCCTGCAATTGCCGCGATTCCAATCACAAAGGAGGATGCAACCCCGAGGAAAAGTTGGCTGGGGGCGTTATAATTCCGGATTGTTTCCAATAACCTTCCTTGAGAGTTGAAAAACAATGTTGCGTTTCCTTCGACTGACTGACCAAGAAGTATCCAACAAACGCGTGCTGATTCGCGTCGATTTTAACGTGCCAGTGGATGCAAATGGCAACATCACGGAAGACACCCGCATTCGCGCCTCGCTTCCCGGCATCGAATACTGCATGAACAACAACGCCGCGCTGATGCTGACCAGTCACTTTGGTCGCCCCACCGAGGGCGAATACGACGAAAGGCTGAGCCTGGCCCCGGTTGCTGTCCGCTTGGGCGAATTGCTTGGCCGCCCTGTGCGCCTGGTGAAAGACTGGGTGGAAGGCGTGGATGCAAAAGCAGGCGAAGTACTGCTGCTGGAAAATTGCCGCTTCAACAAAGGCGAGAAAAAGAACAATCCCGAGTTGGCCCGGAAAATCGCAGGCCTGTGCGATATTTATGTGAATGACGCCTTTGGTACTGCCCACCGGGCTGAAGCCACCACCCATGGTGCTGCCCAGTTTGCACCTGTGGCCTGCGCAGGCCCCTTGCTGGCGGCTGAACTGGATGCCTTGGGTGCCGCGCTTTCCGCGCCCAAACGCCCCATGGTGGCAATTGTGGCGGGTTCCAAGGTTTCCACCAAATTGACCATTCTGAACAGCCTGGCCAACAAAGTGGACCAATTGATCGTAGGTGGCGGCATTGCCAACACCTTCATGGCTGCATTGGGTTTGCCCATCGGCAAGTCACTGGCAGAACACGACTTGATCGACGAGGCCAAAACCATCATCGACAACATGAAGGCCCGTGGTGCAGCGGTGCCCATTCCAACCGATGTGGTGGTGGGCAAGGAGTTTTCTCCCACTGCTTATGCCACCACCAAAAAAGTGGCTGACGTGGCGGCTGATGACATGATTTTCGACATTGGCCCGAACACCGCTGAAGAACTGGCCGCCATTCTCGACAAAGCCGGCACCATTGTGTGGAACGGCCCGGTTGGCGTGTTTGAATTCGACCAGTTTGGAAAGGGCACCGAGCGCTTGGCCATGGCAATTGCCAGGTCCAAGGCGTTCTCCATTGCGGGCGGTGGCGACACCCTGGCCGCCATTTCCAAATACAACATTGGTGAACAGGTCAGCTACATTTCCACCGGTGGTGGTGCATTCCTTGAATTTCTGGAAGGCAAAACCCTGCCTGCCGTTGAAATTCTTCAACAGAGAGCCGCTTGATGAACAAATCAGTGCCCAACGAATTCGTACCCCGTCAAACCAAAATTGTCGCCACACTGGGGCCAGCTTCCACCGAACCTGCTGTTCTGGAAAGAATGATCGCCGCAGGCATGAATGTGGTGCGGGTCAACTTTTCCCACGGCACGGCACAAGAACACATTGACCGCGTGAAAACCGTGCGTGAAATTGCGGCGCGCCTGTGCCGTGACATCGCGGTAATGGCCGATTTGCAGGGGCCGAAAATTCGCATCGGTGTGTTTGCCAATGGTTCAACCACCTTGGTAAATGGTCAGCCCTTTGTGCTGGAAGCGAAATGTGATTCTGGCGATGACGAACGTGTTGGGCTTGATTATCCCGAGCTGGTCAATGATGTGAAAGCGGGCGATACGCTGTTGCTTGACGACGGCAAAATAGTATTGAAGGTAAAAAGGGTCACCCCCACGCAAATTCATTGCGAAACCGAAGTAGGCGGCGTGCTGAAAAACCGCAAGGGCATCAACAAGCTGGGTGGCGGTTTGTCTGCCCCCGCGCTGACGTCGAAAGACATGGAAGACATTCGCACCGCAGTGGCTTTTGAGGCCGACTACATTGCGGTCAGCTTCCCGAAAAGCGGTGCCGACATGTACATGGCCCGCGAATTGACCCGCGCAGCCGGTGGGCATGCTTTCATGATTGCCAAAATCGAGCGTTGTGAAGCGCTGGAAAACCTGGACGACTTGATTCGTTCCTGCGACGGCCTGATGGTTGCACGTGGTGACCTGGCTGTTGAAATTGGCGATGCGGCAGTACCCGCGGCCCAGAAGCGTTTGATTCGCGCTGCCCGCGAGGCCAACAAGCTGACCATTACTGCCACGCAGATGATGGAAAGCATGATTGAAAGCCCGGTACCCACCCGTGCTGAAGTGTCAGATGTAGCGAACGCCGTACTGGACGGCACCGACGCGGTTATGTTGTCGGCTGAAACCGCTGCGGGTAAATTTCCAGTAGAAACCATCGTGGCCATGGCCCGTGTGTGCGTGGAAGCGGAAAAGTCGGCCACCATAAGCCTGGATGCCGATTTTCTGAACCGCAAGTTCAAGCGCGTGGACCAGTCCATCGCCATGGCTGCGCTGTTCACGGCGCACCACCTGGAAGTAAAGGCAATTGCAGCACTTACGCAGTCTGGGTCAACTGCATTGTGGATGTCGCGTTTGAACAGTGGTGTGCCCATTTTTGCGTTAACACCTGAAGAAAAAACCCGCCGCCGTCTGTCCATGTACCGAGACGTGCGCACGGTGATGATGCAGTACGAAACAGAAGACAGGGAGTTGCTGCTGGCCAAGTCAGAAAAAGCCCTGCTGGATGCCAAAGTGGTAGAGCTGGGCGACCTGATTGTGATCACCATCGGTGAACCCATCGGCAAGTCTGGCGGCACCAACACCATGAAAATTGTGCGTGTGGGCGAACACATTGGCTCGCTCACTTAAATTGCGCACTTAGCTTGCTCGTTCAAGCAACCAGTTAATTTTATTTTTCGGAGAATTTGAAATGCCACTCGTATCCATGCGCCAATTGCTGGACCATGCTGCCGAAAACGGCTACGGCATCCCTGCGTTCAACGTGAACAACCTGGAACAGGTTCAAGCAGTGATGGCTGCCGCCGATGAAGTGGGCGCCCCCGTCATTTTGCAGGCCAGTGCCGGTGCCCGCAAATACGCAGGCGAGCCTTTCATCAAGCACCTGATCCAGGCAGCCGTTGAAGCCTACCCCCACATTCCGCTGGTGATGCACCAAGACCATGGCAGCAGCCCCAAAGTGTGTCAGGGCGCAATCGACCTGGGTTTTGGCTCGGTGATGATGGACGGTTCCCTGATGGAAGACGGAAAAACACCCGCATCTTTCGACTACAACCTCCAAGTGACCCGCAAAGTGGTCGACATGGCGCACAAGGTTGGCGTAACCGTTGAAGGCGAACTGGGTTGCCTGGGCAACCTTGAAACTGGTGAGGCGGGCGAAGAAGACGGTGTTGGTGCCGATGTAAAACTGGACCACAGCCAAATGCTGACCGACCCCGAAGAAGCCGCTGTGTTTGTTCGTGAAACCCAACTGGATGCCCTGGCCATTGCCATCGGTACCAGCCACGGGGCCTACAAATTCAGCCGCAAGCCCACGGGCGACATTCTGGCCATTTCACGTGTGAAAGAAATTCACGCTAGAATCCCCAACACGCACTTGGTGATGCATGGTTCTTCTTCCGTACCCGCTGACCTGCTGGCCATCATCAACCAGTACGGTGGCAAGATGAAAGAAACCTACGGCGTGCCCGTGGAAGAAATTCAGGAAGCCATTAAATACGGCGTGCGCAAAATCAACATCGACACCGACATTCGCCTGGCCATGACAGGCGCGGTGCGCAAGTTCCTGTTTGAAAACCCCGACAAGTTTGATGCGCGTGAATGGCTGAAACCCGCACGCGAAGCGGCCAAGCAGATATGCAAGCAGCGTTACATGGAATTCGGTTGTGAAGGGCAGGGCGCGAAGATCAAGCCAATTGGCTTGACTGAGATTGCGCAAAAATACGCCACCGGCGAATTGGCCCAGATCGTGCAGTAACTTGTTTTACACCCCCGGTAGAAACTCACGCGGGCTGTGCCCCGCGTGTTTTATTTTTATAAGCCTGAATCCCACGAGGCCAATTGAATGAGTACTGTGTTTGAAACCAAGCTGACTTCCCTGCCACTGCTGCATCGCGGAAAAGTTAGGGAAAATTTTTCAGTCGGTGACGACAAAATGTTGATCGTGGCCAGCGACCGTTTGTCCGCTTTCGACGTTATTCTGGATCAACCCATCCCCGAGAAAGGCATGGTGCTGACCCAGATGGCCCAGTTCTGGTTCGACATTCTGGCCGACGTAGTACCCAATCACCTCACCGGCATTGCGCCAGAAACGGTGGTGTCTGCCGAAGAAGCCCCGCAAATCAAGGGCCGCGCCATGGTGGTCAAAAAGTTGAAAGCCCTGCCCATTGAGGCTGTGGTGCGTGGTTACTTGATTGGTTCAGGCTGGAAAGACTACCAGGCCACTGGCGCCGTGTGTGGCATCAAGCTGCCATCCGGCATGCAAATGGCTGCGAAGCTTGAAGAACCCATTTTTACACCTGCCACCAAAGCAGCCATGGGCGAGCACGATGAAAACATCGATTTCGCCACCATGAGCGATGTGGTGGGTGCTGATTTGGCCCATCAAATCCGTGACGTGTCCATTGCCCTTTACACCAAGGCCAGTGATTACGCCGCGCGCCAGGGCATCATCATTGCTGACACCAAGTTTGAATTCGGTCTGGATGAAAACGGCACCCTGACCCTGATGGACGAGGTGCTGACCGCCGATTCGTCGCGCTTTTGGCCTGCAGACCAATACCAGGTGGGCATTTCCCCGCCATCGTACGACAAACAGTTTGTTCGTGATTATCTGGAAAGCGTGCCGGGCTGGAACAAAAAAGCGCCTGCGCCTACACTTCCACTAGAGATCATTGACAAAACAGCGGCCAAATACCGACAGGCCTATGAAATTCTGACTGGCCGCCTTTGGATTGGATAAGCACATGATTGAAAGCACCCCTCACCTGCACACATCCGACCATCCCAAAGTGGGTGTGGTCATGGGTTCGTCTTCCGACTGGGAAGTGATGAAAAACGCCGTGCAGGTGCTGCGCGACTTCGGCGTAGACTACGAAGCGCGCGTGGTTTCTGCCCACCGCATGCCCGATGAAATGTTTGCCTACGCTGAAACAGCCAGCACGCGCGGCATTCAGGTGATCATCGCCGGTGCGGGCGGTGCTGCCCACTTGCCCGGCATGCTGGCAGCAAAAACGATTGTCCCGGTGATGGGTGTGCCTGTGCCGTCCAAGTACATGCGCGGCGAAGACTCGCTGTTGTCCATTGTTCAAATGCCCAAGGGCATTCCGGTGCACACCTTCGCCATCGGCGAGGCGGGTGCGGCCAATGCGGCCTTGGGTGCGGTGGCTATTTTGGCCTTGACCGACACTGAACTGAATCACAAATTGCAGGAATTCCGCGTCAGCCAGTCCAACGTGGCGCGCGAAATGGAACTGCCCCCATTGCGTTGATTATTTAAACCACACACATGAGCAAGATCGAATTCAAAGCAGCCAAACCCGGTCAATGGCTTGGCCTGTTGGGTGGAGGCCAGTTGGGCCGCATGTTCTGCATGGCTGCGCAAAGCATGGGGTACCGTGTGCTGGTGCTCGACCCCGTGGCCAATGGCCCTGCCGGGTCTGTGGCCGATGACCAGGTGTTGGCCGATTACCTGGACGATCAGGGCTTGGCGAAACTGGCCCAGCGCTGTGTGGGTGTTACCACCGAATTTGAGAATGTACCCGCTTTGGCACTCGATACCCTGTCCAAAAGCATTCCGGTCAGCCCCTCCGCTTTTTCCGTGGGTGTGGCGCAAAATCGCATTGAAGAAAAAGCCTACATCAGTGGCTGTGGCGTGCCCGTTGCACCGCATGCGGCCATTCGCAGCAAGGCTGACATCACAGATGCACTGGCTGATCTGCTACCCGGTATCCTGAAAACTGCACGCCTTGGCTACGACGGCAAGGGCCAGGTTCGCGTCAAAACCCTGGACGAAGTACGCAAGGCATTTGTTGACCTGAATGAAGTGGAATGCGTGCTTGAAAAGCGCCTTGCCTTGCAAAAAGAAGTGTCGGTGATTGTGGCGCGCGACCACAAAGGCGAATGCGCCACCTTTCCCGTGGCAGAAAACCACCATCGCAAGGGTATTTTGGCAACCACCATTGTTCCTGCCCGAATTGACGGCGCCATGGCCGCCCAAGCCCGAGCCAATGCAATTGCCATCGCAGGCGCACTCGATTATGTCGGCGTGCTGTGTGTGGAATTTTTCGTGGTCGATGAAATGGGCCTGGTGGTCAATGAAATTGCACCACGCCCCCACAACAGCGGCCATTACTCGATTGATGCCTGTGTTACCTGTCAATTTGAGCAGCAAGCGCGCGTATTGGCCGGTTTGCCCTTGGGCGACACCCGCCAGCACAGCCCGGCTGTCATGGTGAATTTGCTGGGCGACCTTTGGTACGGTGCCGATGGCAGCGTGCGCGAGCCTGCCTGGGAAAAAGTATTGGCCATTCCCGAAGTGAAGTTGCACTTGTACGGCAAAGAACAAGCCAGGGTGGGCCGAAAAATGGGCCACATCACCGTGATTGCGGAAACACTGGACCGTGCCCTTGCTGTTGCCCAGGAAGTGCGCGACCTGCTCGGTATTGGCGATGACGACGACTGATTCAAGCCCACAGCATGTTCATGCCGAACTGCTGTGCGCCAATGAAGCCAATATTCAGCATTGCGCCACAGCGTTGCGGCATGGCCAACTGGTGGCCTTCCCAACCGAAACCGTGTTTGGCCTGGGTGCTGCGGTTACGCAACTGGCTGCGATTCAGGGTATTTTCAAGGCCAAGGGTCGCCCTTCAGAGCACCCCTTGATTGCCCACGTGGCTCCCGGTGCAGCCTTAACTGGCTGGGTGGCTGAAGTAACACCCACCATGCAAAAGCTGATTGATGCGTTTTGGCCAGGTCCACTTACCTTGGTGGTGCCCAAAGGCGAACGCATGCCATTGGAAGTAACTGGGGGTCAAAACTCGGTGGGTATTCGCTGCCCATCCCACACCGTGGCCATTGCATTGTTGAAAGCCACTGGTGTGCCCGTTGCTGCGCCTTCTGCCAACCGGTTTGGCAAGGTGAGCCCTACGCGTGCAAGCCATGTGTTGGCTGAATTGGGCGATCGAATCCCGTTCATTCTTGATGGTGAAGTGCCCGAAGTGGGCATTGAATCGACCATCGTTTCACTGCTCAACGACCAACCCGCCGTGCTTCGGCCCGGTGCCATTACTGCTGCGCAAATTGAAGCGGTGTTGGGCGTGCCTGTGAAAACCCATGGCGAAGTGTCGAAAACACCGAATGCCAATCCCCGTGTTTCCGGCGCACTGGAAAAGCACTACAGCCCGGATGCAAAAGTGTGGGTATTGGAAGCCAGCGAATTGGAAGCTTTACCGGTTCAGTACAAAACCCTGTGCGTGGGCTGGACCGATGGGTTTTTGGCGCAGGCCGATGCACTGCGTGAACTGCATGCCGATGTATTGGTTGAAGCGCTGAACAACAACGCATCGGATGTGGCCAAGGCCTTGTATGCCACGCTTCGGCAAGCCGATGAATTGGCCTGCAAGCAGGTGTTGTTTGAAAAGCCCGAAGAAACTGCACAATGGGAAGCGGTCAACGACCGCTTGAAACGCGCTTCCGCTTGAATTTGCCTTTACGGTTTACATCTGCTGCGTAGGAATATGCCCGCGCTGCTCGGCAATCACATTGTTGTCATCAACAAACACCAGCCTGGGCTGGAATGTTTTGCATTCTTCATCATCCAGCGTGCCGTAGGCCGCAATAATGACCAAATCGCCTTTTTGGGCACGGCGTGCTGCAGCACCATTCAGGGAAATCATGCCGCTGCCGCGTTCACCCTTGATTGCGTAGGTTGAAAAACGCTCGCCGTTGTCGATCACGTAAATGTCGATGCGCTGGAATTCGATAATGCCGGAAGCCTCTAGAAGGTTTTCGTCAATCGCGCATGAGCCTTCATAATGAAGTTCGCAGTGGGTCACTTTGGCCCGGTGAATTTTACCGAGCAACATTTCACGTTGCATTACGCAATCTCCAGATTGTCGATCAGGCGGGTTTGGCCCAGCTTGGCCGCGGCCAAAATGACCAGCGGCGTTTGATCGGACAGGTTTTCGTCGGTGGGGCGTTGCAGGTCTGCTTGCCTGCGTACCTCAAAATAATCGGGCTTCCAGCCACGGCTTGCCAGTGTGTCGGCGCATTTGCGCTCCAATTGTACCAACTGGTCCAAATTCGGGCGACCCGATTTTACCTGATTCGAGAGATCATTCAAAAGTTGATACAAAAAAGGTGCTTCGGCCCGGTCCTGTTCATTCAGGTAGCGGTTGCGCGATGAAAGCGCCAAACCGTCTTCGGCCCGAATGGTGGGCGCGGCGATGATCTCGATCGGCATGGCCAGCTGGGCGACCAGGCGGCGAATAATCATCAGTTGCTGGTAGTCTTTTTTGCCAAATACCGCCACTTTGGGTTGCACGCAGTTAAACAGCTTGGTCACCACGGTGCATACGCCTTCGAAAAAGCCAGGGCGGAACTCGCCTTCCAGTGTTCCACCCAGGTCGTCGGGCGGCTTCACGCGGTAGTCTTGCTGCTCGGGGTACAGGTCGCGCTCGGTGGGGGCAAACATCACGTACACGTGCTCTTTTTCCAGTTGGTCCGCGTCTTCCTGCATGGTGCGCGGGTACTTGTCAAAGTCTTCATTGGGGCCAAACTGCAACCGGTTCACAAACACACTGGCCACCACGGGGTCACCATGCTTGGCCGCAATGCGCATCAGGGAAAGGTGTCCTTCGTGCAAATTGCCCATGGTGGGAACAAAGGCCACCCGGTTCTGGCCGCGCAGCTGGTCGCGCAGCTCGGTAATGGAGGAAATCTGTCTCATTGAATACTCAGAATGTGTGTTCGGCCGTGGGGAAGGATTTGTCTTTTACAGCAGACACATAGGCCTGCACGGCAGCTTGAATCGAGGGCTGATTATCCATGAAATTGCGCACGAACTTGGGTTTCTTGCCCGGAAAAACATTCAACATGTCGTGCAGCACCAAAACTTGTCCGTCACAATCAACCCCGGCACCAATCCCAATGGTGGGCACGGTCAGGCTTTTCGAAATGTCGGCGGCCAGTTTGCCCGGGATCAGTTCAAACAACACAAGCTGCGCGCCGGCTTCCTGCATGGCTTTGGCATTGGTTTTCAGTACCTTGGCTGCTTTTGCATCGCGGCCTTGCACACGGTAACCGCCCAGTGCGCTGACCGATTGCGGGGTCAAACCCAGGTGCGCGCACACTGGAATATCGCGTGTGGTCAGGTATTCAATTGTCGGGGCCAGCCATGCTGTGCCCTCAAGTTTCACCATGTTGGCGCCTGCGGCCATCAGGCGGGCGGCATTGCGGTAGGCCTGTTCCACGCTTTCCTGGTAGCTGCCAAAGGGCATGTCTGCCACCACAAATGCATTCGTGTTGCCCGCGGCCACGCAGCGGGTGTGGTATTGCATCATGTCCATGGTCACCGGCAGGGTGCTGGGCATGCCGGCCAACACCATGCCCAATGAATCGCCAATCAGCAAAATGTCCACGCCACTGGCATCAAGTACGCTGGCAAAGCAGGCGTCATAGCAGGTCAGCATGGCAATTTTTTCCTGATTTTTCTTCATTTCAAGCAGCGCTGGCAGGGTTACAGCCTTGCGTTTGCTGATGACAGCGGCGTGGGGTTGTGCGCTCATGGTGTGTGCTCTCGTGTTTGTGCGTCGTGCGTTATTCAGACCAATTGAAGAATTCGCGGCGGCCTTTCATGCCGTCGATCTGGTTTAGCAGCAGCTCGAAGTCTTCTGAATGGTCAACCGGGTTCAAGTGCTCGGTATTCACAATCAACAGGGGGGCGTCGTCGTAGTGGTAAAAAAAGCGGCTGTAAGCATCGCTTAACTGCGACAAATAAGCCTCGGTGATGTTGGCCTCGTAGGGCGTGGCACGCTTTTGCACGCGCTCAATCAGCGCCTGCGGCGAGGCCTGCAGGTAAATGACCAGATCGGGTACGCTGGTTTGCGGGCGTTGATGCTGGTAGATCTGCTGATAAAGTTTCAGTTCTTCTTCGTCCAGTGTCAGGTTGGCAAACATGCGGTCTTTTTCCAGCAAAAAGTCGCTGATCACCATGTTCTCGAAAAAGTCGCGTTGGGTTAAATCACGCAACTGGCCAATGCGCTGAAAAAGAAAAAACAATTGTGTGGGCAGGGCATACCGCGCAGGCTCCTGGTAAAACTTTTCCAGAAACGGGTTGTCTTCAGGTTTTTCAAGCAGCAGTTCGGCCTGGAATCGCTGGGCGATCAAGCGGGCCAGCGAAGTTTTACCCACGCCGATGGGCCCTTCAATCACAATGTGGCGATACTTTTCTGACAACAAATTCAATCTCCGGTGGGTGGCTTTCGCGCGGCCTCAGTGTAGCGCACGGCTGCAACTGGTATTGGAAAAAAAGCTCAAATTGCCTTGACGATCTGATCCTGTGTTGCGGGCAAATAATTCCGGGCAAAACCCAAAGCTGGAATTTGCACATTCGGGTTCAGTTGCAGCAGTGGTTCAAGCACAAAGCGGCGTAGGTGCATGCGGGGGTGCGGCACTGTCAGGGTTGGCGTATTAACGGTTTGCAGGCCAAACAAGAGCACATCCACATCAATAGGGCGTGGGGCATTGCGCGTGGTGCGCACTCGGCCCAACTGGGTTTCCAGGCCCAGGCAGGCCTTGAGCAATTCTTCAGCACCGCCCAGCCATTGAATTTCCAGCACCGAATTGACGTAATTCGGGCCAGTGGCGTCCACCGGGGCGCTTTCATAGCGGGGCGATTCTTTTACGTTCCGCGCAAGCGGGTGTTGCTGAAAATACTGCACCACCTCGTCGAACAGGGCCATGGGGTGTCCCAGGTTGCCACCCAGGCCCAAATAACACGGGGTGCCATTCGAAGGCCCGTTCACTCGTCTTGCTGCCCTTGTTCAGCCCCGCCAGTATTCTGGCCGCCCATGCTGTTTTTGGGTTTTCTGCGCCGTCTTTTCTTTTTGGCAGCGCCGTCTGTTCCGGCGGGTGTGCCGCGCAGGGCTTCCAGCATGTTCTCGCGGTTGTTCACTTCTCCGTCGCTGAATTCACGCCACCATTCGGCCAATTCCACGTCAGCATCAATATCGCCCACCATGGCGCGCAGTTCGTAAAAATCAAGCGATGCGCGGAATTTTTGTTGTTCCAGCATTCGGAACGGGGCTTTGCCGGCACGTTTCTCAAAACGGGGCTGGAAGGCCCAAATTTCACGCATGTCGCCTGTCAGGCGGCGCGGAATGGCGGTGCGTTCGGCTTGCTCGGCCAGCACATCGTCCATGGCTGCAAACAGGGCGGGGAATTTCAATTCGCCTTGTTCCAGTTTTTCTTCCCAGCTTTCAAGCACCAAATGCCACAACAAACAGGCGAACAGGAAGCCGGGGCTGAGTGGTTTTCCTTCTTTTACGCGTTTGTCGGTGCGGGCCAGCGCCTCGGTCAGGAAAGGCTCGCCGCGCTCGTGTTCCAGAATGGCGTCGAGCAGCGGAAACACACCGTGGTGCAAGCCCGCTTCACGCAGGCCCTTCAGGCAGGCCATGGCTGAACCGCTCATCAGCAGTTTCAGCATTTCATCGAACAACCGGGAGGCTGGCACATTGCGAAGCAGGTCAGCCAGTTCCGCGATGGGTGCGTAGGTGGCTGGTTCAATATCGAAGTCAAGCTTTGCGGCAAAGCGCACAACGCGCAGCATGCGCACCGGGTCTTCGCGGTAGCGCAGGCTGGGTTCGCCGATCATGCGCAGCAAATTGGCACGCAGGTCTTCCATGCCATGGTGGTAGTCCCACACGGTTTCTGTGCTGGGGTCGTAATACATGGCGTTCACGGTGAAGTCGCGGCGTGAGGCGTCTTCATCCTGGCGGCCGAATTCGTTGTCGCGCAGCACGCGGCCATGTTCGTCTTTGTCGTTGCTGGCACTGGCCATTGCACGGAAGGTGGATGTTTCAATGGTTTCCGGGCCGAACATCACATGCACGATCTGGAAGCGACGCCCAATGACACGCGCACGCCGAAACAGGCGCTGGGTTTGTTCCGGGCTGGCGTCGGTGGCCACATCGAAGTCTTTGGGGCGCATGCCCAGCAGCAGGTCGCGCACGGCGCCGCCCACCACAAAGGCCTTGTAACCCTTGCTTTGCAGGGTTTCACACACGCGAATGGCATTGTGGCTGACCAGCCGCTTGTCAATTTTGTGCTCGGCTACACCCCACACTTTGGGTTTGTGTACGCCATAGCTGGCTTTGACTTTTCTGGATTCGCCCATGTTCAGGTGGGCCGCTGGTTTTGGGGCCTCACGCCCCAGTGTGGCGGGTTTTGAGAACATGCGTTTGAATAGTTTTTTGATCATTTGAACAACTCAAGTACGGGCCAGCCGCGGGCTTGCGCGATTTCTGTCAGTTTTTGGTCGGGGTTTGCAGCCACGGGGTGGGTGACGCATTCCAGCAGGGGCAGGTCATTGATCGAGTCGCTGTAAAAGTGGCTGCTCTCGAAGCTGTCCATGGCCCAGTTTTTTTCGGCCAGCCAGTCGTTCAGGCGTGTCACCTTGCCTTCCCGAAAGCTCGGCAGGCCAGCCACTTTGCCAGTGTATTCACCATTCACCAGTTCAGGTTCGGTGGCAATCAAGGCTTCAATGCCAAATGCCTGCGCAATGGGCTGGGTAATAAAGCTGTTGGTGGCCGTGATGATCACGCACACCGCATTTGCGGCCTGGTGCTGTTTAACAAGTTCAAGTGCACCGGGCTTGATGTTGGGGCGAATTACTTCGGCCATGAATTCATGGTGCCAAATTGCCAGTTGTGCACGTTTGTTGTCGCGCAAGGGGCGCAGCTGGAAGTCGAGAAATTCATCAATGTTCAAAGTGCCCGCTTTGTAGTCGGCATAGAACTGGTCGTTTCGCGCTTCAAATTCAGCGCGGTCCAGAACCCCTTTGTTTATGAGGAATTGCGACCAACCGTGGTCGGAATCAATGGGCAACAGGGTGTTGTCCAAGTCAAACAGTGCGAGTTTCATATTCTCGGATTACCAGACTTTCTCGTCGTTTCATCCAGTGTCGCAGCAAATTCACGCTCACCGGTTTTTGTTGTTCAAGGGAAAAGCGATCCAGCCCATCCATCACCGCCATCAGCGAACCCATGTCCCGTTGAAAGTAGCGTAAGGCGTATTCAATCACTTCCTCGCTAAGCTGCAGGCCGCGCGATCTTGCCATGGCTTGCAGGGCTTCGTATTTCTCGTCATCGCTCAAGGGTTGTACGCGCAGGCACAAACCCGATTCAATGCGCGTGCGCAAGTCGTCTCGCAGCTTTAGTTCTGCTGTTGGAAACCCGCCCGCCAAAATGATTTTACCGGGTTTGTTCTCTGCCAGGCTTGAATTGAAGGCGTTGAACAGCTGCACCTGTGAATAGGGTGTCAGTTGTTCGATGTTGTCGATCACCAAAGCCTGTTCGCTGGGCTTGAACACAAAGCGGTTGTTGCCCGCCACCACATTCACGCCCAATTTTGCAGTAACACCCCGCAACAGGTGGCTTTTGCCGCAACCGTGGGGGCCATACATGTAAATGAAGGGGCTTGTGCCTTGCTTGCCATGCAATTGCTGTAACTCATGCACAAGCTGGCCATTCTGCCCCACCAGGAAGTTGGACAGCGTGGGCCTTGGGGGCGTGAACACATCGAGAAGCAACTGTTGCATGGGCATTGCCAAAGCGGGGGGAGAATCAAGCAGCCCCCAATAATACCCTTGAATGGCACTTTTTAAGCCTTGTCTCGGTTAAAATAAGCCCACTCGCGCTTGCGGCCCAAAACCCGATGCAAGCACCTCTGCATCACAATTTTTCGGATCGAATTTCCATGAATTCTCCCTTGACCTACAAAGACGCTGGCGTTGACATGCAAGCTGGCGACGATCTGGTAGATGCCATCAAACCCTTGGCCAAACGCACCATGCGCCCTGGCGTGTTGGCCGGTATTGGCGGTTTTGGTGCCATGTTTGAAGTACCCAAGGGCTTTAAGGAGCCAGTGCTGGTTTCCGGCACCGATGGTGTGGGCACCAAACTGCGTTTGGCCTTTGAATGGAATATTCACAACACCGTGGGCATCGATCTGGTGGCCATGAGCGCCAACGACATTTTGGTGCAGGGTGCTGAACCCTTGTACTTCCTCGACTATTTCGCGTGTGGCAAGCTTGACGTTAAAACCGCAGCCAGCGTGGTGGGCGGCATTGCCTATGGCTGTGAACAGGCAGGTTGCGCACTGATTGGCGGTGAAACCGCTGAAATGCCCGGCATGTACCCCGATGGCGAGTACGACTTGGCCGGTTTCGCGGTGGGCATTGTTGAAAAGTCTGAAATTCTGGATGCCAGCAAAGTGAAAGCGGGCGACGTTATTTTGGGTCTGGCTTCCAACGGCATTCATTCCAACGGTTTTTCACTGGTTCGTAAAATTCTGGAACGTGCGCAGCCCGATTTGAACCAGCTTTGCGACGGCATCCCGCTGCGTGAAGCCATCATGGCGCCCACTCGCATGTACGTTAAGCCGGTGCTTGAATTGATCAAGAAAGTACCGGTTCATGCACTGGCCCACATCACTGGTGGTGGTTTGGTAGAAAACATTCCCCGCGTGTTGCCTGATAACCTGTTAGCCGAGCTGGATCGCGGTACATGGCCGGAAACTGAACTGTTCAAATGGCTGCAAGAAAACGGCCAGGTGCCGTTTGATGAAATGAACCGCGTGTTCAACTGCGGCATTGGCATGATTGTGGTGTTGCCCGCAGAGCAGGCCACGGCCGCGATGGATTTGTTGGCTGCCGCTGGTGAAAAAGTTTACCAGATGGGTGTGGTGCGCCCGCGTGCTGAGGGTGAAGCGCATACGATCGTTAGGCCTGCTAACTGATTGCTGCCCATGTGATTCAAACTTGAACCAGCCCAGTCCGCTTGGCTGGTTCAGGTTTGAATCATGCTTGGCCAGATGTATCGACTTACGTTTCACTTGGATTGTTCTTTTTGCTCAGTCAAAAGCAAGTCCAGGCCTACACAATTGCCAGTGGCCATGGTTAAGCACATAAGACGGTAGTTTTTCCATGGAGTTAAAAACTATTTGCCCAGCACGGTCTCTTCGATTCCTTGTTGAGTGACTTTTACCTTCATAAGGAAAAACTTCCTGGCCAGTTTTGGGTTTGCTCGCGTTGCAAATCGATGATATTGGCGAAACGTCAGTATCAACTCAGCTTGGTCTGGGCCTAAGTGCGTCTTTTCGGTGTCGACCCAGTCAGCCTTTACAAACTCGCCTTTCACCTGCAGCGTGTGCACTTGAACTTCCGGCAGTTCATCAAAAGTTGCAGCGGTGATTAAGTGTTGGTTTTTGCAAACGCCTCCTGTTTCGAGGCCACACGTTTCATCGCGAGCCGGTGTGACAAAAAGCCTCAGCATCAAGCCTTTCTCGTGTTTCGGACTGTATTGATTCAGTTCGATGATTTCCCCGTAGGCAAGATTATTCTTGAAAATTTGATCTGCAACCGCCTCAGCCCAACTCAAGTTTGTAATCAAGGCGAGACAGCTGCTTGCTATTAATTTCTTCATCCAATTCATTGTTCAATCCACTGAAAAATGTATGTGATCGTTGTGGCCGGCGACAGGATGGTTTTTTCCGTGTTTTCTCTTTAACAAAGGGCCGAAATTTTCCCTTCTGCCATCCCATTCCTCAAAGGCAAATTGCAACGCATCTGTAATTTGCTTCACCGCAGGATCGCTTGGGTAGTGGGCAGACATTCGCATGCCGTTGATACGTGAAATATCTATCGCCTTGCCTAAGCCTTGCATGTGTCGACTGGGTAAGTTGTGTTGATCCTTCAAAGATGAAATATAAATCGAAGTTAGCGTTGGGCCGAACACAATGTTCGGTCTGATGGCATATTGCAGGAAGCCAAGTAAGTTGGGGTCAACACTGTTGTGAACATTCAAACCAAATTGAATGGCGACATGATTGATTTGATTGGGGATAACTGCCATGCAGCATCTTTTTAAATAAGTCCTAAAAAGGGCAGCTTAAAGATAGGAATTGGCGGGTTACAAATTACGCATTTGTTGTAACTATTTTTGATTACTCTGGGCAGATGACTCGAGCCCCACGGGCGAAGCATCAGCTTTTTTCGAGATTCTCAAGCGCCCAGTCAATGTGTTCCGCCAAAAACGCATCGGCACTGGCCCGCATTCCAAGAAGCGCATCCCGAATGCCCACAACCCCAACGCTGTTGCCCGCAGCCACGGCCAGGTTCCTTCTAAACCGCTTGTAGCCAATGCGCCGGATGGCACTGCCCTCGGTCAGTTTTAAAAACTCGTCCTCTGTCCAACGCATCATGGCAAACCAGTCTGGCTGCTGAAATTCTTCGCGTGGATTGAAGTCGGCATACTGCGCTGGCGTGGCAAATTTGTTCCAGGGGCAGGCCAGTTGGCAGTCGTCACAGCCGTAAATCCGGGTGCCAACAAGTGGGCGCAGGTCAACGGGTATGGCACTGTCGTGCTCAATGGTCAAATACGAAATGCAACGCCGGGCATCCACCAGGTAGGGCTTCACAATGGCGCGGGTAGGGCACACCGTGATACAACTGCTGCAACTACCGCAGTGGTTCTTATCAAATTCATCACTCACCGGCAGTGGCATGTTGGTGAACACCTCGCCCAGGAAAAAAAGTGAGCCTTCATCGGGGTGGATCAGCAACGTGTGTTTGCCCCGCCAGCCCAAACCAGCCTTGCGTGCAATTTCCACTTCCGCCGTGGGGGCGCTGTCCACGGCCACACGAAACCCGAAGCCACCCACCTCGGCATTTACCGCATCGGCAAATCGTTTTAATCGCTGGCGAATTACCTTGTGGTAATCACGCCCCCGGGCATACAGGCTGACATAGGGTTTCTCGCAGGCTTCGATTTCTCTCAGGGTTTTCTCGGTGAATGTCGCCGCATCGGGCTGGTTCAGCGTTGTTACAGGTACGTAGGGTACGCGCAGTGATACGATTCGAATCGCACCGGGAAACACCGTGTCGGCATTCAGGCGGTTCAGTCCATGGCGTTCCATGTAAGCCATCTCGCCATGCATGCCCGCGTTGAGCCAAGCCTGCAAATGGGGTTCGCAGGCCCGTAAGTTGGTGTCGCTCACGCCCATGCAGCCCAAGCCCTGTGCTTTGGCTACACTTTGCAACAATGCCCAGTTCTCTTGTTCCTGATGAGCCTGCATGAAAACGTATACCCGCTATTTACCTGATGACGCCGCAACCCACAGTGTAGGGGAAAAGCTGGCGCAACTTGTCCAGGCACCGCTTCGCATCTATCTTTCCGGGCCTCTTGGTGCCGGTAAAACGGCACTGGTGCGTGCCTTTTTACGGGCCTTGGGGGTAAAGGGTGCCGTCAAAAGCCCCAGCTATGCGTTGGTAGAACCTTACAGTTTCTCGAATTATTCTGTGTATCACTTTGATTTTTATCGATTCTTCGATCAGAATGAATGGCAAGAGTCCGGGTTTCGCGATTATTTTGAGGAAAACGCCGTCTGTTTGGTCGAATGGCCAGAGAAAGCCGGTGGTTTACTGCCCCAAGCAGATATTGAAATAGAGCTGACTTATCAGCTCGACAATAAGCCCGAAGCCAGTCCTGAAACAACAGGCCGGCGCATTGAAGTGAATGCCCTTTCGCCGAAAGGGCTGGTGCTGATAGAACAACTGAGCAAACAACAATAGCCTATGAATTCGCGTCGCGACTTGTTGAAAACCGTGGGGGCTGGAATGCTCCTGAAGCTGATCCCGGTGGGTGCCTTTGCGTCCGACCTGGTGAAGTTTGTCGACGTGCGCCTGTGGCCCGCTGATGAATACACGCGGGTCACACTAGAGCATGCGGGCGCCATCAAGTACAAACACTTCTTGATTGAAAACCCCTGGCGCATGGTCATCGACCTGCTCGACATGCGGCTGGACAATACACTGAAAGACCTCACCAGCCGCTTGCAGGCTGACGATCCATATGTTCAGCAAATTCGTGTTGCGCAATACGATGCCAACACAGTGCGTTTGGTGTTCGACCTGAAAACCGAGGTGAAGCCGGAAATTTTCACAATCGACCCGATTGCGGAATACAAAAACCGTTTCGTGGTTGATTTTTACCCCAAGAACCCCACAGACCCGCTGCTGGCCTTGTTGAAAAAGTCAGAAGACCCCGCCATGCGGGAGGACGAGATTTCCCGCGCCCTGCGTCTGGCTGAATCCGAAACCAATGGTGCTTTCAAGCTAGAAGGTATTGCGCCTGAAAAATCAGCAAAAACCGACGTGGCCAAGGCCAAGCCCAATGCACCAGTTGACAGCAAACCCGCACTGGAAATCAAGCGCATGTTCACCGTGGCGATTGACCCCGGGCATGGCGGGGAAGACCCCGGAGCCGTGGGCAAGGGCGGAACTTACGAGAAAAATGTGGTGCTGGCCATCAGCAAAAAGCTGAAAGCTGAAATTGACAAAATGCCAGGCATGCGCGCCATGCTGACCCGCAATGGCGATTTTTTTGTTCCCCTGAACACGCGTGTGCAGAAGGCCCGCAGCGTGAATGCCGACCTGTTTGTGTCGGTGCATGCCGATGCCTTCATCCGCCCCACTGCGGGTGGTTCATCGGTGTACGTGCTGTCCGAGCGGGGTGCCACAAGTACTGCAGCCAAGTGGATTGCCAACAAGGAAAACGCATCTGATTTAATCGGTGGCGTGAACATCAAAGGCACCGATGCCCAACTGGCCAGGGTCTTGCTCGATTTATCCACCACCGCACAAATCAACGACAGCTTGAAACTGGGCGACGCCGTGCTGGGCAATTTGGGCAAGGTCAACCGCTTGCACAAACCCAGGGTCGAGCAGGCTGGGTTTGCCGTGCTGAAGGCGCCCGATATCCCCTCGATCTTGATTGAAACAGCGTTTATCAGTAACCCGGCTGAAGAAAAGAAGCTTGCCAGTTCTGCACATCAACAAGAACTGGCCGAAGCCATTGCGCAGGGCATTGCCAAATACTTTGCCAAGAACCCTCCCGTCGCACGCACTCCATTGACTTAAACGGGGCGTGCTGCCACTTATAATGGGTGGATGAATCACCGCCCAATATCCCTGTTGCCCGATGTGCTGATTAGCCAAATCGCCGCTGGCGAAGTGGTGGATCGGCCTGCTTCCGTTGTAAAAGAGTTGCTTGAAAATGCACTGGACGCCGGAGCGTCTGAAATCACCATCCGCATTGACGGCGGGGGTATTCAGCGCATCTGCATTCAAGACAACGGAAAAGGCATACCCAAAGACGAGCTCGAGTTGGCCGTAATGCGCCACGCCACCTCAAAGATCCAATCGCTTAACGAACTTGAATGCGTAATGAGCCTTGGCTTTCGGGGCGAAGCGCTGGCATCCATCGCATCGGTCAGCCAATTCACCTTGAGCAGTTACCCGGCAGGGCAGGAAAGTGCCTACAGCATCAGCAACCAAAGCGGAAGCTGGCTTGTAGAGCCATCGCCTTCAAGCCCCGGTACCACGGTCGATGTTCAATCGCTTTACTTCAGCACGCCAGCTCGACGCAAGTTTCTGAAAACCGAACAAACTGAATTTTTTCATTGCCTGGATGTGGTCAAACGCATGGCCTTGGCCAATCCATCCGTTACTTGGCTGGTGTATCGCGATGGCAAACTGCAAAGCCGTTTTCAGGAAAGCAGCTGGAGCGCCCGTGTGTTCAGCATTCTCGAGCCCATGGCCAATGGCGCCTCAAAGCCCATAGAAGTACAGGCCGCCGACATGCAATTGCATGGTGCAGTGGGTTTACCCGATGCAGCGCGTGGAAAAGGTGACATGCAGTTTTTCTACGTGAATGGCCGGTTTGTGAAAGACAAACTGATTAACCACGCCGTCAGGTCTGCTTACGAAGACGTGTTGCATGGCGACAAATTTCCAGCGTTCGTGTTGTTTTTGAATTTGCCCGCCAATGAAGTGGACGTAAACGTACACCCCGCCAAAACCGAGGTGCGTTTCAGAAATGCGCGAGCCGTACATCAATGGGTGCGCCAGTCCATTCAGGCGTGCCTTGCACCGTCAAGGGCCGTGGTACCTCTCAGCGAATCGCCTGCAAGTGCACAAGTTGTTGAGTCCCCAGCTTCCGGCAATAGCAATGTGTGGCGTTCCTCGTCAGGTTCAACGTCTGCCGTTCAGGTTCAGCCCAAAAGCGCGGCCTTGCCATTCTTGCGCGAAGAACTGGCCGATTACATTCAGGCGTATCGCCCACTTGAACCACCGCCACGGCCCACGCAAATTATTGCGCAGCCCAAAGCTGTTTATGCGGAACCAGCGCAGCATCCTGCAGAGGATACCGACTATTTGGGCCAAGCCATTGCCCAGGTGCATGGCATTTACATTCTGGCCCTGCGGCCCGATGGCATGGTGGTAGTGGATATGCACGCCGCCCACGAACGCGTACTGTACGAGCAATTCAAAAATGCACTCGACAACCAGCAAACCATTTCATCGCAGGAATTGCTGGTGCCCCTTTTGGTGCAAATCGACCCGCGTCTGGCCAGTGAAGTGGACAATGGCCAACACCTGTGGGAAAAACTGGGTTTCAGGCTGAGTTTGATTTCAACCCAGGAAATTGCCGTGCGTGCCGTGCCCACCATGCTGGCTGGTCAGGATTTGTCGGCCCTGTTGCAACAGTGGCTTGAAGACTTGCATCAGTATGGTGTGGCACACGTGCTGGAACGCCAGCGCAACGAATGGCTGGCGGGGCTTGCCTGCCACACAGCAGTGCGGGCCAACCGCAAGCTCACCGTTCCGGAAATGAACGCCTTGCTGCGTTCCATGGAACGCACCGAACGCTCAGACCAGTGCAACCACGGCAGGCCCACTTGGCGCCATTTCAGCCTGTCTGAAATGGACAAGTGGTTCTTGCGTGGACAGTAAGGAGCAGTATCGTGGCTGATCAGGCACCTCGCAGCATTCCCGCACTGGCCGTGCTTGGCCCCACAGCCTCGGGCAAATCAGCCTTGGGTTTGTGGATGGCCGACCAAGGCTTCCCGATTGAAATCATCAGCCTGGATTCCGCCTTGGTGTTTCGCAACATGGACATTGGCACCGCCAAGCCCACGCCGCAGGAACTGGCCATGGTGCCGCACCATTTGATCGACATCATCACCCCCAGCGACACCTTCAGTGCCGCCGAGTTCGTTGAGCAAAGCCACATCCTGATCGATGACATCCGCGCCCGTGGCAAAGTCCCCGTTATTCTGGGGGGCACCATGATGTATTACAAAACCTTGATCAGCGGCATGGACGACCTGCCCATGGCCAACCCCTCCATTCGACAGGCCATTGAGCAACAAGCCGAAGCACAGGGCTGGCCCGCCATTCATGCACAACTGGCCATGGTGGATCCGCTTACTGCAGCGCGTTTGAAACCCAATGATTCGCAGCGCCTGCAACGCGCGCTGGAGGTGTTTCAAATTACAGGCAAACCGCTGTCCGCTTTTCATGTGCGCGACCAGCAGGCCGATGCCGCCATTCCTACACTGGCCATCGAACCTTCCGATCGCGCAGTGCTGCACAAGCGCATCGAAGCGCGTTTTCACGCGATGCTTGAACAAGGTTTGATTGAAGAAGTGATTGAATTGCGCCACAACTACGTGTTGGATGAAACCATGCCGTCGATGCGCTGTGTTGGGTATCGGCAGGTGTGGGAATATTTGCACGGTGCCTGCACACACCAGGACATGACGGAAAAGGGCATTGCCGCCACACGCCAACTGGCCAAGCGGCAAATTACCTGGCTGCGGTCTACGGCCAACAAGGAAGTTGTCGACCCCTTGCAGGCCGACTGGCTTTTGCGTGTGAAGCCCTGGATCCAGCGGCAAATTGACTTGCTGATGCCGCTGTGAACCCCAAACGCTTGCCCTGTATAGCTTCTCTCGGCGTGAATCCCAATCACTCGCCTGAAAACCTGTTTATCCCTTTTTGAAATTCCCACTGGCTCAATCCGCTCGACAAAACAGATGGTCGATCGGATTGCCAGCCTGCGGCTGAACGCGGTGTTTGAATTCAAACGGGATTAAGCGGTTTTCAGTGCGGAATCGGGCAACCCCGACGAGTTGGCGAAACAAACCGACAACCCGCCAATTGTTCACAGCGGCAATCGCTGCACAGCCGCAAACACCAACGGCAATGTAATTGCCGCGCCCACAGTCGACATTGAAATAAGGCAGGCCACCAGCGGTGCGTTGCCGCCCATACGCGCTGCCAGAATGTAAGCACTGGATGCCGATGGAATGGCCGAGAACACCAGCAGCACCAAAGCCTGTTGCTCGGGCAGGTTCATGAAGTGCGAGTACAACACAGCCACCAATGGTGCGGCCACCAGTTTTACAGTCAACCACCAAATTGAAACGGCCCAATTACCTTTCAAACCGGAAAACACCAGCCCCGACCCCACAGCCAGCAAGCCCAGCGATACAGCGGCTTGTGCCAGCCGTTCCAGCGTCTGCATCATGGGTTCTGGCACCTGAATACCCAGCAGCTTGGCGGCAATACCCAGGCTGGTGCCAATAATGAGCGGGTTCTTCAAAATTTCAAGGAAGGCCGTAAAGCCCCCGCCCTTGCTCATGGTGCCCACGGCCAACACATTGCACAATGGCACACAAAGGGCTAGCAAAATGGCAATGTTTGCCACAGCCGATTGGCCGCCCAGGCGGCTGGCCAGGGCCAGACCGATGTAGGAATTAAACCGGTAAGCTGTTTGCAGGCCTGAGGCAAAATCTACCCGGCCCATTTTGCTGACCAGCAGGCCCAGCCAGCCCAGCAAGAACGAAGCGAAAACAATCGTGGGGCCACCCAAAGCAAATGAACCTACTGTGTTCACGTTGAAATTGCTGGACACCACCGAGAAAAACAACAGGCAGGGGAACAGCACAAAGTACACCAGTTTTTCAATGGTGACCCAGGCGGCTGGTGCCATCCAGAAGCGGCGCAACAAATACCCCAGCGCAATGATGGCGAAATCAGGAAAAAGAAGTAGCGGAGACAATGGAATGTATTTGTTTGGCCAATAAAAAACCCACCCTAGGGTGGGTTTAATCGATCAGGTCTGGATTAAAGCCAGCCCGCTTCCGGTTTACACCGAGAAAGAGGATCCGCAGCCACAGGTTGTGGTGGCATTTGGGTTCTTGATCACGAATTGCGCACCGTTGATGTCTTCTTTGTAATCAATTTCCGCGCCAGTCAAATACTGGTAGCTCATGGAATCGATCAAAAGTGTCACGCCGCCTTTGTCCAAAGCGGTGTCGTCTTCGTTCACGTCTTCATCGAAGGTAAAGCCGTACTGGAAACCAGAGCATCCACCACCCTGCACGAATACGCGCAGCTTCAGGTTGGGATTGCCTTCCTCGTTGATCAGGTCGCGCACTTTCGCTGCGGCTGAATCGGTGAATACCAATACGCTGGGTTGTTCAGTTGTAGTTACTTCCATCATGTCCTGCCTATGTGCTGGATTTTACTTGCTTGATGCCAATGCCAGCCTGCTTGGCACCACTTCTTCACTTTCGTGATGCAAGGTGCCGTCTACAACAGCACCCGGATGCATCTCCAATGCCCTATATCTTACGTCACCTGAGACATTTGCGGAAGGGTGAAGTTCCAGAAGCTGATTGGCTTCTATCGGGCCCTCAATCAAACCGCTGACCACCACATGGCCCACGCGCACGCTGCCACGCACCTTTCCGGTCTCGGAAATGACCAAGAGTGATTGTGAGCTTTCATCGGCCACTACATTGCCATCCACTTCGCCGTCAATTCTCAGGCCACCTTTGAAGTGCAAATCTCCTTTTAGCACCATGTCGGCGCCTACCAAACTTTGAATGGGTAACAGCCGCTTTGTATTCTTCTTCGAAAACATGTGTAAACCCCTTCACAGTTTGATGGTTGATTGGGCGCGTATGGCACCCGCATCCAGAATTCTCATTTCTACGCTTTGCAGCTTGCTGTCTTCCGGCAGGGAAAACATGCCCGACACCCTGGAAAAACGGGTTAGTTTGATTTTGAACTGGGGATCCTCGGAAGACTCTGCGTTCGGTAAAACTATGACACTGGATCCGTCTTTGTTCAACACTTTAATCAGCACCTGCACATTCAGGGTAATCTCCGGGCGCTGGCTACCTTGAATCACGAGTGCTTTGTAGCGATATTGACCGGGAATGGTGTCCTTGTTCACTTGCAAACGCTTCAGTGAAATGGCGCCCTGAAGGCTACCCGGAATAAAGCCTTCAAAAAACGCCAGGTCTTCTTTCAGTTTGGCATTTTCCGATTCCAGGTTGCTGATCAGCAAATTCAGCTTGCTTCGCTCTTCCTTGTCCAGTTTCACCAGTTCATTGGTGCGTGAAATTTCGTCCTGCATTTCAATGGTTTTGGCTTGAAGTTCAGCCAATTGATCATTCAGCACTTCAATTTCCTGCGTGGAAAACAAGCCCTGAATGATGTTGCCCTTAGGGCCCCAGAGCGCATAGGCTGCGCATGTGCCCAAAACGACGAGGCCCAGCAGCAAGCCGTAAGCGAAGGCAAACCGGGAGGATCGTTTAACACCCGGAAGCAGTGTTCGGCGTGAATGGTGTGTTTTTTTCGGGTTCAAGCCAGCAAATCCTATGGTTTCAAGGCGACAGCGGCAGCTGTTCCAGGCCCATGTGTTCGGGCAAGTCAAACATGGCATTCATGGCCTGAACAGCCTGACCTGCAGCCCCTTTTACCAGGTTGTCGATCACCGACAAAATGACCAGTGTGTCCCGGCCCTGCGGGCGATGAAGTGCAATGCGCGCAAAGTTGGAGCCGCGAACCGACTTGGTTTCAGGCTGTGAGCCTTTGGGCATCACATCCACAAAGTACTCGTTGGCATAGTGTTGCTCGTACAGTGCCTGAATGTCGGTGTTCTTGCCCTGTTCGTTCAGCTTTACATAGCATGTCGCCAATATTCCGCGCACCATGGGTACCAAATGGGGCGTGAAAGTAATCTGGGTTTTGCGGCCTGACATCAATTCAAGGCCCTGCTCAATTTCCGGCAGGTGACGGTGACCGCTAACGCCGTAGGCTTTGAAGCTTTCCGCCGCTTCCGAAAACAGCGAGCCCACTGTTGCTTTGCGGCCAGCGCCGGAGACGCCCGATTTGCAATCGGCCACAATATTGTTCTCATCGATCAGTTGCGTTGTTTGGCTGATCAGGGGTTTCAGTGCCAGTTGAACAGCGGTGGGGTAGCAGCCTGCCAACCCTACAAGTTTGGCTTTTTTTAGTTCAGCTCGTGCCGACTCAACCAAGCCGTAACAGGCCTGGCCCAGAAGTTCCGGCTCGGAATGGGGCATGCCGTACCATTTCTCGAATTCGGTCGTATTTTTCAGGCGGAAGTCTGCACCCAAATCGATTACGCGTATGCCTGCATTCACCAGCTCAGCAGACTGCGCCATGGCCACGCCATGTGGGGTGGCGAAAAACACCACGTCACAATCTTTCAGTGACTCAAATGTGGGTTCTGAAAACGCAATGTTCGCGCGTTTGCGCAGGGCGGGGAACATGTCTGCCACGGGCTGACCCGCTTCGCCGCGCGAAGTGATTGCTTTCAGTTCGGCCTGTGGGTGCAGGGCCAACAGGCGAAGAAGTTCAGAGCCTGTGTAACCGGTTCCGCCGACGATGCCTACCTTGATCATGAGTAATCCTTGTGCTGAAAAGAAAAAAAGCCGCACATATGTGCGGCTTTTGATTGTAACCCAGCTGGGAGGGCTGCTGGGTGTATGCGTACTTTGGAAATTAACGCTTGGAGAACTGCTTGCGACGACGCGCGCCACGCAGACCCACTTTTTTACGTTCAACTTCACGTGCATCACGAGTAACCAAACCTGCTTTGGACAGGGTTGGCTTCAGTTCTGCGTCGAAGTCGATCAAGGCACGTGTCAAACCGTGACGAACCGCGCCAGCCTGGCCAGTTTCGCCGCCGCCGCGCACGTTTACCTTGATGTCAAAAGTTTCAACGTTCTCTGTCAGTACCAAAGGTTGACGAGCAACCATCTGGCCGGTTTCGCGAGCGAAGTATTCAGTCAAAGGCTTGCCGTTCACGATGAACTGGCCAGTACCTTTCTTGATAAAAACACGGGCCACTGAGCTTTTGCGGCGACCGGTTCCGTAATTGTATTCACCAATCATGGTTCACCTCAGATTTCAAGTGGCTTGGGTTGTTGTGCGGAATGCGGGTGCTCTGCTTCAGCGTAGATCTTCAATTTCTTGATCATCGCGTAGCCCAGAGGACCTTTTGGCAACATGCCTTTCACAGCTTTCTCCAGCGCGCGGCCGGGGAAGCGTTCCTGCATCTTGTCAAAGTTCGTTTCGTAAATACCGCCTGGGTAACCAGAGTGGCGGAAATACTTTTTGTTCAGGCCTTTGGTGCCTGTAACACGCAATTTACCGGCGTTTACAACAACAATGAAGTCGCCTGTGTCGATGTGCGGTGTGAACTCAGGTTTGTGTTTACCACGGAGGCGGCGTGCAACTTCACTGGCTACACGTCCCAACACCTTGTCGGTGCCGTCGATCACAAACCACTCTTGTTTAACCTCACCGGGTTTCGCTGAGTAGGTTTTCATGATTTTTCCTTAAAGATAAAAAAGTGCTTTCTTTTTACCTGTCTCCCCACTTGTACATGCAGCCCGCAATTAGCTTGCGGGTCGGCAGCCGAGGGGCTCTCCCAACAGGTAACCCGCGATTTTAGCAAATTTTTTTGCTTTCGGTTAAACTTTTTTAGGTTCTGGATAAAAAAAACCCAAGCACTGTGAGGTGCTTGGGTTTAATCCACCAAAGGAGGAGGGTGGAGGAGACAACTTTGCACTGAGGAGGAAACTCTGCGACAAGTGTTTCGTGGTTCATCCCAGTGACTACAATTCAAATTCTAGAGAATTTTCTGTTGCGGCGCAAGAGTTGATTTTATTTGTCCGAAAAAAGCAACTTGTAATAAAATTTTAAACCAATAAAAAAATATTTAATAAAAACAATGTGTTGTTGTTTATAAAAGTGACTGGTTGGTTATTTTTTTTAGGCCTGCCTTGAAATAGAGGGGTTTTTCAGTTTCTATTCAACAATTATTGTGCGCGGCACAATGAGTGATTAATCATAAAGAAGGAGTTTTATGGAAGCCGAAGTCAGTTGGTCCGGGTTGCCCGGCATGTCATTCGTGGCCACCACCGGAAGTGGTCATATGTTGTGTATGGATGGTGCCCCCGATGGTGGTGGCAATAACCTGGCCCCTCGCCCCATGGAAGTGGTGCTGGTGGGCACGGGTGCGTGTACTGCTTACGATGTGGTGCTGATTTTGCGCAAAAGCGGGCAAGACATTCGTGATTGCAAAGTGAAAATGAGCGCCGAACGTGCAGAAGAGGCCCCCAAGGTGTTCACCCGGATCAATTTTCACTTTCAGGTGATTGGCCGCGGCCTCAAGCCCAACCTGGTCGACCGCGCCATTAAGCTGTCGCATGAAAAGTATTGTTCAGCGTCCGCCATGCTTGGGAAAACTGCCGAATTGGTGTTTACGCACGAAATTATTGAAGATTAAATTTTCTGCGCCAGTGTGGTCATGACCTTTGACATGGCGGTCATGGCCAACTTCACAGGCATGGGCAGGTTGTTTGCCCCTTGCTCAATGGCGGTTTGTCCATGCTCAATCTCGTCTTGCCGCATTTGCTCAAGAATGGCACGCGATTGCTGGTCGCCTGCAGGCAGCCTGCCCAAGTGGTCATTCAGGTGCTTTTCAACCTGCTTCTCGGTTTCAGCCATAAAGCCCAGGCTTACCTTGTCGCCTAGTGTGCCCGCCATAAAGCCCAGGGCAAATGCGCCGCCGTACCAAAACGGGTTCAGAAGGCTGGGGCGCGCGTCCAGCTGGTCAAGCCGTTCCTGCGTCCAGGCCAGATGGTCTGCTTCTTCCTTCGCTGCGTGCTCAAACAGTGCTTTTTTTTCCGGATCGCGACTGGCCAAGGCCTGTGCCTGATAAAGCGCTTGTGCACAAATTTCGCCCACGTGGTTCACGCGCATCAGGCCAATCACTTGCGCTTTTTCGGTGTCGGTCAAGTGGTTTTGTGCCAGATTCCGTCCTGCCGGGTTGGGGCGTTGGGCCACAGGTGTGGCCGCCAGGGTTTTCAGGGCTTTGTCGACCTCGCCCAGCACAGCGTCGATCGATGGAAGCCTGGGGAAGGCGGGGAATTTTGGAAAGCGGGAACCTTGATTTGGCATTACTGCGCACCAATCCTGTGTTTTTTCAACGAAGCCTTCATTTTAGCAAGGGATGCAAGTAAAATCCGCCCCAACGCGCAACGATTTACAACGTCCCCGTGTTGGCTCCTGTTTCTGCTCAGAAACAGGTCTGCTTCATGGTGGCAAACTTTCAGGCTAACCATGACTTCCAAGAAAAAGCTCTTCATCAAAACCTTTGGCTGCCAGATGAACGAGTACGATTCCGACAAAATGGCCGATGTGCTGGGCGACTCCGAAGGTTTGGAGCGCACGAACAACCCCGAAGAGGCCGATGTCATTTTGTTCAACACCTGTTCTGTGCGCGAAAAGGCGCAGGAAAAAGTGTTCAGCGATTTGGGTCGTGTGAAGCACCTGAAAAAATCCAACCCCAACCTGATTATCGGTGTGGGCGGTTGTGTGGCCAGCCAGGAAGGCAGGGCCATTGTGGAGCGCGCACCTTATGTGGACGTGGTGTTTGGTCCCCAAACCCTGCACCGGTTGCCCCAATTAATCCAGAAGCGCCGTGAAACCCATCGCTCGCAGGTTGATATTTCTTTCCCTGAAATCGAGAAATTCGACAACTTGCCCTTGGCCAAAAATACAGGTGCTTCAGCGTTTGTGTCCATCATGGAGGGTTGCAGCAAGTATTGCAGTTTCTGTGTGGTGCCTTACACCCGCGGCGAAGAAATTTCCCGCCCCTTCGACGACGTGCTCACGGAAATTGCAGATTTGGCCGACCAGGGCGTGAAAGAACTCAATTTGCTGGGTCAAAACGTGAACGCCTACCGCGGCAAAATGGGCGATACCGCTGAGATTGCCGATTTTGCGCTGCTGCTCGAATATGTGTCTGAAGTACCGGGCATTGAGCGAATTCGTTTCACCACCTCGCACCCCAAGGAATTTGGCCCGCGCCTTATCGAGGCCTACGCCTGGCTACCCAAGCTGGTGGATCACCTCCACTTGCCGGTTCAGGCGGGTTCAGACCGCATTCTGGCTGCCATGAAGCGCGGCTATACCGCGCTGGAATACAAATCGATTATTCGCAAGTTGCGGGAAATTCGACCCAGTATTGCCCTGTCGTCTGATTTCATCGTGGGGTTTCCCGGTGAAACTGAAGCCGATTTCGAGAAAACCATGGATTTGATCAACGCGGTGGGTTTTGATACCTCATTTTCCTTTGTGTACAGTCCGCGTCCGGGTACGCCCGCAGCAGACCTTGAGGATGGCGTGGACCATGCCACAAAACTGAAACGTTTGGCCCGCTTGCAAAAAACGATCCAAGATCATGCCACCAGCATCAGCAAGTCCATGGTAGGTTCTCGCCAGAAAGTGTTGGTTGAAGGGCCTTCCAAAAAAGACCCTGCAGAATTGGCAGGTCGAACCGAGAACAATCGTGTTGTCAACTTTGCCGGAAACTCCAGAATGGTGGGGCAAATCGTTGAGCTGGATATTGTGGAGGCCTACCCGAACTCCTTGCGTGGGCAGGTGCCCATTGCGGCTGCCTGATTTCGTCATTTTTTTCGGTTATCCTTAGGGTGTTACCTTCAGTAGAGGTTTATCCTCCCGTATGTCCGAATCGAGTCCGTCGCAGGCCCCCAACAAAAAAGAAAGGAGCCTGCTAGAACGCCTTTCATGGCTCCTTCTTCGCGAGCCCGAAGACCGGGAACAGCTCTTCGAAATGCTGCATCAGGCCCACGAGCGCAATTTGCTCGACGCGGATGCGCTGTCCATGATCGAGGGGGTGATGCAGGTCAGTGAACTTTCTGCCCGCGACATCATGGTGCCCCGTGCCCAGATGGATGCCATCAACGCCGAGGATTCGATTGACCAAATTGTGGCCTTTGCCGTTGAAAAAGCCCATTCCCGTTTCCCGGTTTACGATGGTGAACGCGACAACGTGATCGGCGTGTTGCTGGCCAAAGACCTGTTGCGAATTCATGCAGACGCCGAGGTTAAGTTGCGCGACATGCTGCGCCCGGCAGTGTTTATTCCTGAAAGCAAACGTTTGAATGTGCTGTTGCATGACTTTCGCTTGAACCGCAACCACATTGCGCTGGTGGTGGATGAATACGGTGGCGTGGCGGGTTTGGTGACCATTGAAGATGTGCTTGAGCAAATTGTGGGTGATATTGAAGACGAATATGACTTTGATGACGACGCCGACAACATTGTGAGCATGGAAAACGCCCAGGCTGGTTTGTACAGGGTGAAGGCCTTGACGACGATTGAGCAGTTCAATGAAGCTTTTGGCACCGCATTTTCGAATGAACATGCCGACACGGTTGGTGGGTTACTGACCGATCATTTGGCACATGTGCCCAGTCGTGGTGAGGTCATCGAATTGTTTCCCATGCGTTTTGAAATACTTCGAGCCGATGCGCGTTTGGTGCACTTGTTAAAGGTTCAGCGAATGGAACCAGACGCGGACGACAACAATTCCGGTAATTCAACCCAGTCCCTTGATACCGACAGGCACTCCTGATGTTTCCTCTTGTCGTTGGCGCCGTGTTGGGCGCCCCTTGGGTGCTGTCTTTTGCCCCCGTCTCCTGGTGGTGGCTGGGGCTGGTTCTTGTCACCGCCTTGCCTTGGGTTGCCCTGAAAACCAGTCGCCCCTGGCTGGCCGGTCTGGCTTTCGGTTGGTCTGCTTATGGCATTGGGGTGTCGTGGTTGCACATCAGTCTGCACACCTATGGCGGTTTGCCTTCCCCGCTGGCCTGGGCGGCAGTGGCTGCATTTACTTTTTATCTGGCTTTGTTTTCAGCATTGGCCGTGTGGCTTTACTGCCGGTTTTTTGCCAAAAATCCATCGCCAAATGCAACCGTGTTCAATGCATTGTTGTGGGCCGCGTTGTGGACATTCTTTGAATGGGCGCGCGGCACTCTCATGACCGGTTTTGCCTGGCTGGGCCTGGGCGATGCGTTTGTGGATTCCCCTTTCGCCAACTTGTTGCCCTGGTTGGGCAACCATGGGGCTTTGTTTATTCTTATGTTGTTGGGACATTTGCTGGTTTCAATGGTGTTGGGCCGGCAGTTGCGCACCGCAATCGTGTTTGGTGCGCTTGTTGCCGGAACCGCCGGGCTGATCCAGCTGCCCACGCCAACCCAAAGTGCCGGCACGCTGCCTGTGGTGGGTGTGCAAACGAATGTGGACCAAAGTATCAAGTTTGATCCGGATTTGATTGTATTCAACATGCAAAAGGCTTTTGCCTTGGGCGATGTGGCAAAGCAGCAGCTTTCAGGCACAGGTGGCTTGCTTGTTTTTCCCGAAACCGTCAACCCGCTGGTGTGGACCGACACCCCTGTGGACTGGCAAACCCGTTTTCGCGACTTTGCCACACCAAACCACACCACCGTGATCATGGGCTCGGCGATTCAGGAAGGCCCGCGCTACTACAATTCGATCGTCATGTTTCAGGGCGACGAGGCACTCGAGGACCTTGAGGTGCCAAAGACGCGCCATGACAAACGCCATTTGGTGCCGTTTGGTGAATTCATTCCCTTGGGTTTCAAGTGGTTTGTGGCCATGTTGAACATGCCCATGGGCGAATTTACTTCTGGTACTGGCCCACTGCAACCGTTCATGGTTCAAGGCAATGCATTGGCCTCCACGGTATGTTACGAAGACATTTTCAGTGGCGAATTTGCCCGGTTGGTGGCCAACTCCACACAAGAACCCACCGTGTTCGTGAATTTGAGTAACCTCGCCTGGTTCCGGCAATCCTGGGCGCTGGATCAGCATGCCCAGATGGGTCGAACCCGTTCGGCCGAACATCGCAAACCCGGTTTGCGGGTCACCAACACCGGCTTGTCGGGTTTGGTGGATGAAAAAGGCCGCTGGGTTGAAAAAGCTGCGCCCGGTCAGGCTTTGGTGTGGTCGGGGCAAATCGAAGGGCGGTTGGGGCAAACCTTCTTTGCGAAGTGGGGCGATCGCCTGTGGTTTTCCATCTGGGGAGCAGTCCTTCTACTGCTGTGCGTGCGTGAATGGCGCTTGAAGGCTTACAATAGAGCCCATTAAATCAACCTCAAGAATTTACATTGCCATGTCAATAAGTCCAATCAACGAAATTGTTGAAGAAATGCGCGCGGGCCGCATGGTTATTCTGGTCGATGAAGAAGACCGCGAAAACGAGGGCGACCTTGTGCTGGCGGCCGATTTTGTCACGCCTGAAGCCATCAATTTCATGGCCAAATACGGCCGTGGCCTGATTTGCCTGACCTTGACCGAAGCGCGTTGCCGTGAACTGGGCCTGCGCCCCATGGTGGCAGCAAACGGTTCGTCACATGGCACCAATTTTACTGTGTCCATTGAAGCAGCCGAAGGCGTGTCCACGGGCATTTCTGCGGCAGACCGTTCCCACACCATTCGTGTGGCGGTGAACAAAAATTCAAAGCCCGAAGATTTGGTGCAACCTGGTCACATTTTCCCCTTGACGGCAGTCAATGGTGGCGTGCTGATGCGCGCCGGCCATACAGAGGCGGGTTGTGATCTGTCGGCCATGGCCGGTTTAAGCCCAGCCTCAGTGATCTGCGAGATCATGAAAGACGACGGCAGTATGGCCCGTTTGCCTGATCTGATTGAATTTGCCAAAGAACACAATTTGAAAATCGGCACCATTGCCGATTTGATTCAGTACCGCAGCACCAAAGAATCGCTGATCGAGCGCATGCATGAACGCGTCATCGACACCGTTCAGGGCCAGTTCAATTGCATTTCCTTTCGCGACAAGCCCACGGGCAGTGCGCACTTCGCACTGGTGTACGGGCAGTTGAATCCGGACACTGAGGCTTTGGTGCGCGTGCACGAGCCCACTTCGCTGATCGATTTTCTGGAGGTGAACTTGTCCGAGCACTCGTTCTCCATTCCTGCCGCCATGAAGAAAGTGGTTGAAGAAGGTTCGGGAGTAATCGTGTTACTGAATTGTGATGTGTCTTCTGACCGCCTGCTGGGTCAGTTTGCGTCCCTCGACGACATCGAGCAGCGTGGTACCACGGCGCGCAAGGGCGCGGGCTCAAACCCTGACCTTCGCACTTATGGTATCGGCGCGCAAATTCTACGCGATCTGGGTGTAAACAAAATGAAATTGCTGTCCCGACCACGGAAAATGCCAAGCATGACCGGGTTTGATTTGGAAGTGTCAGGTTATGTCAACGGAGAAACGAAATGAGCATCAGTCCAGGAAGTGTGCCTGCTAATTTGAACGGCGATGGCATTCGTGTGGGCGTGGTTCAGGCCCGCTTCAACGAAGAAATCACCAACGGCCTTTGGGCTGCCTGCTGCAGTGAATTGCTGCGTTTGGGTGTGTTGAACGAAGACATTCTTCACATCACCGTGCCAGGCGCGATGGAAATTCCCATTGCCTTGCAGCGCTTGGCGTTTTCAGGTGAATTCGATGCGCTTATTGCGTTGGGTGCCGTGATCAAGGGCGACACCTACCATTTTGAGATTGTGTGTGGCGAAAGTGCGCGCGGTGTTTCCAGCGTGGCCTTGGCACACGACGTACCTGTGGTCAACATGGTGTTGACCACCTACACGGAAGACCAGGCCATTGAGCGAATTGAAGACAAAGGTGTCAGCGCAGCCCGCTGTGCAGTTGAAATGGGCAACCTCATGATGGCTTTGGATGACAACCTGCCTGGCGTGGACGACGACGAGGCAGAAGACGATGAGTGAAGTCCGCAAGCCTGATTCAGGGAAAAGGCAAGGCCACACCCGCAACGCGCGCCGCCGTTCGCGCGAGTTGGCGCTTCAAGGGTTGTACCAATGGTTCTTGAACCCCAGCGATGTGGGTGAAATTGATGCGCACATTCGTGATGCCCCCGGTTTCGACAAAGCCGACCGCGACCATTACGAATCGTTGTTGCATGGGTCAGTGCATCATCTCGAGGATTTAATGCATCAAATACAGCCTTTCATTGATCGCCCTTGGGGCGAGCTCAGCCCGGTTGAAAAAGCAGTGCTGGTGTTGGCCAGCCATGAAATGAATACCCATTCGGAAATTCCCTATCGGGTTGTCATCAATGAAGCGGTGGAACTGACCAAAACTTTCGGCGGTACCGATGCATTCAAGTTTGTGAATGGCGTGCTCGACAAAGTAGCCGCGCAGGCTCGTGACACGGAAATCAAAGCACAGTCCAACGTCCAGTCCAGCTAAATCGCGAGGGGCGTTGTGGAATTCGACCTCATCTCGCGCTACTTCAAAGAACCTTTCGCTGACCTGGTTCAGTCCAGGGGCGAATCGGTTCTGGCCGGTATCGGGGACGATTGCGCTGCTTTAAAGCCAGCCTTGAACCACACGCTTTACATTTCTACCGACACCTTGGTTGAAGGGGTACATTTTTTCAGCGACGATTCCGCGCACGGGGTGGGCTGGAAATCACTGGCCTGCAACCTGTCTGACCTTGCCGCCTGCGGTGCCACACCGCTCGGTTTTACCTTGAACCTTAGCCTGCCCTCGGTAGACGAGAATTGGTTGTCTGGTTTTTCTGGGGGCCTGCTTGATCTGGCTGCGCAGGAAAACTGCCCCTTGGTGGGCGGCGACACCACATCGGCGGGAAGCAACACGGCCAAAACCATTTCCATCACCGTATTCGGCCAGGCCCCGGCCGGCCACAATGGTTTTCATCGTGCCCATGCCTTGGCAGGTGACGAGGTGTGGGTCAGTGGTACCCCCGGTTTGGCACGTCTTGGTTTGTTGCTGCAATACCAGCGCGTGGGGCAATTGGCGGCGTGTTGCAAGCAATCTGAATTGATGCGGGTTGAGCAATTGCTGGCCGCATTGCCTGATCACTTGAAACAGCCCGCATTGAATGCTTTGCAACAACCTGTCACAAGAATCCGCCTGGGGCAACAACTGCATGGTTTGGCCAATGCCTGTGTGGATTTGTCAGACGGGCTGGGTGGCGACATTGGCCACATTGCCAATTCCAGTGGTTTGATGGCGAATTTGTCAGTGCTGGAAATTCAGGCCATGTGGCTCGAATACTGGCCAGAACTGGCACGCAGCCCTGACGCATTGGAATTGCTCGGCACGCTGGTTTCAACCACATTGCAAGGTGGGGATGATTTCGAGTTGTGCTGGGTAGCCAAACCTGCCCATCACAATGCAATACAATCCATAGAGCCACGGCCGCGCCGCATTGGCACCCTGCAACAAGGTAAGGGGGTGTGGTTGGCGCGTGAAAAGGCCGGGCCCGAACGTTGGCTTGAACAATCCTACAACCACTTTGCAGAACCCAGGCCTTGAATTTACTCTCGCAACAGCGCCCAAACTGGCGTTTTATGCTGGCCCACCCGGCGCACCTGCTAGCATTGGGCTTTGGCAGTGGCTTGGCTTGGGTACTTCCCGGTACATTTGGCACCTTGATGGGCTGGCTGCTGTACCTTTGGATCGACCCGTATTTGTCTGGGAATCAGTGGCTATGGCTTATTCTGGTAGCGTTTGTTGTGGGTTCCTGGTGCTGCCAGGTCACAGGAAAAGCCTTGGGCGTGATTGACCATGGCGGTATAGTCTGGGATGAAATTGTTGCAATCTGGCTGGTGTTGTTCATCGCATCAAACCACTTTTCAAGCCCGGTGGCGCAACTGGCCTGCGTGGTGGTATTCCGGTTTTTTGACATGGTGAAGCCGCCCCCCATACGATGGTTTGATCGTCACTGGAAAAATGGTTTTGGCGTGATGTTCGACGACATTGTTGCTGCCCTGATTACATTGCTGGCCTTGGCCATTTACATTCATTTTGTTCACTGATTCAACGGGGACACAACACCTTGAGCAATCCCGACCACGCCTTGCTGTTACAAATAGCTGACCTGTTCAATGGATCGGGCGCCAAGCTCGGTGTTGTTGAATCGTGCACCGGCGGAGGGCTGGGTTCAGCACTGACCAGCATCGCGGGTTCCAGCGACTGGTTCGAAGGCGGGCTGATTACCTACTCGAACCGGGTCAAAATGAAATCAGTGTATGTGCGGGAATCCACGCTGGAACAATTTGGTGCTGTCAGCGAAGAATGTGTCAAGGAAATGGCCAACGGCGGCATGATCGCGTTGGGAGTGGATTGCTGCCTGTCGATTTCCGGCATTGCTGGCCCGGGCGGTGGTTCTGCAGACAAGCCTGTGGGTACTGTCTGGCTGGGTTTGGCGGTGCGCCACAAATCCATCGAGGCATTTCATCATGTTTTTGAAGGTGATCGGGACGCGGTGCGCAATCAGGCGGTACAAGCCGGGTTAGCCATACTGTCCAAAGTATCACTCAAAAAGGCTGTATAGATTTACAGTAAAAACTGTGCAATAATTCACAAATCGAAACTCAATTCAGTTGAAGGTACAGACCATGGAAGATCTAAGAACAAAGAACCAGTCCTCGGAAAAAGTCAAAGCACTGGCCGCTGCGCTAAGCCAAATTGAAAAGCAGTTTGGCAAGGGCAGCATTATGCGCTTTGGCGAAAACGAGGTAATCGACGACATCCAGTCGGTATCCACGGGTTCTTTGGGTCTTGACATCGCTTTGGGTATTGGTGGTTTGCCACGCGGTCGTGTGGTCGAAATTTATGGTCCGGAATCATCCGGCAAAACAACCTTAACCTTGCAAGTGATCGCCGAAATGCAGAAGTTGGGCGGCACCTGCGCGTTTATTGACGCGGAACATGCCCTTGATGTGCAATACGCAGCAAAACTGGGCGTTAACTTGCCTGATTTGCTGATCTCCCAGCCAGACACGGGTGAGCAGGCACTGGAAATTGTGGATGCATTGGTGCGCTCCGGTTCTGTTGATCTGGTCATCATTGACTCTGTGGCCGCACTTACGCCCAAAGCGGAAATTGAAGGCGACATGGGCGATTCCCTGCCTGGTCTTCAAGCCCGTTTGATGAGCCAGGCCCTTCGCAAATTGACGGCCAACATCAAACGCACCAACTGCCTGGTTATTTTCATTAACCAGATCCGCATGAAAATTGGTGTCATGTTTGGCAGCCCTGAGACCACTACAGGTGGCAACGCCTTGAAGTTTTATGCTTCTGTGCGTCTTGATATTCGTCGCATTGGTGCCATCAAGAAAGGCGACGAGGTAATCGGAAGTGAAACCCGTGTGAAAGTGGTGAAAAACAAGGTAAGCCCACCTTTCAAACAAGCTGAGTTCGACATTCTTTATGGCCAGGGCACTTCGCGCGAAGGCGAGGTGGTTGATCTGGGTGTGTTGCATGGCTTTGTCGACAAATCAGGTGCCTGGTATTCCTACAATGGCGAGAAAATCGGCCAAGGCAAAGACAATGCCCGCGATTTCCTCAAAGCCAACCCTGTGCTTTCCGCCGAAATCGAGAACAAGGTTCGCGAGAAACTGGGTGTGCGTTTGTTGGAAGAAGCAGCCAAAGCGCCGGTTTCAAAGAAGAAGAATGAAACCGAAGGCGCCGAGTAATACCCAAAGTGGTCATCCCGTGGGGTCCAAAAAACCCACGGTGTCGGCCAAATCCAAAGCCACTGCATTGTTGGCCAGGCGCGAGCACAGCCAAACCGAACTTCGAGCCAAGCTGTTACAGCGCGGCTATGAAGTTGAAGAAGTTGAAGAAGCCGTGCAATGGGCTATCAGTCATCAATTTCAATCCGATGATCGGTTCAAGCTCAGCCTGTTTCGTCGCAGGGCATCCACCTTTGGAGACCGCGCCATTTCTGCCGAACTGGGTCAGCATGGCTTGGGTGACATCAAATCGATCGAGACAGAAGAGCAATCTGTCGATGCGCTTGTGTCTGAAGAAGACCGCGCTTATGACTGGATCATGCGCCGCAAGCTTTCTGATCTTTCGGCTGTTTTTGACGAAGATAGTGTGATTAACCAATCTCGGCTATTGACCCTGAAAGCCAAAGTTTTCAAGGGTTTGTCATCTCGCGGGTTTGACTTTGGCAACATTGATCGCGCCTGGCGGCGCATTATCGCAGAGTTCAAATCCAATGCGTGATATTATCCCACTCGGCTTATGTGTTTCCATAGAAGTGATAGTCTAGTTAAATAACGAAGCGTTATTCGACGACACAAGAAGCAAAGAAAGAGATGAATAAAAACCTTCATAGCATGCTTGCCATGCCTCGTCCTTGCCTCGGCTTTACGTTCGAGAACCCGCTTGCGCTGTCACGCGAAAAAAACACTCTCCACTTTACAATGTTGTCAGTTCAGCCGCCTTGTTGCGTCTAGCCGATTTGCATTAACTTTCCCAGCAAGGAATTCAAATGAAGATTCACGAGTATCAAGGCAAGGAAATTCTGAAGAAGTACGGTGTGGTTGTGCCAACTGGCTACCCCTGTTATTCGATCGACGAGGCCATGGCCGCCGCTGAAAAACTGGGCGGTCCGGTGTGGGTAGTGAAGGCGCAAATTCATGCGGGTGGTCGTGGCATGGGTGGCGGCGTGAAAGTGGCCAAAAGCCTGGCAGATGTAAAAACCTATGCAAACCAAATTCTGGGCATGCAACTGATTACCCACCAAACCAGCCCCGAAGGCCAGAAAGTAAGCCGTTTGCTGGTGGAAGAGGGTGCAGACATTAAAAAGGAATACTACGTTGGCATGGTGGTAGACCGTGTTACGCAACGTGTGTGCGTGATGGCATCCAGCGAAGGCGGCATGGAAATTGAAGAAGTTGCCGAACACACGCCTGATTTGATTCACAAAGTGTACGTTGATCCAGTGGCTGGCCTTAGCGACGCTGAAGCCGACGACCTGGCCGCCAAAATCGGCATTCCCGCTGCATCGATCGCCAAAGCGCGTGTGGCGTTCCAAGGCTTGTACAAAGCCTTCTGGGAAACGGATGCCAGCCTGGCTGAAATCAACCCGCTCATTTTGACTGGTTCTGGCGACATTATTGCTCTGGACGCCAAGTTGAACTTTGATTCCAACGCCTTGCACCGGCACCCTGAAATTGTTGCCCTGCGCGATTTGGCCGAAGAAGACCCAGCGGAAATTGAAGCCAGCAAGTTCGACCTAAGCTACATCAGCCTGGACGGCAACATTGGTTGTTTGGTCAACGGTGCAGGTTTGGCCATGGCCACCATGGACACCATCAAACTGTTTGGTGGCGAGCCCGCCAACTTCCTCGACGTGGGCGGTGGTGCTACGACCGAGAAAGTGACCGAAGCTTTCAAGATCATGTTGAAAAACCCCAACCTGAAGGCCATTCTGGTAAACATTTTTGGTGGCATCATGCGCTGCGACGTGATCGCGGATGGTGTGGTTGCGGCCTCGAAGGCCGTTGGTTTGTCAGTGCCGCTGGTTGTTCGCATGAAAGGCACCAACGAAGACCTCGGCAAGAAAATTCTGGCTGAATCCGGTTTGCCAATCATTGCCGCCAACACCATGGGCGAAGCCGCACAAAAAGTGGTGGCTGCGACCAAGGGCGCGTAAGCACTTGGTGCAGCGTATTTGACAGCCATCCAACACGATTGAAAGCTGCCCCATATGAATTGGGGTAGCCACTACAAAGGATTTTGACAATGTCTATTCTGATTAACAAAGACACCAAAGTAATTACCCAAGGTATTACCGGTAAAACTGGCCAGTTTCACACGCGTATGTGCCGTGAATATGCCAATGGCAAAAACTGTTTTGTTGCGGGTGTGAACCCCAAGAAAGCAGGCGAAGATTTTGAAGGTGTGCCCATTTACGGCACCGTGGCGGATGCCAAAAAACAAACGGGTGCCAATGCATCTGTTATTTATGTACCACCTCCCTTTGCCGCGGCAGCCATTTGGGAAGCCGTAGAGGCCGACCTGGACCTGGTGATTTGTATTACTGAGGGCATTCCGGTTCGTGACATGATCGAAGTGCGTGATCGCATGCGCCGCGAAGGTCGCAAAACCATCGTTGTGGGCCCCAATTGCCCGGGTGTAATTACACCCGATGAAATCAAGATTGGCATCATGCCTGGTCACATTCACAAGAAAGGCCGCATTGGTGTTGTGTCCCGTTCCGGTACACTGACCTACGAAGCGGTTGGTCAATTGACCGAACTTGGCCTTGGTCAGTCCACTGCCGTGGGCATTGGTGGCGACCCCGTGAACGGTTTGAAGCACATTGATGTCATGCGCATGTTCAATGATGACCCCGATACCGATGCAGTGGTCATGATCGGCGAAATTGGCGGCAGCGACGAAGAAGAAGCCGCCTTGTGGGTCAAAGACAACATGAAGAAGCCAGTTGTTGGCTTTATTGCAGGCGTTACTGCACCTCCCGGAAAGCGCATGGGCCATGCCGGTGCGATTATTTCTGGTGGCAAGGGAACAGCCCAGGAAAAGTTGGCCATTATGGAAGAGTGCGGCATCACCGTGACCAAAGACCCCTCAGTCATGGGTCAATTGCTGAAAAAAGCAATCGGCGCATAAGGTGTTTTGGGGCGATGCCCCAGCTCTTTAAAACCCGGAAACCCCATCATTCACTCTGAATGGTGGGGTTTTTGTTTTTAACTCAAGTGGGGGTATTTCATGCGGACTGAACACAGAAGAATGAAGCCTTAACACCATTTTTGATGTGAGAGGAACCCTTAAATGAATACTCAAAGAACTTTTAGCCAGATGAAGATTTCGAAAGGTTTTACCCTGATTGAACTGATGATCGGTATTGCAATTATCGGCGTGCTGTCAGCGATTGCCATCCCGGCGTTTCAAGATTACCTGAATCGTTCTAAAGTTGTAGAGCTGGTTAATTTGGCGCAAGCTTGTAAAACTGGTGTCGTAGAGTACTCTGCAACTAGTAATGTATGGCCAGCAAGCGCTGGCGATGCAGGTTGTCAGGCAGGTGTAGCTACCAACAGCAAATATTCTGAGACTTTGTCTGTGCTTCCTAACGGTCGAATCCAGGTCACCTTCAAGAGTAATGCCGTTGCCCAAGGCTTGACCAACGCCAACTTTATCGCCTTGGTGCCATGGACTGGCGCTAACACTCGCCACACTTCTCCAACTACTCCAATTGGCCAATGGCGTTGTGTAACAAACGTGACCGGCGATTTCCTACGTTACATTCCAGCTGCTTGCCGTAATGTAAATGTACCTTAATTCAACTTTGAATCGAAATCACTCTTGCCGCCGCGCTTCTCAAGCAGTTTGATTTCAGTCATCACCATGCCCTTGTCAATCGCTTTCAGCATGTCGTAAATGGTGAGAAGCCCTACCTGAACACCGGTCAGGGCTTCCATCTCCACCCCGGTTTTTCCCACGGTTTGGGCAGTGCAAGTGCAGTTGACTTCACACCGCTCATCCACCAGCTCGAATTCCACCGCCAAACGTGTCAACGGCAGCGGGTGACACAAGGGAATCAGGTCGGCTGTTCGTTTGGCCCCTTGAATGGCCGCAATGCGCGCCACGCCCAGCACATCGCCTTTCTTGGCGGTTCCAGCTTTTAGCACGGCATAGGCCTGGGCCCCCAACTGAATGGTGCCAATGGCCACGGCTTTGCGCTCTGTTTCGCTTTTGCCGCCCACATCGACCATGTGTGCATTGCCTTCCTGGTCAAAATGCGTCAATCCGTTCATATTGTAATCCCCTGCTTTTCCTTGATTGGTTCAAGCTTATTTGCGCAAGAAACACGGCGCTGAACTTGAAGTTGATTGAACTTGTTTTACACCGCGCTATCATACCCAGACTATCACTGTAAAAAGCCCAAGATGCGTTTTGACTTTCGTAAAAGTGTTGCGAGTGTGTTGTGCAGTACCTTGATGCTGTCGTCCACGCTGTCGCCTGCGGTATACGCCGATGGGTTGAACAATCTGCCAAGCTTGGGTGATGCGGGTGACGCGGAGTTGTCTGTTCAGGACGAACGCCGTTTGGGTGCGTTGATCA
>Ga0209024_1000429_pt1 | contig 72614 bp, 63 predicted proteins | sample AutmiccommunBRH5_FD_187380 | JGI IMG/M metagenome (GOLD analysis project Ga0209024, IMG submission 187380) | Deep subsurface microbial communities from Mt. Terri, Switzerland - Autotrophic microbial communities BRH/5 (SPAdes) (version 2) | ecosystem: Environmental > Aquatic > Deep subsurface >... | reverse complement strand
TTTTGGTCTGTTTTCAAAACCGCAGGGGCTTCAATCGAGTCCTCCATAGATGTCATAGATGCAAAACCTACGACACCTACGAACTCAAAAGCTATAACCCTTCAGCGGTCCTTCGTGTGACGCTTACGTTTAAAAGGGCGCAGATTTGAACCACTCACGGTTGACTAGCCTTTCCTCTATGCTTCGCCGCCGAGCGCGGATTGGGCAGGAGTGAGCTCTCTTTCTGCCTCTTCCTCCCCGGCAGAATCTTCGTCCGCGGAGTCAGGCTCTTCCTCCGTGGCAGGAGCTGGTTCAGCTGCGGCGTCGGGAGTCCATTCGCCGGTTACAGGTCCGTGAATGGCCTCCAATTCAGGGCCGGTCCACGATTCGCGACGGGCACCATACTCCGCACGAACATCCGCCACAAGCTCCGGAGTGACCGGATGTGAGCTATTTTCGAAAGAATCGCCTGTGCGCACATAGGTCAGGACCGCAGCAATCTGGACGTCTGATAACACCCCGCCGAACGCCGTCATCGCGTTATTGTAGGTCGTCCCGTTTACCTCGATGGTGCCTACCAACCCAGAAAGGACCACTTTGATCAAACGTTCAGGATTGTCCTGAACCCAATTTGAGCCGACGACTGGCGGGTAAACGCCGGGAACCCCTGCGCCGTCCGCTTGGTGGCAAACCTGGCAGTTCCGTGTGTAGATACCGCGCCCCATCGCCATCATGTCGATTTCGACCGGGCCTGCATCGGCGACCAAAGCCCCACCCTCCTTGGTCTCATCGTAATGGAAAGGATTGAAGTCGCCGGAGGTCCGAATCAGGTAGATACCGGCCCAAAAAGAAAGCGCCATGAACAGTCCCACAAAGAGCAACGGCATGGGCGAAAAGTTCTCGGTCGGCTCCTCCTTTTCCCGCAAGAGCTGTCCATGGACGCGCTGCATGCGATCGTCTTCGAAGCGATTGCCCTCGAAGGTTTCGCGGGGATGGCCGTCCGGCGGGTTTTGCTTGTTTCGAAACTCGTCGCTCATCGGTTATTGCGAAAACTTCATTTCAGGGAGCTCGTAATTCTGATCGAGGCTCATCAGGTAGGAAACGAGATCCTTGGCTCGTTGAGTTGGGATCACTTCATGTCCATCCGGAATTCCCCAGGAATCGAGGGGCGTGATGGCATCCGGTGAAGGGCCGCGGGTCGCGCTCACTGGTTGGACCTCATAGAGGAAGGAGAATGGTGGCATGGTCGACCACTCGTTGATGCTCTGTGGCAGGTAGAGGTGCTGGTGCTGCCACAGTACACTGTAGCGGGTCCCGACATTGGCAAGGTCCGGGCCCGTGCGCATGGTTCCCAGCATCACGCGTTCCTGAAAAATATAGTCGCGCGGCACCGATTGGCGATTGCCCCACCCACGTTCAAAATCGGAGCCGAAGCCCTGTCGGCGGACCTGCTGCGAATGGCAATAATAGCACCCCAGATCAGCATATACGCGCATGCCGCGCTCGGCCGAACCCGACCACTGACGGGGAAACACGGCTTCATTATCGACGTTTTCCCCGCGCACCAACTGATCCCGCGCATCGTCCTCGTAAAACACGCCGGCGATCCGGTTGCCCTCGGCGTCCGTTAGCGCCTCGGTGGCGGGTTCAAGATCCCCGAGCTGTATGTAGGTCGTGAGCACGAGCCCCGTCCATGAAAAGGCCAAGGTGAAAAATATGCCGAGAAATATAAGCGGTAGAGACTTCATCGGGCGTCGTTAGCTAGCTTGCTCAGCAGCGTCGGTTTGGTGGTGCCGTCACTGCCTCCGGTCTTTGAAAGCATCCAGAAAATGTTAATGGCAAAGGCCACATGCCCGACCGTGATCAATAGACCGGTCAGTGTCCGCCCCACCAAGTAAAGTGTCTGCGTCTCGACGACTTGGGCCCATGTATAAACCGGGACCAAGGCACCTTCCACATCCTGAAGCGCGTTCATCTGCGCCCCTTGGATCCAGCCGCCGATGCTCAGGACGATCACCATTGCCGTCACTCCGACAGCGGTCGCCCACCAGTGAATCTTGATCAGCACCGCGCTAGGCCATTCCCGGCCGAGCAATCGCGGAAGCATGAAATAGATGCTCCCGAACATGATCATCGTGAAAAACGCGTAAACACCGTGATGTGAGTGTCCTATGATAAAATGAGTAAAGTGGACGGACTCATTGACCGACCGCAGAGCCATCGCTGAACCAAGGAGGCTAACCATGGTGTAATTGACGGCACCAAAGACAATAAAGCGGATTGTTGGGCTAGCCCATCCCTCACGATGGAAACCAACGACCGTCATGTGGTGATTAATCGCCGTCACCAACACCGGAATCACCATCATCACGCTTGCCACAGTCCCGGCTGAAATTACCCATGCAGGAAGCGGGCCGCCGATCAGGTGGTGCATCCCGGCCCAGTTATAGAAAAACGCCAGCGACCAAAAACCAACTAGGGAGAGGTAGTAGCTGTGAATGGGCCGGCCCAGGACCTTTGGAATCATGTAATAGGCGCACGCCAGAGCCACCGGAGTGAGCCAGAGCCCGAGAATATTGTGGGCGAACCACCAGTTTGTCAGTGCTTGGACCACCCCGTGCACCGGAACAAAGATCAACATGATCTGGACAATCGTGTAGAGCCATGGGAGCCAGAAAAACGCGGCCAACAGGTACCACTGCGAGACGTAAATGTGGTTCGATTGCCGCCAGCGGAAAGCGATAATCACCCAAACCCCAACCAAGGCGAAAGAAATTGCCACCAACGGGGTTGCATAGGCAGGCATTTCCAGCCACTCCACCCCGATCATGTCGCCCATCAGGATGCCACCGATTCCAATCGTGACCCCGATATTATAAAAAACACCGGCAGTGAGCAGGATAGCGGTATGTCGGATCCGCGTGCGGCAGAGGCGGCCCATCAGCCAGGGTGCCACCGCAAAAATCGCGTTCGTCCCCCAACCATAAATCATCGCATTGAGGTGCGCCGTGCGAATCCGTCCAAAGGTCAGCGCCTCGATGTTTCCAGCAAAAAAGGGCTGGTGCAGTTTAATCGAGGCAATAGCCGCAAAAAGACTTCCGGCCAGCAACCAAAGCACAGCCGACACCAAAAATAGCACAGCCGGCGTGCGCATCGACGCATCCACCTCGCTCAACCGTGCGCGGGTGCTTAAGTCGGGATCTTGCCTCGGATTGATTGACTGTAGAATGGTCGAGTGGGAACTCATGGAAAATGCTTGGCGTGTATAGTCTTCACTCACTTCTTGCCGGGAAATTGGTCTGTCTGTTCACCTTCCGGCTCCTCGTCATCAAAAATACTGCGGGAGCCCTCCTCCAGATTCTCTAGCTGACCGTGGCGGTGCGCCCAATTCAGTGCAGCAGCCGCCCCAAGGAAAAACAGAAAGGCGAAACCGAAAAGCAGAATTATGTAGCCGCCCCACCCCATCAGGCTTCGGGATGATTTTCAACGGCTAAGCGCTGCGACAAACAGGAAGAATGACGACTGTTCTCCTGTCTACAGGAGGAGCCGGGCTGCCAGTCAGTCTGGTGTGCGCGAAAGTTGCATGGGTTCGACCTCATCCGGCAGAGCCTCCTCACTCGGTTAGTTGGCTACTTCCGGCTCAAGCGATGGGCTCGGCTGCAGATCGCGTACGACCAGCTCCATGGCACGGGAAACCGGGATGCGCACAACGCCTTCGGCCTCGTTTTCCCAACCGTAGGATTGAATGCGCTCGGTCTGGCTCGACTCTACCCGTTGCCGGATTGCCAGGCGTTCCTCATCGAAGAACGACTGTGGGAGGTCCCGGCGCCGGTCCACGTAGGCGATCAGGACGATCACGGCGAAGATAAACATCACCCCAATCCAGCCAATCGCAGAGAAAAGTGCCTTACGGTCGGATGGCTCGGGAGCGAGCGTGGAGTGGGAATCGTCGTTACTCATGGACGTGGATGGACTCGAGAATACGGGGATCACGGATCGGAATCACCCGCTGAGAGTTAAGGCTACGCAGGAAAGCCCATGCGCAGATGCTTCCGGCAGCGAGGAAAACCAACACTTCAGACGGATTGATCGAAAACGCCCGCACAGTGAAGTAGACGCCATCGACCGGCTCCGCTTCACCCATCTTTTGCGGGAGGATATTCCAAGCTAGGTCAACGAAGTGGAAAACAAGGATCCACACCGCAACCACCTTCAGGCGAAGGCCATACTTGTTCTTATTCCAGAGCAGCCAGAGGAACGGCGCAAAAAAGTGAAGGTAAATCAAGGATCGGCTGACGTAGTACCAACTGTTCGTGCTTCCGTCCGCAGCGAGCTCGCGAATATTGTACCAGAAGGTTTCTTCCGGGATATTTGCGTTATAGATAATGAAAAACTGCGAGAAGCTGATGTAGGCCCAAAATACCGTGAAAGCCAACATGAGGCACCCGATCAGGTAGGTGTGGGCCGGCTGGAGGATGCCCCGAAGGCCGCGATCTCGTCCCGCCTGCCAGAAGCAGATTAAAACCAGAGCGGAGAGCGCTGCGCGCATGCTGGCGGCAAAAAACCACACTCCATACATGGTGGAAAACCAATGGTAGTTCAGCGACTTGAACCAGTCGATTGATCCCAAAGTCGTAGCAAGCGCACAAAGGACGATGCCGGCCGCAGCCAACTTACGGGAGCGATGGATGTATTTGTGATCACCCGTAGCGTCCATTTTAAAGGACCACGACCGGAAGAGGTAAACGAGCCCGCTCCAGATCGCAAAGATCACAAAGAACCGCACCACAAAGAAAGGCGGGTTGAGGAACGGAGACTTTGCCTGCAAAAGCACGTCGTGATCCACGGTGCCGTGGCCGGAGGGGTCAATCGCCTCGGGATTCATCCAGATCCAGGAAATCTTGTCGGACCCGGCCATGAAGACCGCGATCAGGATCAGTGGCAGCATCACTAATCCCAGCCAGAAAAACCCGCTCAAGACGTGTTCGATCTGCCGGCGAATAATTACGGACCATCCGGCGTCGAAGAGCCACCAGATCATCAACAGGAAGAGCAATCCGATCTGGATTGAAATCCAGAAGGAGGCTCCTAGGAGCCATCCCGAGAAGGCGCGGGATGGGTCTGCTTCATTCTCGAAGAAGAAAAAGTGAACCAGCGCCAGGGCCAGGCATGCCAGCCCCCCGATCAGGAAAAGAAAGGAAGGATCCTTTTTACCTGCCCGGGAACCGGCGTTGTGAGGAGAGACATCCTTGCTCGTGCTCATAGTCCTAAATCTCCGCGATGTTCAGGGGGGACATCGTCAATCGTGGCTGCACCGGCGCGTTGCAGTGCCCGCACGTAGAGGATTACTTTCCAACGGTCTTCGGTCCGAATGCTATGCCCATAGGGCGCCATCGTGTTCTTACCGTAGGTGATGGTATTGAAGATCTCGCCTTCGGGCATGTCGATCAGCCGCGGCTGCAAGAGGCTCGCGATGGTTGCGTAGCCGTAACGGGCATCTCGAAGCACCCCATTACCATCGCCCGAAGCACCATGGCAAATCTTGCAATACATATCGAAAAGCGCCTGCCCTTCTTCCATGGCCTGAGCCGTGACCTCAATCGGGAATCCGGAGCCAAAAGCCCCGTCCTCACCGCGTCCAGAGCTCAGATAAACGTTTTCGTAAAATTGGCCCGGGGGAAGGAAGTTTGCGTATTCCTGCCCCAAACGTCCGACGGTCGGCACCGCACCCGGCACATGAGGCCGATCGGCACGACCATCCGCAAAGAGCGGATTTTGCGCCTGATCCAGATACTTCGCCTGACGATCCATGTCAGGAAACAGCTCCAGCGGTGAGCGCTCGCTGCGACACCCACGGAATCCCAACGCCGTCACCAGCAGCAGGACCAGGAAGAAATAAACGATGAAAAACTGGCGAAGCATCAGGCGGCCTCCTCGGATTCAGAAAGTTCGGTAATCTCCACGGCCCCAAGGGATTCAAGGAGTCGACGCGTTTCCACTGCGTCGTAGCCCGCATCATCTGCCTCGATCACGACCGCAAATTTATCGTCCGTCAAATGGCGAAACTTGGGGTAATCATGCATCGGATGGTGATGCATGGGCAGGCGGTTGAGGAAGAACATGCCCCCTAATGTCCCGAAAGCGGCGAGCAGAATTGTCAGTTCGTAAGCGATCGGGAATGGGAAGACGAAGTCGAAAAAGGGCTTACCGCCCACGATGAGCGGATAGTTCACCTTGTTCATCCACCAGACGATTCCCATTCCGGTCCAGAAACCCGTGATGCCACCGATAAAAGTAAATACGGGCACTTTGGACCGCTTCAGGCCCATCGCGTCGTCCATTCCGTGAATGGGAAACGGCGTGTAGACGTCCCACTTCTGGTAGCCGGCTTTGCGCACCGCCTTGGCCGCTGCATAGACGGAAGGCGCAGTCTCGAAAAGCCCAAGAATTCCGTAGGGTTTACTCATTGTAGCCAGCGCTTGGAGAGTTGTGATGATCCGCGCCGTGGTCGTGGACGTGCACGTCGGCTTGCGGCGAAACGGCCTTGATCTCACCAAAGGCGAGCAACGGCAGAAAACGGATGAAGAGGAGGAACAGCGCACCAAAGAGGCCGAAGGTTCCGAAGAACGTGAAAATATCCACCATGGACGGGCTGTAGTAGCCCCAACTCGAAGGCAGGAAGTCGTTTGCCAGGGAGGTCACCGCGATGACAAACCGTTCAAACCACATCCCGACGTTGATAAAGATCGAAAGGATCCAAACAAACCAGAGGTTCTTGCGCACCGCCTTGAACCAGAAGAACTGCGGCGAAATCACGTTGCAGCTGATCATGATCCAGTAGGCCCAGGCGTATTGTCCGAATGCGCGGTTAACGAAAGCAAAGGCCTCGTAAGGGTTGGCCCCATACCACGCGATGAAGAACTCCATCCCGTAGGCGTAGCCGACCATCGTGCCGGTGGCCAAACAGATCTTGGTCATGCAGTCGATGTGGTACTGCGTGATCAGGTCCTGCAGCCCAAAGAGGGCGCGCAGCGGAAGGATCAACGTCAGCACCATCCCGAATCCCGAGAAAATCGCACCGGCCACAAAGTAAGGCGGGAAGATGGTGGTGTGCCATCCGGGAAGGTTGGAAATCGCGAAATCGAAAGACACCACGGTGTGCACGGAAAGCACGAGCGGCGTGCTCAATCCCGCCAACAACAAGTAAGCCATTTCGTAGTTCGACCAGTGACGATTCGAACCGCGCCACCCCATCGACAGCACGCCATAAAAGTATTTGCGGAACGTGAAGAGCGACTTTTCGAAAAACTGCTGCCCCTTGCCTTTGGCCGTCGCATAGCGTTGCTCAAAGACCATTTGGCAACGGTCCCGAATCGTCGCCAAGTCGGGAATCATGCCCATGTACCAGAAGAGCACCGACACGGTTCCGTAGGTTGAGACCGCAAAAACGTCCCATTCCAACGCAGAACGGAAGTTGGGCCAAACCGATTGGTAGCCATGCACCGGCATGAGGAACCAAGCAAACCAGACACGACCAACGTGAAAGAGCGGAAAGATCCCGGCGCAACACACCGCAAAAACCGTCATCGCCTCGGCCGAACGATTGATCGAGGTGCGCCACTTCTGCTTCAGAAGACAGAGAATGGCGGAGATCAGGGTTCCGGCGTGGCCAATACCAATCCAGAACACGAAGTTGACGATCGCCCAGCCCCACATCGCGGGATGGTTGAGGCCCCAGACTCCGGTTCCGGTCGAAACCAGATAGATCAGCCCGATCAAGGTAAAGCTGGCCACCATGCAGGACATGATGAAGGCCACCCACCACCACATGGGGGCGCGCCGTTCGACGATGCCGCAGACGGCTTCAGTGATCCAGGCGAAGCCGCGCTGGTTCTCGATAATCGGCCGGCGCGGCATGTCAGCCGGCCGCACTTCATCGAGCACTGCCGGATGCAAGACCCCCGCACCGGACGCGTGAGACGAATGTTCGTTGGGTGAGCTCAAGACAGTTCGTTCCGTTTAAAGTTAGCCGTGTGAATGCGCATCGTGACCATGTTCGGAACCGGGGGAGCCGCCTTCGACTGCATCCGTGCCCTTGTATTCCTTCCGCGAGAGCGCGTCAGAATAATAATCAGGCATCGCCGGGTTCGGGTTACGCAGCCGACCTCTGTAGGTGGTGCGCGGACGTGTGTTCAAGTAGCCGAGCAGCGAGTACTCGAGGGTTGTGTCCTTTTCGCGGGAGACAGCCGAATCCGGATCGGAAATATCTCCGAAGACGATCGCCTGCGTCGGGCAAGCCGACTGACAGGCCACCTTGATCACACCATCCGGCACGTGCACGTTGTTTGAATCGCGCGCTTTGACCTTCTGCGCAATCTTGGCCGTTTGGATTCGCTGCACGCAGTAGGTGCACTTTTCCATCACACCCCGTGAACGCACCGTGACATTGGGATTAGCGCGCATGGCACGCAGACGCCCGCCCTCAGTCTTGTTCTGATCTGTTCCGACCGGTCCGAAATAAAGTTCGTCGGCCGCCCGCTTGGTGTAATCGAAAAAGTTGAACCGCCGCACTTTATACGGGCAATTGTTCGAGCAGTAGCGGGTTCCAACGCAGCGATTGTAGGCCATGACATTGAGGCCTTGGGAATCGTGAACCGTGGCATTTACCGGACAAACCTGCTCACAGGGTGCCATTTCACAATGCACACAGGCCAGCGGCATGAGGGATACTTGCGGATCCCGGGGCAATGAAACCTGGTTGTGCTGCTGATCTCCCGAGCTGTAGTAGCGGTCGAGGCGGATCCAGTGCATCTCCCGACCGCGCATCACTTGGTCTTTACCAACAATCGGGATGTTGTTTTCGCTTTGGCAGGCGATAACACACGCGTTACAGCCGGTGCAGGTGTTGAGGTCGACCGACATGCCCCATTGCTGCTCGGGGATGAAGCGTTCACGGGCCTCCGGACTCTGCCACGCATCGGCATTGCGGGGTGGCGCACCGAAGTCTGGAGTCTCATAGAGGCCACCGCCACGAGGCGTTTCCAGAGCCTTCTGTGCGCGCGACATCTTTTCAGCGCGGGCGTAAATCGCGGGCGAATGCGATTCCATGCCCATCTGGCTGACCCATTCCGGATTCTTAACAAAATAGTCAGCGTTCGCTTCCCGGACAATCGCCCGGCCTTCCATCGACCAGTGCTCCTGAGTGTTCGCCAGCCGGTAAGTTTCACCCGTCACCATCGCGATGCGGGCACCGACTCGGTTGAGGGTGCCTGAAGCGGATAACGGATAGGCATCAAATCCGGTGCCACGCCCTACCCGACCGACTTGGCGGCGGCCAAATCCGAGAGGCATGACGATGGTCCAATCCGCCAAACCTGGCTGAATGTGCACAGGTCCGCGTACCGATACACCGTCCAGCGTCACTTCCACCATCGGGGCAATTTCCCGGCCGCGTTTCATGTCCTGTCCGCGCCGGGCAATCCCACCAATCAAAAATTCGCCACTCTTGGTATTGTAGCCCAAGACTTCCTCAGCGAGGCGCGGGCTGACCAAAATGGCGTTGTCCCATGAAAGCTTGGTGATCGGATCCGGACATTCCTGCAGCCAACCATTGTTGTTGTAGGTTCCGTCTCCGATCAATCCGTCCTTCACCAACAAGACCTCAAGCGAATCTTGTCCCAAGTTAGGCGCACTGATCGGGGTCTCATTGGCGAGGGTGCGCACGCGATCGAAGGGGAATGCAGGGGTGGCGCTGGTAAATGCGCTGTTTTCCTGAAAACCGGTGCTAAGCAGCCGTTGAAAATCCCGCTCGCCGCCGCCGAAGAGTCCTTGAAATGTCTCGAAGACAATGGCGTAGGGATCGAGCGTTGCGGTTCCCGCCAGCGTGGCGAGAAATTCCGGTTCCTGCCAAGAGTCAAAAAGCGGCAGAATCATGGGCTGCACCGGCAGATAGGTGCCGTCGTAGGCTCGGGCATCGCCCCACGATTCGAGATAATGCGTAGCCGCGATATTTATCTGCGACTCAATCGAGGTCTCGTCAAAGTGGTAGCCGTAACGAATCACCTCGGGAACGGATTGCAGCAGGGCGCTGAAATCGAGATCCGCCGGAGCATCGTAGGCCGGATTACCGCCCACGATAACCAATGTTTCTACACGTCCCTGGCGCATGGCATCGGCCAATTCGCTGATCGGTGTGAATTCGCGAGCCGGCACCGCGACATACTCCACGGTCTGGCCGCTAGCTCCCAAGGCTTCATTCGCCAGCATCGCGAGCACATGCGTGATGACGGGCAAATGACTGCCGACCAGAATAACGGATTGGCCACGATGGGCGACGAGGTCGCGGGCACACTCGGTAATCCAAGCTGGGTCCACCGCCAGCTGACCACTGCGCTGGCGCAAGGTCCGTGCGAGTCCGGCATTGCCTCCGGTCTGCTCCAGTACTTCGGCAGCGAGTTGCGCAATGAATGCGCTCATTTCACTGGCACTCAGACGCAGGCGGTGATCTGCCATGCCGCCGGAGACGGTCATGTTCGATTCGACCGCATAGAGGCGATTCATCCGTTCAACCTCTTCCGGCGCACTTACTTTCCGCACACGGGCGTAATCGCGGGCCAGCTGATTGGAACCCGCTTCATTACAGAGAAAATCAGCATCGATCGCGACGATCCGACGTGCTTTTGCCAGGCGGTAGAGGGGCCGGACCGGCGTGCCGAAAAGCTCGGTTGCCGCCCGTTCTGCCGTGTCGCGGGCGACCGGCTCGTATTCCGACCACACTGCCCGCGGAAAACGCTGAAGAAATTCTGCCTTCAGCCGTGCGCGGGTGGGCGAACTGGAAGGCCGGGCAAGCACCGCCAGACCTTGACCCCGCACATTGCTGAAACGCTGGTTGACGCGCCGCAGGCGATCAGCGACCTGCGCCCGGCGGAGGCGACGGCTCCGACCTTCGTAGGCCGAGGTCATCCGGTCCGGATCGTAGAGGTCGAGAATCGAGGCCTGAACAACCGCGCTCGTGCCGCCGCCGTATGGGACGTAGTCGCCATTGCCCTCGATGTGGGTCGGGCGGTTCTGGTGCGTCTCGACGATCAGCGGCAAGCTGTCGATCGAATCCGGGAATGCCGTTGTGTAATGAACGGGGATTCCAGGAATGGCGCGTTCCGGCATCGTATCGCCGGTTTGGCGGGAATACGGCAGGATGTGATGCTCCGGACGACGGCAACCCGCCAGCCCGACGCCAGCCGCCGCAAAGGAGGCTGACATGATTTTGAGAAAGTTGCGCCGATTGACGCCGGTGGCTTCAGAAGCACCGGCGGGAAATTCGCGATGGAGCCACTCCTGAAAGTCCGGCTTGTCCGCCAGCTCGTCGAGGCTACGCCAATAACGCGGGCCCACGAGTTCGCCCTCTTTCGGTTCGGGATGGTGAAACTTGAGCTTCATTAGCGGTGGCAGCCTGAGCAGCTTTGCGGCGGATTGACGTTCCAGTTCACGACCTGTTCCCGCGCCCACCGGGCGTGTTCGGAGGTGTCCTCGGGTGTCCAGTTCAGGTTATACACTTGTTCGAGCGGACGGATGGCCTGCTCGGGATTACGGTGGCACTCCAGACAGAAGGCCATTGAAAGGGATTTATCGTGCCAGACGGTGACCATCTCGTTGACTTGGCCGTGGCACTCCACGCAGCTGACGCCGCGATTCACGTGCACTGAGTGGTCGAAGTAGACGTAGTCAGGCATCTCGTGAATGCGCACCCACTCCACCGGAACACCGGTTTCAAAGGATGCACGAACCGGCGCAATCTTCGGGCTGTCGGGAGAAATCACCGGGCTCTGGACCTGAGAGTGGCACCCCATACACGTTTGGGCCGAAGGAATATTGGCCACGCCGCTTTCGTCCACATGAGAGTGGCAGTAACGGCAATCAAGCCCCAGTTGCTCCACGTGCAGATAGTGACTGTAGGCCACCGGTTGTGTCGGCATGTAGCCCACTCGCGACCACTGCGGGGTCCAGTAATAGGTGACGCCAACTACCGTCGTCGCCACCGTCACAAAAAGAATGACGCCGAGCTTCCACGGAATGGAGTTGGAGGATTTCGGAAAAATATTGGCCATTGGACAAGCGCTGGAGCGTGAAAATCAGCGGGTGGATGGTCGTGCGACGGCACGCGGATCCGTGGCCGGTTCCGGGAGATCACTGTGCATCGCCACGGTGGCCGATGACTTCACTCCCCGACCTGAGAAGAGGCCTCGCGCACCGACTGCGCCAACTACGGCCGCTCCGATCGCTGCCAGAAAATGTTTCCGAGGTATCCGCTTTTCAGACATGTTTTATGAAGGATTTTCGCCGTTTTTTTGTATCCCAAGCCGTCGCCAAGGGCACGAAAAGCAGGCATTACGGTTCGTTCAATTTTCGTTGGCAACAGAAAAAGTGGAGTCCGGTATCAGAGAAACTGCAATGTCATGTAACTGCCCCACGAAAAAGCGTTAGCGGGCTTCGAGAGCTCCACCTTGATCCCTGTATTCATGCGGACTTCCGCCAGCAAGGCGTGTCCGCGAGAGGTGACCGTAACCCCGCGGTTGAGTTGCCAAAACAGTTCTTCCACATGAATCATGAATATTCCTAATGCATCCTATAAAGATCACTACATCAAAGACGCCATAGAGACGCTCATAGAAGTTTGTCGGGGCACGTAAGCGTGGATTCTCCGAGGGGTTGCGCAGCTCGCCAGGAAACCCAGGCACTCGATCCCAACATCAATAAAGCAGCGACGACAGGATGAAGCATTCCCGCGGCCGCCAGCGACATTCCGACCAAATTATAGACCACCGCAAACCGAAGGTTGCTCCGCAGCCGTGCAATGACTTCCCGCGAAACCCCACGAGCCCACGGCAAAACAGCCAAATCTCCCCCCAACAGCGCGGCATCGGCGGTCGCCCGCGTAAGGGCTGATGCTCCTCCCATCGCGATGCCTGCCGTCGCTTCCGCCATGGCCGCGGCATCATTGATCCCGTCTCCGACAAAAATCACCCCACGACCTTCGGCGCGGGCACGTTTCACTTGTTGACACTTGTCATCCGGTTGCAGGCCACATTCGAGCGTAATGCCCGAAATTGCCGACCAAGCAGGACTCTGATCTCCAGTGAGAATCCGGACCGCAGCACCGTCAGCGAGCTGTTGCAATGCCGCGACCGAAGACTCCCGCAACTGTTCTTCGAGCTCGATCACTCCGGCAGCCACGCCGTCGACAACAACCGCGACCTGCATTTTGGCCCCGGCCACCGGCGAAAAACGCACCTCATAGACATGCTCCAGCCAGTCCCGACGTCCGACGGCCACCATTCGCCCATCCACCTCGCCCCGCACACTGGAACCCGGAACGACCGCGCGATTGCGAATGGTCACGCCCTCCCCTCCCCATGAAGCAACCGCCCGGGCGACTGGATGATCCACCCCCCGTTCGAGCGCAGCCACCGCCTTCCGAAGCCATGCCTTTTCGGCCTCATCAACAGCCGTGAACCAAGCAACGGATGCGACCTTGAGATCCTCCTCGCTCAGCGTACCCGTCTTGTCGAACATCCAAAGATCCGCCTCCGCCAGTGCGTCGAGCAAAGCACCACTTCGGCTCACCAACCCCCGGCGAGACAGGGTCAAAAGACCCGACCAAATAGCAATGGGCGTCGCCAAACCCAGAGCGCAGGGACAGGCGACCAACAGGACCGCCATCGCATTGAACAGGGCTCCCCACCATGGCACCGACGGGATTGCCAGCCAGACCAGAAAAGTCAAAACGCTCGTTCCAATCACGATGGGGAGAAACAATCGCATCAATCGATCGGCTTCGACCTGCACGCGTGACGGACGGCTGGCCGCACTTTCTACCGTCGCCAGAATACGATCGAGCGTGCGCTCACCGACTCCAGCAGTGACTTCCAATCGGAAAGGACCGCCGATGGCGTAACTGCCCGCATGAAGTCGATCACCTGGAGAACGCAGGGCTGGAATCAATTCACCGGTCACTGCGGTCTCGCGAACCTCGCCCGCACCTTCCACGATAATCCCGTCCACCGGAACTGGTTCTCCCGGAAAAACCGAAACCCGAGCATCCCCTTTCTGGAGTGACCATGTCTGGACCCGTTGCCGGTCTCCAGTCTCGTCGATCCGGAAGGCCGTATTGAAATCCTCCCTCAGCGACTGAGCCTCAGCCACAGCCCGGTCGCGGGTTCGTGCCCCCACTTTGCGCCCGACGGTATAAATCGCCAAAACAACCCCCACGACTTCATAATAGACCGCGCCTTCACCAGCGATAGTGGAGACCAGCGATCCGAGAAACGCGCCCGTCATCGTCAGCAGAAACAGTTGATCAACCGCAATTTTCCGGGCTCGGGCTGTCTGCCAGCTTGCCCGGACGAGCGCCGGACCGAGCATACCGATCACTGCCACGGCTGAAGCGATCAGCGCTCCGTGTAGCGCCCAATAAACGCCCGAACCATAGGCAGGCGCATGCCCGTCGGCGAGGGCGTTGTTATAACCCAGGCCAAAGACCATTCCCTGCCCCGCCAGAACCAAGGCGATCGCCACTCGAAACCACGTCAGATCGTCAGCCGGAGAACGCATTCCACCGCTGCCACAACAAGACCCCTGCCCCACCGATGTGGGCTTTGCGGGAAGAGTGCCACAACAACCGCTCATGCCTTGAGAGGATGCGCCTCTCCCCGCGGGTGCAAGGTGAATTCCGCTCGAACCGACCCAGTCCGTCTGGTTAATTCCTCAAACGTTATTCCGCGCCACCGGCAGCTTGCGTGCCAAGCGATACCAATGTGCCTCGCGCTGACGATGGCGCCGGTCGTGGCGCGAGCGTTCACGCATCAGCTGTTCAACCACCTTTGCGGCTTCCTGCTGTTTTCCCGCCTTGAGCAACAGCCGGGCGTATTCGTAGCGTGCCTGAGCCGAGGACGACGTTTCCACAATCAGCCGCAGTTGCTCCAGAGCATCTTCAAGGTGCCCGACCCGCTCAAGTGCCAGCCCCCGAATCAATGCGCGCCGCTCTCCGTAGTCGCTGTATCCGCCGGCATCGAGCCGATCCAAAGCCTCCAACGCTGCAGCACCGTCTCCCGCCGCCTGGTAGGCCTCTGCCGCCTCATACCACAGCGGCAGGTCGTCGCGATAGACTCCTGTCAGGCATTCCTCATATAGCTTCACCGCACGCGCCGCCTGCCCTTTCTGCAGACAAGCCCGTGCCAATTTAGCCCGATTCTCCACCGTCGGGGAGTCCTCGAGCACACGCTCCAGCTGACGGATCCCCGGCGACCGCGGTTCATCCTGATCAAACTTGATTGAGCCCGCGGCCTTTTTTGATCCGCCAAGCACCTCGACCAAAAAGTAGGCCAACACCCCGAACAGAGGGATTAGAAACAGGACCAACAACCACAGCCAACTCCGGTCGTTGCGGAACAAGTGAACGACGCATGCGATCTGTGCGATCAGCAAAATAAAGCCCGAGGAAAATAGATCAGTCATGAACTCCTCCGATCAAGAAGATCCCGCCCAGACAATCAAGCCACCTTGCACCGACCACCGCCACCCAAACGACAAGCTTAATTTACCAGACAAATTATGAAGCACCTGGATGTTAGCGCGCTTCCTGCGTGAGCGCATGATGTTGGGAACGTGTTGCGCGGGCCACGTGCTGGTTGACGGTGATCGTGCCTTCCTCCCCATGCACATTTTGAGCGATGAGGATGCGGATTCCCGAAAGCCGGCCTCCCGCAGCCGTCATCTCAACCCCGTCGCTGCGCTGAAAATCGACCGCTCGTAACTTCGCTTCTTCTCCCAAGCTCACCACACACGTCTTACCCGTCTCGAGCCGCACCTGTGCGAGGAGAAATCGGTCCGACTCACCGTCAGCCAATGCCAGCCGAACAGAGCGGGTTTCGAGAATGTCTCCTGAAACAGGAAAGGCTTCTCCATAATGAGCTTCTGCCAGCGGATGATTTTCCGGAACCTGCGGGATGCCTTCAAAGGTGACCATATAAAGCCGGTTGAGCCGGTCGAAATCCGTTTCCTCAAAAGCTGCCCCAGCTGCATCACCTTCCTCCAAACCAACTCCGGAAGTGACGTCAGCGTGCCGCGAGGTGTCCAGCCGTTGAAGCGTGCCTTGATTGCTGGCGGGACCCATAGGATCTCCGGCGTCACCTTTAACACGAGCTGCCGCCGGCAAGTGGATCGAGCCGCAGAGCAAACAGGTCAACATGAGCCAAAGAGAAAAATGGGGAGCCTTCGGTTTCATCATCTGTGACCTCCTCGACATGGGGGCATCGAACAGGATCTCCTCCCCGCGCGCAGGAGTGATGCCAAGCAAATGGAAATCGTCCCTGTTTGAGCGAACAACTGGGAGCCCGTCTCTCTGTTGCCGGCCATAAGCACTTTCTCCCGTGCAAGATGCGAATGGGGCGGGCCCGATAGTGCACCGTGCACCGGAAACACCTGCTCTGTCCGCGTGCAAAAAAAACGCCCGGGCGCTGCGTCGCAACCGGGCGTTTGGATGGAAAAGGCGGTGAAACCCAGACGCGTTATTCGGGAATCGCCGAGGCAAAGGGAGCCTGCAGGAGCCGGAAGTATTCGGAGTCGGATGCCAGCATCAAGGTGGTCCGGGCACCCAAGGTTTTCCGATAGCTTTCAAGGGTTCGGAAAAACGCATAGAATTCCGGATCTCCGCCAAAAACGTCCGCATAGATCCGCGTGGCTTCGGCGTCCGCCTCGCCCCGAATCACTTCGGCCTGGCGCTGGGCTTCCGAACGCACCTCGGCCAATCGCCGCTGCGTTTCACCGTCGATTTCAGCCGCGCGTCCCTGCCCTTCCGATCGGAACTGCTCCGCGATCCGTTGTCGTTCGGCAATCATCCGCTCGAACACCCGTTGCTGAACTGCCTGCACGTAGTCGACGCGTTTGATCCGGATGTCCACCAGCTCAATGCCATACTCGGGCATGTGTTTGCGGGCGGCTTCCAACATCGAGCGCACCAGTTCCTCGCGCCCTGTCTGCACCTTTTGCAGAAGAATTTCCTCGTCGCTTTCCCCGCCCACCGCGGCCCGTTCGAGATCCTCCCTGGAGATGGCCCAATCCTTCGAGCGAACGATGTCCACCAGGTCGGAAGCAGAGATGTAATCGCGCACCACGGAGTCGAGAATCGCGTTGAGGCGAAAGATGGCTTGGTGCTCGTTTTGCACCCGCTGCAGGAATTGCAATGGATCCACAATCCGCCAGCGGGCGGTCGTATCGACCGAGATAAACTGCTCTCCGCGGGTGGGAATTTGGTTGGGATCTCCATCCCACGAAAGCAGGCGTTTATCGAACTTGCGCACCTCTTGCACGAAGGGCAGACGGAAGTGCAAACCCGGTTCGGTGATGGGTTCGCCGATGGGAGCCCCGAATTGCACAATGATGGCCTGTTCCGCCTCATCCACCGTATAGGCAGAGGCAAAAAGCAGGACCACGCTGACCACCCCCAGCAACAGGGCGGGAAAAAGAATTAAAAGGCGCTTGTTCATCGTTCGGTGCTCCCGGTCGGGGTTTCGTTGAGGTGCAGGAGGGGCAACGCGGCACCCGAGCCTTCATCCATGACATAGATTTTGCCGATGGCCGGCAGGACTTCATCCAGCATTTCCAGATAGAGCCGTTGCCGGGTGACTTCCGGCGAATTGCGGTATTCAGCCAGGATGGCCCCGAACCGTTCCGCCTCACCGCGCGCGGCGTTGATCCGTTCGAGCGCGTACCCTTGCGCTTCGGCTACGATCTGACGCGCCTCACCCTCGGCCCGCGGAATGATCTGGTTGCGCCGTTTTTCCGCCTCGTTGATCAGTCGTTCGCGCTCTTGCTCCGCTTGGTTGACTTCGTTGAAGGCGGGTTTCACCGACTCCGGCGGGGTCACGTCCTGCAACTCGATCGTGTTGATGTGAATACCGACATCAAAACTGTTGAGGATCACCTGCAACTCATCCCGCGCCTTCGCAGCCACCGCGACCCGCTTTTCGGTCAAAACATCACTGCCGAGGCTGTTCCCGACGATACGGCGCATCACCGCTTCTGAGGTATCACGTAGCGTCTGCCGCGGGTCGCGAGCGCTGTGGAGAAAACGGTCGGGATCACTCACCCGGTACTGCACGACCCACTCAACATCGATCACCTTGAGGTCACCGGTAAGCATGAGCGATTCACCCCGCTGTTCCGGACCTTTCTGATAGCTGGTTCGCCCGCCTCCGCCCACGGTCCGGAAACCAAATTCCTCCGTCAGCACCCGGCCCGTTGGAACCGTTTGCACCCGGTCGATGCCAAAAGGCAGCTTAAAATGGAGCCCCGGAGGCAGCACGGCGATGACCTTGCCAAAGCGTTTTACCAGCGCCTGCTCCTCCGGTTGCACGGTGAAGTAACTGGTCAACGCTCCAAAAATAATCAGCGCAAGCAGCGGAATGCCCACCAGGAGCCCGCGGTACTCACGCCAGTCAAAGTCGCTAAAGTCGACTTCGATCGGGCGATTCGGTTGATTTCGATTGTTCATATCTGACTGAGCATAGGGACGATTGTCCGGCTTCTCCCGCAGATCCGCAGGGAGACAAGAAAGGGCGCAACCCTAACAGCCTGTGCCCAGTCCGCCTAGTAAAACAGGAAGGCAGAGAAATCCTAAGGCCACTAACGTCCCTATGCACTAGAGGAATCTCGCTTTAGTGCTTAGCATCGATCGCCCTACACCCCAGATGTTTACTCGCATTTTACAGACCTACGGCGTCGATTCCCGGTTTGTGTAAAAAATTCGCGAATTCGAACGGGAAAACTTAGCTCTGGGGAGTTATGTCCGAGACTTATGGGGAGTCTCGCCTATGCTTCAGCGGGGCCTTTCACCCAGACCACCCATTTGATGAGAAAACCCTACTTGTACCTCCTCGCATTATTCGGTGCGGCGTTGAGCTCACCGGCGGACATTCTTTTTGTGACACCGGGCGGTTCAGCCGGAAAAGATGGAACCCGGAGCGATCCGCTGAGCCTGAAGGCTGCCGTCGATCAGGCGCGTTCCAACCCGGCCGTGCGTGAGATCATCTTGCTTGAGGGCACCTACGAAATTTCCAACCCGCTCGCGCTTCAGGCATTGGTGCGGGCAGACGGTGAAGAGCTGATCATCCGCTCCGAATCGCCCGAGCGTCCGGCCACCCTTGTTGGCGGGCGTTCCCTCCGCGGATTCTGGACCAAACCGGCTTCGGGCGATGCCGTGGTGCAACGCATGCCTGCCGCCGCGCGCAGTGCAGTCCGCGTTGCCAACCTTCGCGCCGCCGGGATCACCGACCTGGGCACGTTCAAGAAGCGCGGCTTCGAGGGCCGCACCGCGGCACCCGGCGAACTGTTCGTCGCGGGCATCCGCGAAACCATTGCCGGTTACCCGAACCCCGAGGTCACCCAGGGTTCCGCCTCCGATCCAGCCGGAGTGGAAAACGGCTTCCAGCGTTACGTGAACGTCAAGGACCGCACCATCGATTTCCCCAAGGAAGTCGTCGCACGCTGGAGCAATCTCGATAACGTCTGGGCGCACGGTTACTGGGGCACCAACTGGGCCGACACCCACCTGCGCGTGGCCAGTGTCGATGCGACAGGGGGAAAACTGACCGTCGCCTCAAAGCCGTCAATGGGCATCCAGCGCGACGGTGCAGTGCGCATTTACAACCTTCCGGAGGAGCTCGACATTCCCGGTGAATACTTCGTCGATCGGGCCAACAGCCGGATCTACTACTGGCCGACCAGCGCCGCGGCACTCGACCAAGCCACATTCTCCGCCGTCGAGGACGCACTCATTTCCGTCAACCATTCCCGCAACATCCGCTTTGTCGATTTGGTATTTGCAGTCAGCCGGGGCGACCTCGTGCGCGTTTCCAGCTCCCAGGGGATCCAGTTCGAGACCTGCGAATTCCGTGGCTCCGGCCAAATGGGACTCGTTATGAACGGCGAATCCAACCGGGTCGCCTCGAGCCACTTCGAAGGCATTGGCGACACCGCGATCCACATCACCGGAGGCAGCCGAAAAGACCTCTTTCCTGCGGGGAACATGGCCGTGAGCAATGTGATTCACGATTTTGGACAAATCTACCTCGCCTACAGCGCCGGGGTTTACATCAACGGCGTGGGCAATGTGGCCGCGCACAATCTGATCTACGATGCCCCCCACGAAGGGCTTCAGGTCAACGGCGCGCTCAACCGCATTTACCGCAACGAGATTCATGACGTCTGCCAGTTCACCGACGACGCCGGCGCGATTTATTCTGGCCGCGACTTCATTGGCTGGGGCAACCAGTTGACCGAAAACTATGTCCACCACGTCTACACCGGCCGCGGGATGCTCGACTGGGTGCACGCGGTTTACCTCGACGACTTCGCCAGCGGATTTGAAGTCCGCCGCAACATCTTTGAAAAGATCCAGGGCTTCGCCGTCGATTCCGGCGGGGGTCGCTATAATGTGGTCGACGCCAACCTCATTCTCGACGCTCGCGGTGCGCACTTGAACGACAACCGCGGCGCGGAATGGATCACGACTCGCTCAGGCGATTCCTGGAACATGTTCGAGCGGATCGGCGCGGTCGACCGTCAATCCGATCCTTGGAAAACAGCCTTTCCGGGCCTGGCAAAGGTTCCCACCGACCTCACCGGCGCGATGGCCTACGTCTATCCCGACGGCTCCGAATTTACCCGCAATGCCGGCGATCGCATCCACGACACCTGGGCCAAGGAGTCGGACTGGACCTCAAGCAAAGCCGGTGTTTTCAGCCACTACGCTCGATTTGAACGCGCCCAGCTCAGTGCTTCGGTAAAGGCCTCCTCCAACATCAGCAGACAGACGGCGCGCAGCGACATCCAGATCCACAAAGATGGCATCGTCCTGCCCTTCTCCCGCATCGGGCTGCAAGATTCCACCTGGACTCCGCGCCGGACCACAAAATCCTCCGCAGTGGCCGCCTTTACCTGGAACGCGGAATCGATCTACGTCGGCTCCAAGGTCACCTTTTCGGCCCAAAACGCCTGGGCCCCCGCCCGGGACCCGATCAAGAGCTACAGCTGGCACATCAACGGCACGGCCGTCGGCGGACTGTACCGCTACGACTGGACCGCACCGGCGGCCGGCACCTACCGCATCGCCCTCCGCGTCACCACGCAAAGCGGTGCATCCGACACTGTGGACTTCCTGCTCGTGGTAGAGCCGGCCAGCGCCCGGCCGACTCCCTATCTCGGGAAACCGCAGACCCTCCCCGGTATCGTTGAATTCGAATACTTTGACGAAGGCCGCTACCAAGACGCGACCAACGGCAACTCCGGCGGAGCCCTCCGCAACACCGGGGTGGACATCGGCGTGCATCAGGGAGCGACCTATGTGGGTTGGACCCAGCCAGGAGAGTGGTTTGAACTCAGCGTCGACGCCCCCTCGGGGACCTACGATCTGTTCATCCGGGCCGCCTCCCGCATCGACGACATGGCCCTGGCCTTCCGCTGGAATGGCGAACTGGCCGGCGGAATTGTCCTTCCCAATGTGGGCAACAACAAGAGCTTCGGCACCCACAAGATTGGACGGGTCAACCTGCCCTTCAGCGGTCGCCAGACGCTCCGCATCGACTCGCTGGGCAAAGATTACAACCTCGACTACATCGAGTTCGTCCGCGTCGGTGCCGCCGAACAGCCGCCCACCGCACCGGCCCCCCAACCCGAGCCCGAGCCCGAGCCTCAGCCAGAACCACAACCACAACCCGAACCGCAACCGGAGCCTCAGCCCGAACCTCAGCCTGAACCGCAACCCGAGCCACAGCCTGAGCCCGGCCCGATTCACGGCGGCACGGGTCAGATCAACGTTGCCTACTACGACAACGTCCCGGGGAACAAGCTGGCCGATCTCTTCGCCAGTGCCAGCTACCCGGCGGCCCCGACCGAGCAGACTCAGGTGTCCTCCTTCGACCTCGCGAGAGATCGGGCCAGCCAATACGGCGTCCATGTCAGCGGTTGGCTGATTGCACCCGTCAGCGGCGACTACCGCTTCTGGCTGGTGTCCGATGATCAGGGCTCCCTGCGATTGAGCACAGATGCCACGGCCGCAAGCGCTCGCGAGATTGCGTCTGTCCCCGAACACGCTGCGCCCGGTCAGTTTACCAAATACCCTTCGCAACAATCGGCCATCATCTCGCTGGTGGCGGGCCAAGCCTACTACATCGAGGCGCTGATGAAACAAGGATGGGGTGGCGACAACCTGACGGTGGCCTGGGAAGGTCCCGGCATCGCACGTAGCACCATCCCGGGGTCCGCACTCGCGGCCCAGGCACCGGAAGAAACTGCAAACCCGGAACTTCAGTTCGGCGCAGTCGCATTCGCCCGCTTCAACAACATTTCCGGCAGCAAATTGTCCGCCCTCTATGCCGATGCCCGTTTCCCCGACGCACCCGATGCAGTCACCGAAGAAAGCGCGTTCGAGTTTTCCGGTGAAGGCGAAAACATGGGCGTTCATGCCTGGGCCTGGATTGTCCCGGAACAGACCGGCGACTACACCTTCTGGATCGCCTCCGACGACGAGGGTGTGCTCAGCCTCAGTCCGTCCAGCGACTCCACCAGCGCGGTAGTCATCGCGACGGTTCCCGGACACACCTCACGCCGCCAGTTCACGAAATATGCCTCCCAACAGTCGGCAACCATCCGCCTCCAAGCGGGCGAGGCCTACTACATCGAGGCATTGATGAAGCAGGGCTGGAGCGGAACCAACCTCGCCGTTGCCTGGGAGGGTCCGGGATTTTCTCGCGAGGTCATTCCAGGATCCGTGCTCGCGCTTACCGCCGGAAACGGCTCTGAAAGCCCAGAACCACAGCCGCAACCAGAACCCGAGCCGCAACCAGAACCCGAGCCGCAACCAGAACCCGAGCCGCAACCTGAGCCGCAGCCAGAACCCGACGCGGGTTCCGGTTCCCTCACCGGCACGGTAAACTTCGCCCACTTCGGCAACATTGCCGGAAAAACGCTCGAGAGCCTCTACAACAGCGCCCAGTTTCCGGCTTCCCCGGACCAGGTCGACGAACACGACGCCTTCTCCTTTAACGGCACAGGCGACAACTACGGACTCTTCGCCTGGGCATGGATCGTGCCGGAAGAATCGGGCGCCTACACCTTCTGGGTCGCCTCCGATGACCAAGGCGAACTGATGCTCAGCAGCGATGCAGACGCGAACAACGCCGCCGTCATTGCCACGGTCGAAGCCTACACGCTTCACCAGCAGTTCGACCGCCACAGCTCACAGCAGTCTGTCACCATCCAACTCGAAGCCGGCAAGCCCTACTACCTCGCCGCCGCGATGAAACAGGGCTGGGGCAGCAGTCATCTGTCGGTGGCATGGGAAGGTCCCGGCTTCGCCCGCGAAGTCATTCCCGGCCGCGTGCTCAGCAGCACCGAGCCCACGGCCCAAGCGGTCGATCCCGTTCCTTCGGTCGCCCTTCAGCTGGGATCAATGGCATTGGCCCGTTACAACGACATTGGCGGAAAGAGCGTTCAGGACCTCCGGGACTCCCCGAAGTTTCCCGCCACACCCGATGAAGTCTTCTCCCTGAATGAGTTCGACTATCCCGGAACCGGCGAAAACTACGGGCTCTACGGCTGGGCCTGGATCGTGCCCGAAGTCAGCGGTGACTACCAGTTCTGGCTCGCCTCCGACGACCAAGGAGAACTCAGCCTCAGCCCCAGCGACGATCCCGCCGCCGCGGTCACCATCGCCACCGTTTCGAGCTACACCGGACGCCAGCAATTCGACAAAATGGCCAGCCAACGCTCCGCCATCGTGCACCTCGAAGCCGGCAAAGCCTACTACCTCGAAGCCATCTCCAAGCAGGCTTGGGGCGGAGCCACCTTCTCCGTCGCCTGGGCTGGCCCCGGATTCGCCCGGGAGATCATCCCCGGCCGAGTGCTCGGATTGCCCACAGAATCCCAAGCCACTCCCATCGCCCGCTAACCCACCCAGCCGGCACATCACTTCTGTTCGCCCTTAGGGCTCTCTCGTCGCGGCCGACGGTATTCACTACCGCCGGCCGCTTCTCTGTACACCCACCCTCGCTCCGCCCACCGGGAACGCCGCCGTCCTGACGACAACTCAGCCGCCTGACGTCAGCAATGAGCCCCACCCCCGAGTCCGCCCAAGCAGCGCGCGCCGGATCTCGGCCGGAGCCCGGACCCTTTCGTCGGGCCCGCGGCAGGCGGCGGTTTTGCCGCGGAAGCGGCGTGTGACCCCGCGCATGCCCTCGACACTCGAAACGCTGCCTTCCGGAGTGGCACTGGTCCCGAGACCGCGCCGCTTATCTCCCCTGCACCCAAAGCCGGCTGAAAGCCGGCGCTCCCCATTGAAGACCGGAGGCACCAGGAACGCCGCCAGACATACGAAGAGAGACCTCGGCGATTGCGCACACGGGGCGACAGTGACAGACCCATTTTCCCAGACAGGCTCACAGAAGCGGAAGCCTTATTCCTCGAAATCCCATCCACTGAAAGGACAAAAACGCCTCCGGCAACGACGTGCACCCAATCCTGTTGCCGTCGAGCAGCCGATCAATCCCGGTGTGCGGTAAACTCCTGTGATTGCGGTGCGGCCTTTCCGAGGAAAGAACTGTTGCTTGGGAACGCCACGGGGAACGAGGCAGAGGGTTTCATCTGTCCACGTTGCACCCAGAAGGGCGTAGTCCCCACCCCATACTCCCCGTCCCCTGAAGAGATGGGACTAACCGTGCTGAGGCCGGTGGCATCTTGGCCCTGCTCGCCCTGTCTTGGGGCATTATCTGGACCTCGGCTCCATCTGCTCCCCTGTCGAAAAGTCAGCCGGCAACCGGGGCACCGGCGCGGCGGCCGGGCATCCATTCGTTGATGAAGCCGCAGCTCTGTACGTGCACCTCAACTGGATGTCCTGAAGCCAGCCTCAGTGACGGGAGTTCTTCATCGGTTTCGGAAATGAAAAGGCCTCGGCATTAGCCGAGGCCTTTAAAAGATGGTGGTGGGAGCCGGATTCGAACCAGCGAACGGTTACCCGAACAGATTTACAGTCTGCGTGCTTTAGCCACTTGCATATCCCACCATTCCCGGAGGAAAGGGCGTAAGGAAACCGAGGCATCCGGCTTTGCCAAGCACTTTTTTGGAAATCTCAGGCTGCGGTTGCCCTGTTGGGGATTTCAACCACGAAGACGGCCCCACCCTCGGCATGATTCTCAGCGAAAACCGTTCCGTCGTGCCGTTCAACAATCATTTTGACAATGGAAAGGCCCAAGCCGCTCGACGATTCTCCCGCGGTGGGGCGAGCGCTGAGTTTCTTGAAGCGCTGGAAGAGATTTTCGAAGTCTTCCGGTCGGAGGCCGGGCCCGGCATCCTTTACTTCGAAGCGAAAGGATCCGGCGGTGGAACCGGGTTTCAAGCAGACCTGGACCTGTGTACTAGCGGACGAATACTTGATGGCGTTATTGATGAGGTTGTCAAAGACCTCGAGCATGCGGTCTCGGTCGATGGTTGCGTAATAAATCTCGGGACGTTTGACCTGAATTTGGATCTCCTTGGCTCGGGCTTGGGCCCGGCTGAGTTCCACGGCATTGTCGAGGATGAGGGAGACATTGGTCTCCTTCAGGTCAAGGTTCTGGCCGCTTTCAATCCGCTCTACATTCAGAAGGTCGTGAATTAAATTGAGCATGTGGTCCGATGCTTCCACCACGCTGTCCAACATCTCACAAGCTGCCGGATCATCGCGGCTCAAAATTCCTTCCGTGATCAATTGTTCGCGCAGCAGGCTGGTCATGCCAACGATGGCGCTGAGGGGGTTTTTGAGATCGTGGGCGGCCATGCCCAGAAACTCGCTTTTTTGATGATTCATCGCCTCGGCAATCTCCTTTGCCCGACGCAGGGAATCTTCAAATTGCTTGCGTGCGGTGATGTCGCGGGAGATGCCGACTGCGCTGAGGGCGGTTCCATTTCGGTCACGCTCCAGCACGCGTCCGTGCGACTGAACCCAGCGAATACTGCCGTCTTCCAGCTTTACGCGGTATTCGCACAGCTCGTCCGTGGATACTCCGTTGATGAGGCGACGAGTCGACCGAAGTAATTCAGGACGGTCTTCTTCAATGACTTGCCGCATGCCTTCGGCGATGGGCGGGTTCAGATTTTCCGGAGAGATGCCGTGAAGAAGCGCTTGCCGAGCGTTAATGGTGTAGCGTTCTCCCTCGGCTGTATATTCCCAAACTCCCAGTGCAGCCCCTTCAATGGCCAGCCGGAGGCGGGTTTCATTTTGTTCCGTGCGTCGCGCAGCCTCGGAGCGCTCTGTCACGTCGATCGCCACCCCATCCCAGATAATTGTGCCATCACTCTCACGAACGGGTGTCGCGGAAATCTCCAGCCACATGCGGCGTCCCTCCGCATTTGTGACCAAAATTTCGGAAGTAAACGGGGTTAATGTAGCAGCAGAGTGATTACGGGCTTGGAGGTATGCATCTTTTGCTTCGGAATCGATGATGTCGATAAACCCCCGGCAAGTAGTGAGCAATTCCTCGATCGGGCGGGCAAAAAACCGCTCGAAGACCTTGGTAACAAACAGGAAGCAGGTACTGCCATCCGTGCGCAGTGCGAGGCGAAAAAATGCCCCATTTGGCACATTATCCCCGAGGCGAGTGAGCATGGTTTCTCGTTCGGAAAGTGCCTGCTCGGTTTTTCGCCGTTTCCGGATCTGTCGGGAAAGGAGAAAATTCCAGAGCAACGCGATCCCAGCAATGAGGGCCAGCAGCGCCATCCAACGGCCAAACCGTTCCAAGCTTACATACTCGTAGCGTACCGCCACCCACTGCTGCTCGATCTGGTTCCGCGTAAGGTCGTCCACTTGCGCAAAAACCTTGTTGATAATCGAGAGCAGCTCGGGGTGCCGCCGGGCGATGCCGACGGATAATTCGGTTCGTCCCATTCGGGTTGGAGAAGCCACCTGCAGATTGGCCAGATTTTCGCGGCGGATCAGGTAAGTGGTTCCGGCCAAATTGCCAACGTAGGCAAAATTTTCGCCACCAGCGACTGATTGCAAGGCGGCCAAGCGACTGGAATAAGTGCGGAGGTTGAGTTGCGGCCACTCCCGACGAAGGATCTCTTCGGTATAAAATCCCTGCTCCACAGCAACCTTCTGTCCGATCAGCCCTTTGATCCCGTTGATAAATTCCGGGCGCTCATCCCGCGTAATAATCACAGTGGGAAAACTTGCATAGGGAGCGGAAAAGAGGAATCGCTGCTCCCGATCTGGGGTTGGCACGATACAGGCCACCGCCTCGGCATCTCCATTTTCGACGCGCTCGATCAGTTCATTCCATGGAGCAGTCGCCACAATTTCGAATCGCAGTCCGGTCGCTTCCGATACGAGTTCCAGATAACTGGAAGCAATCCCAAGGTGCGCGCCGTCTGCTCCGATATAATCAAAAGGTACGAGATGGCGATCTGCGACAATCCGCACGACGGGATGCGCGTCCATCCATGCCTGTTCTTCCGCGGTCCATGCGAAGGGATCCGCGCTGGGGAGACTCTCTTCCAACTGCGTCCACGCGCTCTGCGTTAGGCAAAGGAAGCAGGTAATGCAATAAATGAAACGAATCATGCGGTACGCTCTTGGAAAAGTGCGGTAATGAAATCCAGATCCGCGGCTGTGAGCTGACGGACTACGGCGGCCAGATTGGCCGTCACTTGGGGTTCATTACGGAATCCGGGGATGACGCAAGCGACCTGCGGAAAGCTGAGCACATAGCGCAGGGCCACTCCGGCGAGGTCTTCGACCTGTGGTCCGAACCGGTCCCTGAGCGCGGCAATTTTTGGTGCCAACAAGGCCAGTGCCTCGGATCGGAAAGCTGGTTTGCCGGCCCGGTGATCGCCAGGTTCAAACACCGGCGGGCGGGCGGGATCATATTTCCCCAACAACCGGGCCTGAGCCAAAGGGCTGAACGCAACGAAACTCATTTCGTGGCGACGGAGCAACTCAGCCACGATGGTGCCGGGTCGAACGAACTTGGTATCGAGCGCATGGGCCCAGCTTTGCAAGACGTCGGGTGCAAGCTTCGGGACGATCCGTTCAAAGTGTTTACTGGCGTAGGCGCTCTGCCCTTTCACGCGGACCTTTCCCTCGGCGACCAAGGTGTTCATCATTTCGATCGCATCGTCCAGCAGGGCGAAGTTTTCGCCGAAGTCACCGTGATGGAAATAATAGATGTCGATGTAGTCCCGCCGGAGGTTGATCAGGCTCTGTTCACATTGGTGACGGATGTGAGCGGGTTCGTAGGCATGGCCGGCAGTGCCCCGGAAATGCCCAACTTTCGTCGCGATGACAAAGTCTTCCGATTTCAACCCGAGGCGATCGAGCACGCGGGCCAGCATTCGCTCAGCGCGACCATTGCCATAGACATCGGCATTATCGAAATGGTTGACGCCAGCGTCGACAGCTCGTTTCACCGCCGCGGTAACTTCGGATTCGTCCACGTTTGCCCAACCATTCGCATGCCCGTCTACCCAGTTGAGCCCGCCCATGGTCCAGCAGCCAAGCGAGATTTCAGAAACCTTCAGAGAGGAACGTCCAATGCGGCGGTAATTCATGTCGGACGCAGTGTAGGATTTCACCCCTTTCGGGCGAGTCCGGATCCAGTCACCTCGGGCACACCGGATCCCCCTGCCGGTTACTGTATGCCGCCTGAGCGCTGAAGGATCAACAGTAGGGGGCGCCGATCGCTACTGTCCCTAACACGGGCGTGCTTTTGGTTGTCGAGAATGACGTAAAAATGGCGCTGATCCACCGCCAGTCCTTCCGCATGTCCAAAGCGCATATCTTCGTAAGCATGTGCCGGGTCTTCAACAAGGTGCCGGAATGACCATGCCTTCAAGCCTTCGCGCCAGCCGTCCGCGGTTTGCACCAAAGTTGTAATGAGATCTGCATTACGGAACAGCACCCAGACAGTTCCCTCGGCTACATCGAGGCCGGTAAAATCCGTGAATCGCAGCAGCGGCAACTGGTTACCAAAGCGGGTGCGGTTGAGGTCGTGAGGGAGCGCCTCCCCTGTTTCTGTCAGGTGAATGAGTCCGCGCGACTGTCGCTCCGCCGCGAGCAGAAGCGTGCCGTCGGACAAACGCGTGACGCCCTCGAGGTAACCATTGGGCACACCAAACAACCCGCCGCGCTGCCCCATTTCAAGCAGCGTGCCGGATACCCATCGTGAAGATCCGTCTGGAAAAACCTGAAGCACCCGTATCCTCGATTCGGATACGAGAAAGAAGCTGCCATCCGGCCCGGGTGTAATGCCCTCCAGATCCAACGGTTGCGAGGCAGGAGGCGGTTTGAATCGCAAAAAAGGGACCAGCCGGGCGCGATCGCTTTCAATGATCACTTCGAATACGGTATCGTCCGTCTTGTCGCAAATCGTAAACAAGCGTGCATCCCGCAAGCAGAGACCCGAGGGTTCGACGGGAAAGGGTGCCTCGACCGGCAAGACGCGGACCGCCACAAGCGGCACCACTTGAAAAGGCCGGGAACAGGATATGCCGAGCAGCGCAAACAGGACAGCTCCTCGCATCAGCCATCTCGCCCAAACAGGTATATCAGGAAACGACATTACGCGGTTTCCCCTGCAAAAAGGCCGACAAATTATGGGCTGTTTCAGCAATCAACCGGCGGCGAGCCCGCTCACTCGCCCAGGCAATATGCGGAGTAATCCAGCAATTACGGGCAGTTCGCAAGGGATTGTCCGCCCGCATCGGTTCGACAGCGACCACGTCGAGCATGGCCCCACCGAGCTTTCCGTCATTCAGTGCTTCAGCGAGATCTGCTTCAGCAATCAACCCTCCCCGTGCGGTATTAATCAACAGCGCTTTTGGTTTCATTGTCGCGAGGAGGTCTTTGTTGACCAGTTCATGGTTTTCCACGGTCAGGGGGCAATGGAGGGAAATGATGTCCGCGCGGGCGAAGATTTCTTCAGTGGAGACAAAGGCAAAACGTTCCCACTCCGGGGGATTGCGGGGGTTGCGCATGGAAGCCAAAACGGTTGCGCCCAAGCCGTGCACAATCTCGCCTACGCGCCGTCCGATGGCACCCAATCCGATCAATCCAATCGTCAGATCCCGAAACTCCATGACCGGCCGCAGCAGGTATGAAAACTGCGGACTCACAATCCAATCGCCGGCACGGACTGATTTTGCGTGCAAGCGCAAGCCGTTGGTCCAGTCGAGCATCATCGCCAGCGTGTGCTGCGCGACTGAATCGGTGCTGTAGGCGGGGACATTACAGACCACCACGCCGTGATCGCGGGCGGCCTTGAGGTCGATCATGTTGTAGCCCGTAGCCAACACGCTAATACAGCGAAGATCCGGCAAGGACTCGAATATCTTTCGCGTGAACGGCACCTTGTTCGACAGTGCAATGGTGGCACCGGCACAGCGGGCAATCGTTTCCTCCTCTCCAAAAGTGGACGCATGAAGCACCCATTCGCCCAAGGCCGCGATGGATTGCCATTCCTCAGCCGCAAATCCCAACGTTTCCGCATCCAGCACCACCAGTTTCATCCGGGCAAGCTACCCGGCCGAAAGCAGGCGTCAAACCTGACAACCATCGCTTGAAGAGGCGGATCTGACCCAGGCTGGTGATCCGATCTCTAACGATAGTTTCCCTTCACTCCATTCAAGACCGGGCGCGGCCAATCGGAAAAGAAAGGGGACGGTTCAATTTTGTATTCAGGGAACGATCCTTTTGAGGAAGCAGTGGAAAGGTTACTTCGCTCTCGTGAAGCCGAAAGCACCCGGTATTGCTCCGGACGTTTGTCGCGTCCGGAAAGGGCAGGTTCTTTTTGATCCGCACCGATAAAAACCCACTTGTCGTCATCGCGGACCCCCTCGGGATGTGAAATCGAGGCAGAATCGAACCGTGCCCCACTCGTTCGGAGAACGCGCTCCCAGCCCTCCCCCGCTTCTCCAGATGGCGAGGGGCAAGGAACTTCCAGGCGCACCAGCATTGCGAAGCGATCACAAACATCCCGAGCACGCGCAATTGTTAACTCGGGTTCCTTCACCACGAGACGCAACGGTTGACTCATCTTTCCGGAGTGAGCTCCCTCCGGTTCAACAGAATCTTCGACGCGCTTCAGGTACGAAAATTCAGCCATGGTGGCTCGCTCGATGGAAGCCCATGCCTGCGCGAGAAGAAAGCCGGCGGCCACACAGGCAGACAGCACAATCGGGAGCACGACTAACGTCATTAAAATACGGAAAATCACCTGAACCATTACGCGGTTAAGATGCACCATGCTTCGGAGCATAAACTGCGCAAATCCACCTGTTAAAAAATTTTACAACACCTGTTCCGGGATCTCATGAGAAAGCGTTACTTTTTTCGCGGTTCTTAATCACCCCTCCCTTAGCGATGCTTGCCTGCTCGCCTTGCCGCCCGACTGAAGGGTGTTTTGGCTTTCGTTTGGATCGATTTTGCCTATGGTAAACGCATGCGCGAGGATTTCGCATTCCGGGGAAAGCGGCTGTTTATTGCGATCGAGCTGCCCGATTACGTCCGAACGTCCCTCTGCTCGCTCCGGGGACTGGCAAAAGGATTTCACTGGGTCGACCCGGAGCGCTACCACCTGACACTCAAATTCATCGGCGATATTCCGGGACAGTTTCAGAAGGAGATTGAGCAAGCCCTTGATCGCTTTGACGTCGGCCATTTCATCCTGCCGATAAAGGGGGTGGGACGCTTTCCGGAACGCGGCAAGGCACATGCGGTCTGGGCAGGCGTTGGAACAGGTCATCCGCGATTGTTTCAGCTGCAAAAGCGGATCGACGATGCCCTCTTCAACATTGGAATCGAGCCGGAGCGAAGGCGTTACTGTCCGCACATTACCTTGGCCCGCGTCAATCAGGCATCCGACGAAACGGTTCGCCAGTATGTAAAGCGGACTGAAATGTTCGAAGCCGCGCCGTTTCATGTTGAACGATTTCACCTTTTTCGGAGTGAAACAGCAGCAGGCCGCCGGGTGCACGTGCGGGAAAAGACCTGGGAGCTCCGCACGTCGGATCAATTGGCTTCTTAAGGGGGACGGGGCGACGTCGTCACCGTTTTGCCTCAAAAAACGCGCGCAAGGACAGTAGAGATGACGCGTCGGTCGATCCGGGGGAATATGACTTGAATGCCGAGGCTTTGCACCGCGTCGAGAAACAGCGGAATCGTCAGGGCGGGAAGGCCGGCCAGACTGGCGGGAACATTAAGGGCGAGCAGCCGTTCGCGGAATTCCGCGGTCACACCATGCTTCGGTTGGGCGGGTGTCGGCACGGCGGGCAGGACGGCAAAATCGTAATTGGCAAAAACAGCGGCAAAGGCGGCACGTGTCTTTTCCCGGATGGCCGCAGCCCGCGCCTGATCTTCTGGAGTCCAATGCTCCGCGCGACGCAGCCGTTGCAGAACAAGGGGATCGTATCGGTCGGCATAAGGGCCGACCCAGGCGGCATGAACACCCATCGCTTCCGTGCTCTGCAAAACAGCAAACGAAAAGGGCGCATCCTTGATTCCTTCAGCGAATGCAGCCGCTTCTTCGGGATCCCGCTCGACTTCCAGTGCATCGGCATGACGGTACATCGCAGTGAGGTAACGTTCGTCGATTTTTCCCGAAGGATCCCCCAACCATAAGCCGCGCGGCACCCGACCTTCAGTCCGTTTTGATGGAGGCAAAAGCTCTTTCAGAAGAAAATCCATGTCCGCAGCCGAACGGGTGAACCAGCCCGCTGCATCAAAACTGGGGGCCAAGGGAAAACACCCTTCGCGCGTCCAGCGGTGCGCCGGAGTGAGCCGCATTCCAAACAAGGCGCAAAAACTCGCCGGCACCCGGATGGAACCTCCGGTGTCGGTGCCGAGGGCAAAGGGAACCAGCCCGGCTCCCACCGCCCATGCCGAACCGCTGCTCGAACCACCACTCAACAAGGTCGGGGCCTGCGGGTGCGGGCAGTCTCCATAATGGGGATTTTCCCCGGACAATCCGTAGGCAAATTCATTGAGATGGGTCTTTCCGGCGAGAACAGCACCCCGCTTTTTCAAGGCTTCCACTGCCCGGCTATCGCTGTGAGGCCCCGGACGCACCTCCTCGAGAAACGTTGATGACGCCTTGGTCTCCCAACCGGCCGCATCAAACAGGTCTTTGGCGAGAAAAGGAACCCCGGCCAACCGACCGCCGGTTTGACAGGCTTGCTGCCATGACTCGACCAAGGAGCGCTCCGTTGGAAGCTGCGCGAGGACCGTGGATCGCAGTGAAGCCTCGATAGCATCCACCCGCTGCAACCAAACACGCGCGGCACCGCTTGGATCCGCCTCGGAGAGTTGTTTCCACTCAATGATGCTCAGAGGTTCGTCGGTCATGCAAGGTGTTGGAAATTTCTGGATCGAATGATCAACCTGCCAATCTAGCGCCGCATTACCTCAGATCAACAGAATCCATTGACCGCCTCCCCACGTTTCGGAAACTGCGCCCATGGATACAATCGAATCTAAACTGGAACAACTCGGACTAACACTCCCGCCCCCTCCGGTACCTGCAGGAAATTACCTGCCCTACCGGATCCATGGAAACATGCTGGTGTTGGCTGGCGTGATTTGTGTCCGCGACGGAAAAATGTCTCACACCGGCGCGGTCGGGGCTGCCCATACAATCGAGAGCGCGCAAGAAGCCGCCCGTGTCTGTGCGCTGAATGCGATCGCGGGGATCAAGGGAGCACTCGGATCACTCGACCGGGTGCGTGAATTCATTTTTGTCGCGGGTTATGTGAATGGGGTTCCGGGATTTCCCGACAGTCCTGCCGTCATCAATGGGGCGAGCGATTTGTTTGCGGCAGTATTCGGTGAAGCGGGCAAACATGCGCGTGCGGCGGTTTCCGTCTCGGGGTTGCCGAAAGATTCCACCGTCGAACTGCAGGTGACGGTCGCGTTTGACTGAGCCCATGAAACCCGCGGGGAAACGGTATCGACCGTATTGACGGATCCTGACACGATCCGCTTCCTCAACAGCGTTCCTCTCCCATGGCCGCCTCCGAAGCCCACATGCATACCATCGACATCATTCTTCCGCTTGATCAATCGGAAGATATGGCTGCCTGGCGTCGGGCAGCTGCACAGGAACTCCGCGTGCCGGTGCAGCGCATTGGAGGCATCCGCCTGCGCAAGCATTCTCTCGATGCGCGGCAAAAGGCGATCAAAGCACAACTTCGCCTCGAGGTCGCGCTTGATGGCGCACTCCCGGAAGACCCGGCCTTGGCACCCGGTTTTCCGGCAATCGGTCAAACGCCCCGCAAGGTATTGATTATTGGGTGTGGACCGGCCGGGCTGTTTGCGGCCATGCGCTGCCTCGAGCTCGGCTGCCAGCCGATTATCCTCGAACGTGGTAAAGATGCATCCCGACGGCGCTTCGACCTCGCACCGATTCTGCGTCACGGCACGGTGATTGAGGATTCCAACTATTGTTTTGGAGAAGGAGGCGCGGGAACATTTTCAGATGGCAAGCTCTACACTCGGGCCAAAAAACGGGGTCCGGTTCGCCGCGTTTACGAGGTGCTGGTGGCCCACGGCGCGCCAGCCCGGATCCTTGTCGACGCTCATCCCCACATCGGTTCAAACCTTTTGCCCAAGGTGGTGATGGCCATCCGGGATTCAATTCGCGTCGCGGGCGGGGAAGTGCATTTCGAGACCAAAGTCAGCCGGTTTCTGCGTTCGCCGGATAAAACGCGGCTTATCGGAGTTCAAACCACCGACGGACGCACATTCGAGGCACCAGCCGTGATTTTGGCCACAGGTCACAGCGCACGAGACATCTACCGCACCTTGGCAGCTGACCGGATCCGGATGGAAGCCAAAGCCTTTGCGGTCGGGGTGCGGATCGAGCACCCTCAGGCGCTGATCGACGAACTGCAATACCACCTGCCGCGGGAAAGCGAACGCCCGGTCCTGCTACCCGCGGCCCGCTATCGGGTGGCGACGAAAATTCGCGGCCGCGGCGTGCATTCCTTCTGCATGTGTCCCGGCGGCTTTATTGTCCCCGCGGCCACGGAAAATGACGAAGTGGTGGTCAACGGAATGTCCCTCTCCCGCCGCGATTCCCCGTTTGCCAACAGCGGGCTGGTCGTGACGGTGGAGCCGGAAGATACCGAAGCCTTTCGGGCGGAGCACGGGATCCTCGCCGGGATTGCCTTTCAAAAAGCACTCGAGCAAAGCGCCTCCTTCTCGGGTGGAGGCCGGCAGAAAGCACCAGCCCAGCGCGTTCCCGATTTTCTAAAAGGACGCATCTCCGATACCCTCCCGGATACCAGCTATTTCCCCGGCCTCACTCCGGCCCCATTGCATACATTAATGCCTGCTTTTATCGTCGATCGCATGCGCCAAGGACTGCGTCAATTTGGCGAAAGTATGCGCGGCTATGTGACGGAGGAAGCGAATCTGATCGGCTTCGAGACACGCACCAGCTCGCCCTTACGGATTCCGCGCAATGAAGAGACGCTGGAACATCCTGACCTCCACGGACTTTTTCCCTGTGGAGAAGGTGCAGGCTTCGCCGGAGGTATCGTTTCGGCAGCTCTTGATGGGATGCGTTGTGCCGAAAACGCCTGCAAAAGCACCGTTTGAGGCATTCCCTGTTCTGAAGGAGATTTGCGAAATAATTCTTATTTGGCGAAGTCACGGAATCTTTAATTTACAACCACCCTCCGGTGGGCTAACACTGTAGTAAGTCGTTGTTACCCCGCCTCATGAAACCTTATCACCGCGTCACCCTCTGGTATTCCATTCTTGGATTTCTTTGGATCGTCGCGACGGATTCATTGATCAGCCTTCTGACTCGGGACGTCTCGGCGCTCGCCTATTTTCAAACCGTGAAGGGGGTGCTGTATGTGATGATCTCAACCGCCCTGATTTATGTCCTGACCCGGCGCGCTTTCGAGCGGGCACAAGCGGAAGAAGCAGAGCGCCGAAACATCTTCAACAAAACCGTCAATCGGGTCTACCACATCCTTTTGAATTACCTCAATCAGATGGAATTGGTGGCGATGGAGGCCGAGCGCAGTGTGGATTTTGATCCAGAAACAGTGCAACTCGCCCGCAGAATCTCTGATGAAGCAACCGCAGAGCTGATGAAGCTCAACACGATCACGGAGATCAGCGCAGCCGAAATCGACGCAGTGATGGCCCGCCCGTCAGACAAAAAGTAAGTCTTTTGCATCCGTCAGTGGAATCTCCTGAAGGAAAGGTTGGACCTGCGCGGCCAAACCCTTTGTCTCTCCCGCCATGTCCTACACTTTGACTGGCACCATCAAAAAGATCTTCCCCACCCAGACCTTTCCCAGCGGCTTCACCAAACGGGAATTCGTGGTGACATCGACCGAGGACCGCTTCCCTCAGGATGTAAAATTCGACTGCCTGAAGGAAAAGGAATCCATCCTTGAGGGCAGCAAGGAAGGCGACACGGTAACGGTGCATTTTGATATCCGCGGGCGGGAGTACAACGGCCGTTACTTCGTGGATCTGAATGCGTGGAAACTCGATGCAGGCGGCGCAGGGGCACCTGAAGCAGAGGGCGATTACCCTCAAGACACGACCGACTATGGTAACGATCCGGGCGACGACGTCCCCTTTTGAAGCCCCGCAAGGGTCGGGTCGGCTGTTCCGTTCAATGGGTAAACAGCCGCGGGTTCCGTTCCACAAATTTATGGATCCACTGATCGAAGAACGATTGGCGTCGGTTGCGCATGTGCCACCAGCCCAAGACGCTGGTGAGGAGGGCACCGATCGTGTCGACGATCAAATCCCACATCGTGTCGGTCAGCCCTGAGGGATCACCGAGCATTGGTTTTTGCATGTTGGTGCCAAAGATCTGATCCATCGCAAATTCGAAGATCTCCCAAAGCGCTCCCATCGCCACCGCAAATACCAAGGCGAAGAACGCAACAAAGAGCGGACGCATCTTCAGGTCGATCCGGTCTGTTTCATTGAGAATGTAGACCAGCAAAAATCCAAGTATCCCGAGCAACAGGCCGGATGTCGTGTGCAAGACCACATCCCACCACCAAAACCGCTGATAGTACCCGCGCACTTCGCCCAAAAACAGTGCCGCAAATACAAAAAGAAGGGCGAGGGTTTCAAATTCCTTGGGGATGTCGACGTTGAGCCGGTCGCCCAATGCCGTCGGTAGAAACATCAGTGTAATGATAGCCAACGTGATTAAGGCAGTGGCCCACTGCCGCTCGTAAATCGCCACCGGCAGCGTCAGGCACATGATGATCTGAAGCGCCCAAAATATCCGCCGATGAACCCGATCCGCGCGCTCACGAGGGTTTGCCGAACGGGGAGAGGCAGGAGATTCAGCGTTTTTCATGACAAAGGGAGGAAGCAGGCACCGCTCGTAGCAAGCACTCGCTCCGACCACTACGCCGGCGGTTCTGGATAAATTACAGGAGGCTGGCCGCAATTCAATCAAGGGACCGTCGTTTGCCGAAGTGAAGTGCCGCTGCGGTTGAAGAACATCAGTGATCGTATAAGTTCGCGTTGGATTTTTTCGCAACACGCCGAAACCACCTTTCCTCATGCACCGTTCTTCTCGCTCATTCAAAGCCCTCGGAAATGTCACCAAAGCAGCCAGCCTTGGGCTGATCCTCACAGGTTGCACATCGACCGAAATCAGTGAGGCTCCCCGCACCGGCATCGATCAACTCTTGTTCAGCACCGCGACTGATGAAGCCCTCGCCACAGTGGAGATCCCGGAGGTCGCCAACCAGACAGTGTATGTGGATGATCGCTACCTCGACACCTACGACCAGCCCTACGTCCTCGGGACGATTCGTGCCCTGCTCAACGAAAATGGTGCCCTGCTGCGCGAGGAAAGGGAAGCAGCCGACATCATCGTCGAAGCCCGCAGCGGCGCACTTGGGGCAGATCGCGCCGAGTCACTGCTTGGCATTCCATCCATTCCATTGATCATCCCCGGAGCGGGAACGTTCCGAACCCCCGAGCTGTCACTCTACTCTTCAAAGAAATCAGACGCCGTAGCCAAACTGGCACTACTTGCCTATCGTCGTGACGGTGCCCACCTCTTTTCAACTGAATCGATAGTCGGCAAATCACACTTTCACCAATACAAGGTGCTCCTCCTCATCAATCTGAACTTCACCAATATTCCAGAGCGAGAAGACTACTGATAATCAACCTCGGGGTCGGCCGATGCCTCCAAACCGGGGCGACGGCGTTTGAGCCATTGGGCCACCAGCCAGCCAAGCAACGCCCACACCACCCCCAATGTCCATCCCGCGGCGACGTCGCTGGGATAATGCACGCCCAGCATCACCCGCGTCAGGCCAATCAAGCCGGCGAGCAATGCCCCAAACCCAACGATGTAAACCCGCATCCGGCGCTGTTCCTGAAACGCTGCCACCATCACGGCCAAGGTAAGGTAAACGACCGTCGCCATGGTTGAATGGCCACTCGGGAAACTGTGGGAATGTTCATCCATCAGGCGCGGGATCAGCTCGGGCCTGGGGCGGGCATAAAAATTCTTGAGCGCCGCCATCAGCAAAGTTCCCCCAATCACCGTTGTCAGCATCAGCACCAGTGGTTGAAACTGCCGCCGCAGCAGAAAAAAGCCTGCCACTCCGAGGACCAGCAGCGTAAGCACAGCCGTCCCACCAAGCGCCGTTAGATCCCGCACCACATATTCGAGGCCATCCGGCCCGCGCAATCGTTCGGGAGCATCGGGAACGCGGAAAAGGAGCAAGATCCTTTCGTCAAAGTTGAGCATGTCTCCTTCACGGACCTCATCCTGAATCTCGATAAACAGCCATCCAGCCGCCCCCATCAGAACCAAGACGGACAAGAGGAGGCTTTCGCGGGTAATCAACTCTTTCAGGCGCGTTCTCACATTTATCACGGAAGCACCAAACCAGCAATTCACAAGACACGGACTAAGATGCAGTTCCGTTAGCGTTCCCCAAAAAGCTGCTCAAAGTTGACCGCAACCTGATCACGAAGCCCTTCCGGATCCCATTGGAGGTGGTCTGCTACAAATCGATAAATCGCGAACAAATTGCCGGGATGGTTAACACGTTCTCCTGTCGCGGGGTCGTGCAAAGGAGTTTCGATGCAACCCTCGGGCGGCAACATGTCGGGAGCGTCTGTTTCGATGAGTAAGCGTTCCCGCGGAACGGCTGAAAGCGCCCGCTGGTACTTCTTTTTTTCGGAAAAAGCAAAATAGCCGGACACCGAAAAGTATGCCCCGAGATCCACCAGTTGTGCGATGGTTTCCGGAGATGCACCCGGCGAGTGGACCAGAAAACCGCGTGCTGGCCGTGGGTTCGCGCGCAAATCTTCCAACAAAGGCCCCCAGGCACGCAGGCAATGAATCGTTAGGGGCAGGTTCTTCTCCGCTGCCAATCGCAGTTGCGTCCGAAACACCCTTCGCTGCTTTTCAAAATCCGGATCTTCAACCCATCGGTCCAAACCCACCTCGCCGATTCCGACCCGCCCCGGGGCATCCTCAAGCGCACAAATCAGCTGCATTTCCCAATCTTCGGCCACGTGGTTCACTTTCCACGGATGGACGCCAAAAGACGGCATAACGGTAGCCGGAAATGCCTCGGCGAGCGCTTGCACCGCTGGCCAATCTTCCGGCTCGGTGCCGTTGACGACCATTTTCGCGAGTCCTTTCGACTGAAGCCAAGCAAGCGTATCCGCCCGATCAAGCCCGTTCAGACGCGCGTCATGCAGGTGATTGTGCGCGTCAAAAAACATGACCTCAGGAGTGAATGGTGGCCGTTGCAATCCGCTTGATGCGGGCCACGATATTAAGCGCGCCCCGCCTCCGGTTCTCAGTCAACGCATGAAGCAGATTGAGTTCGCGCAGGAATGCCGGCTCGGTGGCCGCAATCTCTGCCGACTCCGCGCCCGAGTAAAAGCTGGTAAGCAGCCAAGCGAGCGCCTTGACCATCGGTGCATCGGAATCCGAACGGAAAAACCAACGTCCCTCGCGTTCCTCGCCGATCACCCAGACCTGGGACATGCAGCCCTCCACCAAGTCTGCCGGCCGCCGTTCTGAAACGTCCAAACCAGGATCCGCCTGGCTCAGCTCGATCAGGTAACTGAAACGCTCCTGCGGGTCCGGCAGAAATTGGTACTCTTCGATCAGCTGACGCTGCTTCTGGCTCAAAGTCATTGAATCCAACCTGCAATCCGCTGCCCCCGGGTCAACGGGAATTCAGACCTCGCCCAGAGGATTTGGCTTAATCTTTGCACCGTTATTCGCCATGAATCATACAGCTCTAATCACAGGTGCGACATCGGGCATCGGCGAGGCGCTTGCCCGTCGATTTGCCATGAATGGCTTTAATCTCGTTGTCGTATCGCGGGATGAATCCCATGTGAATGCAGTTTCCGCACGCCTCGAACAAGAATTCGGAGTCACCGTTGTCGGCCTCGCCGAGGATCTGACGGATCCGCGTGCTCCGGAACGGCTCAAGCAGGAACTCGACAGTCGCGAAATCCAGGTGGAAGTATTGGTCAACAATGCGGGACGCGCCGCCAAGGGATCTTTTCATCAGGTGCCCCTGGAAGATCACCTGCAAATGCTCCACTTGAACATCGAGGCCCTCGTCCGCCTCACCCATCTCTACATTCCGGAGTTTCTTGCGCGCGGTCGCGGCAAGATCCTCAACGTCGGATCCATTGCAGGATTTCAGCCGGGACCGCTGCTCGCGGTCTATCATGCCAGCAAAGCCTTTGTAGTTTCATTTTCCGAAGCGATAGCGGAAGAGCTGGCGGACTCGCCGCTATCAGTCACCTGTCTCTGCCCGGGACCGACAGATACCGAGTTTTTTGCCCGCGCCCACATGGAGGACAGCCGTGTGGCTCAAAGCGAAAGCATGCTCGCCGATCCCGAAGATGTCGCCGCAGGCGGCTATAAAGCCCTGATGAGCGGCGACCGCGTCTACGTGCACGGAGGCATGAACAAGGCTCTGACGTTCATGCGTCGACTGATGCCGGAAAGCGTTCAGGCAAAACTCAACGAACGTCTTTACGAATCATCCGCAAAGGGCCAGGCTTAACGAAGTAACTTGCCTTACCGGCCCTCGGGCTGATGTCGGGCCACCGCCGCCTCAAGTTTCTTCGCAACAGCGGCGGGCGGCGGCGTCTCCGAAAGCTCGGCACCACGTCGGGGAGCGGTCGGGGTCTCTGCTGAAGCGGGCAAAAATCGGTTAACAAGCGCATTGGCGGCAACCGCTGCTCCGGGGAAAAAGCGCGCGCCCAATGATGCAGCGCTCCAATACCAAGGAAAGACGATCTCGGCCCTCCGGCGGCGGCCGGCTTCCAAGATTTTTTGCGCAGCCTTGTCCGCGTGCATGCTGATGAACGGCGTTCCCGACAGCGTTGCAAACCAGTTGAACTCCTCCTGCTGCTGACCGCGAAAAGCCGCGTTCCGGTGAGAGCCCGTCCGCATCAATCCTGGGCAGGCAACGGTGACGTAAATACCTTCGCTCCGCAGTTCCGCCGCCAGTGAATGCGAAAGACCGACCAGCGCGTATTTGCTTGCGCAATACGAAGCCATGTGGGGGACGCCGATTTTGCCGCCGATCGAACTGATGTTGACGATGCGTCCTCCGCCTTGACGACGCATCATCGGAAGTGCCGCCCGCATCGTATGCAATGGTCCGAGCACATGCGTTTTCCAGGCCTCCTGAAAATCGCTATCTCGCTGAGTTTCAAAGGGTGCGCAGAGGATGATGCCCGCATTATTGATCAGGACATCGAGCCGCCCGTAATCTTCCTCGATGTGCGCCATGGCAGCCGCCGTCGACTCCAGATCGCTCACATCGCAAACGTAAGCGCGCACGTCGCCACCCCGTAGCGCAAGCTCCTGACGGGCTGACTCCAGCTCTTCGGCCGAGCGGGCCAACAGTGCAACCTGGGCACCTTCCAACACGAGCTGACGGGCCATCGCGTAGCCAAGCCCTCGTGAACCTCCCGTGATCGCGACCACCCGATGGCGGAAAGAATAGGGTTCGCGCCGTCGATTGACCAAGAACCCAGTCAGCCCGGCTCCAAGGACGGTGAGGGAGAGTTTACAGATTGTATTCATGATGGGGGTCGTTGGACAGCAGGGAGCGGAAAGATGCTGAGTCGCTTGGACAGGTGCGGAGCGGGTTCCGATTCTCCCTCGGCCCCCGCTTCACGCCGTGCATAATAGTGAATCGAAAAGCGTTTCCGCCGGTCACTCCATCCTCTCACCGATCGAAATCCTGCCTGATTGGCGAGACGGCGAAAGCCAGCATCGGTGAATTTGTAAGAGTGTTCCGTAACGATATACTCGCCTTCCCGAAACGAAAACACCTCGTCGCCAACACGAACCTCCTGATCGCACAGGCTGACCAGACGCATTTCGATTCGCGCTCCCCTGCGGTCGTAGACTGCTTGATGAGTAAATGATTCAGGATCGATCTCGGCTCCCAGCTCTTCCCGGGCGCGCCGCAAAAGATTGAGATTGAAGGCCGCAGTAATGCCCGCGGCATCATTATAAGCCCGCTCCAGAACGTGAGGGTCTGTTTGCAGGCTGATCCCCACCAGAAAACCATCGCCCGGCATCGCCTCTCTGGCCAGCCGTCGCAAAAACCGCAACGCTTCTGCCGGATCCATATTTCCAATGGTCGAACCCGGAAAGAAAAAGACGGTCCGACGGTGGGAGCGGGAGGCTTCCGGAAGTGTGAACTGTTTTGTGTAGTCGGCACACACCGGCAGCATTTCTATCCTCGGATATGCCTGGGCCAGCCCCTCCACACTCGCGCATAAATGCTCGCGCGAGATATCGATCGGAACGTAGGCTGCAGGCTTGTCCAAACGGTTGAGCAGAAAGCGTGTTTTTTCACTGCTGCCGCTGCCCAGTTCCACCAACCTGCAGCGAGGACCCACCAATCGGCAGATCTCTCCGAGGTGGCGCCGCAACAAACGCTTTTCAACCCGAGCCGGAAAGTACTCTTCCGTCTCGCAGATTCGGTCAAAGAGCCATGATCCCGCAGCGTCGTAAAAGTATTTTGGGGCCACCTGCTTCATCGGATGACGCAAGCCAGCGCAAAAATCTTCCCGGAATGTGTCCAACTGCGGAGCCAGATCCGTCAATCGCACGGAGATTGCTGTCTGGGCGTTCATGATGCGTCCCGGGCTAGGCGGATCCCGCTAAATTGCCAGCGTTTGTTGGGCGGAAAGAAATTGCGATAAGTCGAACGCACGTGGTTTTGAGCCGTCACACAGCTCCCTCCCCGCAGCACATACTGATTGCACATAAACTTTCCATTGTATTCGCCCAGCGCACCAAAAGCCGCTTCGTAGCCCGGATAGGGAGCATAGTCGGAGCGGGTCCATTCCCAAAGATCTCCATATCCTTGGCGGATCGGTTGGTGTGCTTCCTTTTCGCCAGCAGGAACCGGATGCAGGTGCCCATTCTCGACAAAGTTCCCCGACACCGGTTGATCGCGCAAAGCGACCTCCCACTCTGCTTCGTCCGGAAGCCGGGCTCTTTTCCACCGCGCATACGCCGCCGCTTCGAAGAAACTCACATGGCAGACCGGCTCGTTCAAATCGAGATCGCGGAGCCCGCGCAAAGTGAAGGTCTGCCAAGCATTGTTATCCTCCTCCCAGTAGAGTGGTGCTTGCCATCCTTCTGCTTGGACTTCTGCCCAGCCAAGCGAGAGCCAAAACTCCGGCCGGTCGTAACCGCCATCTTCCATAAAGGCCAGATATTCGCCATTGGTCACCAAGCGGTCAGCGAGTTCAAAAGGTTCCAGGAAGCGCCGGTGGAGCGGGCGTTCATTGTCATAATGGAATCCGTTGCCCTCATGCCCCACTTCAACCACTCCGCCAGCAAACCCCACCCAACCCATCTTTCCCGGTTTGGCGGCACCCGCGCCTCCATGCCTCGTTCCGTGGCGCACCTCGAGGTAGGGCGGCTTGAGCGGATTCTGCGCGAAGACATGTTTGATATCCATCAACAGAAGCTCCTGATGCTGCTGTTCGTGATGCAGGCCCGTCGTGATCACCGGCAACCAACGGGCGAACACATCCTCGGGCGCGTCGCTCATGAAGTCGACCATCGCCTCGTCGACGCAGGCACGATACTCGTAAATCTGCGCCACCGTGGGCCGGCTGATCAGCCCGCGACGCGCGCGGCAATGCATGGGGCCAGCCGCCTGATAGTAGGAGTTAAACAAATAGGCATACTCCGGAATCAGGTTTTCATAATCGGGTAACGCTTCACGAAGAACGAAGGTTTCGAAAAACCACGCCGTGTGCGCAAGGTGCCACTTGGTCGGAGAAACTTCTTCGACCGTCTGCACGACCATGTCTTCAGGTTCCAGTCGACGACAAAGATCTTCAGTAAAGCGGCGCACCGTGAGGTAGTGGTCGATTGCCGGTCGCAGAGACAACTGGTTTGCGCGAGGCACGGGGAGAGTCGACGGAGGAGTCATAAGCGATCGTGGATAAGGCCCAGGTGGTATAGCAGGGATGGAAAGCCTGCCGCAAAGCTCCCGCCCTCCTAGCGAACCGAATGCCAACGCGGCCCATCTCCCTACGCTTGGTCTTACAAGCCACTCTGGCACCGCAACTTGAGGCAATGACACTTCATCCAAACCAGCTGGAGGGGGCTTCACTCGCGGTCCGACCGTGCGGCTTGCATGGCTGAAACGTGCGATTTGCACGCCTCGGGCGGACTCCCCTTAACCGCGCAAGAAGAAGAAGATGCCCGAGCACGGACAGGAAGATGTGGATCAAGGCCGCGTCTCCCGACCTTATGGAAAGACCTCCCACGCCTTCGGACGAGCCGTGGCATTGTCTTTGCTCATCCTGCTGATCGTCCTCACCGAGCTGAGGATAGTTTTTCAAAGATGATTCACCCGACCTCCATTGCGTCCGATGCCTCAGTGCGCAGCCCGCGTGTGCTGATTACAACCGACACCTTGGGCGGCGTATGGACATTTGCCTTGGATTTGGCACGTGAAATCGCAGCGCATGGCGGGGTGTCCGCTCTTGCCACCATGGGCCGCCCCCTCAGTGCTTCCCAGCGGGCGTCCGCAGCTGCGATCCGTGGCTGCTCCGTCTTCGAAAGTGACTACCGGCTCGACTGGATGTCCGATCCCTGGGCAGATGTTGATGCCTCCGAGAATTGGCTGCTCGACCTCGAAGCGGCTTGGCAACCGGAAGTCATTCACTGCAACACGTTCAGCCATGGCCGCTTGGCTTGGCACGCCCCGGTCATCCTGACGGTGCACTCCTGCGTTTGCACCTGGTATCGAGCAGTAAGGGGCCACCCGCCGCCCTCCCGTGAATGGGCCGAATACGTCCGGCGAGCGATCGAGGCGCTCGAACATGCCGACTATCTGGTTACACCGACCGCGGCCTTCAAAACCGCGTTAGCCGACGCGTATCCAGTCGATCTGTCCCGGGCGAAAGTCATTCCCAACGGCCGATTACTCAGGCCGCACTACACCGTCGCAAGCAAACGCGCTCATTGCCTCGCGGCTGGCCGGCTTTGGGATGACGCCAAGAACCTCAGGCTTCTGGCCACAATCGCACCCGATCTTCCCTGGCCCTGCCTGGTGGCCGGAGAGGAGGGCACACCAGAAAACGAGACACCCCCAGCGATGCAACTGCTGGGACGCCTTGATCAAACGCAGATGGCAGCACACATGCGTGAGGCGGCCATCTTCCTGCACCCGGCGCTCTATGAGCCCTTTGGTCTGGCACCCTTGGAAGCCGGACTGGCGGGATGCGCCTTGGTGCTGAGCGACATCCCCACCCTGCGAGAAGTCTGGAGCGAGGACAGTGCGCTCTTCGTCAATCCTCACGATCCGGAAACTTGGATCGAGCGGGTTCACTGGTTGATCGCATCCTCCGAACGATGGCAAGAATGGGGAGCCCGAGCCCGTCAGTGCGCGCTCGCCTACCCCCGCAACCGGATGGGCACAACCTACCTCGACCTCTACAAACGCGCTGCCCCTTGCGACGCGGCGCATCAGCCATCCCTTCAAAGCTCATGAGACAAGACACCAACGCCCCACCACCGACCGCCGCTGCCCAAAAACTCAACCTTGTGTTCATCGGCCTCACCCTGAGCTCGTCCTGGGGAAATGGACACGCCACCACCTATCGGGGCCTGCTGCACGCACTTCACGAGCGAGGCCATCGCCTGCTCTTTCTCGAACGTGATGTTCCGTGGTATTCAGGCCACCACCGCGACCTGCCGGATCCGGATTTCTGTGAACTGGCCTTTTACAACACGCTGGAGGACCTCCGTAGCCATGAAGAGCGTCTGGCACGAGCAGACGCCATCATCATCGGATCGTACGTCCCCGATGCACAAGAGGTCATCCAACTCGCGCGGAGCGCCAGTCCCGGCTGTCTTGCCTTTTATGATATCGATACCCCCCTGACGTTGGACTCACTCGACCGCGGAACCTGCGAATACCTCAAGCCCGAACAGATCCGTACCTTCGACCTCTACCTCTCCTTCAGCGGCGGGCGTGCTCTTGAAATTCTGGAAAATAAATATCATGCGGCCCGGGCGCGACACTTGCCCTGCGCGGTGGATCCGCGGCTGTATCAACCCGTAACGGCGGAAAAAACCCACGCGCTCGGTTATTTGGGGACTTACAGCTCTGACCGGCAACCAACCCTCGAAAAGCTGCTGCTCGAACCTGCCCGCCGCTGTCCGGAGGAACGATTTGTGGTCGCGGGACCTCAGTATCCGGATGAGGTGGTTTGGCCCCCCAATGTCGAACATGTGGATCATCTTCCCCCAGCCTCGCACGGGCCTTTTTACGGGCATCAGCGCCTGACGCTCAACGTCACCCGCGACGCAATGAAGCGCTTGGGGCACTCTCCGAGTGTACGCCTTTTTGAAGCAGCCTCCTGCGCCACGGCCATTCTCAGCGATTCATGGCCGGGCATCGAAGACTATTTTGAGCCGGGCAAAGAAATTCTGCTCTGCGATTCGACTGATGAAGCAGTGCGGATCATCCGGGAGCTCTCCGAAGAGGACGCGCGCGCAATCGGTGAAGCGGCACGCGCCCGCGTAACCCGCGAACACGCGCCCGCCCATCGGGCCGCGGCCCTGGAAGCATTTCTGGGAGAATGCGCGCTTCAAAGCGGGCGCACAGGCGTTTCCACCCACTTCGAAAAAAATTCATGACCTCGGCCGCGATTCCGTTTCCCGCTTCCGATCAGGTATTGCCGACCTGCGCACCCCCGCTCCCGCATCCCAAGCGTTACCGTCCCCAGATTGGGTTGATTGGCTGTGGCAATATCGCCACCAGCCATCTCGAAGCTTACGGTGAAGCGGGATGGGATGTGGTCGCCTTCTGTGATCCGCGCATCGAAACCGCCCGGCACCGAGCGGAAACCTACTGCCCTTCCGCCCGGATTTACGCTGACTATCGCGATCTGCTCAAGCAGCCGGGAATCGACGTGGTGGATCTCGCACTCCATCCCGAACACCGTTTGCCGGTAATGGAAGATGCCCTGCGCGCAGGCAAACATGTGCTTAGCCAAAAACCGTTTGTGCTCGATCTCGATGCCGGAAGAAAGCTCGTCAAACTAGCTGAAGCTCAAGGGGTCTTTCTCGGTGTGAACCAAAATGCCCGCTGGGCTCCTTATGTCAGCTACCTGCGCAACCTCTGTCAGCGCGGACACCTCGGCCACCTCCAGACCGCCAACCTTCATCTGAACTGGGACCACACTTGGATTCGCGGAACGGACTTTGAGCAGATCCGGCATCTGTTACTCTACGATTTTGCGATTCACTGGATCGACATGGTCCGCTTGTTCTTCGGCGGCCAGTCGGCACGGGAGGTGTTTGCATCGGTCCGGAGCGCACACCAGACGGATCTTTATCCGCCTCTCATCGGAAGTGTTGCCATTGTTTTCGAGCATGGAATCGCCAACCTCTTGTTTGACGGCAATGGCTCACCGGATGCACGGGAAAGCATAACGTTGACCGGTTCTCGCGGAATTGCCCGGGCTCACGGCGCGCTTCATGCGGCAGACAACATTGAAGTCTTTGCAGAAGGGCAGCACGCCCGCCCAAAACTCACCGGTCGCTGGTATCGCGAAGGATTTCGTGGTGCCATGGGTGAACTACTCTGTGCCATCGAGTCCGGGCATGCGCCGTCCCATAGCGCCGCCGATAATCTCAGCACTTTGGAACTGCTGTTCGCCGCCATCGACTCAGCCGACAGCGGGCAAAGCCGAAGACCCGGGACCATCACCACAGCTCCGCCCAGCTGTCGACTCAAGGGCGGTTGTTGATCGTCTGCCGACCGGAATTCAGTCGCCGCAAATGCACGCTGGCCCCGCTTGGGCCGTGCGGGCTGCAATGCCGGATACCGCGCGAAATAACGCAGAGCTGATCCGCCCAATCCTTTCTCCCTCCCCATCAATCGCTTGTAAACGGCGCGCCGGGCTTGGCATTGCTCATGTGGCATCAGAACGCACCTTGAAACCTAAAACAAAGGAATGTTATGAGCACGCTCAATACACTCGACGACTTACTGATTGCCCAAGTGAAAGATCTCTACAGCGCAGAAACGCAACTGGTGGAAGCGCTTCCGCGCGTGGCCTCTTCGGCGACAAATTCCCGCCTGCGGGACACAATTTCCGCCCACTTGGATGAAACCAAAGCACATGTAACCCGGCTGGAAGAAGTCTTTCACGCGCTGCAAGTGCCGGTGGAAAGTGAATTCTGCCACGGGATGGAAGGGCTGCTCCACGAGGCAAACGATGACATGGGAACGATGGGTGACCCCGTGGTGAAGGACGCCGCGATCATCGCCAACGCCCAACGTATCGAACATTATGAGATCGCTGGCTATGGCACGGCTGCCACCCTCGCCCATGAGATCGGGCGCGAAGACGTCGCCCGCATCCTTCACGCAACCTTGTCGGAGGAAAAGTCTGCCGACGAAAAGCTAACGAAGGTCGCGACAGGCGGATGGATGCGCAGCGGCGTCAATCAGGAAGCCGCGAAAGTCTAACCACATCCGCTCGCTCGCCCTCCTTTACCGCCCGTTCACTTGCGCTGAGCGGGCGTTTTTATTGGACCCACTCCTCAACGAGCATCCAGAGGGGCGACTATGAACCGGCATACAGATAGGCTGCGATATTGCGGGCCTCCTCCTCGGTAACGCCGAGAGTGGGCATCGCCGTTCCCGGGTTCACTTCTTGAGGATTCTGAATCCACCTGATCAAATTTTCCGGCGTATTGGAGAGCATCCCGGCGATAAAAACCTGGGTTCCAAAGTCTTCCAGCTTCGGCCCCACCCTCCCTTTGGCGCTGCGAATACCGGGAATGACATGACAAGCCGGGCAACCGTATTGAATGATCGCCAAGCGGCCTTTTTTTACATCGGCCTCAGGCAGATCCCAACGAGGTGTTTCGGGAAAATAATGCAGCCCGCGCCCGTAGATGTGGGCGATAAAGGCACCGGTCACGAGCACGATCAACCCAGACACCACTACCGTTGAAGAGACCACAGAGCGTTTCATCCGGTTTGTCCTTCCACCATAGGGAGCGATTCGTCGGAGTTGGTGTGCAGCCAGAATGCCACCACCAATGCTACGACAATGGCATAGACCATGCACGCAGGCATCCACATGATCAGGCCGGCCAGCTGTTGATCTTCCAAAGCGGTGAGGTTCCATGCGATGGTTCGGCCCTCATAGGCTGGATACCAAACTTTTGGGGCCAAAGCCATGAACACACCGAGCACCGTGGCATGCAGGGAAGTGAAAAACAGGTAGAGCACCGTCGCGACCCGTGACAACCGCATCCGGCTAACCGGATCGAGCAACACACGCCAAAAAAGACAGGACACAACCAGAAAGGTGAGGTGCTGAAAGTCGTGGAAAAGTTCGTGGTCGAGAGTCGCCAGATAGAGCCCCGGAAGGTGCCAGACCCAGAGCACTGCCGCGTAGAGGCACCACAAGAGCAACGGTTGCCACAATAGGTAATAGATCGCACGTCCCGGCCGGACATGCCGCCGCCAAGTCCCCACCTTTCGCCGGGCTTCGAGCGGCAAGATCCATAATAACGCCATTCCGGGAAGGCCCAAGACCAACAACGGTGCCGCCACATTCATCAGCAGCATGTGCTGGATCATGTGAACCGCGGAAAGCTCATCCGCCAAGGCGTCAATCGGTGAAACCAACGCCAAAACGAGGATCAACAACCCTCCCGCAAATGCACCCGCCTGCCTGACCGAGATGACCCGCCCCCTGCCCGCTTTCTTCCAGATGCGGGAGACGCCGATGCAGTAGACAGAGGTCGCGAGCAGAAGATTGACCGTTACCAGCGCAGGAAAGGTCCACGACAGCCAAAGAGATGTCCCACCCAAGCGGCTGGAATCAGCTCCTTCCGGTCCATGGGCAAGCAGTGGTGCTGCAGCCATCACAAGGATGCCCAACGATAGCATCCCACGCCCTACAGATGTCCTCCGCGATAAGCTCAGCATGATCTCAGAAAAAAGAAAATCGGCACCGCTTGAGCCAGAATGATGAAGGCGAAGATGCCGTTAAGCAGCAGCGACACCCGCGCTACAAAGTACTGGGTTTCCGTTCGGACTGAACCGCGATCACCGGCCGTTCCCCAAAGAAGAGTTCCCACGTAGTGAGATGCCCATGACGCGGCTGCGGCCAAGGCTCCCGTCAACACGGTTGCCGCCAGCAACATCCAAGAGACCACCGATATTCCGAAAGTAATGCGTTCCCCCCAACCGGCCACACAGCCGAAGTCGCTGATGACATAGATGGTCAAAAGATGCAGCAGCCAAGCAATTCCACCCCCGAGCAGGCTGAACAAGGAAACCCAACGCTTCACCGTCGGATGCGAATCCGGCGCATAGTCCAGGGTTTTTCGATGAGAACGCATCCTAGATTACGTAAGGCGAAAGATAAAGAACCGCAAAAACTGTCGCCGCGGCGACCGCGGTTCCGTACCAAAGGAGCACGGTCAAACCGAAGGGCAAATCCACCAGTTCCGGATCGTTCCAACGTTTTTTCGCGTAGCGCATAAGCCCGCCCGTAAAACAAAGAGAAAGCACGATCGGGACACAAAGGGTAGCGCTCATGGTCCAGAAGACGGAGCCATAGGCGTTGGACTGCGGCGTAAAGGGCAGTCGGGTCATCTCAACGAAATAGGCCCCAAATCCAAACAAGCCGAGCAACAGACTCATGCCCAGCCAGAAGCCCGGTCGACCGCGCTTTGACTGGAAAAAGTGCAAAGCAATGCGCGCAAAGGCCGCACCGGCGAGAATGAGCATCAGCCCCAGCCCCGAGATCAGCAGCGCAGGACGTTCAAGATGATCCTGAGGCCAGACATCGGAGAAAAGTTGCAGGTAAAAATAGGCGTAACCCAGCGCACCAAAAGCAGTGGCGAGAACTGCGAGGAAGCAGAGCATGCCCCACCAAACCGTCGATTGCGAACCGGATGGGAGAACGGAAAGCCCCGTTTTTTCCCCAATTCCGCTATTACGGATCATTTGAATGCGCGCGTCGTTCGGCCAAAACCAGCGAATGACGCCGACCACCGTTATAGCGATGCCAGGGAGGGCCAGGAGATAGGCTTTGGTAAGGACTGCCAAAAATCCGATCAACACGCCAAGCGCAACGATGAACGGCAATGGGGTCGGGCCGGGAATCGGTTGAACCGCCTTTGGTTGTGCGGAAAGTGCGTCTGTGACGAGTGACGCCCGCCATTCCAGTGGGGCGCACGTCAGGCCGTCACGAACCCGTTCCACCGCCGCGTCTCGCGAATCCAGCGCCTCGGAAACCCAAAGCGGATGCCGGCTGCGCACAATGGGCGGACGCAGATGACTGTAAGTAGGCGGTGGCGAGGACATCGACCACTCGAGCGATTCCGCCTGCCAAGGATTGTCGCCCGCCGGCAATCCGCGCGATCGGCTGAACCAAGCATTGAACAGGAACAACAGAAATCCCGCCGCCATGACAAAAGCTCCTCCGGTCGCGACGATGTTGTACCCATCAATCCCGAGTTCTTCCGGATAGGTATAGACTCGGCGCGGCATTCCGAGGAAGCCCATGATGTGCATGGGGAAAAAAGTGACGTTGAAGCCTACGAAGGTGAGCCAGAAACTCCAGATTCCCAACCGGTGATTGAGCAGCTTTCCGGTGAACTTGGGGTACCAATAAGTGACGCCCGCCAAAATGGGAAAAACCACACCGCCGATCAGCACGTAATGAAAATGCGCCACGATGAAAAACGTGTCGTGCACCTGCCAATCAAAGGGAACAACGGCCACCATCACTCCGGTAAATCCGCCCAGCACAAAAATGAAGAGGAAGCCCAGAACAAACAGGGTCTGCGGACTCATCTTCGGTCGGGTGCCCCATAAAGTCGCAATCCACGCAAAGATCTGAATCCCGCTGGCGATCCCAATCATCAGGCTCGCTGCGGTGAAAAAACCCATGGCCAGATCCGGTAATCCTGTCGTGTACATGTGGTGCATCCAGAGGCCAAAGCTGACAAATCCCGTGACCACGATTGCCGCGACAATGTATGAATAACCGACGACTGCCCGGTGAGCCACAGCGCAGACGACCATTGAGATGATGCCCGTTGCGGGGATGAACATGATGTAAACCTCGGGGTGACCAAAGAACCAGAAGAGGTGCTGCCAGAGCAACGTATTGCCCCCATTCTCCGGATCGAAAAAGCAGAACCCGAATGCCCGGTCCAGTTCCAGCAAAACAGTCGCCGTGAGCAGCGTGGAAAACGCGAAGATAATCATCACCCCCGCCACCAGAATCGCCCAGATAAAGAGCGGCATGCGATTGAGCGACATGCCCGGTGCCCGAAACTTTAAAATCGTCACCACAATCTCGATACCTGCGGTAATACCTGCGACTTCCACCAGACTCAGCCCCAGCAGCCAGAAATCGACCCCCATTCCCGAATAGCGCGGGCCGGACAACGGCGTGTAGGCAAACCAGCCCGCATCCGGCACCGTGCCGGTGAAAAAGCTCGAATAGAACAGGAGGCCGCCGAACACGTAAGTCCAGAAGCTGAAAGCGGTAAGGCGGGGGAAGGCCACATCCCGCGACCCCAGCATCAGCGGAATCAGATAAAGCGCGAGTCCCTCCAGCAAGGGGACCGCGAACAAATACATCATGGTCGAGCCATGCATCGTGAAGAGCTGATTATAAAGATCCGGCCCGATGAAATGGTTATCGGAAACCGTCAGCTGCACCCGCATGAACAACGCCTGCAGGCCTCCCAGCAGGAAGAAGAAAAAAGCAGTGGCAATAAAGCGTTTGGCCAGTGGCTGGTTATTGACCGGCGTAAACCATCCGCGAAGCCCGGATGGGCTGGCCCAGAGGCGACTGAATTTTTCTTCGTCCCGTGGAGAAATAGTCATCGGTTACTCAAGGCTGAGAAGGTATTCCACCACCGCGTGGAGATCTCCGGGTTCAAGATAAGTCGGGGGCATCAAACTGCCTGGTTTGATGGTCTGGGGATTCGCTATCCAGCCAGCCAGGTTGCCGTAATTGTTGGGAATGGCCGCGGCACCAAGCGTGCGCCGGTTGCCAAGATGGGTCAGGTCGGGGCCAATCGTGCTCTTGGCATCCGTTCCTTCGATTGCATGGCAGCTGTAGCATCCGTGTTGAAAAAACAACTCCTCGCCGTGGGCCAGCACCGCAGGGCGGGTTGTGGTCCGCCGCTCAACAGCTTCTCGACGGTCGATAAGCCAGCGGTCAAAATCGTCCGGTTCATGCACCACCACTTCAAACGCCATCAGCGCATGCTGGGTACCGCAAAATTCCGCACATTGACCGCGCCACACTCCCGGTTCATCGGATTCAATCCAGATTTCCGTCTCCACATCGGGCATTACATCGATTTTCCCGTGAAGGTTCGGGACCCAAAAGCTATGGACCACATCATGTGCCCGCAGCTGGATCCTGACCCGCTCTCCTGCCGGAATATGAATCTCATTGGCAATCACCACAGCGTGTTCGGGATAACGCACATCCCACCACCACTGATGCCCCGTGACCTCGATTGTCAGTCCCTCTTCCGGAGGCGAGAGCACCACAGAAACGCGCAGGGAATAAAACAGGAAAAAGACCAAAACCACCGCCGGCATAACGATTCCCAACGCCACCAGAAACCGAATGGGTCCGCCTGGAACCCGCACACCTCGTTTGCCGAAAACCGCCTGCAAGGACAGCCAGATCACCAGCACAAACACGGCTGTATAGACCCCGAACATCACCCACCAAAGATGGGCAATCTCCCGCGCGGCGGGACTGCGCGGATCCAGCACTGATTGCATGTGAGAGCCGCAACCCCACAAAAAAATCAGCAGCCCGCCGGCCGAGACGATTCGCAGGAAACGCATCATGACTCGCGGGGAAAAGTCTGAGCCGCCAGTACGTAATCCACGACCCGCTCCAGATGTTCCTCAGGCATGTGATCAAACGAGGGCATCGGCACATCCTTCGGCGGACGGCGAATGTAGTTGAATAACTCCTCCCGGGACATCTGCCCTTCGATCCGCGAAATATCCACCGCCACCCGTCGACCATGACCGCTGACCGAATGGCAGCTGTTACACCCGTAACGCGAGAAGAGGAGCCGACCTTCTTCGGCTCCGGCCGAAAGCGCGATCCCCTCCGGGACAGGGGGCGCTTCATCCAGCGGCCAGCCGGTCCACGGACTCTGGGTCCGCAATGAAGAAAGCGAGAGGATCGCAATGACGGCACAAACCACAAAACCCACCGCCCACGGCCGCTTTTTCATTCCCCGGTAGGGCCCCCGGTCGAGGAACGGCAGCAACACCATCGCAAAAAAGATAACGACCGGAAAGACCACCACAAAGCCGGGAGCAATCACGTCTGGAAGCAGGGCAATCAAGGCACTGTACCACCAGAACCACCACTCCTCCATCGGCTGGGAAGTCTGATGAAGATTCGCTTCCTGCTGAATCTCGGCCGGTCCATAAATCAGCGTCAGGGCGAGGACCAGGCCAAAGAACAGAAAGGCCATCACCCCCGATTTGGCCACTGTCTCCGGATAGAAGATTTCGCCGTTTTTCTCCGACTCGGCATCTTTTTTGTAAAGTGCCCGCTGGTCATCCGCCGATCGCACCGGTTGCGCACGTTCCGAACGGGAAGTAGTTCCGTGGTGGATGATGAGGTAGAGGTGATAACCCACCAGCGCCAAGATCAGCCCCGGCACCATGACCACGTGCAGACCATACAGGCGCGTCAATGTGAGTGAGCCGATTTCCCGTCCGCCTTGAATGAAGACTACAAGGTGCTCACCGATCCACGGAATGTTGTAAAACATGTGGGTGGCTACCCGGAGCGCATGGATTGCCCGATCATCCCAACGCAGGAGGTAGCCGCTGAACGACATGAAGATCACGGCAAAAAAAAGGAACACGCCGATCAACCACGTTCCTTCCCGTGGTGCCTTGTAGCCGCCCAGGAGGATCTGCCTGAAGACATGGAAAAACAGCATCACCACCATCATGCCGGCCGACCAGTAATGCAGCCCGCGGATAAACCACCCCAGGGTCTGCCGATACGTCAGGTAACGTACGCTCTCATAGGCGGTGTCCGCATTGGGAGAATACGTCAGTGTCATCAACGCGCCCGTCACGATCAGGACTACGAGCAATAGCGTCAGAGTGGCGCCATCCCCAAAATACCACTCCCCTTTGGCTACTTTTCGGTGGAGTGCATTGCGGTAAATCGGCCCGGCGGCAAACCGATCTGACAACCATTTTTTTGCTCGGGTAATCATCACAGGCATCAGCTCATCGGGGGCACGGAATAGACATCGACTTCGAGCATCCCGTCCTCGCGCACGCGGTTGTCATAACGATAGAGTGGCCGATTGGGCGGCCCCGCCATCGGAACACCATCCCGGCCAAATATACCGCCATGACAGGGACAGAGAAAGGTTCTGCTTCCCGGGTCCCAGGTGATGGGGCAGCTGAGATCCGTACAATTCCGCGAGAACACCACCACGCGGTCACCGGGTTCGCGCCTCACATAAATCAGCTGGGTGCGAAGAGATTGACTCCAGTCGCCCCGTTCGATGTCGACAAAGGCGCGGGTGGTTTCGCCGGGAGGAAAGTTTTTGAGCGGTGCGACGGGCATCCACATTTCCCGGCGACGTCCGATAAATCCAGGTGCAATTGCCGTGATCATGCCCGGGATGGCAAGGACTCCCGCCACCACAAAACCTCCGGCATTGATGGCAAGCATGAGAAACTTTCGTCGATCCATAGGTTGTGAGATTCCCGCCGGTTACGCAGACGCACCCCGCTTTCCAAGCGAAGGCATCACGGAGCGAATCGCAAGCGGGACGCCGGTTATCCCACGCGATTTATCTGATCTATTCGTCCTGTCCCGTCACTGCATCCGGTTGTTCAGCGAGAAACTCCTTTAACGGCTCCATGAAGCGGTCAAAATCCTCGATGTGCGGCACGTGTCCAATGCCCCGCAGAGGAATCAGACGTGCATCAGGAATTTTGCCGGCCGTGCGCAAACCCAGCTGCGGATAGCGCCCCAGCTCGTCCACAATCGCTTCAGGAGCCGCACCTTTGCCTACCGCCGTTCGGTCCCGTTGTCCGATAATGAGCAAGCTGGGAAGCTTCAGGTGTTCAAACTCATAGAGCACCGGTTGCGTGAAAATCATGTCGTAGGTCAACGCCTGGTTCCACGCCATCCGGGAATAGTCCGGGCTCTCGATAAACTGAGTCAGAAACGTGACACCTTCCTCATACTCCGGCTTCCATTCGCCACCGAAGTAACTCTCGCGCATATAGTCACGAATCCCCTCCGGAGTCTGGCCAAGCTCATTCTGGTACCATCCGTCCACCCCGACGTAGGGAACACCGATTGCTTTCCAGTCTTCGAGCCCGATCGGATTTACAAGCGTGAGTGATTGGGCAACTTCGGGATACATCAGGGCAAAACGTACCGCCAGCATGCCGCCCATCGAATGCCCGACGACATGAACCGCATCGACCTCAAGCTCTTTCAGCAGCCCGTGCGTATTCGCTGCCAGCTGATGAAACGTATAGTGGTACTGTTCGGGCTTGCTCGATTTCCCAAAGCCGATCTGGTCGGGAAGGATCACACGGTACCCGGCCTCCCGCAGCGTCTCCGCCGTGCGCGCCCAGTAGGCACCCGAAAAGTTCTTGCCGTGCAAGAGCATCACCACAGCTCGCGGAGGCCCATCCGCAGGGGAAATGTCCATATAGACCATCTCCAAGTCCTGCTGCTGGCTCTCGAAAGCAAAGGTGTGCTCCGGAAGCGGATAAGGATAATCAGTCAGCCGAATATCCGCCCCCGCCAAGGAGCCCGACAAAAAACAGGCAATTGCCAGAAGAATTAAAGCGGGCCGATCCATAGGTATTTCTACGGTTAACTGTCGGTATCCGCAAGCCGGGCGGTCGGACGGCACTGCGATCGTGCGAAGTGTGCTTCACGACGCTGCCAATCTTTCTACTTGGTGCCGAGTTTCTGAAAACGTGGATTGTCGTGGCCGGCTCCTCTTGCATCAATGGGCACGGTCGGTCTTTCTGGCCAAAGCCGAGCATTCGGCACGTACCCAAATTCCAGCCCTAACATACAGCATCATGAATCAATCAGCCTTCAACGAACGCGTGGCCAAAGTGCGCGCGGATTACGAAGCTTTTGTCACCCGACCCAATCCGGTCGATCCCGACTGGGACAATGGCGTCTTTGAGCGCTTCCAGAATCCGGTGGTAACTTACCGGCACGTGCCGCCCGAATGGCGCTACGATTTCAACCCGGAAACCAATCCCTTCTTCATGGAACGGATGGGAATCAATGCCGCCCTCAATCCCGGTGCCTTCTACTGGAACGGCAAAGTGCACATGGTCATCCGGACCGAAGGCTACGACCGGAAGAGCTTTTTCTCGATTTGCGAATCCGAAAACGGCATCGACAACTTCCGTTTCTGGGACGAGCCACTCGATATTCCGGAAATCGCCGGAGAGACCAACCTCTATGACATGCGTGTCGTCTTCCATGAAGACGGTTGGATCTACGGGATCTTCTGTGCCGAATCGAAAGATCCGAACGCCAAGCCGGGCGATCTTTCCTCTGCCGTGGCCCAAGCCGGGATCGCCCGGACCAAGGATTTCAAGAAATGGGACCGCCTGCCCAATCTGAAAACACCGGCCTCGCAACAGCGGAACGTCGTGCTCCATCCGGAATTCGTCGACGGCCAGTACGCCTTCTACACACGCCCGATGGACGGCTTTATCGACGTCGGATCCGGCGGAGGAATTGGTTGGACGCTTTGCAAAGATATCACCACCGGCGTGACCGGTCCTGAATCGATCATTGAAGGTCGTCACTATCACTCGATCAAGGAGTCGAAGAATGGGGACGGTCCGGTACCGCTGAAAACCAGCCACGGCTGGCTGCACCTCGCCCACGGCGTGCGTGCCTGCGCTTCCGGTCTGCGCTACACGCTCTACCTCTTCATGACCTCCCTCGAAGATCCGTCAAAGGTCATTGCCCGCCCCGGCGGTCACTTCCTCGCGCCCTTCAAATTTGAAGGATTCGGCGATGTTTCCAATGTCACCTTCAGCAACGGCTGGGTCGAACTTCCCGACGGCACCGTTCTGATCTACTACGGCGGTTCGGACACCCGTTGCTACGTTGCCCGCAGTACCGTCGACAAACTCGTCGACTGGTGTCTGCACACACCAGAGGACGGCCTGACGACTCACGGCGTGGTTCAGCAGCGCCTCGCCCTCATCCGCGCAAACCGCAAGTTGCTCGGTTCGTAAAGCACCTTCTACAAAAGCCGCGGTCAGGCGTACAATCCGCCTGCCGCGGCTTTTGTTTTTAGGAAGACCACTATCCGCGCCGGCGGGTTGCGCGTGCGGTAGTAGCGTTTAGAAGTATAGGGAATGCACTCTCGTCCACGCGAAGTGCACAGGCACATCCCCAACTTTTCCGTCATGAGTTCCTTTTTCGACCTACCCGCCATTCGCTTCGAAGGCCTGGATTCGGATAACCCCCTCGCCTACCGTCACTACGACCGAGATGCGGTGATCGAGGGCAAAACCATGGCTGAGCACCTGCGTTTTGCGGTGGCGTTCTGGCATTCGATGATCACCCCGCTGAGTGACCCCTTTGGCGAAGGAACCGCGCTCCATCCATGGGACGACGGAAGTCAATCACTGGAAAACGCCCGACGCCGGATCGACGCCTTCTTTGAATTAATCGAGAAGCTGGGAGTCGACTATTACACCTTTCACGATCGGGATGTCGCGCCCGAGCTGAACAACCTCACCGAGAGCACCGATGCCCTCCGGGAAATCACCGAATACCTCAAGGAGAAGCAGCAAGAGACGGGAAAGAAACTTCTCTGGGGAACTTGTGCGTTATTCAAACACCCCCGTTACGCCCAAGGCGCAGCCACTTCGCCAAACCCCGATGTTTTTGCCTATGCTGGGGCTCAGGTAAAAGCGGCCCTCGAAACGACGAAGGCCCTGAATGGAGACGGGTTTACCCTCTGGGGCGGACGTGAAGGGCACGCCAGTCTGATCAACACCGATATGCGGCGGGAGCGGGATCATCTCGGGCTCTTTCTCCACATGCTGGTCGACTACAAAAAGGAGATCGGCTTCGACGGACAGCTCTTCCTCGAACCGAAACCCAAGGAGCCGATGTCCGAAGAGTATGACCGGGACGTCGCCACGACGCTTAATTTCCTCCGGGAATACGATTTGTTGGAGCATTTTCAGCTGAACATCGAGATCAACCACGCACAGCTCGCCGGCCATACAATCGAACACGAACTGCAACTGGCAGCCGCCGCGGGTGCGCTTGGCAGTGTGGATGCAAACGATGGCGACAAGCTGCTGGGCTGGGACACGGACCAATATCCCTCCAATCTCTATTGGGCTACCCAGACGATGTTGTCGGTCCTCAACGCCGGGGGATTTACGCGCGGTGGCCTCAATTTTGATGCCAAACGCCGTCGCGAGTCATTCGAACCGGAGGATCTGTTTTACGGACATATCCTCGGCATTGACACCTATGCCCGCGCCTTGAAAACAGCCGCTGCCATTCGGGCTGATGGTGGATTGGCCGACTTCATCAAGCAGCGGTATGCCGATTGGGATTCGGGGATCGGGGCTGCGATCGAGAACCGTGAAGTCGGATTCACGGAGTTGGCCGAACACGTGGTGCGCAAAGGTGAACCCAAGCTGACGAGCGGACGGCAGGAAATGCTCGAGAATATCTTCAACCGTTTTCTTTAGCCGCCTGCGCAGCCAGTGCCCGGTCGACCGCGTGGCGCAATGATTCGCCGAGATCCACTTCGATCGGTTCCGCCGGGACACCCGCATCGTCTGCAAGCTGCTGGGCCTGAATCAGAAATTCCCGAATTTCTTCATCGGCGAGGCGTTCTTTGAGGATGCGCGCCTCGCCCTCAGCCCTTTGCTTTGAAACCACCTCAAGGACGGGGTCGAGATCTTCCTCCGTCAAAAGGTCTTCAACCAAACCGCGAGCCAAACGTTCCATCACGCGATGGGCATCGGCCTTCTCTGCGTCGCTCAGTCCCGAGGGTAGAATGTAGTTCGTTTCGAGAGCGACAACCGCTACCACGGCAAACACCGGGCTGCCAGCCAGTTCCATGATGATTTGGGCCATCGCTTGGTAGCCAATCTCTCCCCTCATGAATCCATCAGTCAGTCGATCAATCTGGGCGATCATCTCCTGTTGTTCGGTGGGGGGAATCGCCGATTCCTCAATCGCCTTGATCAAGGTGTCACGGGCGCTGTCGGCAAAATATTTTTTTCCGACAAAATGGAATCCTATCAGCCCCACGATCCCCAACAACGCAGCAATAAGGAGGACGACAATAGCACCCCAAAAGCGGCCAAGCCCTTGAATTTCAGATGTGGAGTTTGCAGCAGCAGCCATCGTTCGGGAAAGAGTGAGAGGAGGACGATGCGCCCTGCCGAAATCGGCTGAGGCGGATGAAAGCCGGTTTATCCTGAGGCTTGGGAGTATTTCCACAAGCCAATCCTTCAAGCACCCGCGCCCGCAGTCCTTCTTCAGGGCAGGTCAAATGGGATAATAATGCGGAAGCGGCTGCCTTTTCCGGGCTGGCTCTCCGTTTCAATGCTACCCTTCATCGCCTCCAAGTGGCGGCGGACGATTGTCAGCCCAATACCGGTGCCGTCAAAGCGGCGCGTACTGGTGGATTCGGCTTGTTGAAAGGGATCAAAAATTCGCTCACGGTCCTCCTCTGACATTCCAATCCCGGTATCCGAAACCACAATCTCCAACCAAATCTCGTGCCTGGTGTGACGCTGCACGGCTACGAAGCAGCTGGCCTCACCTTCCGGCGTGAACTTGATCGCGTTATCAATCATGTGCCGCACAACGGTGACCAAGCGATTCCGATCCCCTCGAACGACCGGAGGCACATCCTCCGCCACCTCCATGCGCCATACCAGGTCGTGATCCGAGGCCAGTTCCAGCCCCCGCACATGCAAGACTTCCAGCTCATCGCGGATCTGGATGACCTCATCCATCTCCGGCGTCATTCCCGACTGCGCCTGGCTGTATTCGAGCAAATTGCCGAACAATTTTTGCAAGGAATCCGCGCCTTCCTGAATAAAGCTGCAACAATCGCGTTGAACCGCCGTCATCTCCTCCTGTTGCAGAAGCTGAAGACCGCCAAAGACTGCGTTCAGCGGAGTATGCAGTTCGTGGCTGATCAGGGTCATGAATTCATCCTTTGCACGGCTTGCCGCCTGCGCCTGATTGCGACTCTCAATAATCCGGCGGCGCGTCTCCATCAGCAAAGTCACATCGGTTCCCATACTCAGGACGGTGGCCACCTTTCCGTCTGCAGAACGTTGCAAGGCTCGGTCACGGCAAAGCAACCAGCAGCGGGTACCGTTGCGACGGCGGGCTTTGAGCAGGATCTCGGCAATCAGCGTATCCGGCCCCTCATCCAGGCTGCCAAAATGCGCCGTCAAATTAGCCTCCGAACCTGGATCAAGCACTGTCGTGAAAGCTTCCGGCCCCATCTGTAAAAGCTCATCCGGCGTGTAGCCTAACACCTCTTCCACATAAGGACTGAAAAAACGATAGGACCGCGAATCACGATCGAGCACTCCCACAACGATCGGGGCCGACTCCACGATGCGCCGATTTACAGCATCGGTCGTGGCAAGGGTGGTGGCAGCGACTGTGTTCACTCCCGATCGGCAGCATGTGCAGGAGCACCACATTAGCCTTACCACATAAAATCCTGCCGTCATCAGGGCTCCCGCCGTGAATACCCCTATCCACAGCCAAGTCCCTTCATGTCCGAGGCTTTGCGCTCCCACCAAACCAATCATCCCGGAGAGGATTCGCCGCCGTCACGGGGCAACGATTGATAAGCTGTCAAAAGCTCAGATTTAAATGCTGCCAACGTAAATGGCTTGGCCAAAAAACAATTCGCACCAGCGCAACGGCAGGCTTCCTCATCGTCGTCGCTCACCTTGGCCGTTAACGCGATCACATAGATATCGGCGCGATCGGTGCCAAAATCACCAGCCCGCAACATACGGGTGAGCACGAGCCCATCCAGGTGCGTCATCTGCACATCAAGCACCGCCAGATCATAGTCCCTCTCGGCAAATAAACGCGCGGCCGAAGCGCCATCGGCCGCATGGTCCGGCTGGTAGCCAAGGCGATTGAGAATTTCCAGCGCCAAGCGGCTGTTGGCGTTATCATCTTCAGCTAAAAGGATTCGGAGGGGATGTTCCTGTGCAAAGCTCGCCTCCAGCACATCGTCCGAGAGAGCCGAAGCGGCACCCGCGTTCCCAAACATAGACGCCGGCGGCAACCGGACTTCCACGTGAAATACGCTACCCTCTCCAAGCTTGCTTTCCACCCACACTCGGCCGCGCATCGCTTCAGCCAAGCGTTTGCAAATCGTGAGGCCGAGGCCAGTTCCACCGTATTCCCGCGTAGTCGAGCTGTCGACTTGAGTAAAGGCATCAAACAGCTGATCCAGTGCATTTTCCGGAATGCCGATACCCGTATCAATCACAGCAAAGCGCAGCACATAGATGCCCTCTTCCGTCGGGGTTGAAGTCACTTCCACCGTCACTTTTCCGCGCTCGGTAAATTTGACCGCATTACTGACGAGATTGAGCAAGATCTGGCGCATCCGCATAGGATCTCCCCGATAAACACCATCGCTCGGATCATTGATCTCGTAAGTCAGCTCCAAGCCTTTCTGCCGCGCCTTCATCAGCATGATTTCCAAGACCTCCATCACCGTGGTCTCGATACGGAAAGGGGTCTCTTCGAGATCGATGGGGGCGGACTCAAGCTTGGAAAAATCGAGGATGTTATTGATCAGCTCGAGCAAATCCTTGCCGCTCCGATTAATGATTTTCAGGTAATCAGCCTGCTCCACGTTGAGCGATGACTGCGCAAGGATATCGGCAAAGCCCAAAATCGCGTTCATCGGCGTGCGAATCTCGTGGCTCATCATCGCAAGAAACTCACTTTTGGCGCTGTTAGCGGCATCGGCCTGCTGCTTGGCCAAAACCAAAGCCTCTTCGATCTGTTGCGAGGTTTGGAACCCGCCAAAGCTATTGGCGAACGATGTCAGGATGACACGATCACTCTCTTTCCACGGTTCGCTGGAGGAGCCACGGGCAAACAATAAGACACCCCAGAAGGAGTCCGTGCTAAAAACCGGCAACCACAGGATGCGTTCCACTCCACTGCCTTCAAACCGTTGGATCAAGGCGCTTGGCAGCTGTTCCAATCGATCAACAATGATTGGTTTGCCCGCCCGGATTTGTGCCAACAACCCATCGTCAAAGGCGCTTGCTTCGAAATAATCGGGTATCGTTCGAAAAGCACCGCCAGCCTCCGGTCGCCAATGCTCGAGCAACCGAAAAATATGAGGCTCATCCGCCGGGCGCGCGGCGTAAATCGCCACCAGATCAATGCCAATTCCCCGACCCAGAGAGGCAATTGCCTCCTGCCGGCCGGCCTCGTAATCGGTCGACCGCAAGAGCGCGGATTCAGCTTCCGTCACCGCTTGCAGCAGGCGGTCACGCTTGCGCAAGGCCTCGGTGGCCGCGTGACTCTCTGAAATATCGTAGGCGATCCAAATCACGCAGCGCGGTTGCCCATGCAATTCTTCAATCGGTGCCACCCGGGCTTCAAACCAGTGCCGCTGCCCTGCATAATCCAACGGATAACGGTGCACCGATACTTCGCCGCTACTGAGTACGTCGTGAATCACCCGCCCAAACTCTTCCACCAGTTGCGGCGGATAAATATCTTCCAGACGCTTGCGCTGGAGGAGCGCCGCCCGGTCGCCAAAAATGCTGTGTTTCGGCACAAAAATTTCGAGAAACTGGCCCGATTCACTAATCAGAAATGCCAAATCCGGCATCGCCTGAATAAAACCACGCAACCGCTCTTCATTGATTCGAATTTCGTCCTCGCGGTTCTTCTGCTCGGTCAAGACCGCAGCGAGAAACAGCGAGGTACTGGCAAGAACACCGACAAACAGCCACAAATAGCCGGGGGGTTGCGATATGGTATTGGTCGCGTTGGGCCCGATGACATCCCGCAATTCCCACACCGCCATCATCGAAACGATGAGGATGCCCGTCGTCGCACCGCGCTGGCCAAAGCGAATCGCGGACCAGGCCATCAGCGGAAACATCGTTAGTTCCAAGGGGTAGCGCAAAGTGTCCGTCGGTGCCCAATTCCGAAAGATCATCGCCCCGAGAAAGACGAGAATTGCCAACCAAATGAGCACTTCCACCGCCTGTGTGTTTCGCCAGTTGATCCGCGTGCGGGCAAACCAAACGAGTGTGATGGGGGCAATGACCAAGACGCCCAAGGCATCACTCAACCAACGGACCGCGAACAGTTCAAAATCGCCGTAGACCGGAGCAACGGCTTCATGAGCAAGTACCCAAGTCGTGATACCTGCACTGATCAAAGGTCCGGCCACCACAGCAACGCCCACAAACGCGAGCACGTCGACCAAACGCTCCATCGCATGTTCAAAGCGCGCCACTTTCCAGAGGAAGAGGGAAGCCGCCAGCGCAGCACCCGCATAGGCACCTCCAAACAGCAGGCTGGAGGGGATGTTTCCGCTTTCAAAATAGCGGATGAGGAATCCCCCGAGCAGCACCACTCCTACATAGCGCAGGCCTCCACGCAGGATCAGCACCAAGCCGATTCCCGCCGGAGGCCAAATCAGCGGGGCCGACTCCTGCCAATGCGCCATTTCCAAGCCGATACCCGCTGACGTCATAAAGAGGGCGAGCCCCAGAACAGCCCGCCCGAGCCACTGCCACCAAGTCAGTTCCTCAAATCGGCTCGATGATTGCGCGAGCATCTCATCATCAACAAGTTGAGTTATAGACATGGATACAGGGCGTGAGGGTTCAATCCTCTTCCGGACGCTGAAGATCCGGAGCCGAAAAGCAAACCCTTTGTCGAACGTTCCCGCACTCAACCCGGCCCCTCAGACTGGCGAGGGGCTTCAAGGGCATGCTTGCCCATTCCAAAGAGATTCCTAGCCTGCCACCCATGCCAATTTACGTTTACGAAGTGGTGCAGCCGGATGGTAGCGGCGGTGAACGCTTTGAATTAGCACAATCGATGAAAGAGGACGCCCTGCGCGTTCATCCGGAGTCGGGGCAGCCCGTACGCCGCGTGCTCCAGATACCCCACCTCTCAACCAAGCACACGCCGGGAGCGACCCGGTCCAAGCTGGACAACAAGAACGTCGAGCGGGCCGGCTTTACGAAATATGAACGCGACAAACTGACCGGAACCTACCACCGCGTGGCGGGCCACAACGGCCCTGAATCCTTTCAGCGACCGACCGATTAAAGAGTCGAGGCCAAAGGCGCGACTTCCAAGCCCTCAGGATCGGATCCACACGGTCACCTCTGCGACCGACCACTGATACTTTCGTCGATGTTCCCGGATAAGAAACGGGAGGTCGCATCGCCGTTGAAGCTGAAATGCAGGTTCCAGCACCGCGCGGATTGCCTCAAATGGTTCGCCGGTTTCCGGTGTCGCTCCCAGCCAATATTCGGGGACGGTGAAGCGTTCCAGCCAACTATGAGGCGTCGACACGACAAGTTGGCCCCCCGGGCGGACCAAGGCGGGAATGGATTGAAGAAAGCGGTTGGGATCGGGAAGGCGGCAAAGCAAATTACAGGCAAGCATGACGTCGAACGTCCCCAAGTTTTGGGGTAGTGCGAGGGCGTCGCCCACCAGAAAACGCACCCGTTCCGGTCGCGCATGCGCTGGAACCCGGGCCTCCGCCTGCCGAACAATGTGACCGGTCTCCTTGATCTGATAAGGTTGAGTCCCCGTAATCACCAGCTGTTCCGCCGCCGCTATGAAACGCTTGCTGGCATCAACCCCGATCACTTCGGAACAGAAGGCCGACAATTCAAAACACGCACGCCCTACTGCACAGCCGACTTCGAGGGCGCGTGCGTTTGCCGGAAGCTGCTCCAGATCCAGTGTTTCCGTAACGCACCGCCGGGGAAATGACACTGCGGATTGAGGTCCAAACGCCCACGGAAGCTGATCAATGCTTTCTCCGTAATGGAAAAGCAGATACTCATCCAACAGACTCTGCGACTCGTAATGATCCGCTGCCATCGGCATCAGACTGCTCCCACAGGTGTAGGCGCTTCTGCCAGCAGCTCCAACAAATACGATGCCGGACGATAATGCTCGATGATGACGTATGTCTGACCTTCGCGCCGCATCCGCACCTGAGGCACCCGCACTTCAGGAGTTTTGTGCGGGGCATAGAGGACGTCGTCGTGAGAGGCGTTGGCATGCTCCTTGAAGAGATCCGGCGTTAGTTTCCCGCCCAGGTGATCATCCCGCCCGGTGGCAACATGGATGGTGCCGAGAATTTTTTCGTCCTGAATGTCCCGCCCGCTGAAAGGAAGCACCTGCGTTCCGAATCCCAACTCGCCGATCGCACCCGTCATGGGATCGTCGGCCAGTTTCGCATTGTGCTGCTCGATCAGTGAATAGTCGCCGTAAATCAACCGGCTGCTCCGCACAAAACCTCCTTCAACTGTCAGCAACCCGATCGTCTCATCGTTATACTTGAAGGGAAAACGACCTTCCGCACCTTCCGGGACATAATAAACTTCACCCGCTGGCAGGTTGGCCACATCCGGCTGGCCAGGGGGACAAAGCCCGTGGCTTTTCTGGGCCTCCTGCTTATTTGTCAGCAGACGCAGGGTGGTTTTCACCCCCTCCACTTCAAAATCAATTTCAAACCATTCGGCGCGCGTCAGGCCCTTCCGCAATATCTCCGTATTGGCGCTGACTTGGTTATAATCCACGCTCAACCCGCTATCCACAATGATCTGGTTCAGACCGTGAAGCGTGGCTCCGCGAAAACCAAACTCCTTGGCTTTTGCCGTCAGGGGCGCAGTGGCGGAATAAGTCGAAACAACAAGAATAAGATCATACTGCGGATAGATATCCCGATCCAAGCTCAGCTCACGTCCGTCGGGCGCAAAGCAGCCGTCGGTCATATCGAGATTACTGCCACCGGTTTCGCGGTAGGCATAGATCTCGCCACCGCGGTAATTCATGGCGTCGAGCCCTCCTTCCTGCAGTCCCTTATAAAAAACGGCGTATCCGTAATTCTGGATCGAAAGACGCGGATCCGAGAGGAATGCAAAATCGCAGATATCCTTGGGATCTGGAAGGTCGATCAAAATACATACCTTTTCTCCCTGCCCCGGGCCAAAACAGGTCCGCAATAAACGCGGAAGTGAGAATGGGGGAAAAGTAATTCGGCTGACATCAAGCTCCATAAATCTGACTTTGCCACTTTGGATTGGCTTGTAAAGCGAGCATCGCCACGACAACGGGGGTTACCCGACGAAGCATCACGGGATCCTCAAGAATGCAGCAGGCATGCGCTCTCAGGGAGCATTGGATTGCGGGGAGAGTCCCTATTGCCGTTGACAGAAACGCACCTCCGGCGTTTATTCGCTCTTCGTTTTTTATCAGGACACGTCTGAAAGCACGCTTGGCTGGTGGATTATTTGCTAAGAAACCTTGGGGGTAATTTGAAATCCGGCGGTCGGAAACACCGAGCGCGTAGAATGACGGTTAGGAAAGTTAAGTTAAGATGCAGCCAAATAAGTTGTTCGTCGCGAATATCAGTTTTGAAGCGGCAGAAGAATCCGTGCGTGCGCTCTTTGAAGGCGTCGGGACTGTGGAAGATTTCTACTACGCACGTGACCAGGAAACCGGTCGTCCACGCGGATTCGCGTTTGTGACGATGGCCTCAGAATCAGAAGCACAAACGGCTATCGAGCAGTTCGATGGGTATCAACTCAATGATCGGGATTTGCGCGTCAGTGTAGCGCGTCCGAAGGAGGACCGCGGTGGTGGCGGTGGTGGTGGATTCCGCCCGCGCGCTCCACGCCTCAGCGATGATCGTCCTCGTGGCGGCGGTGGTGGCGGATTCCGTGGGGGCTCCCGCGGCGGCGAAGGCGGCGGCTATCGCGGTGGCGAAGGCGGCGGCAGCGGTTACCGCAGTGACAAGCCCTTCCGTCCGCGTCCCAGTGGCGGGTCCAACCGGCCGCGCCGGAGTTACGACGACTAAGGCAGCTTTCCTCTAACCTGCACTCATTTCTCAAGCCCGATCTCACCTCCGAGATCGGGCTTTTTGTGAGCCGTCACCGGGGATGCGATGCTTGCCAGCTGGCAATCACCTTGAGCATGGCCGGGACAACCAAACGCGCTTTCGCCGGGCCGATGCCGGGAATTTCAAGCGCTTCCTCCGGATCTGCGGGTTGCCGCACAGCAAGGGCTTCCAGCGCACGATTGGTCAAAATCTGATAGGGAGGAACATTACCCCGGGCTTTGGCCAGTTGCAGACGCTTCTTGCGAAGCGCCTCGATCAATCCTTCCTCCGCCGAGCCGCCCCGTTGCAGCCGCAACGGCTCGGAATCCTTGCCTGAGCGCCCCGTGCGCCGCGCAGCTCGTGGCCACGCCAATACCGGATCTTCTTCAGCGCGCATCACGGCATCGCCCTTTTCCGTCAGGCTGATGAGCGGACGAATGCCTCCCGTTGAAAACACCAAACCCGCCTGCGTGGCTGCATCGACGAGCTCACGCAGCAAACTGACCGACTGATCACGAAGGAGTCCGTAGGTCGAAAGCCGATTCAATCCAAACTGTGTAATGCGCTGGTCTTCGCTGCCGGTGAGCATCTGCAAAATCAACCCCTTGCCGTAGCGTGGTTGCCAGCCCTCCTTCCTGTTTCCGCCGCTCATTCGGGCAATACCGCTGAGGAGCTTGCGGAGGACCAAGGCCTGCTCCGCCGTCAATCGTGAACGAGCCCCTGTGGAAGACCGTTCACAAGCATCACATCGACCGCAATCTTCCGTGGTGGACTCTCCAAAGAAGCGACAAATCCAGGTCTGTCGACAACCGCTGGACGTGGCGTAAGCGATCATCGCTTCGAGTTTTGAGCGGTCCCGACGTTCCTTCTCGGCCAAAGCAGATTCATCGATCGGTAATTGAAATGGCAATACCCCGGGGCTCAAAAGGCGCGTGCCCCGAATCCGCTCTCCATCGAGGTCAAAGCGTTCGACCACACCCATCCGACCCAGCACCTTCAGAGCAGTGCCCACCATCATGCTGTTTCGAGTGCCCAAGGCTTCCGTCAATTCCTGTAGTGACCTTTTCACTTCATGCTGAACGTCTTTCATCTCGTGAAGCGCATGATAGACATCGCGAATGAAGCCGGCTCCGGGGTTGGCTCCATCAATGAAAAAATCCTGTGTCCGCCGGTCGGCGTAATTATAAAGCAATGTGCACACCGCCGGTTGTCCGTCCCGCCCGGCACGGCCAGCCTCTTGATAATAGGCTTCAACGCTTCCCGGCAGTTCGAAATGGACAATGAACCTCAGGTCTCCCCGGTCGATCCCCATGCCAAATGCGTTGGTCGCAACGGCCACATCGACCTCTCCACTGATAAAGCGATTCTGCAGGGTTTCACGGGCACGATCGTCGAGACCTCCGTGATAGGCGACATATGGGACCTCCCACTCCGCCAAGCGCTCGGCCACTTCTTCGACCCGTTTCCGCGTGGCGCAATAGATGATACCCGTCTGATGGCGAGCAATCACGCGGCTGAGCACCGCATACTTGTCGGCCTGCTTCGCAACATGTTCGACTTGGAAACCAAGGTTTGGGCGACCGAATCCCGCGACGAAAACTTCGGGTTCCCGCAGGTTCAGCGCCCGTTCGATATCCGCCCGAACCTCGGGGGTAGCCGTGGCGGTAAAAGCGTTGACTGGCGGTCCTCCGAGGGCGGCAACCGCCTCCCCCACACGCAAGTAGTCCGGTCGAAAGTCGTGTCCCCATTGGCTGACACAATGTGCTTCGTCCACCGCCACAAAACTCAGCGGAACCCGTTTCAGTTGCTCCACGAAATAGCGCTGACGAAAACGCTCTGGAGCAATGTAAACCAGCTTGTAGTCACCCGCCACCATTGCGCGGATGCGCTCGCCCTGTTCCTGTGCCGAAAGTGTGCTGTTGATCAAGGTAGCCGGAATGCCGCGCGCGGTCAGGGCATCGACTTGATCTTTCATCAGGGCAATCAGGGGCGAAATCACCAGCGCCACGCCATCGAGCAGCAGCGCCGGCAGCTGATAACAGAGCGACTTGCCCCCGCCGGTAGGCATGATTACGAGGTTGTCCCGACCGGAAGCAACCGAAGTAACAATGGCCTCCTGCTCCAGACGGAAGCCGTCGAAGCCAAAATAACGCTGCAGCAAGGCAGTAGGAGACTGGGCGGTAACACGATCCACGCAACTACCCTGTATGGTGAACAGACGTTCCTCAAGTACGGATCGTCGGCGAACCTCCGTCAGCACCCCACCTTACGCACAATGGGACTTGGGTTCTGGCAGGGGAAGGTTCATATCGTTTCCATGCCCCACAAGATTCTCGGTATTTTTGGCGATTATTGGCACGCCCCTGGTCCGATTGAGCACGCTTTTCGCAGAGCCATTGGTAGCTCGACAGAGCACTTGGACGCAGTCGTCGACCCAGCTTTACTTCCATGGAACGAACTGCACACCTACGACCTGATCATCCTGTCAAAGGAAGGCCGGGTACCGGGAACGACGAATGGCAGCATCTGGATGTCGCTCGAGCAGGAGCAAGCTGTTGCCGATTTCGTCGCGCACGGCGGCAGCTTGTTCGGTTTTCATTCGGGCCTCTGCACCTATCATCCGGCGGGACCGATGCGTAAACTGCAGTGCGGTCACTTTGTGACACATCCACCCGATGAGGCATATACGGTCCACCCTGCTGTTGAAACCCACCCCATCCTCCACGGCGTCGCTGACTTTTCCGTCTTCGATGAGTTGTATCATGTCGATACGGACCCTAACGAAACAGAGGTTTTCCTTCATTCAGCTTCAGCACAACATGGGCCTCACATTTCAGGCTGGACCCATCGGCATGGGCAGGGACGTTTCGTCGCTCTGACCCCCGGACACAGTCGGGAGGTGCTTAACCACCCCGCGATACAACGGCTAATGGGCAACATCATTCACTACCTTTTGAACCGTTAGATATCGCATAATCCGTCCCACCTGAACCGACAGGGATCATTTACAGAAGGCACCGCTCCGGTTGCTTTCTGCTGACAATGCTCCTCCTTGAAAGGGTGCAGGGGAAGGAATCTGAACAATTACGGGGATCCAGCTGGGCGCTCTCCCGATTACTGTCGATGGCCAAGCGGGGATTCAAGGTGGAGTGGGTGCAGGTTTCTCTTAGCACGCAGATCCGATCATTGCTTATTCTGCTTGTGGGGTTTGTTCTCTGCGCCGGGTGGAGCTGGACGGTAGCCACTCTCGGAAAATCGCTCGAGGCCCGCGGAATGGGTTCATGGGATGAACACTGGTTATTGTGGATTGAGGCGCATGCTCCTCTTAATTTTACCGATGCAATCCTCGCAGAATCTCCCGGGAACCTGAGTTATCTGGTCCCGTTAACTTCGGCTGTAGCGATCCTCGCTTTTGTTCATCGGCGCGCACTGTGGGGACTTGGACTGCTGGCGGCCTACTGGGGCGCACGCCCAGTCGTATTCATCGGCTGGCAGGCGTGGAATCGTGCCCGTCCGGATCTGATCGAAGAGGGCGTCGGGGCACCGGCGTTACACGCGTTTCCCTCCGGCCATGCCGCGCTTTCAACCGCAACCTATGGATTCCTCGCCTACCTCTGGATCCGCAGTTCCGGCTCGTGGGTCGAGAAGGGTCTCGCGGTTATGCTCACAGCAGGCTGGGTCTTGAGCCTAGAGCACATTGCGTTAAAATAGTCGCATTTTTAGCTGTACATCGTATTCTGTTTCTGAGATAGGATTGGGATGCGACCAATCAGCGAAGATTTACGAGAACGCATTGTTGCTCGGCGGGAGGCT